>Ga0137396_10000814_pt1 | contig 15520 bp, 12 predicted proteins | sample czc16metaG_FD_108284 | JGI IMG/M metagenome (GOLD analysis project Ga0137396, IMG submission 108284) | Vadose zone soil microbial communities from Angelo Coast Range Reserve, California, USA - czcobulk3.16 metaG | ecosystem: Environmental > Terrestrial > Soil > Vadose zone | place: USA...
CTGGTCGGTCCGATCGACCTGGCGGTCGACGGAGCGGACGAGGTCGACCCCGCGCTGAACCTAATCAAAGGGCGGGGCGGAGCGCACTTCCGGGAGAAGATCGTTGCCGCGGCCTCGAAACGTTTCGTCGTGGTCGTCGACGAGTCGAAGATTGTTCCGCGGCTTGGCGTGGGCGTGGTGCCGGTTGAGGTTTTGCCTTTTTTGTGGCGCACGACGGCCGAGCGGCTGAGCGCGATAGGCGCTTCGCTGACCGTGCGAGGTGGGGAAGAGGCGCCGTTCATGACCGACAACAGCAACCTGATCCTCGACCTCACGTTCGAAGGCGGCATCGCCGATCCGGCCGAGGTGGCGATGCAGTTGAAGCTGATCGTCGGCGTGGTCGAGCACGGGCTGTTCGTGGGGATGACCGACACGTGCATCGTGGCCGGCCCAGGTGGCCCGCGGGTGGTCGGTCGTTCCGGGGGTGCTGGGTAGACTGTCCGGCGGAGCGGTCGCCTAGTTCGGTCGAGGGCGCGGCACTGGAAATGCCGTAGGCCCGCAAGGGCCTCGAGAGTTCAAATCTCTCCCGCTCCGCCAGATTTCCTGCTCCGCCAGACTTCTCGCCACCACCCGCCCCTTTTCGCACCTCTGTCACCAAACGCGCGCTTTCCGCGAGCCTTTTGCGCACGTTTGGCGTCAACCGTGCGTTGAGGGGCCGCACCCAGCGCGGCCCGCACCTGTGCCACAACAATATCGGGACGACCATGAATGTCCGCGGCTGTGAATCGCAAGAGCCGGAATCCAGCATTGATCAGCAGGTTCTGTCGTCGATCGTCCTCGACCAGGCGCTCCCGATGATTGCCCCCGTCGTACTCGAGAACGAGCCTCGCCGCGGGGTAGTAGAGGTCGGCCCTACCGACGAACCGGTCCTCGCTGTCATGAAGATCGGCCTGGACCTCAGGGCGCGGGAGGCCGGCTTGTATCAGAAGCCACCGCAGCCGAGTCTCCATCGGCGATTCGGCACCGGCCGCAATCTCGGCCAGCGAGCGTAGCCGGCGGGCACCGGCCCGACCGTGCGTCGCGTCGGCGTGGCGGCTCAGGGCGGCCGCGTCCGTGAGGCCCAAATGAATGGCCATGTCGATGGCGACCAGAGCTTCCACCGCCAACCATCGAACGCAGAGGTCGAGCAGCGTGCGAGGAAGCGTGGTCGCGCGTAGCCCTCTGACGGTGACGGTCTCGCACGAAGGAATCTCACAGCGGCGAACACTCAGCCCGGGACGCGATCGGATGCCGGAGCCATGCGGCACCACTATCTCGACTGGATTGGTCGGGTGAAAGTCGAGGCCATGGATCCAGGCGGCGGTCACGCCGGCGAACACGGCGTCGGGCGGAAGCAATCCTCGCCACGCCGAGAGCAGCAGCCATGAATCCGTGCGCATGCCCTGCCAGCAATAGAGCTCGGCGCCGAGGCGTCGCCAGGCCTTGCCCCTCAATGAGCTCAACGTGAGCCCGGCGTTGCGAGCCTCCTTCAGAGAAAAAGGGCTCTTGGTCAATTCGGGCGGGATGAATGGCGTCCTGGCCATGCACTGCAGGATGTGGCGCCGGCGACGTTTCGCAAACCCACCCTGTTAAGGACCCGACCTCCGCGATATCTGCACGTTTGGATCCAAACGCGCCTTTGCGCGCGGCTCCGACCGCGCTTTTGGCGTCAGAAGCGCGAAATACCGCCGGCTACAGGGAACGAATTCGGCAGGCCAAGTGGAGCATCAACCTGTGGTCCGGATCTTCCGGATCGAGGTCCAGGAACTCGAAGAGCCGCCGGACCCGGTACGCGACCGTGTTGCGGTGCACACCGAGCTCGGCCGCAGCCCGACCAGGTGAATGAGGGTGATCCAGGTATGCCTGGAGGGTACGGATCGCCTCGCGGCTCTTGCGCGGCCCGAGCCTATCGATTGACTCGAGCAGGTGGTCGATCATCGCGCGGGATCCCTCCAGCGCATAGAACTGCAGGAGCATGCGGCGAAATCCGAGACCGAAATACGCGAAGGGACGGTCGGGCTGCTTGGCGGCTCGCGCCGCCGTCGCCCCGGAGCTGGCCTCCGCGGCGGACGTGCGTAGGCCGCTGATCCCCTGATACGAACCTCCGACCCCGCAGTACATGACCAGATCAGGGAACTTGGCCTTGACGTCGCCGATCACGATTCGGGCGACCTCGGTCACTTCGCTGACCATCGACTTGGGTTCGGTGCGGTCAGCACGAACGAGGATCGCGGTTGAGCCAACGGCGGCACGATGCCATGATCCACCGTGGCCGCTCGCCGCATCGAGGGCGCGAGCCGCGATTGTGAGCGTCAGCTCGTGCGACAGGACCTCATCGCCTTTGGTCAGTCGGGTGAGGTTGTCGAATTCCAGTCGGATCACCGTCAGCCAACCGTCGATCGGCACCCCGAGACGTCGAGCGCGTGGGACGAGTCTCTCCGCATTGTCCGCATCGGTGAGCAGCAGCTCCGAGAGAACGGCCGCGCGCGAGAGGATGGGTCGTTCTGATGCGCGGCGGGCGGCGATCATCCGGTGCTCCGCGACTTGGGCCAGCCGGTTGAGGACCAGGCCAAGGATCACATCGTCTGAGGATCGCGTTGCGGTGAGCGCAAACCGGGTCTCCTGACTGCCGTCGACCACGACATCGGCGCCCAGCTCGCCTCCGTTTGCAAGGCGTTCGCTGATCGGCAGGCCGAGCTCGCCGGACACGCTCGCCACCACGTCGGTGACGGAGATCTCGTCCGCATCCGCCCGGTCGAGCGCCTCAGAGGCAGCGCCCGCGCGGGCCAGCAGGCGGCCAACCCCGCCGACCAACTCGTCGTGGACCGCGGTGATGAGCTGCGCCAAATCGACTCCCGGAGCAATCGCCAGGACGCTGATGCGGTAGTGGATCGCCAGGTCCTGCGCGGTCGAAGGGAGGTTTTGATCGATGAAGTCGGTCAGGCAGAGGGCGCAGATGTTCCGTGTGGCCGCGCGCCGGACTGCCATGACCAGCCCATAGCGGGCCAGGTCGCGGGATGCCGCTGTGGTGAGGATGACGATGCTGTCGGGCGAGGCTGACACCAGGCCGTGGGCGTCCTCGAGAAGCACAACCTGTCGTACCTCGCGGTCGTGCCCGGCCGCTGAGAGCACGCGCGCGCTGCGTGCAATGTGCGGGGCCTCCAAAACGGCTCTCAGCTGGGCCAAGGCTGCCCTACCGGCCAGAGGTCAGAAGTGGTTTGCCCGAGGCGGACATGTGCGATCAGCATAAGCCAGCTCGGAAATCAGTGCGATCGGCCGATGACAGGGGAGCTGGGCAGGCATATTCTCCCGCAATGCGGACCGGCTCGGTCCTGTCCACGACCCACCAACGAGGCTGAAATGACCTCCACGCGCATCGGCATCGATGTTGGAGGGACCAATACCGACGCGGTCCTGATGGACGGCGAGCGTGTCCTGGGCGAGGTAAAGACGCCGACCACGGCGGACGTGACGAGCGGCATCGTGACGGCGCTGCGCAAGTTGGTCGTCGACAGCGGGGTCCAGCCCAACACAGTCCTTGCCGTGATGATCGGCACAACGCACTTCACGAACGCAGTCGTCGAGGCGAAGCGCCTCATGCCGACGGCGGCGATTCGCCTCGGGCTGCCGGCGACGCAGGCCCTGCCACCAATGGTCGACTGGCCGCACCGGCTGAAGCAGGCGATCGGCAACCATACCTATCTCTGTCACGGCGGTCACGAGTTCGACGGCCGCCTCATCTCCAACCTCGACCCGGACGAACTACGCAAGGTGGCCGACGACGTCGGAAGAAAGGGCATCCGGTCGATCGCCATCACCTCTGTTTTCTCGCCGGTCAACGCCGATCTCGAGCTGGAGGCGGCGCGCATCTTCGAGGGGGAGCTTCCGGGCGTCATGGTGAGCGTTTCTCACGAGATCGGCCGCATTGGTCTCCTGGAGCGCGAGAACGCGACGATCATGAACGCCTGCCTTCGCGACCTGGCGGTCCATATAGTCGAGGCCTTCGACTCGGCGCTCCGTCAGGTTGGGATCAAGGCTCCGGTGTACCTGAGTCAGAACGACGGCACCCTGATGAGCGTCGACTACGCCGAGCGCTATCCGGTCGCGACATTTGCCTCCGGACCGACGAACTCGATGCGGGGGGCAGCATTTCTGTCCGGCCGGCTCGACTGCGCCGTGGTGGACATCGGCGGAACAACGAGTGACGTTGGCGTGCTGCAGCAGGGTTTCCCACGCGAGGCCTCGGTCACGGTCGAGATCGGACAGGTGAGGACCAACTTCCGCATGCCGGACGTGCTGTCGTTCGGCCTCGGTGGAGGGAGCCTGGTACGGCTCGGTGACGAGCTCCGGATCGGGCCCGACAGCGTCGGTTACGAGCTGACCAGCAAGGCGCTGATCTTCGGTGGCGATACCCTCACGGCCACCGACATCGCCGTCGCAGCGGGCAGAGCGGAGATTGGCGACCGTCGTGCGGTCCGGCACCTCAAACGCCACGTGGTTGAAGACGCGGTGGCGCGAATCGAGGATGCCATCAGCCAGGCGGTGGATCGCATGAAGACGAGCGCCGACCCGATTCCGCTGATCGTGGTTGGGGGTGGCAGCATCCTGCTTGCGCAGAGCCTCGCCGGTACATCTGAGCTGGTCAAACCCAATCACTTCGCGGTGGCCAATGCGATCGGTGCGGCCATTGCCCAGGTGGGCGGAGAGGTTGATCGCATTTTCGCGCTGGCGCAGCTCGGCCGCGAAATGGCGCTCGAGCAGGCGAAGCAAGAGGCCATTGAGAAAGCCGTGGCCGCGGGTGCGCGCGAGGAGACGGTACATATCGTGGATGTGGAGGAGGTTCCGCTCGCGTACCTGCCGAGCAACGCAGCACGGATTCGGGTCAAGGCGGTGGGTGAGCTGGCGCTGGAGGCGGAACGCGTTGCGTGAGATCAGCGCGCAATGAGTCGAGTTCTCTGGATCAACCCCTTGGGCACAGACGTTTTCGACATCGAGGTCCGCGCCGAGCTAGAACGTGTCAAACGGCCGGATACCGAGCTCGAGGTCCGCTCTCTGCACCGCGGCCCCCATCATCTCGAGTACCACGCTTATGAAGCCTGGGTCACCCCGGATGTGCTGACCAGCGTCGTCCAGGCGGAGCGTGAGGGATTCGACGCGGCCGTGATCGGTTGTTTCTACGACACAGGGTTGCGGGCGGCTCGCGAGGTGGCCACAAGGATCGTGGTCGCCGCTCCGTGCGAGTCGGCACTGCACATCGCGTCGACGCTGGGCGACAGCTTCTCGGTCATCGTCGGCCGGCGCAAATGGGTGCCGGAGATGCGGGATAACGTGACCCGATACGGGTTCAGGGACCGGCTGGCCTCGTTCAAGGTGGTCGAGCTCGGGGTCCACGATTTCCAGACCGATCCCGAGCGCACTCGGGAGCGCTTGACCACGGCGGCCCACGAGGCGGTGACCACCGACGGGGCAGAGGTAGTCGTCCTGGGTTGCACTGCCGAGTACGGCTTCTTCGCAGGGCTTCAGGAGCGCATAGGGGCCCCGGTGGTAGACGCCACCGTGGCGCCCTTCAAGTACGCCGAACTGCTTGCCGACCTGGCTGGGCTGGGTTGGCGGCCAAGCAAGATCGGTGGCTTCGCCACGCCACCGGGAGACGAGCTCGAGGCCTTCGGGCTCGCGGGACAACTGGCGGCGGCGGCCTCAGTCGAGGTCGGCGGTAACTCACGCGGGAGGTAGCAGTGAGACGCTTAGAGCGCAGTAGACAGGAAGAGGTGGCGGCGCTGGAGGCGTTCCGCGCTTCGCTCACGCGGCGGGACGTGCTCAAGATTGGCATCGGCGCGGCCGTGAGCTTCAGCGTGCTGGACGCTGTCCTCGCGGCCTGCAGCCCGGCAAACGGCCCGTCCACGACATCAACGTCGAAGACCCCGACGGACACCCTCGTGGTCGCCGTCGAGGGCGACATCGACACATTCGACCCGGCCTTCACGGTCGGCAGCAAGCCCGCCCAGACAACGATTCAGAACACCTTCGACCAGCTCACTCAGTACAAGCACCAGGACAAGACCGTGGCGGGCGTCAGCTTCACCGGCGTCGATACCGAATCAATCGACGGCATGCTGGCGGAAAGCTTCGAGGTCAAGGGCAACCAGGCGATCTTCACCCTCCGCCAGGGCCTCACATACCAGGACGGCACGCCGATCACCGCGCAGGTCATCGAGCAAGGCTACAAGCGCGTCTTCGCGGCGCAGGGCATTTCGTACTTCCTGCTCAGCATGGCTGCCGTGCCCGATGGCAACCACATCAAGGCCCTCGACGATCGCCGAGTTGCCATCAACATGGACGCTCCCAACCTGCTGCTGATGAAGAACAACACCATGCACAACACCAGCTCGGTCGACATCAAGGACGTCAAGGCGCATGCCACGCCAACCGACCCCTGGGCGACCGAGTACTTCAAGAAGCAGCTCGCTCCCGGAAACGGGCCGTTCATCCTCGACGAGTACGTCCCTGGCGACCGGATCGTCATGAAGGCCAATCCCAGCTACTACGGGACCAAGCCGAAGCTGGCGAAAGTGATCCAGAAGATCGTCCCCGACGCCAGCGAGCGGGAGCTGCTGATCAAGCGGGGCGAAGTCGATATGATCATGGTGCCGCCGGTGCAGGACCTCGACAACCTCAAGCAGGACCCCGGCCTTCAGGTCCTCACCTTCCCGAACCCGCGCAACCTGTTCCTCGAGATGAACAACAAGATGGCGCCGTTCGACAAGAAGGCCGCACGGCAGGCAGTCTCATATGCGGTCCCGTACGACAACATCCTGAAAGACGTTTTTCATGGGTACGCGCAGACAAACCGAAGCGTCGTCGGAAACGGAATGCCGTCCAGCGAATTCAGCTACTGGAACTACAACACAGACCTCAAGAAGGCCGCCGACATGCTGGCTTCAGCCGGCTTCCCGAACGGGCAGGGCGCGCCTCCCATCACTCTCACGGTCCGGGCGGACTGGCAGGAAGCGGAGCGGGCAGCGGTCCTCATCCAGTCCAACCTCAAGAAGATCGGTCTCAACGTCTCCATCCAGAAGGTCGCCTTTGCGCCCTTCAACGAGCAGGAGCAGGGCCGAAAGCTCCACATGTGGATCGACGAGTGGCTCTCGTGGGTCAACGACCCCTGGTACCACATGAGCTGGAACGTCAGCTCCGACAGCCCCACCAACTATGTGAGCTACAGCAACCCACAGGTGGACGCGCTGGTCAAGAAGTGGACGCTGTCGCTTGACGTCCAAGGCCGGCTCCAGGGCAGCAAGGACGCCCAGAAGCTGGTGACGGACGACGCCCCGCACGCATTCCTCGTGGGGCCGAACTGGAACGTCGTTCTACGCAAGAACGTGAAGGGTTACGTGTATTACAACGATGAGCTGAACCGGTACGCGTACATGTATAAGTCGTAAGGCCCGGCGGGCGAACAGGCCGCATGGGATCCACACGCCTTCTGCTCTACGCGGCCCGGCGGCTTCTCTTCATCGTGCCCGTGCTGCTGGTCGCGCTCTTCCTCACGTTCGCGCTGACACGGATCGTCCCCGGCAACCCGATCGACCGGGTTGCCGGTCCCTACATATCGGTTGAGCGCAGGGCCGAGCTCAAGCACATCGCCTATCTGGATCGGCCGTTCTACGAGCAATTCGTTCTTTACCTGCGTGATCTTTCGCAGGGCAAGATGGGTACGTCCTATACGACCGCCCAGGACGTCTCGAAGGACCTGCGGCAGCGCTTTCCCGCGACCTTTGAGCTGGTCACGTACGGAATGCTTTTCGCGGTGCTGGTCGCCATCCCGCTCGGAATCGCTGCCGCGATCAAAAAGGACACTTGGATCGACTCTGTCGTGCGCGCGGTTTCCGTTCTTGGCGTCTCCCTGCCCATTTTCTGGTTGGGCCTCATGTTGCTCTACGTCTTCTTCTTCTACCTCGACTGGCTGCCCGGCCCGGTTGGCCGCACTGGCACTGCTGTTCGGTTCGCGCAGCCGATCACGGGCTTCCTGACTATCGACTCCCTGCTGAAGGGCGACTTCGAGCTCTTCTGGCTGGCGGTGAAAGCGCTTGTGCTGCCGTGCTTCACACTCGGCTTCGTCGCCATGGCCCCGGTCGCCAGGATGACCCGGGCAGTCATGGTCGAGGTTCTGCAGTCGGACTACGTGCGCACGGCTCGCTCGCTGGGCCTGCCCTTTCGGGTCGTAGTCCTGCGGCACGCGCTGAAGAACGCCATGATCCCGATCCTCACCATCATCGCGGCCGTGTACGGCTACGCCCTTGGCGGTGAGGTATTGGTCGAGATCATCTTCTCTTGGCCCGGGCTCGGCCAGTACTCGTACAACGCGCTGCTGAGCAGCGACTTCCCCGCCATCCAGGGCTTCGTGCTCCTGGTGACCTTCGTGTACATGGTGATCTACCTGGCCCTCGACATCACCACGGCGGCACTCGACCCACGGGTTCAGTACTGACTTGGCAATCGACGAGAGCCGCGTCATCGTCCCCGGCGCTGTACTCACAGCGGCTCCGCCCGTGGTGGGGCGATTCAGCGACTTCGTCTATCAGCTGCGCGGCAACCCGGCCACCTTCGCCGGGCTCTTCATCGTCGCTGTCATCTTCATTTCAGCGCTGATCGGTCCACTGATCGCGCCCTACGACCCCTATGGGGTCAACCTCGGCGACGCGGCACTGCAGCCCTCACTGTCGCATCCGTTCGGAACCGATCAGTACGGGGAGGACATCCTGACCCGCGTTGTGGTCGCGGCCAGGCTCGACCTGCTCATGGTTCTGTCGGCTGTGGTCGCGTCGACGGTGATCGGCGTCACGTTGGGCGCGCTCGCCGGCTTCTTCGGGCACTACTTCGACGAGGGAGTCATGCGCAGCCAGGACGTGCTGCAGGCTTTTCCACGGTTCGTATTTGCGATGGCGGTGGCCTGGGCGCTGGGACCGGGAGTCGTCACCGTCATCGTAGCCACCGCCGCCATCAACATCCCCGGATACGCCCGTCTGATGCGCAGCCTGATGCTGTCTGTGAAGGAAGCTCAATTCGCCCTCGCCGCTGTGGCTGTGGGCAACTCCAGGTGGCGCTTGTTGTGGCGGCACCTGCTGCCCAACTGCCTCACGCCCATCATCGTGCTCTCGACGCTGCAGTGCGGCTTTACGATCCTGGAGGCCGCCGGGCTCAGCTTCATCGGCCTCGGGGTGCGTGTTCCCCAAGCCGAATGGGGCGTGATGATCGCCATGGGACTGCAGGACTTCCTTCAGGGCCACTGGTGGATCTACACGTTCCCGGGCCTTGCGATCGCGTTCGCTGTACTCGGGTTCAACCTCCTCGGTGACGGCCTGCAAGACATTCTCGACCCCAAGCGGCGGAGGGTCTAGGCGATGGCGCTCCTGGAGGTCTCCGAGCTCCGCACATCGTTTTTCCTTCGGAGCGGCGAGCTGCGGGTGCTCGATGGCGTGAGCCTCGAGATCGACGGCGGAGAGGTCCTCGGCCTGGTCGGAGAGACCGGATCGGGCAAGTCGGTCACCGCCTACTCGATCATCCGGCTGCTCAAGCAGCCAGGGCGAGTCGTGGGAGGGCACGTGCGCTGGGATGGCCGCGACCTGCTCGGGCTCAAGCAGTCCGAGCTGGAGCAGGAGGTCCGCGGCAAGGAAATATCGATGATCTTTCAGAGCCCACGCGAGGCGCTGAACCCCGTCATCACGGTCGGCCGGCAGCTCACTCAGGTCCTGGAGATCCGGCGCGGCATGAGCAGGCAAGACGCGCGGCGTGAGGCGGTGAGCATTCTCCAGAGCGTCTACATATCCGACCCTGCCAGCCGGCTCTCCTCGTACCCGCACCAGCTCTCCGGTGGCATGGCTCAGCGGATCATGATCGCCCTGGCGCTCTCCTGCCATCCGCGCCTGCTCATCGCAGACGAGCCCACGACCGGCCTGGATGTGACGACGCAGTACCAGATCGTTCAGCTTCTCAAGGAGCTGCGCGACCGAACCGGCATGGCGATCCTGCTGATCACCCACGACCTGGCGCTTGCCGCTCAGATCTGCGACCGCGTCGCGGTCCTGTATGCGGGGCGGATCGCCGAGGTTGGACCGATAGCCCACATCTTCCGCTCGCCGCGCCACCCCTACACGAGCGCGCTGCTCGCTTCGCGGCCCCGGCTGGGGCTCAAAGGTGACATCGCCACCATCCCCGGCAACGTGGCCAATCTCATGAAGCCGCCCGGCGGCTGCCGGTTTCATCCCCGCTGCGGCAACGCTCTCGAGGTTTGCTCGCGGGTGCAGCCGTCTCTGGAATCGATGGAGCCCGGCCAGCGCGTCGCCTGTCACAACCCGATGTCTATCCGGGAAGCGGTGGCCGCCGGTGGCTGAGCGCGCACGGGCTGCGACGGCGCCTGTGACCACGCCCGCCGAAGCAATGCTGAGCATCGAGAAAGTGTTCAAGCACTACCCGATCAAGACCGGCGCGTTTCGAACCGAAACGGTGCATGCCGTCGACGGAGTTTCCTTGACCGTCCGCCGTGGCGAGACTCTCGGTCTGGTCGGTGAGAGCGGCTGCGGGAAGTCGACGCTCGGACGCGTCGCGCTGCGCCTGGAGGAGCCGACCTCCGGCTCCATTCGCTTTCGCGAGATCGAGCTCAACCGACTCAGCGGGCGTGAGATGCGCCGGCTCCGGCCCAAGCTGCAGATGGTCTTTCAAGACCCGCTCGGCTCGCTCAATCCCCGCATGAAGGTGGCGCAGACGGTGGCCGAACCCTTGCTGCTGCACGGGCTCGCCGTGGGCGGCAAAGTCCGAGCACAGGTCCGTGAGCTCTTCGACCGAGTCGGGCTCTCAGACGAATTACTCGACCGCTACCCGCACGAGCTTTCCGGCGGCCAGCAGCAGCGCGTCGGCATCGCTCGTGCGTTGGCGCCGAATCCAGAGGTGATGGTCCTCGACGAGCCAACCTCGGCGCTCGACGTATCGGTGCAGGCAAAGCTGATCAACCTCCTGCGAAGGCTGAAGCAAGACCTCGACCTCACCCAGGTCTTCATCTCCCACGACCTCTCGGTGATCGGGTACCTGACTGACCGGGTCGCGGTCATGTACCTCGGCGAGATCGTCGAGCTGGGGCCGACCGAGGAGATCTTCCTCAAGCCCCGGCATCCCTACACCGGAGCGCTGATGTCGGCGGTGCCCGGTGATGATCTCCTGGATCGCCGCACCCGGCTGATGCTGCCCGGCGAGGTGCCCTCACCGATCACGCCGCCGCCCGCGTGCAGGCTGGCTCCGCGCTGCCCCTTCGTCAAGGACCGCTGCCGTCAGGAGAAGCAGGTTCTCCAGGCGGTCGATTCCAACCATCAGGTCGCCTGCTGGCGCGCGGCCGAAGGCGAGATTTCGCCGGAAGACTTCGAGCGCAGCCGGCTCGCCCTGGAGGTGTGAGGAGGTGCCATGCGAAAGGTAGTAGAGGAAGACTTGGAGGACCTCGCCATCGGCGCTGCGGTGCTCGGCACTGGTGGCGGCGGCAACCCTTATATCGGCAAGCTGCTCGCCCAGCAGGCAATGCGCGAGCACGGACCGGTGACATTGGTCGACGTCGACGAGGTTCCGGACGATGCCCTGGTGGTGCCGTCGGCAATGATGGGCGCCCCGACCGTGATGGTGGAGAAGCTGCCGCGCGGCGACGAGATCATCCGCGCGTTCAAGACGCTCGGCGAGTACCTCGGACGATCGATCACGCACACCGTCTCGATCGAGGCCGGCGGTCTGAATTCGACGACGCCGTTCAGCGTGGCGGCACAGATGAAGATCCCATTGGTTGACGCGGACGGCATGGGCCGCGCCTTTCCCGAGATCCAGATGGTGACGCCAACCATGTTCGGCATCTCGGCGACGCCGATGGCGCTGGCGGACGAAAAGGGCAACACCGCGCTCATCACCACCGTCGATAACCGTTGGACAGAGCGACTTGCCCGCTCGATCACTGTCGATATGGGGGCGACCGCGATGATCGCGCTCTTCGTGCTCACCGGCAAGCAGCTCAAAGAAGCGATGGTGCCCGGCACGATCGGGCTCGCTCAGGAGCTGGGGCGCCTGATCCGGGAGACGCGCGCGGCGCATGGCGATCCGGTGGGGGCGATCCTCCAGCGGCTGCGCGGCTACCGAGTCTTCGAGGGGAAGGTCGCCGATGTCCAGCGCCGAACTGAGGCCGGCTTCGCGAAAGGAGAGGCCCGCATCGATGGCGTCCAGGGCGACACCGGCGCCTCGCTGGTGATCCGTTTCCAGAATGAGCACCTGGTCGCCATTCGGGACGGCGTGATCGTCGCCTCGGTCCCCGACCTGATCATCGTGCTGGGCGCGGAGACGGGCGAGCCGATCACCACAGAAGAGCTCCGATACGGGTTCAGGGTCACGGTGATCGCGACTCCCTGCGACAGCAAGTGGCGGACCCCCGCGGGCCTGGAACTGGTCGGGCCGCGCTATTTCGGATACGACATCGACTACATTCCGGTTGAAGAGCGCTTCGGCAGCGCGGTGCGCGCATAAGCGATGGGCTTCGAGCTGACGGGTCAAGACCTCAAGGATCTCGCCCGCGGTGCGGCGTTCCTGGGCACGGGCGGGGGCGGCGATCCTTACGTCGGCCGATTGATGGTGGAGCAGGCGCTGGCTGAGGGTGGCCATCTCACGCTCATCTCGCCCGAGGAGGTGCCCGACGACGCTTTCGTCATCCCCACGGCCATGATGGGCGCGCCCACCGTACTGGTGGAAAAGATTCCCGCGGGGCACGAGGCGGTGGCCTCGTTACGCGCGCTGGAGGCGCACCTGGGCCGGCGCGCGTACGCGACCATGCCCATCGAGTGCGGCGGCATCAACTCGACGATGCCCCTGGTGGTGGGGGCCAGGCTCGGCCTGCCGGTGGTCGATGCCGACGGGATGGGGCGGGCTTTCCCCGAGCTGCAGATGGAGACCTTCCATGTGTACGGGGTTCCGGGCACTCCCATGGCGATCACCAATGAGTACGGCGACACGACGATCGTCACCACCCATGACAACAAGATGATGGAGTGGCTGGCCCGCGGCATCACGATTCGAATGGGCGGGGCTGCGTATATCGCCGAGTACAGCATGGATGGCGCCACCGCCAAGCGGACCTCCATCCACGGCACCATCAGCCTCGGAATCCGGATCGGTCGATGCCTGCGCGAAGCGAGGGAGCGCCACATCGATCCCTTCCAGACACTGATCGAGATGCTGAAGGACACGCCCTATCGCTACGGCCGCGTGATCTTCGAGGGCAAGGTCGCCGACATCTTCCGGCGTACGACCGAAGGCTTCGCCAAGGGCCACGCGACCATCCAGTCGGACAAGGAAGGCCCGCCGCTGGAGCTGAACTTTCAGAACGAGCACTTGATCGCCAGGGTCGATGGCCAGGTCCGCGGCATCGTCCCAGACCTGATCTGCATCCTCGAGGCGGAGACCGCCGAACCGATCACGACGGAGAGCATCCGCTACGGGCAGCGAGTCAAGGTGATGGTGGTGTCGACGCCCGACATCATGCGGACGCCTGAGGCGCTCGCCGTGTTCGGGCCGCGGGCCTTTGGTCTCGACCACGACTTCACCCCGATTGAGCAGTTGAGCTGAGGAGGAGGGCATGGACGTCCTGGAGTCGATCCGCAAACGCCGGTTCCATCGCTCGTTCACCGCTGCGCCGGTAGACGACGCGTCGCTGGCAAGGCTGGTCTGGGCTGCAGGCCGTGCGCCGATGGGAGGCAATGAGCTGGTGCGGCGCATCGTGGTCGTAACAGATCCCGCCATCATGCGAACGGTGCGCCAGGTGACGCCAAGCTTCCTGGCTAACGCGCCCGCGGTCATCGTCATCTGCACCGATCTCGAGCGCGCGGAGGCCTCGATGGGGGTGCAGGGACGCGACGTGCTGTCGCTCATCGACGCGGGCGCCGCGGCCGAGAACGTTGCCCTGGCGGCGGTCGCGTTGGGGCTCGCGGCATGTTTCGTACGCAGCTCCAACGATGTTGCGCTTCGCGAGGTGCTGGACCTTCCACAACAGGTGAGGCCCGATGTCCTCATTGCGATCGGCCATCCGTCTCCGGCGCCATCCGCCCCTATGAAGAACCCGCCGGCGGTCGTCTACCGGGACGCCTTCGGCAAGGTCTGGAATCCACCGGTGCCGGCGCCGCTCGTGGCAGAGGGCACTGTGCCGAAAGACGGCACGGCCGAGGGATTAGAGGCGTTCGTGAGTGCCCTCTACCTGGTGGCAAGCGCCCGCGACTGCCTCGACGAACCCCTCATCTATGGACCCTTCCGGATGATCGAAGGCGTCAGCCGGATGCTGGAGAGTTCGGGAGGCGACAGGTTCCTCTCGGAGATGAAGGCGGCGATCGACCGCGAGAAATACAACGTCATGGCAGACCGCGGGTCCTTCGCACGCTGGCTGGATGACCTGCTTCGTGACTTCGCCGCCGAGGCACGCCGCCGCAACGCGACTGCGCCGGTGTCCGCAGCAGCGTCCGTTGATGGGCGAGGGCGATGATGCGGATCCGAATGGCGACCGACATCGGAGGCACGTTCACCGACCTCGTGGCGCTAGAGGAGGAGAGTCGCCAGATCACGCTGGCCAAGTCACCCTCCACACCGCCTGAGTTCCATCGTGGTCTCGCCGACGCGATTCGGAAGTCGGGTCTTGATGCCCGCTCGGTGACTTTCTTCGTTCACGGCACGACGGTGGTCATCAATGCGCTCACCGAACGCAAGGGCGCGCCCACGGCGCTGGTGACGACGCGTGGCTTCCGTGATGTCCTCGAGATCACCCGCGCGAACCGTCCGGACATGTACAACCTGCGCTTCGAGAAGCAAACGGCGTTCGTGCCCCGACACCTTCGTTTCGAGGTCGACGAGCGCGTCGGCTACAAGGGCGACGTCATCAAGCCTCTCGATGAGAGTTCGGTGCGGGCGGCTGCCGAGCAAATTCAGGCGACAGGCGTGGCCGCCGTTGCGGTGTGTTTCTTGCACAGCTATGCCAATCCGACCCATGAAGCCCGCTGCGCCGAGATGCTGGAGGAGCTCTTGCCCGGGATGCTGGTGACGCCGTCCCACGCCATCACACAGGAGTGGCGTGAGTACGAGCGGACGTCATCGGCGGTTCTCAACAGCTACGTGCGGCCCATCGCGAGCGGCTATCTGGATTCCCTTTTCAAAGACCTTCGTACGTTGCAGATGCCGGGCTCGCTCAACGTGATGAAGTCGAACGGTGGCATGGCGTCGTTCGGATTCGCAAAGGAACAGCCCATTCACATGATCGAGTCGGGCCCGGTGGGCGGGGTGGTCGGCTCGCTCGCGATCGGCATCGAGATCGGCGAGCGCAACCTGATCACGCTCGACATCGGCGGGACCACGGCCAAGACATCGTTGGTCGAGGGCGCCGAGGTCAAGGTGACGACCGAGTACCGCATCGAGCAGGACGCGCGACGAGCGGGGTACCCGGTCA
>Ga0137396_10000815_pt1 | contig 15513 bp, 14 predicted proteins | sample czc16metaG_FD_108284 | JGI IMG/M metagenome (GOLD analysis project Ga0137396, IMG submission 108284) | Vadose zone soil microbial communities from Angelo Coast Range Reserve, California, USA - czcobulk3.16 metaG | ecosystem: Environmental > Terrestrial > Soil > Vadose zone | place: USA...
AACGTCGATACCCAGGATGTGCCGACGGTGATGCGCGTCTTTGGCGAATGCATGAAGATCGACGCTTTCGATCGCTCGCAGCCTCTCAAGCAGCCGGACGCCCCGAAGAACCCCACCCACTGACAGCCACCGCGCCTCACCACTCGCCGGCGGGCGCCTCCATGCGGTGAGGGGGCTTCGCCCTCAGATTGAGGAATGCGTACATGACGATGTCGGCGAGCGTCTGCTCCGAGTAGCTCGCGCTGTCCTGCGCGGCCTTGAGCAAGCCGAGCCATCCCGGATCATCGAATTTCACCTGAATCGTGGTCACCGATGGACCGGGATAGGTGACGAAATTGGTCGCCGATCCGCCTCCCACTAGCCAGCCTGGGGGGACGGCGACGAAGTTGGTCGCGGAACCTCCGCCAGCGCTCCAGCCCGGAGGCAGCGCGGTGTAGTTCGTCGCGGAGCCTCCTCCCACCGTCCAACCCTGTCCGGATGGATAGCCGACGAAGTTCGTGGCCGACCCACCTCCTACGGACCAGCCCGGCGGGATGGCGATGAAGTTCGTCGCGGAGCCTCCGCCGGCACTCCAGCCGGGAGGAAGCGCGGTGTAGTTCGTGGCCGAGCCACCGCCCGCGCTCCATCCGGGAAGCGCTGGATAAGCCACGAAGTTGGTGGCGGAACCGCCCCCCGCCGTCCAGCCCGGCGGGACGGCGACGAAGTTGGTCGCGGAGCCACCGCCCACGCTCCATCCGGGTCCGTACGCGACGAAGTTCGTAGCGGAACCGCCGCCCACGCTCCAGCCCGGCGGCACCGCGATGAAGTTCGTCGCGGAGCCGCCTCCGACGGTCCAACCGCTGGGGCAGGCAACGAAGTTCGTGGCGGACCCTCCACCGACGGTCCAGCCGGAGTACTTGTTGGGAAAGGTGATCAGACCGGTGGTGAGGCTGATGTCCACGTGGAACGTGGAGCCCGTGCCAGCGTCGCCACCGCCGTCAGTCCCGCCGCCGGTGCCGGATGCGGCAGAACCGCACCCGGACGTGGAAGCGCCACAGACGACCACGACGCTCAGGAATGCGACTGGCCATGCCATGGAGCGGATCCGGTCGGCTCTCCGGGCGAAGAGTCCCGAGGCAATCCCGGCGATGCGGCTTTGCATGCGAGTCATCCTACCGGCCGCTCGATCACCCGACGACTTTTGCGCCCATGTCGTCGCCGCGATCCCGTAGTTGCTCGCGTCCGCAGTAGTTCTGACGCCGACTCGGGCCCACGTGGCCCGTGGTGCACCTGCACGCTGCGTCGAGCTGCACGGCCTCGCGAGATCGCGCTCGACGCGCAGTGCTCCGCGCGAAAGCAGGCCCGCAAAAAAACGCGGCGCAGGATCAAGTAACCATTGCTCCGCGCAGTCCTCGACGCGAACGTCTCCAGCAGCGCCATCATCCACCCCGCCGGCACACCGGGCCGGCTCATCGAGCGCTTTCTGCGCGACGCGAACTTCGAGATCGGCGCAAACCAGGTCTTCAGCTACGCGGTCATGCCGGACAATGCCCTGCCGGATGGTACGACGCTGCGCGCTGGCGCAGAGGTCGTCGCTGGCATCAGGAGTCTCGTCCGCGCGCAGGCGGCGACCGACGTCGCAGCGGCGCCAGCCATCACCCTGGTGGTCACCCCCGTAGGGGCGGTTGGCAGCGCCACCTTCACGGCGACGATTACGAACGTGAGCGCAGCGGATCTCGCGAACATAGCGCTCAACGTGCTCACCCTGAACGACGCCCAGGTCCTCCTCGCCTCCAGCACTCCCACGCCGAGTTGTACGAACAACGCCTTCGCCTGCGGGCCCGGCGGCGTCGTCTCCTGGCCGGCGTTCTCGCTCGTCACAGGCGGCTCGCAATCGTTCATCTGGGTCTCGCAAATCCTGGCCGGCACGCCCCGCGGCACCGTCGTCCGCACCACGACCCGCGTGACCGCGGGCATCTCGTCGGCGGCATTCCGGGGCCGCGACGTCGTGGTGAACTGACGAGTCTCGTGCGGCGCCAGACGGCCGAGCCGGAACGACGCTCCCGGAACCATCCACGCTGCGAGCGTACGACGGCGTGCGAGCTACCAGGCCGTGCAGTAGCTCCTCTGCTACGCTGCTCCGCGGTGAACGAGCGGCTGAAGCGCTGGGACGAGAAGTTCGCGCGCGGCGAGGAGCTGCACGGTCTCGCTCCCTCGCCGCCGCTGCCGGCCGCGGTCGACGGACTCGCTCCCGGGTTGGCGCTCGACCTGGCCAGCGGCGCGGGCCGGCACGCGCTGTTCCTCGCCGAACGCGGCTGGCGCGTCGAAGCGATGGAGGGTTCTCGCGTCGGAGTCGAGCGGATGATGCGCGAGGCGGCCCGGCGGAACGTCGCCGGACGCATCGAGGCGCGCATCTGCGATCTCGAAGGCAACGGCTTCACGCTCGAGCCCGACCGCTACGACCTGGTCTGTGACTTCTACTTCCTCCATCGCCCGCTCTTCGAGCCGACCCGCCGGGCGGTCCGGCCGGGCGGCCTGTTCGTGGCCGCGATCCACGCCGAGGACGCCGGCGGCCGGCAGGCGGGGCATGGTTTTCTGCTCGCCCCGGGAGAGCTGCGGGCGATGGTCGACAACTGGGGCTGGGACGTCCTGTACGGACGCGAGGGATCGTCGACCGAGTCGGGGCACCACCACGCGACGGCCGAGATCGTCGCGCGACGCCCGGGACCCTCGCCGGGGAAGGCTGGCGGACCGGTACCCTGACTGGAGCCCGTTCAGCGGCTCGGCTGCGGCACCTCGATGCGCCAGAGGCTCCGGTCGCTCGCGCGCACCACGTACACGGTCGACCCCACTACCCGGAACATGGAGATGCCCGCCGCGAGGACGCCGCTCTCGCCGCTGTCGCTGACGGCGACGAGGTTCGAGTCGTAGCCCCGACTCGCCACGTACACCGGCGTCTTTCCGACGAATCCGAACGGGAACGGCAAGCTGTACCCGCCCTGACAAACCACCTGCCCCGGCAAGGCCACGCCCGGCCACGACGCGCCGGCCGTGAGCAGGTGGAGTTGGAAGGGATCGGAGCGAGACCAATCCTCCTGGAGGACCAGCAGCGCCCCTGAAGGACCGGCAACGGGAAGGCAGTCCGTTCCGGACATCACGGTCTCCGGTGGGACGCCCGGCCGTCTCTGCACGATCGAAAGCGAAGGCCACACGCCTTCGAGCGCGTAGAGCGATCCGTCTGGCGCGATCGAGTACTGCAAATACGATTCGGGAAGGAGCTCTTCGAGCGGCCCCCCATTCGTGGATGCGACCAGGACACCTTGCGCGCGCGAAGGGATCGATTGGTAGGAGACCAGCAGGCGCATCCCGTCGTCGCTCAGTGCCCAGTCCCACTTGTAGTCCGGCCCGCCCAGACGGAAGGGCAGCGGTCCGGTCTGCGTCTCCGGCGAGCCATCGAGCGGGTGGATGACCAGGACACCGTCGCAGTCGGGACCCGATGGCAGCCGAGCGAAGACCACCGCCCTGCCGTCGGGCGTCAGCCGTTCGTTCATCATGCAAGAGCCGCCAACGCGCTGCTGCCTGGTTCCGTCGCGCGACACGGCAATGTCGGCCAGGACCATCCATGCGCCGTCCGGCGTCCATTCGGCATTGCCGGCGCGGGACGCATCCAGAGCGACGGCAGAGGCCGGATCCGTCGCGGTTGGAAAGTAGAGACAACGCTGGGTCGACCCGTCACACGAATAGGCCGCTTTCCCGAGCGGATCGAACGAAAGCAGCGAAGGCGCGAGCTGCGCGGGCGCGGCGTCGGAAGGCGCGAACCGCACGATTCCTGGATGAGCCACATCTTGCGAGTACAGCGTCTCGCCCGAGTAGGCGAACGCCGCCGTACTGCTGACCGCCGTCTCTGCGGTGCCATCGGCGCCGTAGCTGACCAGGGTGCCGACTTGCCAGCAGTCGCTGGCGATCAGGGCGAAGCGGCTCCCCGCAGGCGAAAACGAATATCGGGTGGCGCTGGTGTTCACGACGCTCGGCGTGCCGCCCTTCGCGTCTACGAGCCAGAGCGGGGCCCCGCGGCCGAGCGGGAGGCGGCAGTTGGTGTACCGTTCGGCCCTCACGAACAAGACGTGTTCGCCATCGGGAGCGACGAGGAGCTCCCTCACCGGTCCTTCCACCACGAGCGTCGCCTGGACTCCGGGAAACGGCGGGATGAGCGCGAGACCCGATCCGCCCGCGTCGACCGGGCCCGCATCGGCGGCCGGAGGTCCGGAAGTGCCCGCGTCGAGATCCACCGTGCCGGCGTCCTTTCCGTCGCCGGCGCCCGGAGTCGCGACGGATCCCGCGTCGCCGGAGGGCACGGCATTCACGGGCCTTGCCGCACCACCGCTGTCCGATGTCGCAGGCCCCGGGTTGTGGCAAGCCGAGGCGATGGCAATCAACCCTGCCAGGATCAGTCTGCTGTTCATCGCGCAACTCTCGCGGCATCTGTCGGCCGGTGCGGCGTAGGGTGCGCATGGCCCGGAAATCCGGCATGTCTGATTCCGCGCGCTGTCGGTCCAGGCAGCGCGTCTTCCGTCCAAAGCTCGACAACCGAGGAGGAGCGGTATGGAAAAGAAAATGGCAGGCATCGCGGCGAGCGTGCTGATCGCATCCGTCGCATTGGCGGCCCTGGCGGCGGACCAATCGGCGCCGGCCAAGCAGCCACGGTTTGCGCCGCTCACCTACGAGCAGCTCAACGTGTATCAAAAGCCCCTGGGCGAGCAGATCCTGAAGGTATCGAGCGTCGGCCTGGGCGGACCCTACAATCCGCTGCTGCGCAGCCCCGTGCTGGGGCAACGCATGTTCGACCTGCTCTATTACCTGCGCTGGAATTCCTCGCTGCCTCTGCGTCTGAACGAGATGGCCATCCTCATCACGGGCAGGCTCTGGCGCTCGCAAGTCGAGTGGTACGCGCACGCGCCGCTGGCGATCAAGGCGGGGCTTTCCCCGGAGATCGTCGCCGATCTCAAGGCGCGGAAGCGCCCGGCGAACATGAAGGAGGACGAGGCGGCGGTCTACGATTTCGTGACGGAGCTGGCCGCGAAGCACCAAGTCTCGGATGAAACCTTTGCACGCGCCAGGCAGGTGCTCGGCGAGCAGCAGGTGGTGGATCTCACGGCCGTCAGCGGCACGTACGTCACCGTGGCCATGCTGCTGGCGATGGCGGAAGAGGGCGTCCCTCCGGGCAAGGAGCTGCCGTTCAAACCCGGTGAGCCCTGATCGGCTGAGGGCCCGGCGCCCGCCTGGCCGCCGATCGAGGCCGCTCGGGCGCCCGATCAGCGCGGGGAAGAGTCCAAGAACATTCGCTGTTTACGACGATCGGAGGATGCAACCTCTGCCGGGGCGCCGGGGTCTGACGTGGGGGGGCCCTCACCATGGAGAGTCGTACAGATGCGCTCGATCCGGATCGCCGTAGTGTTCAACGTTCGTGTTCCAGCTCGTTGAGCCCCGGCGTGATTCGTCGCTCGCGCGCTGCCCGCGCGGCCTGGGACGGACGTGCGACACCCGGCGCCTTGAAACCTACCGCGGCCCGCGGTTACGACGGACCAGAGCGTCGCAGCGTTCCGGGGAGGTCTGCCGTGAGCTCGACACAGCCCCGCTATCCGACCTCGCTGCGAGTCGCGTTTTCCGCGGCCGAACGTTCCCTCTTGGACCAGGCCACCAACATCAGCGCAGGCGGCATGTTCGTCCGCACCCAGAGAAAGCTGCCGCGCGGCGCCCTGGTCTCGATGGATATCGAGCTCCCCGACGGCCCCGCTCCGGTCCGGGCCAAGGTCATCCACGACGTGGCGCCGGTCCGATCGGCTGCCGAGTACGGCGTCGGCGTGCAGTTCGTCGGCACCGACGACGCGTTCCGCGATCGGCTGGAGCGCTACATCGAATCGCTGGTGGCCCGGAGCAAGGTCCCGGTGCGCGTGCTGCTCGTCGCGCGAGACCTGTTGCACGAGAAGGGGTGGACCCAGCTCACCGCGCGAGATACGGCCGGCAGCTACTGCCTGACCGGCGCCTTGTCCAAGGCGGCCGGCCAGGATCGCGACGCCTACCGGGCCGCGTTGCAGTCGGTGGGCCCGCGCCTGCGGGTGCCCGCCTGCGCCTTCGGCGGGTTCAATTGCCATTGCCCCGTGCTGAGCTGGAACGATCGCGAAGGCCGGACCAAGAACGACGTGATCGCCAAGCTCGACGAGGTGATCAACTCGGCTCTGGACGCCGGCGCCGCCGCCTAGCGAGGCTTCACGGCGGAACCTGCCGGCTAGTGAGAGCGAGTCTCCACCGTTTCGGGAAACTCCAGCTCGAGCGTATAGCGGACCTCGCCTGTGCCCTTCAGGGCATACGTCTGGAATGACGAGACACAGTCGCTGGGGTTGAACCCACCGGCTCTCAAGGTCGTCCAGGGCGCGGCGGGGCCGGTGAAACCCGCGGGATCGACGACTCCCCCACCCACCCGGCCGTCCTTCACGCTCAACCAGACGCGAACGACGCCCTTTCTTTCGCGGTACCCGTTGTTCCAGCGGTAGTACGCCTGGCAATTGAGAAATGGCGAGGCCACACCGTTCAGGGCGGCAAGGGCATCGGGGGTCGTGACGGTACCGCTCACCTCGACCGCCGTGGTGCGGAGCTCGGACCCGGAGGCTGCCTCCTCGTCGAAAGGAGCAGGCGCGGCCTTGTGCGACCAGGAGGTGCCTGCAGCGAGGATGATCACCGGTGGCCTCGTCGCGTCGTGGGTGAACCGATGCAGGAACCCTTCGACGGGTCCATAAGTGCTCTCCAGATACAGCACGTCCTCCGGGAGGAGCGTCCGCGGCAGGTCTTCTCCGGAGCTGCACAAACCGGAGTACCAGCCCCGATCGGCGTGGATCACACCTTCGCAATCCTGCCCGGCTTCGGTGTCCAGCCAGAAGCGCTCGGCGTGTGCCCGGGCGCGCAACTCCTCGGGAGCAGGGCGCTCCACAGGGGCGCTCTCGTCGACGCGAAGCCGGGCGAGCGCGGGGAGATCGATCCGCAGCGATCCCAGCGCCTTTTGCAGCAGTGCGGTGAAGCGATTGCTGTGTTCGCGGGCCTCGCCTTGGCTCTTTGGCCGGGACAACCCCTGCTGCGCGAGCAGGGCACGCACGAGCATCCGCTCTTGCAACGGCCCGGCCGGCGCGTTCGCAGCGAGCCCGTTCCTGCGCGCCAGCTCCGCAAGAGAGCGCCGGCCAGCGAGCGAAGCGACGATGCTCCGTAGCGAGGGCTCGCTGGCGGACTTCAAGCGGGGCGGAAGGGAGTGAATCTCACTTTCCACCTCGGACCGCAGCACACGCCCGTGCGTGAAGGTGGCCACGATCGGATCTCCGGGAATCGCCGACCGCTCTGGATCCCCGCCACCGCGCGTCCCGGCACCGATGCTGCACGCGAGAAGACTACCGCAGCACGCCGCGAGGACGAGCCGATGGCGACCGCGTGGCGACCTGGAGCAGCGCAGGGAGCTCACCCACGGTCCATGCTACGTCAGTTTCGGCGCTGGACCTCCGATCGTCGTCGCGCGGGACGGGTCGGAGCCGACCGTACAGCCTGCTCCCAGCCCTACTCCTCCTCGGACGCCGCCCGCCGAGAAACCCCCGTCGCGAGAGAAGCCTGCCGCAACCCCGATCTGAGCGGCTTTACCCGCCCGACCGGTTCGTCTCGGCCGACGCGGACATCGCCGGCGCGACCTCGTCGGAGATGGCGGCGTAGACGAGCTGCTTGAACAGCTTGCGGTAGTACACGCGCGACGGTCCCGGAGCCTGCGTCATGAGGATCCCGACGAGCTGCTCCTTCGGATCGACCCAGAAGTACGTTCCCGCCGCGCCCGCCCACATGAACTCGCCGGCGCGGCCGGGCGTGCCCGCCACGCCGTCGTCCTGGCGGACGGCGAAGCCGAGCCCGAAGGTGTATCCGCGCGTGCCGAGGAGCAGCTCGCCCGGCGTCAGGCCGGTGTCCTTGATCTTGCCCAGCTGGTCCGAGGTCATCAGGGCGACCGTGGTGCGGCTCAGGATTCGCGCCCCGTCGAGCTGCCCGCCGTTGAGCATCATCTGCGCGAAGCGCAGGTAGTCGGAGGCCGTCGCGACTGCACCGACGCCGCCGGCGTCGTTCTTGGGCGGCGAGCCGACGTCGAAGACGCGGTTCGGGTTGCCGGTCGCCGGATCGGTCGGAAAGGGCTGGGCGAGCCGCCCCATCTTGTCCTTGGGCAGCGAGAACGCCGCGTCCGCCATCTTCAGCGGCTTGAACAGGCGCGCGTCGAGGAACTCCGAGAGCCTGGCGCCCGATGCGGCCTCGACGACGCGGCCCAGGACGTCCACGGACATGCTGTACTCCCAGACCTCTCCCGGATTGTGGGCGAGCGGCGCCTTCGCCAGCCGCTCGACCTCCTCGGCGGGCGTGACGCCGCGCGATTCGTAGGGGAAGTCGGCCTGGAATACGCCCGCCTTCGCGTAGGCTTCCTTGACCGGCGCGTTCGCGGTGATTTCGCCGTACGCGAGGCCCGAGGTGTGGCGCAAGAGATCCTGGACGGTCATCTCGCGGGCCGCGGGCACCGTGTCGTAGGTGAGCCTTCCCGTCGCGTCGACCCTGGGGACGCTGACTTGCATCTTGGCGAAGGCGGGCAGGTACTTGGAGACCGGATCGGTCAGCACGATCCTGCCCTCTTCCGCCAGGATCATCGCCGCCACGGAGGCGAGCGGCTTGGTCATCGAGTAGACGCGGAAGATGGTGTCCTTGGCCATCGGCGCGCCGCTCGCGGGATCTCGCGCGCCGAACGCCTCGAAGTACGCGATGCGGCCCTTGCGCGCGACGACCGCAACCGCGCCGGGAAACTTCTTCGCCTGGATCTCGGCCTGCAGGACCTTGCCGATGCGGCCGAGCCGATCGGCCGAGAGGCCGACCTCTTCGGGGCGCGCCGAAGGAAGCGCCTGCGCCCAGGCCACGGAAAGGGACAGGGATAGGGAAACGAGGAGGACGCCGAGGAATCGCCGCACGAGAGCCTCCCGCGCAGAAGAGAGGCGCCATCCTAGTCGCGCGCCTTGGAAAGGGCGAGTCGGGCCTTGCAAAATCGTCCGTTCAGGGCGCCGCGTGCAGCGGCTGCACGGATCCGCTCTCGCGCGAGCTGGCCGCCGCGGCTTCCTGCGCGCCCCAGAGCGCGCCGTAGAGCTGTGCCTTCGACCCGAGCCCCGCGAGCATCAACCGCGCCCGGACGACGACATCGTGCGGAATGCCCTCCCGGACTCGCTTGAGGAGCGCCTCGCCCGCCTCGCTGGTGCCTCCCCCGAACAGGATCGCCTCCGGATCGAGCAATGCCGAGATGGCCGTGACGGTCGCGCTGAGGTATGCCACCACGGGCCTGGTCGCGCGCGCCAGGCTGCGCCTCCTCCCGGCGCGCTCGAGCGCGTCGGCCGCGCTCAGCTTCTGGCCAGTGGCCCTCCTGACCATCTTCTTGATCGCCCGCTTCCCCACCATGTCCGAGACCCGCGCCGTGCGCTTGCCGCGCCGGCCGCAGGGAAAGGTCATCTCGCCGACCTCTCCGGCCGCGAAATGCACGCCGCGATGGATTGCGCCGTTCAAGAACACTCCAGCTCCGATTCCCGTGCCGAGGGCAACGAAGACGAAGTCGTTCAGGTCTTTCGCCGCGCCGAGCCACTTCTCCCCCAGCGCGCCGCACTTCGCGTCGCCCTCGACGAAAACCGGGATCCGATAGCGCTCCTCGAGCTGGGCGCGGAGCGGGACATCCACCCATCGCTCGAGGTTGCCGGCGAAGACGACACGCCCGTCGGGATCGACACTGCCCGGCACGGCCACGCCGAGCGCCACTACGTTGGAACGGCCGCCTGGCAGCTTTTCCATCTGCGCGTCGAGCAGACGCAGCGTGGCGCCCACCCCGCCCCGCGCCGGCGTCGCGAGCTTCTCCGAGTAGACTTCGCGATCCGTTCCGGCCTCGCGGACCAGCACGGCGATCTTGCTCCCGCCGATGTCCACTCCGACGAAGTAGCCTGTCACGGCGCGGCATCCTCCAGCAGTCGGTCCCCGACGCGAGGACACGTCGACCCCGCGGCGCGGGACATCGCAACGCGGCCGAGCCCCGCCCCGATGACGGCACCCAGCGCCGCTCCGGCGGCGACGTCCGATGCCCAGTGCTCGCCCGCGCAGACACGCTCCCGCGCGACCACCAGCGCAATGGCGCCGCCGAGCGCGAGTCCGAGGCGCCAGGCCGCCGTGCGGGGGGCGAGGCACCAGGTGGAAGCCAGCAGCGCGAGAGGGCCAGCCATGTGGGTGCTGGGGAACGACTCGCGCCCTTTGCGAGAGAATCGCGCCAGGCCGGGCCGCGGGCGACCGATCAGTCTCTTCAAGATCTTCCCGAGCACCAGGGCGAAAGGCGCCGCCATCGCGGCGGGCAAGCCAGGCCGCCCGGACGCTCGCAGCGCGACCGCGGCGGCGAGCCCCTCCACGGTCGCCGCCCAGGGAGAGGCGAGCATGGCCGAGGCCCGTGCTGCGCCGCCAGGTGGCCGGCGGCGAGCCGCGACGGAAAGAGCGCCATCGAGATTTCTCATCCGGGTACGCACGCCCACTACAGTGGCGACGCCGGCCTGCTTCGACAATCGACCCGGCGCATCGCGCGCGTCTCAGTAGCCGTGGTCGCCGGCGTCCGCTCGGACCTTGCCGCGGAACATCCAGTAGACGAGCACGAAGTAGCCGATGGCGACGAGCATCCCCGCCGACCACCAGTACACGCCGCCGCTCAGCGAATAGTGTCCGGAGGCCGAGTTGTGGATGGTCAAGCTGTACGCATCGGAGGTGCTTGCGGGCAGCAGCCGCGGGTAGACGGCGAACGCCACGCCCGCCAGCATGGCGGCCATGAACGCGCACGAGCTGAGGAACGCAGCCCCGTCCCGGCCGCGACGCGAGAACACCCACAGCCCGAGGTAGCTCGCCACGACCACCGCGGCGATGAGCCCGCCGGCGAGCCAATGCCGGCCATAGTTGTCGAGCAGCCGCGGGCGGATCGCGATGCTGGCGACCAGGGCGGCAGCGGCGAGGACGAACAACGGCACGAGGAGCGCCGCGGCGATCTTTCGCGCGCGCGCCTGGACGACGCCCGCGGTCTTGTACGTCACCCAGGAGGTGCCGTGGACGGTCACCGCGACGAGGGCCAGCGCTCCGCACAGGACCGTGTACCAATCGAGGATGCCGTTGTCGGTGCCCACGCGGAAGTCGGTCCACAACGGCTCGAAGAAGGTGCCGTCCGGGCGCAGCGGCACGCCGCGGATGACGTTGCCCAGCGCCGCTCCGAAAAAGATCCCCAGGAGCGCGCTCGCCAGCCAGAACGCCCCGTCGAAGAAGCCGCGCCAGACCGGCGATTCGAGGTGGAGGCGGAACTCGATCCCCACGGCGCGCAGCATGAGCAGCCAGAGCACGACGTTGAGGGGCAGGTAGAAGCCGCTGAAGCTCGAGGCGTAGACGGCAGGAAAGGCGAAGTACAGCGTGCCGCCGCCGGCGATCAGCCACACTTCGTTGCCGTCCCACACGGGCCCGATGCTGCGCAGGACGGTCCTGCGCTCGTCGTCGGTGCGGGCGATGAAGAGATGCACCGCGCCGGTCCCGAGATCGAAGCCGTCGAGGACCACGTAGGCGGTCAGCATGAAGGCGACGAGCACGAACCACACCGTCGGCATGCCGGGCCTCTAGGCGGAGCTGAGCGCGGCTGCGTCGTGCGCGGGCCGCGACGGGGAAGGACCTTGCAGGATGAGACGCTGGAGGAGGAAGAGGAAGGCGATCCCGAGCACCGTGTACATCCCCATGTACCCGAGGAGCGTAAACCAGGCGCTGCCCGCGGAGACCTCGTTCGAGTAGCCGTCGCGGGTGCGCAAGAGCCCGTAGACCACCCACGGCTGCCGGCCCAGCTCCGCGGTCAGCCAGCCCGCGGTGTTGGCGATGTACGGGAAAGGCGCCGCGAGCATCAGGGCCCAGAGCGCCACCGGCGTCTGGAAGAGGCGCCCTCGCCAGAGCAGGAAGCCGCAGACGACCATCAGCGCGAGGAACAACGTCCCCAGCCCCGCCATGATGTGGTACGCGAAGAAGAGCAGCGGGATGTTGTCGGGCCAGTCTTCCCGGGGGAACGCATCGAGCCCCTTCACCTCGGCTCGGAACGTGCCATAGACGAGGTAGCTGAGCACGTTGTTGACGGCCAGCGGGTTCTCGATCCTCCCATGCTCCGGATCCGGCTGGCCGATGAGGACCACCGGCGCGCCGGCCTCGCTCTTGAAGAGGCCTTCCATGGCGGCGGTGGTCGTCGGCTGGTGATGGGCGAGGTAGCGCGCGTGCAGGTCGCCGGTGGGGAAGATTTGCACGACGGAGCTCACCAGGCCCGCGATCACGCCCACGCGCACGAACAGCATTGCGTGCTCCCGGTTCGTTCCGCTGAGCAGGTAGTAGGCGCCGACCGCCGCCATCACGAACGAGCCGGTGACCACGGCGGCGCTCATGTTGTGCGGGTATTGCAGGAGCGCCCAGGGATTCAGCAGCACGCCGCCGAAGCTCGTCACCTGGAAGGAGCCGTCGGGCAGCCGCTGGTACGCCACCGGATGCTGCATCCAGGCGTTCGCGGCGATGATGAAGTAGCCGGACAGCCACGAGCCGAGGAAGACCGCCACGCCCGACAGCCAGTGGCGGAACGGGCCGAGGCGCTTCTCGCCGAAGAGGAACAGCCCGAGAAAGGCGGACTCGAGGAAGAACGAGAACACGCCCTCCATCACCAGCGGCTGGGCGATCACGCCGCCGGTCAGCCGCGAGAAGCGCGACCAGTTGGTGCCGAACTGGAACTCCATCGGGATCCCGCTCACCACGCCCATGACGAAGTTGAGCCCGAAGACCCTGGCCCAGAACCGCGCCGCCTCGCCATGGACCGCTCCCTTGCGACGCAGCGCCAGCGTCTGCAGCACGACCACCAGCAGGGCGAGCCCCATGGTGAGCTGGGGGAAGATGTAATGGAAGGTGGCGGTGAAACCGAAGTGCAGGCGGTGGACCACGTACGCGGCGGTATCCATGGAGCCTCGCGACTGCCTTCTGCGCGAGCTGCGGCGAACCGCCGCCAGAGTACCACCGCGGCGAGGTGCGGGCGTCCGTCAAGCCACGGGCGGGCTTCGCGGGATGGCGAAGCTCCGTACGTAGGCCTCGGGCCGCGCCGGATCGAACGGCCTCCCCATGACGCGGTGCTGCGCGTACGTCCGCTCGGGTGCCGCGAGGCCCAGCCCGGCGAGCCGCTTCCGCGCGTCCGTCGCGAGGAACACCTCCTCGGCGACGGCGTGGTAGTCGAGCTCGCCCTTCACGTACCCCCAGCGCTTGAGCTGCGTCAGGATCCAGACCGCCATCGAATGCCACGGGAACGCCGAGAACACGGCGCGCTCGGGGACGTGCCGCGCGTTGCCGAGGCCGTCGGCGAAGCGCCCGGTCAGCACCTGCTCGACGACGGCTACCGGCTGGTCGAGGTACCCCGCTCCTGCGATCGCCCGGGCGATCGTCGTCCGGTTGTCCGGGTCCTGGGCATGCGCGGTGGCGGTCGCGATGGCGCGGAACAAGGCAGCGAAGGTGTTGGGATTCTCGTTCACGAAGGAATCCGAGACCGCGACCGCGCAGCAGGGATGTCCCTCCCAGAGGTCGTTCGAGAGCGCGTGGATGAAGCCCACCCCGTCGTGTACCGCCCGCTGGTTGAACGGCTCGGGCCCCAGATACCCGTCGATGCTGCCCGAGCGCAGCGCGGCCACCAGCCAGGCGGGAGGGATGACGCGGATCTCGACGTCCCTGTCCGGATCGAGCCCGTGCTCGGCCAGGTAGTAGCGGAGGAGCAGGTTGTGCATCGAGTACTCGAAGGGGACGGCGAGCTTCATCCCGTGCCACTGCGCGGGGTCGCGCCTGTCCCTGTGCTTCGAATGGAGCGTGATGGCCTGGCCATTGCCGCCCTGCAGCGACATGACCCGCATCGGCTCGCGGCGCGAGCCCAGGCCGAGGGTCAAGGCCAGCGGCATGGGCGCGGGCATGTGCGAAGCGTGGCACTGGCCACCGACCGCCAGGTCGCCGACGAGACCCCACCCGGGCGTCTTCACCAGGACCGCCCGGAGCCCTTGCAAGGCATAGAAGCCCATCGGCTCGGCCAGCAGGAGCGGCGCTGCGCAGGCGATGGGGACGAAGCCGATCTTCAGCTCCTTCCTCTCCAAGGTGCCGCCCGCCTCGTGGGCCAGCATTTTGGCGGTGGTGAGCGGAAAGAAGGCTCCCACGGCGTCCAGGAGGGAGCTTCCGCCCAGGCCGTGGAACATCCCGCGGCTGCCGACGACCGCTCGCGTGACCGCCGCCTCGACGATGCGGTCGACGAGCCGCTCGGCCGCGCCGGTCACGGCGACCCGCTGACCGGGCGCACCCGTTCCGAGTGCGAGGAAAAGAGGGGCGCCGGGAAAGTGCCCACCACGCCGAGGAGACCGCGCTCAGTTCGGCGATGCATCGACCATCCTTCCCGCAGAAAGAGGCCGGATTCACTTACTCCGGCGCCCCGCCAACCATGGTGCAAGCACGGTACCAGCGCGGCCTGGCTGCACGCACGAGGAAACGCGTGGCAAAGGGCCGCGCCCGCGCGCGACGAGATCGTCGGATCGAGGCGGGGCGGCGACGGAGTTGTCGGAATCATCGGGCTGCCTCGCGGGCCGTGAAGACCGCGCGGCCCCGAGCATCGCGCAGCGGGCGCTGGCGAGGGTGACGGCACCCTGACGTGCGCGACCTACGAATGAGTCGGATCCCGGCGCCGGAGCGCCAATCGTGTCGGGGACCTTGCCCGCGTCACTCGCGCAGGTCATGCTGGTCGGTCGTCATGAATCCCGACCGAGCGGCTCCCGTCACCGTGATCTTTGCCTGCGTGCAGAGCGCGGGGAGGTCGCAGATGGCGGCCGCGTTCTTCAACGCCATCGCGGACCCGCGCCGCGCGCGCGCCATGTCGGCGGGGACCCGCCCCGCGGACCGCGTCCATCCGGAAGTCGTCGCGGCGATGCGCGAGGCGGGCATCGATGTGTCGGCGGCGACGCCGCGGCTGCTCACGCCGGAGCTGGCGAAGGGCGTGGCAATGCTCGTCACCATGGGCTGCGGCGACGCCTGCCCGGTGGTCCCCGGCGCGCGGCGCGACGACTGGCCCCTCGAGGACCCGAAAGAAAAGCCCGCCGGGCGGGTCCGCGAGATCCGAGACGAGATCCGCGACCGGGTCGCGCGGCTCGTGGAGATGGAAGGCTGGGCGAAGGCGCGTTGAGAGCGTCGCGGCGCGAGGTCAGATCCGATTCATGCGGGTACGCGCCCAGTCGGCGAAATCGTTCCAGGAATAGATGCCGCCGTAGGCCCCTCGAATGCGGCGACGACACTGCTCGGATCGAGCAGATCCGCGTGCACCACTTCGACACCTCGCGCGGCGTCGCTCGCCGGATTGCGGCTCGCCACCCGCACTTTGAACTCGCCCTGGGC
>Ga0137396_10000817_pt1 | contig 15506 bp, 14 predicted proteins | sample czc16metaG_FD_108284 | JGI IMG/M metagenome (GOLD analysis project Ga0137396, IMG submission 108284) | Vadose zone soil microbial communities from Angelo Coast Range Reserve, California, USA - czcobulk3.16 metaG | ecosystem: Environmental > Terrestrial > Soil > Vadose zone | place: USA...
CCGGTCCGCGCGTTCGCGGCGGTCGGGGGAAGGCCCCGCTTCATCGCCAGGGCCAGGGGCGCGTACCTCACGGACGTGGATCAGAACGAGCTTCTGGATTACGTGCTCGGATGGGGGCCGATGCTCCTCGGGCACGCGCATCCGGCCGTCGTCGAGGCGGTGGAGCGGCAGCTCCGGAACGGAACGCTCTTCGGCGTGTCGACCCCGCTCGAGATCCAGCTCGCCGAGAGGGTGCGCCGCTTCTACCCCGCCGCCGAGCGGCTGCGGTTCGTCTCCTCCGGAACCGAGGCGACCATGACCGCGATCCGGGTGGCGCGCGCTGCGACGAAGCGCGACGCGATTCTCAAGCTCGACGGCTGCTACCACGGCCACGCGGACCCGTTTCTCATCCGGGGCGGGTCGGGGCTTCAGACGCTCGGGGTGCCCGACTCGGCAGGCGTCCCCGCCTCGGTCGCCGCGGAAACCGCGGTCGCCTCCTTCAACGACCTCGAATCGGTCGAGGCGGCGTTCACGCGCGGGCCGGAGCGGATCGCGGCGGTAATCGTGGAGCCCGTCATCGGCAACATGGGTGTGATCCCCCCCGGGCCCTCGTTTCTGCCGGGGCTCCGGAGCCTCTGCGACCGCCACGGCACCCTGCTCGTGTTCGATGAGGTGATGACCGGGTTCCGGGTCGCGCGCGGCGGCGCCGCGGAGCGTTACGGCGTCCGCCCCGATCTCGTCACGCTGGGAAAGGTAATCGGCGGCGGGCTCCCCGTCGCCGCCTTCGGCGGGCGTGCCGATCTCATGAAGCTCGTGGCCCCGGAGGGCCCCGTCTACCAGGCCGGCACCTACGCGGCGCACCCGCTGGCGATGGCCGCCGGGGACGCGACGCTCGCGGCGCTCGAACAGGATCCCGGGATCGTTCGCAGGGTCGAGGCCCGGACCGGCCTCCTTGCCGCGGGCCTCCGCGAGATCCTGACGCGCCGAAAGGTGCGCGCCGTGGTGAACACGGTCGGGTCGATGTGGACTCTGTATTTCGGCGTGGATGAAGTCTCCTCCGCCGAAGGCGCGCGCCGCGCCTCGGCCAAGGCGTACGCGGGCTTCTTCCAGTCCATGCTCGAGCGGGGGATTTTCCTTCCGCCGTCCGCTTTCGAGAGCGCGTTTCTATCGGACGTGCACCACGAGGCCGAGATCGACCGGACGCTCGAGGCGGCGGAGGAAGCGATCGAGGGGATCGCATGACCCAGGGACCGTCGCTGGCTCCGGCCTACTCCTTTCTCCGCGCCTGCCGAAACGAGCCGATCGGCGAGACGCCGATCTGGATCATGCGCCAGGCGGGCCGGTATCTCCCCGAGTACCGGGCGATCCGCGAGAAGCACGCGTTCCTCGAGATCTGCCGCACGCCCGAGCTCTGCGCGGAGGTGACGGCCCAGCCGATCGAGCGGTTCGGCTTCGACGCGGCGATTCTCTTCTCGGACATCCTGATCCCACTCATCGCAATGGGCGTCCCGATCGAATTCGACCCCGGGCCGAAGCTCGCCACCCGGATCACGCGCCGGCGCGACATCGGCTCGCTCACCTGGAGCGGAGCGTCCTCGATCCCGCACGTGCGCCCGGTGATCAAGGCGGCGAAGGACCGTCTCCACGGACGCGTGCCGCTGATCGGATTCGCGGGGGCTCCGTTCACGCTCGCCTCCTACCTCGTGGACGCGGGCGGGTCGAAGGATCTCGTGGCCACGCGGAGCTTCATGGCCGAGGACGACGCCGGGTTCGCCGAGCTGCTCGAGGTGCTCGCGGGGGCGACCATCGACTACCTGAAAGACCAGATCGCGTCGGGCGTGGACGCGGTGATGCTCTTCGACACACAAGCCGGATGGCTTCCACCCGGCGAGTTCTCCCGCTCGGCCGCGGCGGCCGCCGATCGCGTGCTTCGCGCGATGCCGAAGAACACGCCGACCCTCTACTTCGCTCTGGCTTCCTCCAACGGCCACCTCGACGCGATGCGCGCCATCCGCTCCGACGTGATCGGCTTGGACTACCGCGTCTCTTTGAGCCAGGCGCGCGCGATCCTGGGCAGCTCCCGTTGCGTGCAGGGGAACCTCGATCCCGCGGCCCTCATGGGCCCTCCGGAGCAGGTGGTGGCGCGCGCGGAGGCGGTGCTCCGCGAGAACGGGGGCCGCCCCGGGTTCATCTTCAACCTGGGGCACGGCATCTACCCGGATACGCCGGTCGAGAACGTGGCGCTCCTCGTGGAGACGGTGAAACGCCACAAGAATCCGGCGAAGAGGTTCCTGTGACCCGCCCGCCGGACGCCGCCCGCACAACCGCGCCGGACGCGCGTCCGGCCGGAACCGTCACCGCGGATCTCTTGTCCCGGTACGATCGTCCCGGCCCGCGCTACACGTCGTACCCGACCGCGGTCGAGTTCCACGAGGGATTCACCGCGGAACGCTACTTGGAGAAGCTCGCCCAGGCCGCATCGCACCCCGAGGAGCCGCTCTCGGTCTACGTCCATCTCCCGTTCTGCCGCGAGCGCTGCACCTTCTGCGGATGCAACGTGATCATCACGCAAAAGCCCGGGGTCGCCGCCGCCTACATCGAGGACCTGGAACGCGAGGTCGCGCTCGTCGCGGAGCGGCTCGGGAAGCGCGCCCGGCTCGTCCAGTACCACTGGGGAGGCGGCACGCCGACGTATCTTTCCCTGGAGGAGCTGTCGCGGGTCTTTCGAGCCTTCGCCGACCGATTCACGTTCGAGCCGGGCGCCGAGATCGCGATCGAAGTGGATCCGCGCGTGACGACTCACCGGCAGGCGGAGCTTCTGCGCGCGCTTGGGTTCAATCGGATCTCGATGGGCGTCCAGGATTTCGACACCGAGGTCCAGGAGGCGGTGAACCGGTACCAGACCTTCAACCAGACGAAGGACCTTCACGAGCACCTGCGCGGACTCGGGGTCGAATCGATCAATTTCGATTTCATCTACGGGCTCCCGCGGCAGACGCCCGAGTCCTTCCGGAAGACCATCCAGCTCGCGCTCGAATTGCGCCCCGACCGCGTCGCGGTCTACTCCTACGCGTTCGTGCCGTGGATCAAGGCGCACCAGAAGGCGATCCATCTCGAGGATCTTCCCCCGCGCGAGGTGAAGCTCGGGCTCTTCGGCATCGCGCACGAGCTCTTCACCGGGGCCGGCTATCAGCAGATCGGGATGGATCATTTCGCGCTCGCGAGCGATTCGCTGGCCCGGGCGGCGCGCGATCGCACGCTCTACCGCAACTTCATGGGGTACACGACCCATCCGGCCAAGGACTCGGTGGGTTTCGGCGTCTCGGCGATCGGGGATCTGGGCGGCGCCTTCGCGCAGAACACGAAGAAGCTCAACCGGTACAAGGACGCGCTCGACCAGGGCATGCCGCCCATCGAGCGCGGGTTCACGCGAAGCCGCGACGACGAAATACGGCGCGACGTGATCCAGAGCCTCATGTGCAACTTCTACCTCGACGTCCGCGCGATCGAGCGCGCGCACGGGATCGATTTCGCCGCCTACTTCGCGGAGTCGCTCCGGGAGCTCGACCAGGGTCCGGTGTCGAACGGGTTCGTGTCGCGCACTTCCAGCGCGATCGAGGTCACGGAGAAGGGACGCCTCTTTGTCCGGAACGTCTGCATGGCGTTCGACGGATACCTGAAGCGCCATGAGGGCGAGAAACAGGTGTTCTCGCGCACTGTCTGAAGACAGGAATCCTTCTCCTCAACCTCGGCGGGCCGGACACGCTCGACGCGGTGCGCCCCTTCCTGACCCACCTGTTCACGGACCGTGAGATCATCCGGCTGCCCGGCGGGCCGATCGGTCAGGCGGCGATCGGCCGGATGATCGCGTGGAAGCGCACCCGCGAGGTGCGGGAGAACTACGCCACGATCGGGGGGGGCTCTCCGATCGTCCGCTGGACCACGCTCCAGGGACGAGGCATCGCCGAGCGGCTCAACGCGCGGGGACACGACGTCGCCTTCGCCATCGCGATGCGCTACTGGAATCCCACCACGGACGAAGCGCTGGACGAGCTGGAGCGGGCCGGAGCCGAACGGCTCCTCGCGCTGACGCTCTATCCGCACTACTCCATGGCGACGACCGGATCGAGCGCCGGCGAGCTCGCGCGGGTCATGAAGCGGCGCGGGACGAAGCTCCCGCTCGAGCGGATCGACACCTGGTACGACCATCCGGGCTACCTCGACGCCCTGGCGCATCGGGCACGGACGGCGCTCGCCTTGCATTTCACGGGCAAGCGCCCCACGCTCCTCGTGAGCGCGCACGGCCTGCCGAAGCATTTCATCGAGGCCGGCGATCCGTACTGCGACCACATCCGGATCACCATGGAAGGACTTCTCCGGCGGCTGCCCGCCCTCCCCCACGTCCTGGGGTACCAGAGCCGCGTGGGTCCGGTGGAGTGGATCGGACCGAGCACCGGCGAGGTGATCCGCTCGCTCGCCCGGGAAGGCGTCAAGGACGTCCTCGTCATCCCCATCAGCTTCGTCTCCGACCACGTGGAAACCCTCTACGAGATCGATCTCCTCTACGGGGAGCAGGCGAAGGCGCTCGGCATCACCAATTTCAGGCGTATGCAGTCCCTGAACGACTTCCCTCCATTCCTGGACGCGCTCGCCGACCTGGTCGAGCCGAAGCTTCGCTAGATGCGGGTCGCGGTCCTCGGCGCGGGGATTGCCGGGCTCACGGTGGCCCACGCGCTGAAACGCGAAGCGGCCCGCGGCGGCCTTCCCCTCGACCTCGAGGTCTTCGAATCGGGCCCGCGGGCGGGGGGGCGCATCCGGACCACCGAAGCGGATGGCTTTCGGGTCGAGTGGGCCGCCGACGCGTTTCAGACGGGACCGGGGCCCGCGCGCAGCCTCGTCGAGGAGCTGGGGCTCGCGGGAGAGCGTGTCGAGGCCTCCGCGCACGCGGTGCGGCGCTACGTATTCTCCCGGGGCCGCCTGCATCGATTCCCGAGCGGTGCCGTCTCGCTGCTCCGCTTCGCCGCGATCAGCCCCAGAGGAAGGGTGCGCCTTCTCGCGGAGCCGCTCCTCGCCGGCCGGGTCTCCCGGGAAGAATCGGTGCACCAGTTCGCCGCGCGCCACCTCGGCGAAGAGGCGGCAAGGGTGATGCTCGGCGCGTTCGTCCGCGGCGTCTACGCCGGGGACTCGAGGAAGCTCTCGGTCGACGCCGCATTCCCTCGCATGCGCGAGATGGAGAAGAAGCACAGGTCGCTCGCGGCGGCGATGACGAAGGAGCGCCGTGGGGGCCGGGCCGCGCCGGAGCTCTGGTCGCTCGCGCGGGGAATGGGGTCTCTCACCGACCGGCTCGCGCAGTCCCTCGGCGGCGCGATGAGGCTCCGGATGCCCGCGCTGCGGCTCAGCCGCGTGCCCGAGTACGCGGCGGCCACGCCGTTCACGGTTCGCTTCGCGAGCGGCGAGGCCCGGAGCTTCGACGCGGTCGTCGTGGCGACGCCGGCGACCGATGCCACGGCGCTCCTGCGCGATCTCGACCTCGAGGCCGCGAACGCGGTGCGCGACATCCCCCACGCCGGGGTCGCTGTCGTTGCGCTCGCGATCCGCGACGAGGCCTTCCGCTCGAAGCCCGACGGCTACGGCTTTCTGGTCGCGCCCGGCGAGGACCTCCCCGCCCTGGGCGCGCTCTTCGAATCGAACCTGTTTCCGGGGCGCGCCCCCAAGGGATTCACGCTCGCGCGGGTGTTTCTGGGAGGCGTCGACCGGCCGGAACTCATCACCCAGCCGGACGCGAAGATCATCGGGCTCGCGTGCGAGGCGCTGGACCGCGCGGTGGGGTTGAAGGGCGGCCCGGAGCGGACCTGGGTCATGCGCCAGGAGGGCGCGATCCCGCAATACACGCTCGGGCATCGCGAGCGGGTCGCTTCGGTCATGAAGCGGCTGGGGGCTTTCCCCGGGCTCTACGTCGCGGGGAACGCCTATCGCGGCGTGTCGGTGGGCTCGATCGTGGAAGACGCGGACCGCGTGGCGGGATGGCTCCTGCACGCGGCGCGATGACGCCTTCTTCAGCGCCTCGTAAGGGTGCCCTTCACTTCCCCTCGTATTCGCAGCGCGCTTCGCAGGTCTCGTGGACCGTGATCTTCACGAGCGCTGGGAGCGCGGGCCGGAGCTTCTCCCAGATCCACCGGGCGAGGTTCTCAGAAGTGGGGTTCGCGAGGCCGTTCACCTCGTTCAAGTAATCGTGGTCGAGCTGGGCGCGGATCGGATCGACCACGCCCCCGATCACGCCATAGTCGAGGAACCAGCCGGTCTCGGGATCCACATCTCCCTCGACGGTGATCTCGATACGGAAGGAGTGCCCGTGGAGCCGGCGGCACTTGTGCCCTTCCGGCGCCTTCGGGAGCAGGTGGGCGGCTTCGAATGTGAAGTCCTTGGTCAGGCGTACGCGCACGGCAACGCTGGATCCTTTCTCAGGTTCAATGCATACCCACCATCTTGTGGGTCTGTGGGATCAGCCGCGCCTCGGGATAACGGTCCCAGGGCCACCAGTCGAAGATCCGCCGCGCGTCCCCCTTCTCGTGCTCGGGTTGCAGGACGATCGCCCCCTCGTAGCGAAGCTCCCCCAGAAGCCGGACCGCGTCTTCGACGTCATCCCGCCCCTGCAAAACGAATTTGAACTGGCGCCGCGCGCTGGGGAGCTCCAGATAACGCCGGAGCGTGGGCGCCTGCGCTTCGACGACGTCCCCCTCGAAGGTCTCGGCACTCCTCCCCTTCGGGGCAACGGTCCAGAAGTCGATCGTCTCCAGGAGCTCCTCGACGACGCGGGCGCCGCTCGTCTCGACCGATATCCAGTAGCCGGCCGACTTCAATTCGCGAAGGAGCCACAGGAGTCCTTCGCGTGGCGCAACGACCGGCTCCCCGCCCGTGAGACAGACACGGCGGGCCGCGGCGAAGGAGAGCACCCGGTCCCTCACATCGGCCGGGGTCATGACCTCGTACGTTCCCACGCCGGTGTGGGTCAGCGCCTCGGGCTGGTCGCACCAGACGCACCGCAGGGGGCACCCGTAAAACCGGACGAATACAGTGCGTTCCCCGACGTGGAGACCCTCCCCTTGCACGGAGAGGAAAATCTCGTTAATTCTAAAACTTGGCAGGTCTTGCACGCCTGGATGATACAGCTTCCGGGCCCTCCGGTGAGGGCCTTGACTCGAAAATCGTGGCTCCCGTAGAATTGCCGACCGTTGGTTCGGAAACACGGCGCCACGGCGCCAACGGGGGAGCAAGGAGGCCATGGAAAAGACCACGTACGCGAACCTGCCCATCAACCACAGCGAGGAGCCGATCCGCCTTTTCAAGTCCGACGCTCTCGAGTTCTTCACGCACATCCACCCTGTGGTCGTGCTGCTGCTCTTCGTCCCGGTCGTGCTCTTCTTCATGATCCGGGCCCTGACCGAGGGCGGCGCCCATGAGCCGCTCGCGCCGATCTTCGCCACCTATGCCGCGGGGATCTTCGTCTGGTCCCTGAGCGAGTACGTGCTCCACCGCTTCGTGTTCCACTACGAGCCGACGCAGCCATGGCTCTCGCGTGTGTGGTACCTGATCCACGGCGTCCACCACGAGCAGCCCCAGTGCAAGACCCGGCTGGTCATGCCGCCCATTCTCAGCATCCCGCTCGCGTTCCTCTTCTACGGGCTGTTCCGTCTCGTCGTGGGAACGGCCCTCGGTATTCCGCGCTTGGTCGGCCCCGCCTTCGCGGGCTTTCTCACGGGCTACCTCTCCTACGACATGGTCCACTACGCGGAGCACCATCTCTCGATGCGCTGGGGTTTTCTCAAGTACCTCAAGCGCTATCACCTCCGCCATCACTTCAAGAATCCGAATCACGGCTTCGGCGTGAGCTCCCCGGTCTGGGACGTGGTGTTCCGAACGAAACCCAAAGACTCCTGACCGCGCGTTTGTTCCGATCACCCGATGACGGGTCCGCGCCTCCGCGGGCCCGTTTTCGTTTCCGCGGATCGAGGGCCGGCGGACTATACTGTCGCCGTGGACGCCTTGGCCGCGGTCGGCAGCCGTGTACGCCGTGTTCTGGAAGTGGTGCAGGACGTCACGCTCTTCTGTGTTTCGGTGCTCCGCTCCGCGTTCTTTCCGCCGTACTACAAACACGAGATCCTCGAGCAGATCCACTTCTCGATGATCGGCTCCATGTTCATCGTGATGTTCTCCGCGCTCGTCGCAGGTCAGGCGCTCGCGATCCAGCTGGCGCGCGAGCTGGCGAAGCAGGGCGCCAAGTCGGAGCTGGGGCATTTCATGGTCATCTCGTCGGTGCGCGCGCTCGGTCCCGTGTTGACCGGGATCGTGGTGGCCTCGCGGATGTCGGCCGGGATCACGGCGGAGCTGGGCACCATGAAGTCGAGCAACCAGATCGACGCCCTGATCGCCTTCGGGACCGATCCGATGAAGCGGCTCGTGGCCCCGCGGATGATCGGGCTCTGGATCGCGCTCCCCGTGCTGACGATCCTGGGCGACACGCTGAGCGTGATCGGCGGCGGGTTCGTGGGCCTCGGGTACCACGTCACCTTCCAGTCCTACTACAATGGCGTCGCCAAGTACCTCACCCCGGCGAATCTTCTGGTCGGGATGATCAAGCCGATCTTCTTCGCGATCCTGATCACGACGGTGGCCTGCTGGAAGGGTCTCACCTCCGAGGGAGGCGCCAAGGGCGTCGGCGTCGCCACGACCGAATCGGTCGTGATTTCCTCGGTCGGGATCCTCGTCACCGATTTCATCTGCACGAAGCTCATTTTCCGGGTCCTGGGCTGGTGAGCCGATGATCGACCTGCCGATGATCGAGTTCCGGAGCGTCTATTTCTCGATCGAGGAGAAGGATATCCTGACCAACGTCTCGTTCCCCGTCCCGCGGGGACAGACGAGGGTCATCCTCGGTCCCTCGGGCTCGGGGAAGAGCACGATCCTGCGTCTCCTGATGGGTCTCTGGATGCCGGACTCGGGAAACATCTTCGTGAACGGGGAGGACATCACACAGGCGACACCCGAGCGCCTGCGCGAGATCCGGAAAGGGATGGGGATCGTTTTCCAGCAAGGGGCCCTCTTCGACTCGATGACCGTGGGGGAAAACGTGGGTTACACCCTGCTCGAGGACGGGCACCCGGACGAGGAGATCGAACAGGCGGTCGCGACCTACCTGGCGCAGGTCGGCCTCGACCCGGAGCTCCGGGACCGCATGCCGGACGAGCTTTCGGGGGGCATGCAGCGTCGGGTCGCGATCGCCCGCGCGCTCGCGGCGCGCAATCCGGAAATCATTCTCTACGACGAGCCGACGACCGGGCTCGATCCCCAGAGCGCCGAGCGGATCACGGATCTGATCATCCGTCTGAGGGACACGATGGGCAAGACCTCGATCATGGTGACGCACGACATTGCCGACGCATTCAAGGTGGGAAATCGGATCACGGTGCTCGATCGTGGAAACGTGGTGTTCGAGGGGACGCCTGGCGAGCTGAACGCGGCGAACGATCCCTTCATCGCCGAGTTTCTCGCGCCGTTTCGGAAAGCGGTGGCCGCCGCCACGCAGCGCATGGAGGTGCGTGTGCCCGGGCAGGTTCCGGGACGCGGCGACTCCGGCGCGTCCCGAGCGCAACCAGGGGGGGCCCCGTGAAGCGAACCGGCCGCGTTCCGTTCATGAGACTCCAGATCGGCTTCTGGGTGCTCGTCGCCTTCGGACTCCTGCTATGGGGAACATTCCAGTCGGGAAGCCTCAAGTTCTTCGGGCGCGAGGACAAGATCCACCTCGTCTTCGAAAGCGTCGGCGGGCTCGAGGAGGGAGCGACCGTCCGCCTGAACGGCGTGCCGATCGGCCACGTGCGCGACATCTCGCTGGCAAGGGGCGGGAACGAGGTGGTTGTCGAGCTGGGGGTGAAGCGCGGCACGCGCGACAGACTCCACCGGGGCTCGACCGCGCGCATCACGTCCACAGGCTTTCTGGCCGAGCTCTACGTGGAGTTGGAGGGGGGCGACCCCCACCAGCCTTTGATCCAGGATGATCACGAGATCGTGGTCTCCTCCGCGCCGGATCCCAACGCGGCCATGAAGAAGGTGGCGGCGATCACGGACAGCCTGACGATACTGCTCGGGAATCTGAACCGAGCAGGACGGGCGCTCGGGAACGGACGCGGGACGATCGGACGCCTGGCACAGGACGAGCGTCTCTACGAACAGCTGGTCGAGCTGAGCCGGAACGCAAACGTACTCACGGCCAGGCTCAACGAGAACCAGTCCCGGGTCTCGGCCCAGTTCCTGAGTCTCGCGGCCTCGCTCGACACCCTCGTGCAGAAGATGGAGAAAGGCAATGGAACGATCGCGCAGCTCATGAACGACTCCACCCTGCACCAGAAACTGGCGTCGAGCACGGCCCGCGCCGACTCCATCCTGGGCGCGATCGCGTCAGGCAAGGGGACGTTCGGAAGGCTCTACGCCGATTCGACGCTCTACGACGACACGAGGGCGCTGATGGGCTCGATGAAGCGGCTCATGGCGGAAATCGAGAAGAATCCCAAGAAGTACTTCAAGTTCAGCATCTTCTAGCGCGCCCTACACCCAACCCGTCTCCCGATACCACAGGGCCGTGGCGCGCACCCCTTCCTCGAGCGGGGTCGCGGGGGCCCATCCGAGCTGATCCCGGATCTTGCGGGAGCTGACGATCCAGGCGCCGGCGGTGATCTCGCGGAGCTTCTCCCTCGAGAAGAAGGGCGACCGCCGCATCAATGCGCCCGCGAGCTCGCCCGCGAGCGCCCCCGCCTGGAGCGCGAGCGCGGGGACCGGCACGCGCACGGCCCAGGTATCCATGGCGCGCACGATCGCGTCCCCCATCTCTCCGTAGCTCGTGGCGTCCGGCCCGGCGACGAAGTAGATCTGGCCGACGGCGGCGCTTTCGTTCAGGACCGCCCAGACCGCGCGCGCATGATCCTCGGCGTAGACGACGCTGAACGGTCTCGCCCCGCCGAGAATCGGCCGGAGGTGATGCTTCACCGCGCGGTAGTACGTGAGCAGAGCCCTCTCCCGAGGGCCGTAGACCGTGGGCGGACGAATCGACACCACCGGCAGGCGGTCGGCCGCGCGCATCACGAGGGCCTCACCTCCCAGCTTGCTCCGCCCGTACGCGGAGACGGGCATGGGAGGCTGATCTTCCGTGACCGGCGCGCCATTCCGGCTCGGGCCGGCCGCAGCCTGGCTCGAGATGTACACGAAGCGCCGCGGCCTGGGATCGGCGGCGAGGGCCGCGGCGAGGAGGTTCTCCGTGCCGAGCACGTTCGCCCGGTGGAATTCGGCGGCGCTCGGAGCATGCGTGAGCCCGGCCGCGTGGACGACCCAGTCGGCGCCCCTTACCGCGGCGTCCAATCCCTCCCGGTGGCATACGTCCCCCTCGGCGTATTCCACCTGCTTTCCCTCGAGCCAGCGGCGGGAGGAGGTGAGGCGCAGGAGGCAGCGCACGCGGGCGCCCCGGCGGAGCAGCTCATCCACGACGTGGCTCCCGACGAAGCCCGACGCGCCCGTCACGAGCGCCAAGGGCGCGCTCACAGCCCCCGCTCGTAGATCCGGTAGGTCTTGTAGTGCTCACCGTTCACCGCCTCGATGAGCCGGTTCACCAGATGGTTGTCCTCGAGCGTCCACCCGACCTCACAGCAGACGTATCCAGCATTGTTCGAAGCGACCGCCGCCTGGTGCACCAGCGCCGCGTCGATGCCCCGCCTCCGGTATCCCGCCTTGACCCCGAGCGCCATGAGCCGAAGCGTGCGGATCCTCCGCATGCTCCATAGAAGCCGCACGATGCCGAACGGGAAGAGCCTCCCCTTGAGCGGCTTCAGGGCGACATTCACGTCGGGGAGCGCGAGGGCGAAGCCGACCGTGTCGCCATCGATCTCCGCGAAAATCGCCATCTCCGGGACGATCGCGGGCTTGAGCTGCGCGGCCATGTGGTCGATCTCGTGCTCGGTCATCGGGACGAAGCCCCAGTTCTTCTCCCAGGCGGAGTTGTAGATGTCCTTCACGCGCTGGAGGTCTTCGTCGAAGCGCTTCATGTTCAGGGGACGAACCCGGACATGGAACCGCTCCCGGGCCTTCTGCGCGATCCGGGTCACCTGCGCGATTTCCTTGGCAGGCACCCCGGGGATCGGGACTTTGAAGGCGTACAGGTCCTTGACCTTCTTGAGCCCCGCGGCCTCGACCCAGGCGGGATAGGAAGGTGGGTTGTAGGGCATGAGGATCGTCGGCGGCGTTTCAAAGCCTCGGATCAGAAGCCCGCAATCGTCGTTCGTCGTGAAGTTCATCGGCCCGCGCAACACGCGCGCGCCGCGCTCTCGTCCCCAGCGGGCTACCTCGCCGAGCAGCGCCGCCACCGCGTCCGCGGAGTCCGCTTCGAGGAAGCCGAACCCCGCCTGCCGCTCGCCGTGCATCTGGTCGTAGTTCCGGTCGATGCTCGCGGCGATTCGTCCCACGTCGCGTCCGCGGTCGCGCGCCATGAAATACGCCGCTTCGGCATGCTCGAAGAAGGGGTTCTTGCCCGGCGTGAGCCGGGTGCGCTCGTCGGACGTGAGCGGCGCCACCCAACGCGGATCGTCGCGGTAGATCTGATGGGGCAAACGGATGAAGCGGGAGAGGTCTTTCGGGCTTACGACGGGGACGACATCCACGGCATCCCCTGGCGCGTCGTCGTGTTCGCGGCTGAGGTCATGACCAGGCCCATCTCCGCGTCGACCTCCTTGACGATGCGTAGGATGGTGTCGAGCTGCTGGTCCTCATGGGTGGCCATGTACGACGTGCGGAGGAGGTCGCGTCCCGGCTGGACGGCGGGCACGACGATCGCGTTCACGAAGACGCCGCGATCCAGGATCCGCCGCCAGGCCTGCATGGTCTTGACCCGGTCCCCGATGAAGATGGGCACGATCGGCGTCCCGTTCCCCGTGCCCACTTCGAGCCCGAGCGCTTTGAAGCCGTTTCTCATCTTGTCCGAGATCTGCCTGAGCCGCGTACGCAATTGAGGCTCGTGCTCGATGATCTCGAGCGAGGCGAGCGCCGCGGCGGCGCTCGCGGGCGTGATGCTCGCGCTGAAGATGAGCGCCCGCGCGTGGTGACGGAGATAATCCATGACGGCGCGCGGGCCCGCGATGAAACCACCCAGTGAAGCGAATGATTTGCTGAACGTTCCCATGACGAGATCGACCTGGTCCTCGACCCCGAGCGCTTCGCTCGCGCCGGCGCCGCGTGTCCCGAGCACACCGAACCCGTGCGCGTCGTCGACGAGGAGACGCGCGTTGTATTTCCTCGCCACGCGCACGATCTCGTCCAGGGGCGCGATATCCCCTTCCATGCTGTAGAGGCCGTCCACGACGACGAGCTTGCCCGCCTTGGCGGAGATCGACCCCAGCACGCGCTCGAGGTCGCGCACGTCGTTGTGACGGAAACGTTTCACGTCGGCCGGGCTCAGGCGCGCGCCGTCCACGATGCAGGCGTGCGCTTCCTTGTCGAGGACCACCACATCCCCCTTGTCCATCAGGGCCGAGATGCTTCCCAGGTTGGTGAGATAGCCGGTCGAGTAGACAAGCGCCGCTTCCTTCCGCGTGAACTTCGCGAGGCGCTCCTCGAGCTGGACGTGCATCTCCAGCGTTCCGTTCAGGAAGCGGGAGCCGTTGTTCGACGTCCCGAACCGACGAAGGGCGTCTTCGGCGGCCGCGATCACCTTGGGGTGCTTCGTCAGACCTAAGTAGTTATTCGAGCCCGCCATGATGATGCGGCGGCCATCGATCGTTACCTCGGTACCATGATTCTCGGCGATCGGGAGAAAATAGGGGTAGATGCCTGCGGCCTTTGCCAAGCGGTGCTCTTTGAAGCGATTACACTTGTCGAATAGATCCACGCGTACCCTGGGTTTTGGTCATAGGATTAGGTCACGACGAAGACACGCCGGGATCGAGGTGCGAATGCCTCGGGGGGGACCATACCCGAATCCCGAAAGCGCGTCAATCCAACTTGATCGGCCGGCGGTTGCCCCCTACTATCTCGCCCGTTGACCGGGACTTAGCCCCTTCCCCGAATGGAGGCTCCCATGTCCAAGCTCGCCTGCTTCCTGCTCGGTCTCGTCCTTCTTTCCGCCCCCGCGGAGGCCACGTTTTCCATCGTCGCCCGCGATCCCGAAACCGGTGATCTGGGGGTCGCGGTGCAATCGCACTATTTCTCGGTCGGTCCGATCGTGCCGTGGGCCGAGCCCGGGGTGGGCGCGGTTGCGACGCAGTCGCTCATCGAGGTGAGCTACGGTCCCAAGGGGCTCCAGATGATGAGCAGCGGCAGGGGGGCCAAGCAGACCCTGGAGGAGCTTCTCTCGCAGGATCCCAACAAGGAGGTCCGGCAAGTCGCGATGATCGATTCGCGGGGCGACGTCATGGCCTGGACCGGGAAGAAGTGCATCCCCGCGGCGGGCGATCATGTCGGCACTCAATATTCGGTGCAGGCCAATCTCATGTCGAACGATCGCGTTTGGCCCGCCATGGCGGAGGCCTACGAAAACACGAAGGGAGATCTGGCGACACGGCTCCTCGCGGCGCTCGATGCGGGACAGGGCGCCGGGGGCGATATCCGAGGGCAGCAGTCCGCCGCGATCGTGATCGTGAAGGGCAAGCGCTCGAACAAGCCATGGCAGGACCGCATCATGGACCTGCGCGTCGAGGACAATCCGCACCCGATCGCGGAGCTTCGGCGCCTCGTGCGCCTCTGGCGGGCCTATCGAAACGTGGACCAGGGGGACGTGTACGCCACCGAAGGCAAGATCGAGGACGCGATGAAAGCCTACGCGGAAGGAGCCAGACTGGCTCCCGGCAACGACGAGATCCTCTTCTGGCAGGCGGCTTCGCTCTGGCAGCTCGGGCGGGAAAAGGAGGCCGCGCCCATCTTTCGCAAGGTCTTCGCGCGCGACCGCCGCTGGGTGGAGCTGGTGCCTCGGCTGGTCCCGGCCGGGCTCTTGAAAGACGACCCTGAGTCGATCAAACGCATCGAGGCGCTCGCGCCCCGGAGGCGAGCGCGTGGGTAGGGGGGTGCTCCGGCTTGCATCGGCGCATCCAAACAAGCAGAATGCCGGTATTGGGATGGGGCCGCCCGTTTCGGCCCTGACCGCACCCCCGGGGTGCGTCCCGAACTCCCGGGCCAAAGCTCTAATCGGAGGAATCGTATGACGGAGCGGACCGCTCCCACCGCAGCCGAAGGGCACACGACCCTTCCCTACGTCCCCGGACTGGCCGACGTTCCGGCGGCGCGCTCCAGCATCTGCTTCATCGACGGCGAGCAGGGAATCCTAGAGTACCGCGGGTACCCCATCGAGGTGCTTGCCGAACACAGCACCTTCGAGGAAACGACCTATCTCCTCCTCTGGGGAAAACTTCCCAACAACACCGAGCTGGAGAAATTCACCCGCGATCTCGCCACGAATCGGGATGTGAGATTCCGGCTGATCGATCTCCTGAAATGCCTCC
>Ga0137396_10000818_pt1 | contig 15505 bp, 13 predicted proteins | sample czc16metaG_FD_108284 | JGI IMG/M metagenome (GOLD analysis project Ga0137396, IMG submission 108284) | Vadose zone soil microbial communities from Angelo Coast Range Reserve, California, USA - czcobulk3.16 metaG | ecosystem: Environmental > Terrestrial > Soil > Vadose zone | place: USA...
ACAGCCGAAGATAGCGGAAGAGCCTCCGATGACCTGCACCTGGTTGTAGTAGTCGTCCCACGTCACGGGTTGGGCCAGCTGGAGCGTCTTGTACACGTCGGTCCGATAGAAGCGTATCATGAGGGGGGTGTTGAAGGGAAAGCAGAAGACCTGGCCTGACGGGGTCGATGCGTCGGGGAGCACAGGAGGGTAGCTCCCGATGAGGTTCATTGGAGTCTTTTCGAAATCATTCAAGCTGAAGCCCGGATAGGTGAGGTCAGGGTAGGTGTCGGCCAGGACCTGAGGGGGGATCAGGTAATCCTTGAACGTGGGGATGTCCAGGGAATCAAAATCGATCACATCAATCGCCGGGGAAGAGGTCTGGACGGCTAGCCTCGTCTTCTCCAGGTTGAGGATGTAAGGCTCAGGGTCATATTGAGAGTTTATCCCTGACGCGTTGTAGAAATCGACGTCTAGCCTAATGACGGCCCTGTAATCTGGTTCGTTCTGGAGGTTTATGGCGACCTTGGTACCCTTGTACTTTCCGGAGACCGACTGCAACCACCTGAGGAAGTCCTTGTACTCGGTCGGGATGTTCGGGTCGGAGAGTCGGGCTTGCAGAGCGGCGTTCGTCGTCGCGGTCGTGCTGATGCCGGTCTGGGTCGAGATGTTCGAAATCCCGCCCGGACTCAGAGTCGCGTACGCCGCGGTGGCGGCCGCTCCCGCTCCCAATATCGCACCGGCCTTGAGAAAGTCGCGCCTATTCATCCAGCCACCAGATTGGGATGCAAGAAATCACGCTGGTCCAGATAGCGCCGCCTCACCGGCCGCGACTCTCTCAAACTGTATAAGTTTTCTCTTTAGTTCGAGCAAATCGACGAAGATGTCTCCGGTATTTTTGACGCTTGAGGCTTGAGAGGGTTTCTTGTCAATTCCATGCTATTTTCTGAGAATCTTTAGCGAGATTCGCGTGTGATGTGCGCCTTTGCGCCCCTTGAGGAGCGTTCGGAAGTGGTGCATATCCCACTCTAGTTCAAAAAAGGTTCTAATAAGACTGCGACTCGTTGAAAACGAGGACGACGTGGGGTGAAAAGGACAGCGGCACTGAATAGGATCTCCGCTTTGGGTTTGACCTTGGTGCTGGTCGCTGCGGGTGGCGTGGGAGTGTATTACTACACGGCTCCACCCAACAACTCGGGGCCAGCGACGACGAGTGTTTCCAGCGGTATCAAGGTCATCACCAATCAGGGTTCGAGCGGGTACATCACGGTGCAGTTCAACGGGTCGACCTATCAGGTCGCGCCAAAGGGAGCTAACTCGCCGAAGTTTTCTTGTCCTGTCGGAACGGACCCGAGCCTGTGCGTACTGCTGCAAGCCACCTGCGGCAACGGCGCTACGTCGGCTCAAGAACCTTGGAAGAACTGTGCCAACTGCGCCTTTGATTCTGGCTGCACTGGGCAGCAGAGCTGCGACCCTTACACCCATCAGTGCTCAGTCTTGGTCGGCGCATGCCAGGTCGCCGTCTACGGCGGGCAATAGCGGCGCGGAACTCGCATTCGCAACGCGCTTGCTGGCGCTAGGGGAGGGCACGTCTGACTCGGTGGGCATGCGTGATGTCTATTTGAATTCCTAGCGCCCAAGCGTCCGCAATCCATCTTGCGATCCCGGACCACGAAGGTCCATCATGAATGACCCCTCCTCCGCGTCACCAGGGCAACGCCGGCAAGGACGGCCACAACCGCCGCCCCAATCGAGACCGACGTGAGAAGTCGATTTCCCGAAAGGCCCTCGCTGCCACCAGGCGCTGCGATTTGCACGTTCGTCACCTGCAAAGTCTTGCCGTCAGGCGCGAGGACAGGGAATTTGGGGTCGTTGTATCTCTCGTAGACGATCAGGTTGGCATAGACAGTCGCGTTTGTCACCCCTCCAGGAGAGAGCCCAACCTGGGAGGCGGTCAGGTCCAGCGTCATGTTGAACGGGCCCCATCTGGCTCCCTGGTAAAGGAACTGAGTGCTGTTGATCTTCTGGGTCGCGACGGTCGCGCTGGGCGTGTTGATGCTCATCGTCAGAATCTGTCTCTCGCTGTTTATTTTCCATCCCGAGAGCTCTGTGAAATAGATGTAAAATGTGAAGTTCTCCTTGACCCCCGTCTGGATAACCGACGGCACCGTGTAATACAGTGAATACATGCTCTCGTTGTTGTCAAGGTGATTTCCGAACGTGAAGACGATAGGCCCGCCGGAGTCGCCGATTGCCTTTGGCGCGGATCCGAAGACGATCAATCCGGCGAGGATGCAGATGAAAATCTTTGCCTGCGTCCTCACCGAGGTCCTCTCAAGGTCTGTGGCTCGTCCCAATCGCTTCTCAACAGATGATATTCTAATCTGATCACTCTCGCTTGTCACGTTTAGATAAGGATTCGTTCGCTCGGAGGCGGTCCGGCTTCGTCGGGCGCCGCTGATGCGAGACACCCAGAAGAATTAAGTCGACGGAGCACTTGTGGCGTCGCCCGTCAGTTGGACAGAAGCGCCTACTTCCTGATAGTCCCGCTCCTGGCAATCTTGGCACTCGTCGAGATCTATCCGCTGGCGGTGAGTGTCAACCTGAGCCTCAATGACTTTGGCGGAGGCGGGTTCGTGGGCGCGGCGAACTACGCTACGCTGTTTTCGCAGTCCGCCTTCTTGGCCGCGCTGTCGACCTCGGTCTTGTACTCGAGCGGTAGTGCGGCGCTCTCGACGGTTCTCGGCATCCTCTTCGCGTACCTCCTGACCCGCGTGAAGAGAGGGAGGGGGTTCTTCGAATCCGTCTTCTTGATGCCTCTTGCCGCGGCCCCGATCATCGCGGGCGTGGTCTGGGCCCCGAGCGCAATTTGGGACGACCTCAACACCTTCTGGCATTTCGTCCTTGGGCAGCAGTTCTTCAACGTGACAAGCTACAATCTCTTCTTCCCCATAATGGTCCTTTCCGATTCGTGGGAATGGGCGCCGATGATGATGCTCATCGCGCTGAGCGTCCTCGCCTCGGTGCCCAAGCAGGTCTACGAGGCGTCAGAGGCGTTCGGCGCATCCAAATGGAGGACCTTCACCAGCGTCAGCATTCCCGCGATCGTCAATTCCCCCGTGATCCATTTCATGATAATCATCCGGTTCGTGGACGCGATGCGGACGTTCGAGATCCCGTTCGCCTGGTCGGGATGGCTCTCCTACACCCATCCAGGTTCTCCGACGGACACTCTGAGCCTTTATCTATTCAAGCTCTTGCTGATCCCTCCCTCGGGAATCATTCCGATACCCGTGATCTCGGCCGCTGCCCTCGTCCTTCTTGCCGTGACGCTTCTTGCGACCGGGCTCCTCTTCAGTCTCATGCGAGGATTGAGAAAGATTTGACCAACCACAAACCCTCGGTCCTTCGCGGACTCCCGATTTACCTCGGCCTCGCCCTGGCTTTCCTCTTCTCGTTCTGGCCCATCCTGGTCATGGCACTCGAGGGCGCCGACATCGATCTCGGCCCCATATTCTCGGGGAGGGGAATCAGCTACGTGGCGGGTGTCCCGTACTACAGCGGTGGCATCTATCCATCGTTGGCGAACTATCGCGACGCCCTCCTGCTTGGGAACTTCCCCAGGCTGGTGTTCAACTCGACCTCGATAGCCGTTCTGAGCATCGCTATCGCTTTGGTCGCAGGGATACCGGCCGGATACACGCTCGCCAGGTCGAAGCTGAGGGGGGTCGGCGCGATCGGTTTCCTGCTGCTCGCGCTCAGGACGGTCTCTCCCTTCGCGATCATCCTTCCGTTGTATCTTACCTACGTCCAAGTCGGGCTGTTCGACACGACTCTGGGGATCAGCCTCGCCTACCTTGTGATAGACGTCCCTGTCGTCGTCTGGATGCTCAGCGGGTTCTTCTCCGAGATACCGAAGAGCCTCTACGAGGCAGCGGAGTCCAGCGGCGCCAACGAGAGACAGATCTTCTGGAGGATCGCCGTCCCCTCGGTTGCAATAGGCATTGCTGCAACCGCGATATTCGCTTTTGTTCTGATTTGGAACGAGTTCCTCATCGCGAGCCTCCTCACCGCCTCCGTCACCAAGACAGTTAGCGTAGGAATCTGGTCAGGCGTGGGAGAGGGGTTCGGAGGCTTAAAGTCGGCCAACTGGGACGAAATCAACGCGGGTGGGACGCTGGCGTTCGTCCCGGCCTATGCCGTCCTACTGGTCGTGCGACGATACCTGGCGAGAGGCTTCAGTCTCGCGACGACCAGTTAGGGGCGGGCTCATTGACCCTGTGATGGTTACTGGCGTGTCGCCGGTGTAAGATATCTGTTCGGCCGCGACGAAGATCGATGGAGTTGCAGACACTGCGATAGGGGCGAGACCGAATTGAAGAGCGACCATTCCCCACGCGAGGTCCCGGATGATGGTCACGCATGAGTGAGGACATTCCGGGCTATTGGGCTTTGAATGTGAAGAACGAGAGGCTCGTCCGCTTAGTTACCGGTCCGTCCCAATCGCGAAGACCGACAGAAAAAGCAAGAGGCGGACTCGTCAGGTTTATACCGAGAGGCGCAGTACATGTTTGGGGATGGTTTCGAAGGCCCTGGTCGCCATTGGGGCAGTCGCACTCCTGGTCGCGGCCTCGGCGTACTACCTGTACTCGTCAGGCCAATCTGCGTCCAACTCCGTCGAGGTCAACATAGAGATCGTGGGTGACGGGAAGGACTACTACGTTCCGGCCAGCGTGACGGTGAGGCAAGGCCAGGTGGTCACCTTCGCGGTCTTCAACTCCGACGACAACACGCATGGACTGGCGATCCCCGCGTTCAATGTCGACACAGGCATAATCAAGAAGGGGATCACCGCCAGGTTCACATTCACGGCAGACAAATCGGGAACGTTCCCATGGGATGAGCCAGCTAACTATTGCAAGGGCGGAGTCGGGAACGTGTGCAACAGCGCGCAAGACCTGAAAGGAAACCTGACGGTGACACCCTAGTCGCGTTTGAGTTTCGTCACGGACGTTTCAGCAGCGAGAGTCAGGGCGGATGGATTGGCTGAAGCAGGAACCCCGACACGCACGCCCCATACCGCCCCTTGAGCGCATCGGACAAGAAACCGTAGCTCCTCACGATTTTCCGGCACGACTTCTTGCCGCACCTGCACTCCATCGTAAAGCCCTCCCATCCGACGTTGGTCGAGTAGTCAAATGTGACCTCCTCTCCTGGTTCGATTCTGCGGAGCGCGACTATCTTGGTCCTTCCCATTATGACGCAGTTCGGCTCGCACGAGTGGTTCAGGAACCAGCCAGCAGATTCCTTCTCCGGAACGACATATCTGTCGTAGTCAACCTGGAAGCAATACTGCCACAGGTGCCTTGGGATATCCTTGATCCACTTCTCGGCGCCTGCGTAGTCCCAGACGAGCTCGCCGGGGTCGATGAGTCTCTCCGCGAAGACTCCCTTCCCTCTCGCCCCCGCGTCGCCTATCCGCAGCATCACGGCCTTGCCGCTATCCCTCCCGGGTCGTCGGGGCAACTATTCGCCACATCTTGCCCAGCCTTTAATAGAGGTGTCCAGTTAGAATTATCTGAACCAGAGAGTTCAGTGGGAGGCCGAAGACTTGAGCCAGGCAGCGGTAAAGGCCGGAGAGACCCCGTCAAAGGGTTGGGTGAGAGACGGAATACTGTCCTTCTTGAGCAAGGGTCCGGGCACGACCTCGGAGATCGCCAGGGAACTCGGCGTGTCCAAGGCGACCGTATCCTACCACACCAAGGCCCTGATCAGGAGAGACATGATCGAGATTGCGGACGTCAAGAGCATCCGAGGAGGCGTCTACAGCAAGACGTACTCGTTGAAACGGGGAGGCCTCGCGCTTGTCAGGCGCAAGGGCGAGCAGGCGGGGTCGCTGACCAAGGTGGACGATTGGTTCGAAAGGATGCTCATGAGCTGGCACCTTGAGCCCAAGAGGAGTCCTTCAGACGAAATAGAGATATTCCTCTACCACCTCTTCAGGCTCCTTGCAGAGTCCGACTCCCTCGACGAGAGAATCTTCGAGGACTTTGGTCTCCGTGTCGGGAACGAGCTTATCGCTTCCTCGCTGAATTTCGCGACGATGAGGAGCGGGCTGAAGGAGCTGACTGAGCACCTTCGCGCCGAGGGGATGGCACAGGTCACGGCTGAGATCAGGAAAGGGGAAGACCCTAGGCTCGTCTGCACGGGGTGCTTCGAGAACAAGGAATATGGCAGCCTGGTATGCTCCTTCACGAAAGGCCTCCTGACGGGAGCGATACGGGGGAGGAGTGGAGGGAGGCCGCAGCTTGAGAGGTTGCGCCAGAAGGCAGGGACGCCCGGATGCGCGTTCTTGGTGAGAATGAGGGGATTCAAGGCTTGAGCAAAAAGGAGACCCGGCCTGGAAAGACCTCGCGAGGAGGCGAGAGAAGGGGCAGTCGCAGTCCTTCCAGCTCGACCAGTCGCGGGCCGAGTCGCGAGGGGCGCGCGCTCGAAAAGGAGGAGTTCCTCAAGCTGCTGCAGGGCAAGTTGCAGGAGAAGTACCAGGACAAGCACCCGCTCATGCTCATGCTCTACTCGGGCAAGCTCACGCCGAAGCAGCTCAGGGCATGGATAATCAACAGGTTCTATCTTCAGAAGAACATCCCTCTGAAGGACGCCGCGATCCTTTCCAACTGCCCGGAGACCGAGGTGAGGAGGCTCTGGATCGGAAGGATCCTGAAACGGGAGGGGCTGGGCGGGAGCATCGGAGACGTCGAAGGCTGGATAGGGTTCGCGGAGTCGGCGGGCATAGCAAGGGACGACGTCCTTAGGGCGAGGTGCTTGCCAGGGGTCAGGTTCGCAATCGACGGCTACGTCAACTTCGCCAGGAGGGCAGATTGGACCGAGGGAGTCGCCGCGTCGCTGATCGAGTACTTCGCGAAGGGGGAGCTAATCAAGAGGATCGAGGCGTTCAAACGGCACTACCCATGGATAGAACCTGAGGGATATCGTTTCTTCATGTCGAGGCTCGGGCAGCTCGACGAGGCCAACGAGACGACGCTCCGGATAGTGCTCCGATATTGCAAGACGAGGGAGATGCAGCTGCGGGCGATCGACGCTGCGGTCTCCATGGCAGACATCTACTGGAGCCTACACGACGCCATCTACGTGGCTTATGTGGTCCAGGACAGGCCTCTCGCCGATTCGCTCTCTGGCTAGGCGCTCGGGTCCGAGCGCGCTAAACCCGCCTTGACGGGGCCCTCCTCAGCGACCTGTTCTCGATCAGAAGGGCCGTCACGGCCGCCGCCAGGACGCCGGTTGCAATCCAGGGCACGTAGGTCTCCCATGAGGCACTGGTGGGAGAACGAAGCGTGAACGCAATGAGGTCGCCCGGAACACCTCCCGCGAAGGCACCGTAGGAAGGAGCCCCGATAAGTTGGTAGAGAAAGACTCGTCCGTTGGACGCAGAGCCGATGGTCGGGCTCTGGTAGAGGGACGGACCCACGTATAGGTCATAGACCTGGTTCCCGGTGAGCGCGTCAAGAATGTGGATGCTTCCATCGAGGCTCCCAGCGAATATCAAGCCGCCACTAGCAGTGAGACACCCTCGGAACGGGACAGTCGAGATGAAGTACCTCCAAGCCTCCTTCCCGGTGGAGGCGTCGATCGCGTATATTGTGGTGTTGGCGTGCTGCCAGTCGGGGCGTAGGCCTGTCACGCCCCAGACCTGGCTCCCTTCTGTGCCCACTGGCGCGATCTGCCCGAATGTGCAGAAGTTGTAGGTCGCGACGTAGATCTTCGAGTACGCGTAGGCCAGATCCGACTCGACCGCTCCGTTCTCCCCGGGGCACTGCTTGAACTGTTTGGTCGAGGGGTAGTTGATCCATGGCAGACTGCCCGAGTAGTTGCGCGTCACCACGTAATTCGCGTTGCCGGTTAGGCTCCTCGCCACAGTGGGCGGGTCGAAGTACCAGAGCTGCTTTCCTGTCAAGGCGTCCAGGGCGTAGACGTACCCGTTCTTGCACGCCTTGAAGACCGCCTCCTGAGTTTTCCCTCCAATGGTCGTGTTCCCGAGCACCGTGTTCCACCCGCAGTCGAAATCGTAGAGGTCGTGAGGGGTCGTCTGGAAGAACCAGATCATGTTGCCGCTGGTCGAGTTGAGGGCGACCACCGAATCCGAGTAGAGGTCAGGCCCCGGCCTGAATGTCCCGTTCCAGTCTGGAGACGCCTGCGAAGTGGAGACGTAGACGATTCCGTGCCGCGTGTCTACGACCGGGTCGCCAAAGCCCGGCCCTGCCCCAGCGATTGGACCACTGCTGCCGGGGCCGTTAAGGCTCAAAGTGCCCCAATCGCCGTCCACGGAGGCAACGTTCCCGTGACATGTTGAAGCAGGGCACGAATTCGTGTCCCAAAGAGGGTCGCCCCCAGCCGCTGGCGTGACATACCACCTCCAAAGAAGGCTCTTCGTCGTCAAGTCGTATGCGGCGACAAATCCGCGGCCCACGTTGGTCCCCTCGGAGACCGAGCTCGACCATATCATGGTGTTCCCGTCGAACACCGGGGGCACTCCGGACGAATCGTAGAACCCCGCGTTCCCCGGGATGCCGCCGCATATTCTGGAGATCTTCATGACCAGCTGTCCCGTCAACGCGTCGAGCGCGTGGGCCGAGCAGTCCGACATGCTCACCCACACGTTTCCGCGGTAGAAGTTAATCCCGTGCATGTGCCCCGCAAGAGAGCCAAGGGGGAGCCCCGTGGTGTTGAGCTGAGGCGCGTAAGACCACACGACCGCGCCTGTCTCCCCGTTGATTGCGTACACGGTGAGGAAATTCGTCACAAGGTAGACCGTACCATTCACGACGAGGGGAGGCGAGATCGAACCCTCGCCGGGGACGGCGGCTGCCGATGGGAACGGGAACGTCCAGGCAACCTGGAGGTTCTTCGCCGTAGAGGCGACCACCTGGCTTTGGGCGACGTAGTTGGTCGCGTTAGCGTTGGAGTTCATGGTGGTCCAATCCACCGAACCTGGCGCAGGGCTCGCCTGAGAACCTGCGGGTGTCGACAAGAAAGATGATGAGACCAGAAGAATAACCAATGTGATCGGCACGAGTTTCGACGGACGAACGATGCCCACGATCGTTTCTCACCATGAGCGTCAGACCTCTCCACTTTAAGCTTGGACCGTCTCGGCGGCGTCAGGCCTCGGAACGGTCATAAAGGGCAGAACCTCCCGCCTTCCAACTTTGCAAGCGCTCGCGACTAGGCGCAAATGGTTCTCCCTGGCAGCGGTGAACCTCGGCAACTTCGTCCCCCCTCTGGACACCGGGATAATGGCGCTCATCCTTCCCACCATCGCGCTGAACCTTCAAGCACCGATCAGCTTGGTGCTCTGGGTCCCTCTGACTTCGCTGATCATCACTGCGTCCTTCATGCCGATTTTCGGAAGGTTCTCGGACGCCCACGGCAGAAAACGGTACTTCATACTCGGCCTCGCCCTCTTCTCGATAGGCTCCTACCTCTCAGGGAATTCGCTCACAATCTACGAACTCCTGATTTACAGGGTCGTCCAGTCCCTCGGCGGCGCGTTCATCCTCTCGAACGGAAGGGCCCTCATCGTCGACGCCTTCCCGCCCAAGGAGCGAGGCTTCGCGCTCGGCACCCACGTCTCCGTCATCTACATCGGAACCACGATCGGCGTCGCGATTACCGGTTCCCTCGTCAACCTGACGCAGGTGGTGGGCTGGCGGTATGTTTTCTACGCCAGCTCTGTCATCGCGGCTCTCGCCATTCCGCTCGCCATCGCGGCAATTCGCGAAAGTTCGAAGAACCTGAAGATAAGGACAGACTGGCTGGGATCGATTACCTTCGCCGGGGCGCTCAGCTCTGCTCTTGTCGCACTCACCGCGAGTGCTAACGGCCTCTCTAGCATTGATTTCTATTTCCGAGACATCCGAATACCGTTTATCGACTACTACGTCTACCTCGACCAGGCCTTCTCAATACCCTTGTGGACGATAGCTGTCACATGCCTCGTATCCACCGTCGTCTTCGTCTTGCGTGAACGTTCCACAGCCCACCCTCTCATCGACTTTCATGTCTTCAGGACGAACTCGATGTTCGCCTCGACCAACTTCTCCGCCCTCTTTCTTTACATGTCTTCCTACAGCACTCTCATTCTCCTCTCTTTCTACCTCGAAAACATAAAGGGAGTCGACCCGTTCACCGCAGGGCTCGTTCTCACGATCCAGCCTCTATCCGTCACGATCTTTGCGTTGGTGGGTGGGTGGATTGCGGGAAGGACTGGGAGTCGCGACCCGGCGATTGCGGGCTTGGCGGTCGTCGCCGTCTCCCTGCTCATGCTCAGCACAATCAATCAAGAGTCCTCCACGACTTTCGTCGCTTTCCTGCTTGCGATACTCGGGGCGGGCGTTGGTCTCTTCGCCCCAGGCAACACGAACGCAAACCTTGCCTCTGTCCCTCCGGAGGACCGGGCGCTCGCCAATGGCATCCTAGGTATGATGAGGCACACTGGGCAGAGCGTGAGCCTCGCCATAGGGACGATCCTCATCGCGCTCTTCTTGTTCGGAAGCACTCCTTACCAAGGCGGGACGATACATCCGGCGCAATACATCACCGCGATAAGCTTGAACTTCATCGTGGGGGCGGCCCTCGCCGCCGTCGCCGCCTACTTCGCGTTCAGGGGCAGGGAACCTACCGTACGGGTTCGCGAGATTGCTTAGGGCTTTCGTCCTTTCGTCTCTTCAGGAGGACGTACATCGCAAGAACCACCACAAGGACGCCGAGGACTATGATGATCGGCTCCTCCAGCCCCAGGCCTGGCGGCACCGTCGTCCCCGTCTGGCAGCCGCTAGGCCCACACCAATACGCGGAGAGGACTCCTGGCGTGGCGTTTGGCAGGTCACCGCCCCCTGACGGCGCGAAGAGCATCATGTTTGAAGCCCTGCTCAAGTCTCTGGCCAATGAGACTCCGGCGGCACCGACTCCGCCTAGATTGATGCTGTTGATCAGCGCCCCGGTCTGGTCGTTCAACTCGTACAGTACCCCTCCCCTATCGACCACGTATACCACCCCTCCACTCACGACTGCTGAGGAGCCCTGGTACCTATTGGGCATGTTGAAGTGCCAGACTGGCTGGCCGGTCGAGAGGTTGATCGCAAACAGCGTGGAGTTCTGCGACGCCGAGGGGTCGCCGTTGTAGACGTACCCGCTTATGTCGACGCCCTTGTAATGATACGGACCTGGATTCATGACGCCGCAAGCGTTCTGCGTAGCGACGTAGAGCGTGTTCCCTGAAAGTGCAGGGGACATCTCTATCCCGCCGTCCGGACCGGGGCAAATCCTCTTGTTGTTTCCAAAGAGGGCTTGGGAGGCCGTTAGATTGGCGGGGGGGTTCGTGTTGCTGGTGAGGCCGTCATTCCAATTGTTCTGCCCTGGAGGGCCGAGGAAAATGGGATTATAGACGAGTTTTCCCGTCGCCGCGTTGACCACGTAAACCTGGCTGCCCTTCGTCCCTTGGACTACGACCTGCTGAGAGGTGCCGTTTGCGGTGATGGTCCCCAGGTTCACGCTCCATCCGCCTTCGTGTTCCGTGATGTCGTGAGACGTGTACTGGTAGTACCAAATCATCTTCCCGGTGGTCGTGTTGAGAGCGACTAGCGAGTCGCTGAAGAGGTTCGGGCCGGGTCTCTTGGAGGCCTCGTACCCGTCAGAGGGGTGCCCCGTCGAGAAGTAGACCACCCCGGTCTTGTTGTCGACTGCCATCAGCCCCCAAGCCGCGCCCCCACCTATGAGGTCGTTTGAACCCCAGTCTCCTGGATAGGGGGTGATGTTGCCGTGGCACGGTGCTTGACATTGGCTAGAATCCCAGTTGGGATCTCCGCCCGAAGGTGGAACCGCATACCATATCCACGACAAATTCCTAGTGTTGACGTTGTATGCCGCGACGAACCCCCTCCCTCCGTAGTCCGTCGTCGAGGCGCGGACGATGAGGTTGTTTCCGACGAGGATTGGGGCTTTCTCACCGTAGTAAGTTCCCGTGTTGCCTAGGATGTTGGCCCCCACCGCGGGGATGGTCCACTGGACCGTCCCGTTGAGGGCATCCAAGGAGTAAACACTGGTATCAGAGGCCATAACGTACAGGCTCTGGTTGTAAAGTGAGATGCCGCTTATGACGTATGCTCCGGCCCACCACTTCTCTCCGATGAACTTCGTCATATTCACCTGATATGACCAAACAACCGCGCCCGTCGCGGTGTTGAGCGCTATCACACGATTGTACGGAGTCGCCACATATGCGATGCCGCTCTTGATCAGGGTCTGGGTTTCAATGCCGAGCGCGGGAGGCGCACCAGGTATGCTGTATGGATTTACCGGTATCTGGTAGAACCATCTCACCACGAGGTTCGCGACGTTGCCTGCGTTGATTTCGGTCTGCGGGTCGTGGTTAGAGTTCTGGTAGTCGTATGCCGAAGCGGGCCAGTTGAAGTACGATAACGAGGTCGTCTGCTGCGCGTGAACTATCGCGTTTGAGAACCCGCCGAACGAGAGCACAGCCGTTACGATTACAAAAGATACGAGGACAAATCTGCTCCGAAATGACCTCATTAACGAGAGCTCGACAACTGGTGAGTTAATAAGAGATTCTCATATTCGGTGGACACGTTTATCTCCACCAAAGCGCCTTTACAACCTTGAGACAGTCAATATCGCCTCCTTGTCGAACGTATCCTGGCAACCGCAAGGATGACCGCGCAAGCGATGGCCACGAGCGCGACGACCTGGGTCGCGAGCAGCAGCTGCCCAATCGCCACAGCCCCCTGAGGCGTTTCGGGAACCGCAAGGGCCTGTATGAACCCGGGGAAGGGCGGGCCCCAGCGAGTGGAACCCATGTCGGTGAGGACCAATGCCTTCGCGCCGTTCGCGTCGTCGCCAATCGACGGCTGGATGAGGAGCGAGCCGCCCATCGACCTGGTCGATAGGACCCGCCCATTGCTTTCGTCGAGCATGCGCATGGTGCCGTCGAGCGTGGAGACATAGACCACCCCGCCGCTCACGGTCAGCCCACCGCGATATTCGCTGTTCGGTATCGTGAAGTTCCACCTTATCTTGCCGTCGGCGGCGTCAATCGCGTAGACGGTCGTATTCGAGATCCCGGCAGGGTGGATCTTCAGAATCTGGACGCCCCAGGAGAACTCCCAAGTCGTGAGGTTCTCGGGCGTCTTAGGCGGACCTACGTCGGAGTACATGAACCTCTTAGGGTCGTTATATGTGGCGGCGAACACCGTGTTCTTGGCGGGGTCGAAGGCGAGGTCAGACTCCAGTGCGCCCGTGTCCCCGGGGTTCTGCACGATGGGCTTCGTTGAAGGGTAGCCGTACCAGTTGTACTTGTCCATCTGCGTCGAGTTCAACGGGTTGAGGAACGTCACGGCCTGGTATTTCACAGCCGGAGGGCGAAGGTACCATAGCATACGCCCGGTCGAGGCGTCGAGCGCGAACACATATCCGCTCTTGCAGCCCTTGTAGACCACCGGCGTGGTCTGGCCCCCTATGGTCTGATTCGCAAGCATCACGTTCCAGGAGCAGTCGAAGTCCCCCAGCGAGTGCGGCATCGTCTGGAACCCCCAGATGAGACTCCCTGTGGTCAGGTTCAAGGCAAGGACAGAGGCGGTCCAGAGGTCGGGGCCGCGACGATAGGTTGCGTTCCAGACCGGTCCGGGGACGTTCGTCCCGATGTAAGCCACCTTGGCGTGCTCGTCGATCGCCCATGAGCCTCCCCAGGCCGCGCTCGCACCGGCGAAGCTGTGGGTCTTGTTGAAGCCGAAATTCCCCCAGTCTCCGACGAGCATCTGGCTGAGCTGGTCGTGGGGGAGGCTCTTGAGGTCAACCGCTGCCTGACCGTCGAAGATGTAAGCATGAGACATGTTCATGACCGAGTCCAGCGACCAATTCGGGGCGCTCCCGTCCTGGGGAGGGATCAGGTACGTCCTCCATAGGAACTGTGGCTTGGGGGAGGTGACGTCCCAACCCTCCAAGAACCCCCTGCCCGCGCTGTCGCCCTCCGTGACCGAGGGGGAGAACATCAGGACGCCGTTTCGCTGGTCGATGAGAATGTTCGGCGTGTCCTCGTCGTAAAGCCCGTAATTTCCCGCTATTCCCGTGTAGCGGTCGGATACGAACGGGTTGAAGTTCAGTAGGACGTCACCGGTGGTCGCCTTCAGGGCGAAGACCTGATAGGTGTTCGAGACCAGCCAGATGAGCGGCTCTCTCCAGAGCTCAGTCGTAAGGAAGATGGCGTGGTAGTGGCCGAGCGGGACGCCCAGCGGACCCGGGACCGAGGGCTGCAGATAACGGGAGTAGTTGTCCATCAAAGGGAGGTCGACGGACCAGACCACGTTCCCGTTCTCCAGGTTCAAGGCGTAGACGCGGTGCCAGTTCGTCACGCTGTAGACGACTCCTTCGTAGATCAACGGGGTGACCATGGCTCCTTCCGCCGTGGAGAACTGCCCTTGCGGTGCCGACGGCACCGGGAACGTCCACTTCACCTGCAGCTGGCCGACGTTCTCGCTGTTTATCGTGGTCTGGCTGTCGTAGCTCCAGTTCAAAGGGAAGTTGTTCTCGGGGCCGTTCCAGTTCGCGCTCGGAATGACGTACTGGGCCGAGGCCTCGGAGGTCATCAGCAAGGCGAAGAGCAGCGACGCGGTCCCGAAGATCCTAGACGCTGACTTCGTCCTCGGGGCCTTCAAACGGGGCTCCCACCTGTCTTTCTCGATTTATGCCCTTCCAAATCATTAAATCGGTGGGAGAACTCAATGTCTCTGGGCGTTTGGCGAGTAGCGAATGTCAGAGTCACCGTCGATGGGGAAGGCCAGCGGGCGGGCGAGCGGAGCCGGGGTCCTGCACAGCTTCGTTGTCCTGTATTCGTCGTGGACGACGCTCCTCACCAACGGCGTGTTCTTCGTGGTCTACTACGTCATATTCTACGCCGTGATCTTCTACTCGAACTTCGGGTACTTCCTTCTCACGATCCCCTTTTACCTCCTCGCTCTGCTGGTTCTGGCGTCTTCGACGTTGGCCACCGTAGCCGTCTCCTACCTTAGGATCTCCCGGCGGAAGAGCACGATCCCTGGGATGGCACAGAGCCCGATCGGGGTCGCGCTGGGAGCCTTCGTCGCAAGCTGCTCGTGCAGCCTTCCCCTCCTCGCCCCAGCGCTGTATTTCATTGGCCTGAACGCGCTCGAGGTCAGCGGGATCGTCTCTTTCTTTGCCGCATATCAGGAAACGATAATCGAGGCGCTCGTCGTCCTCGACTTCCTTTCAATCTACTACTACCTGAGGTTGATCTCTCGCTCGGGACTTGCTCGGGCTCCAACTTGAAGTCGCTCAATTCAGGCCGATTACGGCCTTTTCATGTCGCCGCTACGATGCGTTCTTAAGCGGGCGGGAGGTAGGGCGGCTTTACGTCTCATCGATGCACGGCCTGACCTACCAATCATATCAGAAGGTGGCTGGCGATAGGCGGATCACC
>Ga0137396_10000819_pt1 | contig 15493 bp, 14 predicted proteins | sample czc16metaG_FD_108284 | JGI IMG/M metagenome (GOLD analysis project Ga0137396, IMG submission 108284) | Vadose zone soil microbial communities from Angelo Coast Range Reserve, California, USA - czcobulk3.16 metaG | ecosystem: Environmental > Terrestrial > Soil > Vadose zone | place: USA...
AGCGCTCGGAACCAACCCATTTTCTGCCGGCTCACTACGCCCAGCGCAACGACCGAAGCGAGAATGGCCGCAAACAGTGACAGCAGAACGGTCGGCCAATCGTAGGCCACGGGAATCGGCAGGATGAACGCCAGCATCCCAATGTAGTGCATGGACCAAATGCCGGTCCCCATCGCGCCAGCCCCGCCCAGCAGCCAAACCGCGCGAGTCCAACCGCCCGCGGCAGTTACACGACCTGCAAGATCCAGAGCAGCATACGACGCAAAGATGGCGATCAACACCGAAAGCGCCACGAGCGCGTAGTTGTATGAGCCAATCAAGTTCACGGCAGCCATGTGACTCCATCCGGTAGCCACGCGGAACAGTCGCGCCGCGCCGTAGCGAGATCGAGCCCGAGCCGGAAGCAGACAAAGGTTACCAACGCGAGAGCAATACCGCCGGCCAAACATTGAGCAACTGCACGCCAGACTCTATGCAAGTTCTGCGAGCTTCTTACGGCGGACAGCCTCGTCCCCAAGAATCTTCTCGATGCGGGAGCGCCTGCGGCGTTCATTCCTTCGCCTCGGATTTGCTGGGTAGGGCGAAATGAAAACTTGCGCCGCGCGGAGAGTTGTCGGCGGCCCATAAGCGGCCACCGTGCGATTCGACGATGGAGCGGCTGATCCGAAGTCCCATGCCGGTGCCATGAGATTTGGTGGTAAAGAACGCCGTGAAGATCTGGTCCTCCTGCTGCGGAGGCAGCCCCACGCCAGTATCGCTGATGGACACCAGAACTTGCTCGTCTTCCCCGCGCTCCGATTTGATGATTAGCTCCCGCGTCCCATCGACAACCTTCATCGCATCGATGCTGTTCATGATGAGGTTCATCATGACCTGCTGCAATTGCACGCGATCTCCCATGACTTGGGGAAGATCCGCCAGCTCCGTCCGGACTAGTATTTTGTACCGTGTTGCCTCGCTACGCAGGAGAACGATCATCTCTCGAATGGCTTCGTTCACATCAACCAACTCCCGTCGCGGAGTACCCTTCTTGAAGAGCAGACGGGTCCGGCTGATGATCTCCGCCGCGCGCATTCCGTCTTTCACGATTCTTGTGGCCGCCGCACGGGCCTCTTCCACATTTGGAGTGTCGCCCGCCAGCCACCGCAAGCAGGTATTGGCGTTGGTGACGGCAGCGGCAATCGGTTGATTCACTTCGTGTGCCAGGGAAGCTGTCAGTTCTCCCATGGTGGTAACCCGGCTGACGTGGGCCAGATCCGCCTGCGCCTCTTCGGCCCGCTTGCTGGCGCTGATGTCCATCGAGCTACCCACGAATTGCATCAACTCCCCGGATGCGTTCAAAACAGGATGGCCGACGGTGTGGATGTATTTGACCGTGCCGTCCGGAAGAAGGATTCGGAATTCCACTTCGTAATCCCCCTTTTCATCTATGGCTCGATCGATTGCCCCTTGCCACTTGGCTCGATCCTCTGGATGAATGCGCTGCAGCCGTTCTTCCCAAGCCGGAATGCCCTCTTTTGGGTCGAAGCCATAGATCCGATACCATTCCTCGGACAGATGCAGCGCGTCTCTTCCTGTTACCCGCCAAACCCAACTCCCCGTATGCGTGAGCCTCTGCGCTTCCGCCAAGTACGCCTCCCGACGCCGGAGCTCCTGAGTCAGCTGTTGCATTCTGGAAATCAGACGAGTGATGATGGCGGCGGTCGCAAGGAACGTAACCAGCGCTGCGACATCCAGCGGCCTGTCCATTCCTGCGCTTGAGGGTGGAGGAGCAAAGAAATACCGCAGGCACAAAGTGGCCGCAATTGCGATGACCGCCGACGAGACCAAATCTCCCGTCAGCGAAACAACCGCGACGATCATCAGATAAATAAGCGCGACTGCGCCACGATGAGTTTCAAAAGGCGCACCGACGAGAGTGACCAGCGAGAGTGCTACGCCTCCGAGCAGGATGCGTACGATGGATTGCCGGACCCTGTTGACGAAGCCGATCTTTGGCGCGAATGCCATGGCGATCATTCTGCCCATCCCTGCGTTCCTAAGTCCATGAATTCGCCTCCGAACCTAGAATCAGATCAGGAGATGTGGCAAACGACTTGAATGAATTGAGACGCGATTCTGGGCCGATGCGGTGATATTTGGCAAGATGGTTATTTCTCGCAACGCTTCCTTCCGGGTCGCGAGCAGCCTGCTCAATTTGAGTTGTGACCCTTCTGTTTTGTTACAGTCGTTCTTCGTTTCAGCCTCCCTTGTGGACAGGTAGGAGCTCGTAGCTCATCCAGTTCCATGGATGGAATGCCAACATTCCGACAGATTTGCGTAAGACCCACGCTGCCCAAAATGCCCGTGAATTGACCTATCCCCCATTCTGCCAGCCACTTCCAGGCTGTTGTCATCTCGAGCACCCTCTGGCCCTCCTGTTGCTTTGTTCAGGCTGTTCGAGCAAATGGCGGGGAGGATCGGAATCATGAAAACACTTGGTTCAATTGGCATAGGCCGAGATTCCGACGGCGCGTTAGTGGCTGCCGCAAAGTGCGGAGATACGCATGCCTTCGAGCAATTGGTTCTTCGTTACAAACGGAGAGTTTTTGCCTTGGCGCAGCGGATAACGAATAACCGCGAGGATGCCGAAGATGTTGTCCAGGACAGTTTTCACAAGGTTTTCCTCCACCTCGGCAGGTTTCAAGAAAAGTCGCAGTTTTCTACTTGGCTGACACGCATTGCCATGAATGAAGCCTTCATGTTGCTGCGGCGAAGGCGGGGAGTTCTCGAAGTCTTGCCGGAGACCACAGACGATGTACCGGAGTCGGCGTCGACGGCATTTGTTGACCAGCGTCCAAGCCCCGAAGAGTCTTGCTGGCGGCGCGAGCGTACCGACCTCTTGACCGAAGCGATCAATCGCCTAGGTCCAAAGTCTCGAAGAGCGATATTGCTCCGCAACATCGAAGAACGCTCTCTCGAAGAAACGGCTGAGATTCTAGGAACCTCAATCGGCGTCGTCAAATCACGTCTCTTTCAAGGCCGCCGGAAGCTACGTGGCACCCTGAATCCTGAACTCCTGCGGGGAGTTTATGCGGCCGGGTCGGAAACACAATACTGTTGAGCTCGAGACCCCGAAGAATCTCGTAGCATCCAGAAAACAAGTAGATTCCCGCAAGGCAACTCCTTTTCACCGTGATGCCGCCAGCTCGGGAACTCGAGAGAGCTTTTCATACTCCTCGTCAGCCAAGCGCAGTGAGGACGCCGCGACGTTCTGCTCAAGATGTTCGACCGAGGAAGTGCCTGGGATGGGCAGCATGATGGGAGATCGCCGCAGCAGCCAAGCCAGCGCTACCTGCGTGGGGCTCGCTCGGTGTGCTTGCGCGATTCGGTTCAGCACCTCGCCGGCAACTTTGCCTGCTCCCAGTGGGAACCAGGGAATAAAGGCAACTCCAGTTCGGTCACAATAGTCCACCACGTAGTCCCATTCGCGGTCAGCAAAGCCATACCGGTTCTGCACAGAAACGATAGGGACAATTCTGCGCGCTCGCACGATGTGCTCTAGCGTGACGTTGGACAACCCGATCAAGCGAATCTTGCCTTCGTTTCGCAGTTGAGCCAGAGTTTCCACCGAGGCCTCAAACGAGACGACGGGATCCGGAATATGCAGTTGATAAACGTCAATCTGGTCCAGGCGTAGCCTCTTAAGGCTTCCCTCAACCGCCGTGCGAAGGTGCGCGGGAGTTGCATCGTGGGTCCATTGATTCGGGCCGGGACGGTTCCAGCCTCCCTTGGTGGCGATTACCAGACCAGCCGGGTATGGAAACAGCGCTTCGGCAATCAGTTCCTCGTTTACGTGTGGACCGTAGGAATCCGCGGTATCGATGAAATTGATGTCAAGCTCCACGGCGCGGCGAAGAACCGCTAACGCCCCTTTGCGATCTTTTGGCGGCCCCCAGATGCCTTCGCCAGTAAGGCGCATGGCTCCGAAGCCAAGACGATGCACAGAAATTTCCCCGCCCAGCGAAACGTTTCCAGCCGCTCTTGCAGAAAGCTCTTTCTCGTTCACGATTGACCTCCAGAAATTCTTTCTTTGACTTATCCCACGCTGACCCGTTCTCGGGAAGCGCTACGCCGTGATCTGGACTGAGGAGCTCAGCCTTCTCGCCACGAAAGACCGACCGGCAATGAGCTTCAATCCGCGCCGGATCGAGTCTGCCCATTGTTGGCGGAACTCAAATGACCTTGCTTTTCCATTTGCAGAATCACCGCCGAAAAATCTTGCTCCGCCCCTTCGTCCGATTGCCTTGCATTAACCTCAAAGGCAGCTCCCGCCGCGGGCATTCGCGCGCCAACGGCAGCCGCGAGGTTGAGAATTAGCCCGAAATCCTTGTTCATTAAACGTAGTGGAAATTGCGGGGTGTAGTCATTCTTCATCGCTCTTTCCAGTTTGCCGACGTGCGCAGGTGCCACCACCGCAGTCTCGGAAAGAACGTTCAGCAAACGATTGCGATCGAGACCAGCCTTCTCACCGAGTGCAACGGCTTCGGCAATCGCTTGCATTCCGATTCCCAGCAATGTGTTCACGACAAGCTTCATCGTCGCTCCGGAGCCGCTCGGCCCCAGGTAAAAATACTTTCGCGCGATCGTGCGAAAAATCGACTCCGCGGAGTCGAAGCAGTCCTTGTTTCCGCCCCCGAATAGCGTCAGCAAGCCTTTTTCCGCGGTCGGCGTACTCCCCGATATCGTCACATCGAGGACCTCAAGTCCACGCTCTACACCTATTCTCGAGAGTTGCTGCGAGGTCTCGGGAGACACCGTGCTCATGTCGATGACCAGCGAGCCGCGCTGCACATTGGCGAACGCGCCGTCAGGTCCGCCATAAATGTTTAGGACCGCTTCATCGCTCGGTAGGCACGACAACACGACACTGCAACTGGAGGAAAGTTCCGAAACGCTCTGCGCGACGGTACCGCCATATTGAATTAGCTCCTCCGCCTTGCTGCGGTCCCGATCGTAGGCTGTCAGCTTGAAGCCGGATTCAAGCAACCTCCGCGCGATCGGCCGGCCCATGTAGCCGATCCCGACAAATCCGAGCTTGTTGTTTTCCTGGGTGATTGGTTTCATGAGGAATTGCCCTTTGGCTGGTGCATTTTCGATTTCAACTTCGACATTGGGCGAGAGCACGCGTTGTTCCGTTTTACGAAGAGAACTAAGTATTTATGCAAGATATTGGTAGCGCGGAAGATATGAGGCGCAAGGAAAGGAACACAACCCTCAGATCACGAGAGTCTTCTGTCGAATCCCTTGGACACTGTCAGCCTGTTGGAAATTGGATTGCACTCGTATGTAAGTCAATTCTACCGATGACTTCTTTTACCGCAAAAACGCTGTACCAGCGTGCTGACACCATTCTTCGCCCGCAAGCCCTCGCACCCAGTTTCCGTCGCTTCTGCTTGAGCTAGCTGTATCGCAAAGCATCAAATAGTTGAGCGTCTCTTCAGATAGGGAACACACTGAGTGCATGCTGGCACACACCGGCCGCTCTCGGCAAACGCGGCTACGGCTTTTCCTCAGGCGGCGGTAGCGCTATAAATTCGCGGTACAGCAGCAGGTCGTACACAATCTTCAGCGTTCCCGCGATGAAAAAAGGCAAGTCGATCAGCGCAGGCCGCGCAAACAGAAAACCCACAAATAAAGGACTGATTGCCGCGCCGGTCGTCCGCGCTACTCCTGTGATTCCCGCCGCCGCAGACCGTTCCTCCGCGCTAACCACCGCCATCGTGTAAGACTGCCTGGTCGGAACATCCATCTGGCTGATGCTGAAGCGCGCCAGCAGAGCTATCACCGCCAGCGGGAGTTTCGGCATAAGAGGCACAAGCAATAGCAACACGTGGGACGGCAAATGCGTGACCACCATTGTGCGTATCAGCCCGAATCGCGCGGCAAGTCGCGAAGCCAGCAGCGCCGAAACTCCCGACAGAATATTCGCCCAGAAAAAAATCACGCCCAGTGTCCCCGGATTCACTCCGAAGCGCAAATAGAACCAATAGGCTGCGAAACTTTGCAATACGAAGCCGCCAGCAAATGCGTCCAACGCGAACAAGCCGGACAGCTTTACAACCACGTGTCGGGATTTGTGAATTCCAAATAATCGCCCCAAGCCTCGAGCAGCGTGCGGTTCAGTAGCGCTGACTTCCGCATCCCGCGAAACGCGCATAAAGAGAAACGCCAGGACCAGGCCCAGCACGCTGTACAACACAACCACGGCGCGATACCCGTCTATCTGCGATAGGGTCGTCTTCTGCAGAGTGTGAGAAAGCTCTCCGCCAAACAGCGCGCCCAGCGCGGTCGCAAACGAACCAGCCAGCGTATACCATGCGAAAACTTCCGTCCGCGTTCTGTCGGCAACCACGTGGGAAAGGGCGGCCTGCTCGATCGATAGAAACGGCCCGACCTCATTTCCACTCGGACTGATGACGCCGATCGTTCCCGCAATAACCAGCCAAAGGAAATTTCGCGTCAAAGCAAACACCAGGCCCGCAGCGGTCATGAGCAGTGCCCCCACTATGAGCATCCGCCGTCGGCCAATGCGATCTGCTTGCGTGGTAAGAAAGAGGGAAATTGCCGTGTCGCCGACGAGCGTCAGCGTGAGTAGCAGGCCCGTCTGGGATTCGCTCAGTCCAATCCCAACCAGGTAGAAAACCAATATCACAGAAATCAATCCGTAAGCGAAAAGCCGTATGAATCGCGTGAGGAAAAGCAGCCAGGCGTCGCGAGTCAAACTTTTTAGCGCGCCTGGGATCAAGAGAGGCTGAACATCCTTTCCTTCGACATCCTAATATTCACCCTGGCAGCGCGTATCAACACGCTCTCATCGCGCCGGCTCGACAGAAATCTTTTCCAGCGCAGCGCCGATTCCCGTGCCGACCGCTTCTGGGCTACCCACTGACCAGAAGTGCATGAAAAACAGGCGTGGCTCTTCGGTCAGCATGTGGCTGTGCAGCGCGGTCACTGCGATCCCGTGAGTGCGCAACTCCGTAATCACGGGATTCACCTCTGAGGCGGTAAGCACGAAATCCCCAGTCGTCGCCACACTCCCCTCGCCGGCCGCTTGAAAATTAATGGTTTCCGCCATGCCCGCAGCCGGCGGAATTGTCATGCCGCCCATAGTAATCTGGCCGGAGCGCGGCACTCCGTAACCCAAAACTCCTCCCCTGAATGCGCCTTTCCGCCCCAACTTCTTCTCGATCGCATCCACCCAGGTGGGAGGATTGGGCAACTCTTCGGAAGCAGCGGGTTTCTCCAGAGGTGTCTTCGACGCCGCGAGCGCCGCGTGTAGTTCTCCGGCCAGTTGCGCCGCATTTCCGTGCCCCATGTAATGCATGTACATCACGTGCGGCGTTTCCTCCGCCAGGTGATTGTGGATCGCAGTAATCTCGAATCCTGCGCCGCGCAATTTATCCAGCACCGGGTTGATTTCGCTCTCCAACAAAACCAGGTCGCCCATCACCATCGCGCTCTCGTCCGTTCCCAAAAACGCGGCCCACGAGCCCAGCGCGAGCCCTGGCTTGATCGCCAGACCGTGTACGGAAACACGCAAGTCCGTCCTCGGAAATCCCACCTTATAGACCTCGCCAGCGTTCTGCCCGGAGCGGCCAAGCTGGCTATCAATCTTTGCAGTGTCCAATCCTTGCGCAGCAGCCGTGAATGGAATCAACGCCCCCGCCAAGACAAGAAACAAGCGATGACCAACGATCATTGTTTTCCCCCTTGAATTCTTGCACTGACACTTAGATGCTAAACTACGACGAAAGCGGATTTATTTCGAGCTCCACTGATCCTGCCCCCGGTGGCAGCCGTAATCGATCCAGAGTCTTGGCCGGAGGCTCCATGCCACGCTCACTTTACCTAGCGCTCGCGATCTCACTTAGTTTACTGCCACTTTCCGCGGCTCAGCAGCAGTCAACGTTTACCGTGGGCACCGCCACAGCCGACCGCGGCCAAAAAGCCACCGGTTTCATCGACGTTCCCGCCGGTGTCGATCCTGGCACCCAAATTCCTGTAGTAATCGTGCGCGGCGCGAAGCCCGGTGCGCTGCTGGCTCTCGTCGCCGGCGCGCACGGCACCGAATACGCCTCCATCATCGCGCTTGAGGACCTCATCGCCACCCTCGATCCCACACAAATGTCCGGAACGGTCGTCCTTCTTCCGCTCGTCAACATTCCTTCCTTCGAACAAAAAGTTCCGCACGTCAATCCTGTCGACAACAAAAGCATGAATCGCTTCTATCCCGGCAAGGAAGACGGCACGCAAACCGAGCGCGCCTCTTATCTCATCACCAAACAGGTCGTGGACCGCTGTGATTACCTCATCGACTTCCACGGCGGCGATCTCGACGAAAGCCTTCGCCCTTACACTTATTGGGTTGTTACCGGAAATGCGAAGCAGGACGCTTTCTCTAAGCAAATGGCGCTGGCCTTCGGGCTCGATCACATCATCATCTCCGACGATCGCCCCAAGGATCTGAACGCCACGAAATATTTGGACAATACCGCCGCCATGCGTGGCAAGCCGACAATCACCGTCGAAGCCGGTTACGCCGGCACCGTCGAAACCGACGACGTGGCCTCCCTCGTCCAGGGCACGCGCAGCGTCATGCGTCTGCTAAAAATAATTCCCGGCTCGCCGCACGCCATTGATCATCCTGTCTGGATCAACAGCCTCGCCGAAGTCACCAGCCCCGAAAGCGGTATCTTCTATCCGCTCGTCAAGCGCGACACCTACGTCGAAGCCGGGCGAAAACTCGGCGACGTCACCGACTATTTCGGCAAAGTCATCTTTGAGGCGCGCGCGCCTGTTTCCGGCGTGGTTCTCCACATCTGCGCGGTGCCTTCCATGAAAAAGGGCGACAACATCGCCAACATCGGGGTCATCGCCCCCAAAGCCCCATGATCTTTCTTCTCTGTGAATTCTGTGCCTTCTGTGGACTTTGTGTCTAAGTCTTCTGTTGCAGCGGCGACGTCACGTACCAGCTATTTCCAAACGCGTCCTTTACTCCACCGCTGCGCCCGTAAGGTTTGTCCGAGGGCGCATCGATAGAAGTAGCTCCCGCACGCAGCGCCCGCGCATGCATCGCATCCGCATCGTCCACGTGCAAATGTAAATGGCAAGGCATGGGCTGGAATTCGCCGTGCGCTTCATCGACTTCCAGCGTATTGTCTCCAATCTGAATCGTCGCGTGCAGCACGTGTCCTTCCGGCGATAGTGGCACGTGGCCCGTGACCACTCCACCAAACGCGTTCTCCAGAAATGGAATCATCTTTTCCGAATTATGCAGATGCAGATACGGCTGTACGCTTGGCACTCCCTCCGGACCCGGAGTCCATCCTTGTTTCATCGAGACGTACCACACATTCCCGAACGGATCTCGTACCGCTCCCTGCCGGTCGCCAGACACGTGGTCCCCGACCTCGTAAATGGAAGTCGCGCCCGCTTCTATCGCCCGCGCATAGAACGCGTCCGCATCCTCAAAGTACAAATGAATCGCCATGGGTGCCGCAGGGATCTGCTCATACGCGTCAGCCAGTTCAATAATCGAATTTCCGATCGCCACCTCCGCATGCATGATCAACTCCGAACCCGGCTCTCGCCCGACGCGAAAGCGTTCCGTTCCGGCAAACGCGTTCGTCAGAAATTCGATGAATTCGCCCGCCCGAGGCACAATAATGTACGGCGCAATGGTGTGATACCCGCTGGGCACCGTCTCTGCTTGTTTCGACCCATCGGATGAAATTGCTTGTTTCGCTGCATTTTCCATCTTTTCTCCCCTTTCTAAATCAGCCCTAAGTCTTGCTTTGAAATCCTCGCGAGGCAAGTCGCGCAGGTCGCGAGCGATGCGCAACAACGGCGCAAGGCTCGGATCGAATCCTTTACCTAGGCTCACAAGCCGGCCGTCGGGCCGCGCCAGCATCGCCTCAACCGCTTGTTCAAGCTGATCGATTAGAGAGCGCCTAGGCATGTGCACCCTCCATCAGCGATCTCAGCTTCTCCAGTGCGCGGAACTGCAGTTGCTTCACCGCTCCTTCGCTTTTCCCAAGTTGCTGCGCGATCTCCCGTATGCTCCTTTGCTCAACGAAACGCTCGAAAACGATCCGCCGCTGCTCGCTGGGGAGTTTGTCAACCAATCGAAACAGCCGCGCACCAGCCTCGATCGCCTCTTGCTCAGGTTCGCCGCTCGGTTCCGGTGGATCTTCCACATTCCTCGGCTCACGCGCTGAACGCTTGGCAAGATCGAAGACAGCGTTCACAGCAATGCGGAACAGCCAGGCTCCGAAAGGGGTGCCCCTCCATTCATAGCTCTTCAGATTGGCCAGCGCCTTGTGAAAAACCTCCGAAGTCAGATCCTCCGCTTTATCGCGGTCGCGCACCCGTCGCGCAACAAACGCATAAATCCGCTCGAAATGAATGTCATACAATGCGCCAAACTTGGCCGGGTCCTTTTGCGCAGCCTCCACCAGCAGACGCTCCCCCGCGTCTACCCGGTTCGCTTTCGTCGCCGGTTTCCGGGCCGCCATGCTCCCTCTGTTAGATATAACTGCGATCGCCGCGGAAAGGTTACGCTTCTATTTTCAGATTTTCAGCCCAAGAAGCGGTGGTCTGCGCCAATTCCTGCAAAGTATCCGCATCGGTTTTGCCGGAGCTCTTCAACACATGAAAAGAATGATCCGCCGTCTCGATGACGTGCAGTGTCGCCGGCGACCTCAGCTCTCTGCAAATCGGTCGCAAAAGTTTCAAGTCCGCGAGTGTGTCGCGCGTGCCCTGCAAAAAGAGCATCGGCACGCGCACCTTGGCCAGGTGTTCGGCGCGCGTCGTTCCAGGCTTGTTCGGCGGATGCAGAGGAAATCCAAAAAATACCAATCCCTTCACGCCCTCGAGCAGGCCTTGTGATGCCGCCTGCGAACTCATCCTTCCTCCGAACGACTTGCCCCCCGCGAACAATGGGAGCCCGGCGGCAACCTTCGCGGCCGTCCGCACCGCGACAGCCACTGTTGCCGTAGCCACGGACGTAGCATCCGGCACCCGCCTCCGCTGCTCCATGTAGGGAAACTGGTACCGAAGGGTCGCAACGCCCACGGAAGCAAGCTCCCGCGCAATCCTTTCCAGGAACGGATGCGTCATCCCCGCGCCCGCCCCATGCGCCAGCACCAGCAACCATCGCGCATTAGCCGGACGCATCAGAATCGCGGAAACCTCTCCCGCGCCCTCTACCGCAAACCGCAGCCGTTCCCCTTCGCTCATGTCCCACACGATTCTAGCAAACACGAGCCCCGCATTCCTCTGTGCTCTCTGCGCTCTCCGTGTCCTCTGTGTTAAATTCTTCGTTCCTCACTCCGATGGGAGGCCGCATGCCGTCAGACTATCTGCTGAAAACCGAACCGACCGAATATTCCTTTGCCGACCTGCAAAAAGACGGCGCGACTATTTGGGACGGCGTCTCCAATCCCGTCGCGCTCAGAAATCTCCGTGGCATGCAACCCGGCGACCGCCTCATCATTTACGAAACCGGCGACCACAAGACCGCCGTCGGCACCGCCACGGTAGTCTCCGTCGAGGCCTCCGATCCCAAAAGCCCGCAGGTGAAAATCAAAGCCGGCAAGGCTCTCCCCAAGCCTGTTTCACTCGCGCAGATCAAAGCCAATCCGCTCTTCGCTGATTCTCCCTTGGTCCGCCAAGGCAGACTCTCCGTCGTCCCGCTAACCAGCGCGCAACATAAAGCCCTCGCCGGCTCCTGAATCCGAGTGATGTGTCGAGTAGGGCGTTGTAGGGGCGCGCTTCAGTTTACTCTGACAAAGGAAGGGCGCGTCCCAGTGCGCGCAGGCGCCTCTTACCTTGGTGTCGGATCAACCGCCTAGCGAATGGGGCTGTTATAGAGGTGAATGTATTCCCGACCAAAGGGAGGGACCTGCTTTTAGCTTCCCCTTGAAGCGTCTCAACCTCTAATCAATCCCGCAAACCTTCGCGGATTATTTTCAAACCCCGGAAAAACCGCATGCAAGTCCAAAACGCCATTGTGCTTGCTTAATATTTCGCCAAGCACCAAGCGAAAATCCGTAGTAAGCGCCAAATCGCGCCCCTCGTTCAACTGGTGATCTGCCAATCCCGGCCACGCGCCATACACCCGCCCGCCCTTAACGTCGCCGCCCATCGCAAACATGCAGTTCGCATGCCCGTGATCCGTCCCGCGATTGCCGTTCTCCTTCGCCGTGCGCCCGAACTCGCTCATCGTCACAACCACAATGTCCTGCATCCGGTCGCCCATATCCTGATGAAACGCCGCCAATCCCTGCCCAAGATCCTTCAGCAAATTCGAAAGCTGCCCCTGCACGGCGCCTTCATTCACGTGATTGTCCCAGCCGCCGCAATCGACAAACAATACTTCCACTCCGATATCCGCCTTTAGCAGTTGCCCAATCTGCTGCAAACTCTGCCCCAGCCGGCTCGTCGGATATTGCGCGCCATGTTCCGGCGCGTATTTGCTCGGATCAACTTTCCGCAGCATGTCAATTGCTTCAAATGTTTCCGTCCCCGTCCCGTGCAGCGCATGATCCACCGTTTGCGCGTACATCGCCTCGAAACCGCCTTGCACCGTCGCCGCCATAGCCGGCGACTGCGGCATCACCTTGAATTGACGCAAATCCGGCAGCGCAATCGCTGACGCGCTCCCGTGCAGCATGCGCGGCAGATTCGGTCCCATCGCCACCGCGCGAAATGGCGAAGCATTTTCTTCCGGCACCGCTTCCATCGCGCGGTTCAGCCATCCATCCTCGGTCGCTTTCACGCCCGGCGTCCCGGACTCCATGAAATCCTGTGCATCAAAGTGCGATCGCGTCGGGTCCGGCGAACCCGCCGCATGCACAATTGCCAATTGGTCCTTTCGAAACAGCGGCTCCAGCGGCGCAAGGCTCGGATGCAACCCGAAATAACCATCCAAATTGATCGCTGCATCCGCTCCGCCGCGCCGAGGCTGCGGAATCGCAATCGTCGGCCGCAGCCGGTAATAATTTGCCTCGGAGAAGGGAACTACGATGTTCAATCCGTCGGCCGCGCCGCGCTGAAACAGCACCACCAACTGCTTCTTGTTCGGCATCGCGGTAGCCGCTGCCGCGCGCTGCAAAAACGCCGGCATCGCGCTCATCCCCACCAGCGCAATCCCGCCGCGCTTCAAAAAATACCGCCGCGAAAACCTCAACCCCCGCACGCCCTCGCAACATTCATGGCTCATGTCTTATCTCCGCTGAAATTCCGGTGCCCCCAGCACCAATCCCGCCACCACTCCCAAATCCACCTTCTTCACCGGATCATCCAATCTCGCCTGCAGCACCTGCGGGCTCTCGAGTTGTTTCTCCAGCGTCTCCACCGTGGTCGGCGCCGTCTGCCCGCCGAGAAAAGCCTGCACCGCGCGATGCAGCGCCGCCTTCGCATCGCCATCTGCCTCCGGACCCAGCAGCGAACCCACATCGCTGCGCGATCCCCGCACTTTGTTTCCCGCCAGCGCCAGCGAATAATTCAATCGGTTCAGCAGCGCCCCCGTGTTTACCCAAGCATCCGACTTATCCGCGTAACCCGTCGGCGGCTGGCACTGATACAGCGGCTCCCCGATGCGCCCCGTCCACTGCACCAGCGGCATTGGCGTGTCCACATCCGCCCCCAGCGCCCGCGCCGTCGACACCACCAGCTCAAACGGTGTCTTGATCTTTGCGCGATACGCGTCGCGCGACCAAAATTCCGGCGAATAAATCATCGTCTTCAGCACTGCGCGCATATCGCCGTCGCTCGATTGAAGTGCGTGCGCCATGCGCGCCACCAGCGATGGCGGCAGAGTATCCGACACAAACCGCCGCGCCAGTTTCGTCGAGATAAATTTCGCCGTGCTCGGATGCCGCGCCAGCAGCTCAATCACCTGCTCCCCATCCTTCATGCCGCCCGCATGAATCTTCTTGCCAAGCACCACCTTCGGGTCCGGATCGTGCAACCGTTCATCGAATTTGAAATCTGCATACTCCCGCGGCTTGTCAATCGTCCAACCGGTAAAACACCGCGCCACTTCCGTCACATCCTTCTGCGTGTAGCCGCCATCGACTCCCAGCGTGTGCAGCTCCATCAATTCGCGTCCGTAATTCTCATTCAGTCCGCGTACATTTTTCTTCGCTTGCTGTTGTTGCTGAGTACGCGGTGGCCACGGCCGTCCAAATCCGCGGCGCCGCATCTGCCGCGCCGCCCGCTCAGCCGCGAGACGGTCCGCCGCTCGCGGATCGGCGCTCAAAAAATTGTCCAGATAGAAAAGCATGGCTGGGCTTTTCGCTGTCGCCGTAAGCAAGTCCTTGAACTTGCCCATCGTATGCGGCTGGATCACGTCGCGCTCGTAGCTCGTCAAAAACCAGCGGTCCTCGCCCTTCCCCGCAAACACATTGAAGTGGTTAAACCAAAAATCGTCCATCACCTGCTGCAACTGCCGCTCGCTGTATATCGCCCGCGCCACTTTCGCCATCGCCAGCTCTTCCACCACGCGCTGCGGCCGCTTGCTGTCGTCCGCGATCGCCCGTGGCACCGCGTTTGGATCGCCGCCGCCCAGCACATCGCGCTTGCCCGCCTCGCGTCTCGCCGCATTCATTTCTGCCGGAGGTTCTTGCTTCATCGCCGCCGCGGCATTCGAATCGTCCTTCATGCTTTCCGCGTTCTCCACGCCCGGCGTCGGCTCCTGCGCAGCCTGCCCGCTTTCCGGACCCTGCGTCCCCTTGTTGGACATATCTCTCGCGATCGTCGCAGCCGCAGCATCGCCCGGCCGTTGTTCCGAGCGTAGCTCCAGTCGAGCTTCCTTAGCCGCCGCCTGTTTCTCTTGCTGCTTCGGCTGCGGGTATTCCGCCAGCAATTTCGCGCTCGACATCCGCAGGGTAGGAAATTCCTCCAGCCGCGCCTCCACTGCCCGGTCATCAATCGCATTCGGATTTAACTGCTGCTCGATCCACTTCGCCAGCCCCATCTGCCGCACCCGCTCCACATCCCCCGGCCGCGGACCATACGCCAGCCGATTCAAAGCATGCAAAATCGCCTCATCCGCGCTCAACTCGGTGATCGGCAACCCCTTCAGCGCAGGGTCTTGCTTCGGCTTCTTGTCTTTGGCAGGTGTAGCGGCCGCCACGGGCGCAGGCACAATGCCACCAGGGAATGCAAAAGCAATGGAAAGGAAAATAGATAGAAATGATTTAGCGCTGGTCCGCGGCTGCGTCGCGCGAGTGCCTGGTCGGGAATCAACTTTCATACGTGCTCCCCAATCGGGACAACGTTCGCAAACACAATCTCTTATCTAGGCTAAACCCACTCCGAATCCTAAAGTTGCAAAGTTCGCGGCGGCGTGTCGAGGATTGCCCTCCCGGCCACCTGAGTCGCCAACCGCCCCCAAAATCTTCCCGGAACTTGTCGATTTCGCCGCCCCTCGTTCGATATCTAGATA
>Ga0137396_10000821_pt1 | contig 15489 bp, 15 predicted proteins | sample czc16metaG_FD_108284 | JGI IMG/M metagenome (GOLD analysis project Ga0137396, IMG submission 108284) | Vadose zone soil microbial communities from Angelo Coast Range Reserve, California, USA - czcobulk3.16 metaG | ecosystem: Environmental > Terrestrial > Soil > Vadose zone | place: USA...
CGCTGGCATCCAGTCGCAGTAGAGGATCCTCCTCCACAGAAAGTCCTTTGGTGGATCCCATGAACAGTGCGAATTGGGTGCGTCTTTCTTCTCCCGGACTTCGACTAGGGTGTTAACTTTGCTCCTGGAATCCTTCTTGGTCGCCTCGTGGCCCATTCGGACTACGACGATGTCGCCCACCTGCACTGGCGCGTCTGGCGGAACATAGAACCAAATGGCCATCCCTTCCTCAAGGGAAGGGTGGCAACAGAAAACGCGGCCCATGGCTAGGCTGCCGTCCTTGAAGTCAGAATCTTGGAATCCCGATGCAAGCAGATGCTCCCGCTGGGTTGTGAGCTTGAGGATGTCCTCGCGGGTGGCTGTAGTCATAACCTGCGCGAGCCGCAACGCGCCAGCTTGGTCCTTGCTGGGTGGATACAATTTTGAGGTTCCCGCGCTGGAGACGGCGCAAACAAAAAAACAGATCATCATGAGCAAGACCGCCGGCCACAGCTTGCGGAACCGGCAGCGGGACGGCTGCGAATTCGATTTGTCCACCAACGATTTCAACGGCAGATGCTGAATCCAGGCCAATCTCCTCGCCGCGTCCGCACTGCGGACATCAAGCTGAAATTTCCGGTTTCAACTTTATCTTTGCGCCGACCATACGCCCGCCGCCCTCTCCCGTCAAGCACACATCGCGCGCACATCGCGCTGGCAGTTGAGTTGCAATCACGCCTCGCTTGGCCGTTCTGCTCAAGAAGCAACAGCGGCAAGCGAGTGGCAGCATATATCGCATTACGATATACTGACAATATGGCGGCAGAGATCACCACGGCGGAGTACCGCGCTTTGGCGGAGCTGCGCTACCTCATTCGCAAATTCGTTGGCGAAGGAGACGCGGTGGCGCGTGCCGCGGACCTGGAGCCGCAGCAGTATCTGCTTTTGCTGGCGCTTCGCGGACTCCCCGAAGGCGAGGAAGCGACGATTCGCACGCTGGCGGACCGGCTGGCCCTGAAGCATCACAGCGCGGTGGAACTGATCGACCGACTGGAGGTTCATGGCTACGTGCGCCGGAGCCGCAGCCGGGATGACCGCAGGCAAGTCCTGGTAGTGCTGCTGCCCCGGGGAGAAAAACTGCTCGAACAAGTGGCGCGGGACCGCATCGGCGAATTGCGCGCCAGCGGCGCGGCACTGGTGAATGCCATCAGCGCCTTGCTGGAAAATGGCCGCCCGCTGCCGGGCAAGAAACAAACCGGCGGATCTTCCAAGAAGCGCAGGGAAAAGCCGCAGTGACTGAACTTCCCGAAAAAGAATTGAACGAGGCCCGAGAACCCTCCCGGAAAAATTGGTGGGATTCTTCGTCGCGGCAGTGGGCCGCCTTTCTCCGGAATCGCGAGGAACAGGTTTTTCTCGTTCTGACGCTGCTCATCGGCGCGCTGGTTGGAATCGTAGTTGTTGCGTTCATTCTCTTGACGGAGCGATTCGGGGCCAGGCTCTATCCCGCCGGGGGAGAGGCCTGGCGGAGACTGCTGGTGCCGGTTGCCGGTTCAGCCGTCATGGGCTATTTGCTCTACCGTTTTTTCCCGAATGCCCGGGGAAGCGGAGTGCCGCAGACAAAAGCGGCTCTGTATGCGAGAGGCGGGCGAATCTCACTTCGCACGGTGATTGGCAAATTCTTCTGCACCTCCGCAACGCTTGCGTGTGGAATCCCTCTTGGCCGCGAAGGTCCGGCGGTTCAAGTCGGAGCGGGAATCGCGTCGGTGCTGGGCCGCAAGCTCGGGTTGAGCCCGGAGAGAGTGAAAGCATTGATACCGGTGGGAGCGGCGGCGGCGATCGCAGCCGCGTTCAACACGCCGCTGGCCGCAGTCTTGTTTGCGCTCGAAGAGGTGGTCGGCGATTTGCACGCGCCGGTGCTCGGCTCCGTGGTGCTGGCTTCGGCAACGTCGTGGGCGATGCTGCGTTTGCTGTTGGGGAACGATCCGCTGTTCCAGGTGCCGCAGTATCAGCTGGTGCATCCAGGGGAGTTTGGAATTTACGCGCTGCTCGGCGTTGCCGGCGGCTTCGTTTCCGTGGCGTTTACAAAGCTGTTGCTCTGGATGCGGGCACGCTTTCTACAGTTTCCGAAAAAGACGGTGTGGTATCAGCCGGTCGCGGGAGGGTTGACCGTTGGCGTGATGGGGTGGTTCGTGCCGCAACTCCTGGGCGTGGGATACGCGCACGTCGGCGCAGCCCTGAACGGAGGCATGGCGCTGCGGCTGATGATCCTGCTCCTGGTGCTGAAGCTTGTCGCGGTGGCGATATGCTATGCCTCGGGCAACGCCGGCGGCATCTTCGGGCCGAGCTTGTTTCTTGGAGCCATGCTCGGCGGCATCGTGGGGAACGTGGCGCACGGACTGCTTCCTAATTATGCCGGGACGCCGGGCGCCTACGCTCTCGTTGGCATGGGAACGGCATTCGCCGGAATCGTGCGCGCGCCGATGACGTCCGTCGTGATGATCTTCGAAATCACCAGGGATTATGCCGTCATCGTTCCGCTGATGATTTCCAACCTGGTGAGCTTTTTCATTTCCTCGCGATTCCAGAAGCAGCCGATTTATGAAGTCCTGGCACAACAGGACGGCATCCACTTGCCGAGCGTTGAGACACGACAACAACTGGAGCAACGGCAGGTGGTTCATGCGATGCGCGAAGCCACCGAAGTATTGAGCGCAGAGATGACGGTTCAGGAAGCGCAGGAGAAATTGAATTCCAGCCAGCTTCGAGCGTTGCCGGTGTGCAATGAACGCGGCGTGATCGGCGTTGTTCGTTTGCAAGACCTGACACGCGGGAGCAACGATGGTTTCGCCGGTAAACGGCTACGCGAGCTCCTTGGTGAAAACGAATTCCCGCATGTCCATGCGGACCATTCGCTTCACCTGGCCCTGGACCGCATGGGTGCGAGTCAATTGGACCTTTTGCCGGTGGTAAGCCGCGCCAACGTGCATCAGCTTGAAGGCGTACTGACTCTGCAGGACGTACTGGCGGTTTATGGAGTCGGATCGAAGGAATCCGAGAGTCCATAGATCTCTCGCCACAATGCTATCTGTACGCCGGAAAAACGGCAGCAAGCCCCGACAGGAGTCGGGGTAAACTGCCTGCTCCCCAAATGGCTCCTAGTTACCCTAACACCCTACCCCCGTGTTTTTCGTAAGTTGCATCTAAAGAACTTAGATATGCGCAAGTCCTTTGTTTGCAACACGTAGGAGGGGGCGCGTAAGTGTTGCAATCTAAGGGATTTATGTTGCAGTAAAATTGCGCACACTGTCGCGAGGGGTAGATGGGCACAGGCGAGAACCAGGAATTAGCTGCAATTGTACCCAGAACCTACTGTACCAGAAAAATAGGGGCGCGTCAAGAGGAATCAGCCTGGATCGAAATCCTTGTACAAAACAAATTAAGGATGGGCTGGAGGCCGGGCCGGGGCAGGCCGGAGTTTTTCGGCTTCGGCGAAGGCTTGGCGGGCCTCCGAAGGATGGCCGCCGCGTTGCAACGCGAGTCCTAGATTTGTGCGCAAATCGGGATCGGAGGGAGAAAGCGCGATGGCCAGGCGGAACGCAGCGGCGGCTTCGTCGTAGCGTTTTGCGGACAAAAGAGTTACCGCAAGGTTGGCTTGCGCCTTAAGGTTTCTTGGATTGGCGGATACGACGCTCTGAAATTCTGCGATGGCTTCCGGGGCATGATTTTGGCGCGTGAGTGCGACAGCATGGTTGAGCATGGCGTCCGGGGAATTGGGACGCAGTACGAGGGCTTTTTCGTATTCCGACTGCGCTTCGGGATACTTGGATTGCGCGGCGAGAAGCAGGCCATAGCTATTGTGCAGATCCGAGCTGTTCGGATGGGCGAGGAGCGCGTTTTTCACCATCTCGATTCCTTTGGGGATCTGGTCGAGATCAATCTGAAGGCTGGCAAGAGTGGCAATGGCTTCTGGAAAATCAGGCTTTGCGGCAAGCGCCTGCTGTAAGAGGGGCAGAGCTTCTTTGCGGCGATTGTTGTTGATCATCGTGTCGCCTTGCAGCAAGAGATAGAGAGGATCCCCGGCATGAGCCGTCGCGACGGTTTGGCTCAAAGGGGCTACTTCCTCATAGCGTCCCATCTCGGCGTACAAAGTTGCCAGTCCGAGAGTGGTATCGGCATCGTCGAGAGCCAGTTCATGGGCGCGCAAAAGAGCTTTCAAGGCTTCGGGATACTTTCCTTGAAAGCGTAAGGCCGTGCCAAGCCCGTAGAGAGTGGCCGGGACATCTGGAGTCGCCGCAAGACTCTTCTGGTAAGCGCCCTCGGCTTCGGCGAAACGCTCCTTGGCGACCAAGGCATTGCCATAAGCAGCCAGGAGATCCGCGTCTGATGGCTGAAAGTTGAGCCCGTGCTGCAGAACGAGGATGGCTTCGTCGGTCTGTCCCTTTCTTTCCAGAGCTTCACCCAAATTGTGGTTCATGTTTGCGGACTTGGGAGAAATGGCGACTGCTTTGCGGTAGGACACAATTGCGTCGTCCAGTTTTCCTTGAACTTCAAGAACCATGCCACGAGTGTTCCAGCAGTTTGAGAGTGATGGATTGATCTGAACCGCGCGATCGGCTCTGGCGAACGCTTCGTCAAAGCGATTCAACTGGTAGTAAGCGAGAGCAAGGTTGTTCAAGGCCAAGGCGAGATTTAGAGGATCAGCGAATCGCCGGGGTTGCGCGGAACCGGGAGCGACGGCGGGAGGCGTCTCCAGCAGTGCGACCGCTTGTTCCAGTGCGGCGGCAGCATCCTTCGGATTGCCTTTGTCGATGAGGGCGGAACCGAGGCCGGAATAGGCAATGCCGCTTTGGGGATTCAGTCGGATGGCTTGTTGATAGGCGGCGACAGCCCCGTCGAGGTCGCCGGCTTGATAACGCTGAAGTGCAGCTTGTAGTTGGCGCTGGAATTCAGGATTCGGCGCCTGGGCAAACACGGAAGCGGGGAAAAGCGCTCCCAGGAACCACATCAGCAGATAGCTTGCTCTTGCAGTTTTCACCATCCGTGAAGCGTCCAGCATCATATTCGTGTGCCTCGGAGAGCCCGTAGGGCGTGAGACAGTATAAGGCCAGAGCCTGTAATTAGTGATTGGTATAGTATTCAATTATGACCTATCCTTGCGACGGTCGCCTGGGGCTTCCCCCGATCATGTTATTTAAAACCCAAAGCGCTTCGGTTTACGGGATTGACGCCTACCTCGTTGAGGTGGAGGTGGACGTGGGATCGGCACGCATGCAGGACTTCAACGTTGTGGGACTGCCGGACAACGCGGTGAAGGAGAGCCGGGAGCGGATTAAGAGCGCACTGAGGAATTGCGGATTTGAATTTCCGCACGGGCAGGGCGTGACGATCAATCTGGCGCCGGCAGATGTGCGAAAGGAAGGATCGGGATTCGATCTGCCGATGGCCCTGGGGCTGGTGGGCTGCCAGGGACAGTTTTTTGGCAAGCAACTGGACAAGATGATGTTTCTCGGCGAACTGTCGCTGGATGGGAGGGTGCGCTCGGTGCGCTGTCGGCGGCCCTGGCGGCGCGGGAGTTTGGGTTGAAGGCGCTGGCGGTGCCGGAAGCAAACGCGAAAGAAGCGGCGGTTGTAGAAGGAGTGGACGTGTTTGCTCTGAAGTCCCTGCCGCAAGCCGTGGACCTGGTGAATTCGCCCGAATCATTCACTCCGGTGAAAGTGGATGCGCAGCAGATGCTGTCCGAGGCCGCGCAATATTCGGTGGATTTGCGGGACGTGCACGGACAGCAGGCCGCCAAGCGCGCGCTGGAAGTGGCCTGCGCCGGCGGGCACAACATTTATCGGGCCGCCGGGCGCGGGGAAGACCATGCTGGCGAAGCGCATCCCGACGATCCTGCCGCCGATGTCGCTGGAAGAGGCCATCGAGACGACGCGGATTCATAGCGTGGCGGGCGTCCTGGAAGACAGCCGCGGGTTGGTGGGGACGCGGCCGTACCGCTCTCCGCACCACACCATCAGCGATGCCGGGTTGATTGGCGGAGGCGCGGTGCCGCGGCCAGGAGAAGTTTCGCTCGGTCACAATGGCGTGCTCTTTTTGGATGAGTTGCCGGAATTTCAACGCAATGTGCTGGAAGTGATGCGGCAGCCGCTGGAGGACGGGGCAGTAACCATTTCGCGCGCGGTTGTTTCGGTGACGTTTCCATCGCGGTTCATGCTAGCGGCGGCAATGATTCCGTGCCCATGCGGCTATTTCGGCGATCCGACTAGGGAGTGCCACTGCACGCCTCCGATGATTCAGCGCTACGTGTCGAAAATTTCAGGGCCGCTGCTGGACCGCATTGACATTCACATTGAGGTTCCCGCCGTGAAATACAAGGAATTGCGAGCGCCATCTTCGGCGGAGGATTCCGCTTCCGTCGGGCAGCGGGTGATCGCGGCGCGAAACAGGCAGCTCGACCGATTTCACGGCGAGAAAAAGACTTATGCAAACGCCCAGATGATGCCGAAGATGATTCGCAAGCACTGCGCGATTACAGCCGAAGGCGAGAAGCTGCTGGGAAACGCCATCACGCGGCTCGGGCTTTCCGCGGGCCCACGACCGCATCCTGAAGGTAGCGCGCACGATTGCGGACTTGGATGGCGGATCAAACATCGAGCCGCGACATCTCAGCGAGGCCATCCAGTATCGAACGCTGGATCGTTCTTACTGGGCTTGAGACGTGACAGCGCTTGCGATTGGAATGCGAGATTCCTGAATTCAGAGCGCCAATCGGGAGATTGGCGTTCCCGGCGGGATGGAGCAGAGTTGGCGTTCCCGGTGGGCGGCGGTTTCCTTCCTGGCGCCCAGAGCATCTAACGTATATGAAGGATAGCCGGCTTGCTCCATTGACTCCCTTTCCTTGGCTATGTTACCCATAAAGCGCTCATATTAGGGGCACCCGGGGCAGCCGCCGCACAAAAATGGCTTCTAATACCAAGCACCTCGAAATGACGCTGGAGACGATCGTCGAGAGCGTCAATCTCGCCGAAGAAATGTGTCTTCGCGTGGCGGAAGCAGCGGGGTTTGGCGAGGACGACTGCTATCGCATCGGGATGAGCGTGCGCGAGGGCGTGATCAACGCTTTTCATTATGGTAACCAGGAACGCCCCGAGAAGAAAATCTATCTTGCTGTAGACCTCACCGCGGACAAGATGATTATTCACGTGCTGGATGAGGGCGTGGGTTTCAAGTTGGCCGATGTTCCAGACCCGCTTGCGGAGGAAAATCTGCTCAGCACGTCCGGCCGCGGAATTTTTCTGATGCGCGCGTTTATGGATGAATTTGACGTGGTCCCCGGAAGAACGGGTGGCGCGGAAATCGTAATGTCAAAGAAACTGCCCGGACCAGGGAGTGCTTCCCCGAATGGCCGAGGCGGACAAAACGCCACGCCTCAACACGAAGCGTAAGGATAAAAATGTCGTTACATGCGACGCATCGAGATGCCGGGAAAGTCACCGTCGTGGATTTGAGCGGCAGAATCGTCCTTGGCGACGGCAGCGCTTTGTTGCGAACAACGATTCGTGGACTGCTGGCTGATCAAAGGAAAATGATTTTGCTGAACCTCGCTGACGTGGACTATATCGACAGCTCGGGAATCGGCGAGCTGGTCAGCGGGTTCACCGCGGTGAAGAATCAGAGCGGCGACCTGAAGTTGCTCCACCTGACGAAGAAAGTCAAAGATCTCCTGCAGATCACCAAACTGTACACGGTATTCGATGTGTTTACGGATGAGAGCCAGGCGCTTCGAAGTTTCAACTGATTTCATCTGGCTGCATTTTCAAGCGCAGCTTCGCATTCTTACTCCCGCTCGCCTGACGAGCTGAACTGCGGCACAATCTCTTGGATGATGCCGCTTGCCGATACCTTCTGGATTGTGGACCGGGCTAAATCTCTGGGATTTGACCTTTGCGGCGTGGTGCGCGCGGAGAAATTCCCTGAACTCAATCAGATGCCCGAATGGCTGGCCCGTGGGTACGCGGGCGAAATGAAGTACCTCGAGGATCCGAGGCGCGGCGATCCGCAATCCGCGATGCCTGGAATTCAGAGCGCTATCGTTGGCTTGCTCAACTACAATACTGCGCGGCCGCTTTCCACCGATCCTACATTGCCCGTCGATGCCCACAAGCCAAGCGGCTGGATTTCGCGCTACGCCTGGGGCGACGACTACCACGAAGTGTTGCGAGATAGGCTGGACGCGCTGGGCGAATCCCTGCGCGAGCGCTTTACAGTCCCATTCCAAGCGCGCGCTTACGTGGACACGGGACCGGTCCAGGAGCGAGTGCTGGCGAAATACGCCGGCTTAGGATGGCTCGGAAAGAACACCCTGCTGCTCAACCAGATGCTTGGCTCCTTCTTTTTCCTGGGTGTCCTGCTCACCACGCTCGATTTGGAACCGTCGCTCGGGGAGAACGAACTGCCACCGCCGGATTTGTGCGGGAGTTGCCGTCGGTGTCTGGATGCGTGTCCGACGCAAGCTTTCGTCGAACCGTACGTGATGGATGCCAGAAAGTGTATTTCTTACCTGACCATCGAGCTGCGCGGCTCCATCCCGGAAGAGTTTCGTGAGCCGATGGGCAACCATGTTTTTGGCTGCGATATCTGCCAGGACGTTTGTCCATGGAACCGGCGCGCGCCGATTGCCACGATACGGCAGTTCCTGCCCAGAGTTTTTCCTGGGCAGGAAGAAAACCAAAACGAGAGCTCTCTTCCGCCGCAAGACGAATCGTTATACCTTCCAAGACTGGAATGGCTCCTCGGGCTTTCCGAAGCAGACTTCCGCGGACTCTTTCGAGGAAGCCCCGTCAAACGCACAAAATGGCGCGGCCTGATGCGCAATGCCTGCATCGCGCTTGGGAATTCCGGCCTCCGGCGAGGCATGGCGGATCGCGGTCGAATCAGCGAATTGTTAAAACGGTTCGCGGACTCGGAGGATCAAATCCTCGTTGAATCTGCCCGTTGGGCGCTTTCGCGCATCCAATAAGAGCGCAGGAAAGCGTTGCCGGACAGGCAGATTGCGACGGGTTGGGCGCAATTTGGGAGAGACTTCGAGAACCGCGCTGTACTCGGGCCACCTTACCATCCTGAGGGCACTGGCGGTATAATCCCCGGCGCAGGTCGATTCGCCCTCCGCGCTGCTGAGGTTCTCATGAATCGCCGTAGCTTTTTGTGGAAGACGGGTATCGTCGGCGCAGGATTGCTTGGGGCAGGAAATGCTGCATCGGGCTTTTTGCGTGCCGACACCGCGAACAATTCGGATTCAAATCTTACTTTGGAGGAAAAACCCGTGGCTTTTACCGTACCCCCCCTGCCGTACTCGTTTGACGCACTCGAGCCTTACATCGATGCCAAGACGATGGAAATCCATCACGACAAACATCATGGCGCTTATGTTACAAACGTGAACAAGGCCCTGGAAGGCCAAGCCGCTTTGCAAGCCAAGTCGATCGACGATTTGCTCAAAGGTCTCGACTCGGTGCCGGAAAATATCCGCAACGCTGTTCGCAACAACGGAGGCGGCCACTGGAACCACTCCCTGTTCTGGACGTTGATGAAAAAGGGCGGTGGGGGAGAGCCAAAGGGGAATCTTGCGGCGGCGATCAACTCGGCGTTTGGGTCATTTTCTGGATTTCAGGAAAAGTTTGCAGCCGCGGGACTGGGCCGCTTTGGTTCCGGATGGGCTTGGCTGGTTGTCCGAGACGGGAAACTGGCCATCGACTCCACGCCAAATCAGGACACGCCTTACTTGCTTTCAGGTGGAGGCAAAGCCGTGCTGGGTCTGGACGTCTGGGAACACGCGTACTACTTGAAGTATCAAAATGTGCGCGGCGATTACATCAAGGCCTGGTGGAACGTCGTCAATTGGGACAAAGCCGCCGAACTTTTCGATGCGGCGAAGAAGTAGAATTCCTTCCACAATCCAAGAAAAGAAAAAGGCTCCCCCGGGGGCCTTTTTCTTTATCTCAAAAACTGGGATGGAATCCGAACTAAGCCATCATTTGCCGCTTGGCTAATGGAACAACGGCCACGGAACGGCGGGCGGAGCGATAATCCGTGGCCACGGGTGCAACAGCCGGTACCTCGCGTGTCGTCGCCACGGGCATGGGCATTGGCATGCCGCCAGGGGTATGCCGCGAAGCTTCGCGAACCAGCTCCATACGGCCACGCACGTTGAACTTCGCCAGCAGCGATGAGACATGGAATTTTATGGTGCGTTCGGAGAGATTCAAGGTGGCGGCGATTTCTTTGTTCGCGAGGCTCTTCATCAGCCCGGAAAGGACTTCTTCTTCCCGGCGCGTCAGCTTCACCTGGCTACGAACTGACTTCCCCGCCTCCAATAGCTTGTTGGCTTTCTCACTGAGCCCTTCCAGAAGCTCGTCCGCAGCCTGGACCATCACAATGTAATCGCTAGGCGACTGGCCCCGCACCATGCAGTGCATCGCCAGCAGGCCGGCAGCCTGGTCCACGGGAAACCCGCCGTCCGGTCCTGCGTCGACGTGAAAGTGGGCTACTCCAGTGCCTTTTTCATAGAAAAAGAAAACATCGCGAGGAAGGGCTTGGCGGGAATTGGATAATTGCTGTGAATGATCACTTCTGCGGAAGACCTTCACGTGCACCCCCTCAGAATGCAGCCTCGTGACGGAACCGAAGCTAGAATGTTTTATGTTTCTTCGCCCCTCGACGAGGCGCGTTCCCCAGATTGGGCAGACAGTCAGGCAAGAAGCCAATGAGAGGGCTGAAGCCTCGGCGACTCCTACCTGCTGATCGACAAGAGCCAGTCCCCCACGGATACCCTGAAGACCTGCCTAAGATGGTTCTTGCCGCCTTCCTTTCTGTGCAAATATTCTTCCGAATGAAAGAATATGCAACTTGCTCAAAAATTGAGGGCTTACGCCAACGTCCGGACGAATTCGTGCCCATTTGACGGTAGGAATTGCACAGCGCACGAAGTATTTCCCTGATTTTGCACTAAGGTCTTTACCCAAGGTGGATTCGTAACGGCCGGAAGTTACTTAATGCCCTGTGGAAAAGTAACGCGAGCCGATAGAGCGGGGCGCGTTTCAAAAAGGAACGATTCGTGTTTGCTCCGGGCCAATCAATTCGTAAGCCATACCGCGCCAGCGAATCTTACGTGTGACAAGAGAGTTCACAAAATTCATCAGGTAAAGGAATGGGATGAAAACTGTTAACAGGATGTAAATCCAGGCTTGTCCCATGATCTCGGATTTTCCGGCGGGAAGCGCTTCGGTCACACCGATGAGACGAATGGAGCTCCGAATCGCCGAGAGCAGAGCGGGAAGGAAGGTGAGCGTGACGATGTGAAAGGCAGGTCTCTGCTCGAAGATGTTGCTCAAGATCAGAATCACGCCGAAGACAATGGTCATGCAATAGAGAAGATGCGTGGCCGCTGCGGGGCCCCAAACTCTGTCTGCGTATACTCGAGTGATCAGGACCTGACGGTTCGTGAACTCCAGCAATCCCTGCAAATCAGTCTCGACGTAGGAAAGCGTCAAACATTCTGGCACGAAAACAATCGAGCGGTTCGCGCGCTCCAGCATTCGCGTCAGAGAATAGTCGTCGCTGACCGAGCTTCTCCATACGTCCATGACGCCAGATTGCTCGAAGACGTCTCGCCGGACGGCCGTGCCTCCGCCCCAGCAGAAGTTTCTCCCTTTTTCGCTCAGCATGGTAACCACGGGCGCATTCCATGCGGCGAGTATGGCGGTCGGCAGATTGCTGCGATTGGGAACCAACCAGCGCATGGTGGTTGTCGCGCCAATCTTCACGTCTCCCAGCGGAGCCACCATGTGATGCAGCCAGCTCTTACCTGGACGGCCGTCGGAATCTGCAAAAACGAGTACTTCAAATTCGCGCGGCAGTTGTTCGACCGCTACCCGCAAGTTGTTCACCTTTTCGCCGCAACCGCTCGGGCTTCCCGCGATGACCACATGGACTTTCACTCGCGAACTCTTGGCTACCCGTTCGACAATGCTGCGCGCTGGATCTGACTCTGAAGCCAGGATGATGAAGATTTCGTAAGTTTGCCTAACGAACTCTGTAAGCGACACGAGGTTGCGCTCCAGACCGGGTTCGATGCCCTTGCAAGGACAAAGAACGGCCACACGCGGCGAGTAGAATCCCGGATCGGCATGCAGGCGGCGCCGCACATAGCCGAGCCACTGCAAGGCCTGCCAGATGAGGTACGCCCCGAGGAGAATCTGCAGAAAGGCCAGGGAATAAAAAAGTGTTTCCACGCTTTCTGAGGATAGCAGAGGAACATTGCTCGCACAGCGGCGTTTGAACGGTTAGAATCCCACCGGTAAACGTGCCGCCTTAAGGAGAGCAGAAATGCCACGAGTGGATGCAGGAATGGTTACTTCCGGCCTGGAAATACCGGGCTATCGGGTGGTGAGAAATTTTGGCATCGTGCGGGGGATTATCGTGCGCTCGCGGAGCGTGATCGGAAATCTCGGCGCCGCGCTGCAGACCATCGTCGGCGGAAACATCACCATTCTGACGAATCTTTGCGAGAAGACGCGCGAAGATGCGTTTGAGCTGCTGCTGCAGCAAGCCGCCGAACATGGCGCCAACGCTGTCATTGGCATGCGCTATGACGCCACCGAAGTGATGCAGGGCGTCACCGAAGTCCTGGCCTACGGTACGGCCGTCCAGGTTGAGCGCATTTCCTAGTTCTGCACCCGAGCGTTCGCCGGGCGACACGGAGCAATGGTAGAATCCCGCCTCCTATGTTCTGCTCCAACTGTGGTGCACAGGTTTCTCCGACCGGAAAGTTTTGCTCCTCATGCGGACAAGTCATTGATTCGGACATGGGTGCAACCCTGGTTGGTGAGGAACCGGACCTAGAGGGGGCTACGATTGCTCCGCCGTCTCCCAGCGCCCGGAAAACTCCATCCTCGCGCACTCCCTCGCGCTCACCGCACACGCCTTCGAGCAGCAATCCACTAACGAGTTCCGACCCCATCGGCGGCGGGCGTTTTACGCCCGGACAAATCATCGCGGAGCGCTACCGCGTCGTAGCCCTCGCGGGCCGCGGAGGAATGGGCGAAGTCTACCGTGCCGAAGACCTGACGCTGGAACAGGTCGTGGCTTTGAAATTTCTCCCTGCGGCACTCTCTCAGGATGCCGCCGCGCTTGCCCGGTTTCACGCCGAAGTGCGCACTGCCCGGCAGGTTTCTCATCCCAATGTCTGCCGCATGTTTGACATCGGCGAAGCCGACGGCATTCTTTTCCTCACGATGGAGTACGTGGATGGAGAAGATCTCGCTTCGGTCGTTCGCCGGATTGGCAGGCTCTCGCCGGACAAAGCCACGGAGATTGCCAGGCAAGTCTGCGCTGGCCTTGCAGCGGCTCACGAACGCGGCGTCATCCACCGCGACCTGAAACCCGCGAATGTGATGCTCGACGGAGCTGGCAAGATCCGTATCACCGATTTTGGCCTCGCCGGCATCGCCGCAAGCATCAAAGGCGCTGACGTCCGCGCGGGAACTCCCGCATACATGGCCCCCGAGCAACTTGCCGGCCGCGATGTCAGCACCAAGAGCGATCTCTATTCCCTCGGCCTCATCCTCTACGAAATCCTGACGGGCAAACGCGCCTTCGAAGCAGCAACGCTCCCGGAATTGATGAAGCAGCGCGAGTCCGGGGCCGTCACCAATCCTTCGACTTTGGTCCGCGATCTTGATCCCCTGGTCGAGCGCGTCATCCTTCGTTGCCTGGAAACTGACCCGGAAAAACGTCCCGCCACGGCGCTGCAAGTTGCGGCTGCACTCCCCGGCGGCGATCCTCTAGCCGCAGCGCTGGCTGCGGGCGAGACTCCGTCGCCGCAAATGGTCGCTGCAGCGGGAAGTACCGAAGGGATCAAGCCTTGGTTAGGTCTGACGCTGGTTGTAACGGCGCTGTTGGGCCTCGTTGCGCTCATGATGCTGGCGGACAGATACCGAGTGCAAAATCTCACGCCGCTCGAAAAGCCATCCGACGTGCTTCTCGCGCGTTCGCAGGAAATTGTTCAGCAGCTTGGATTCAAGGAAACGCCGGCGGACGCCGCTCATGGGTTCTTCACGGACGATGACTATCTCAACTACATTCAGGAACGCGACAAATCGCAAACGCGCTGGCAGCGTCTGAGCTCGGATCGTCCCGCCACGATTCTCTTCTGGTATCGCCAAAGCCCGCGGGAGATGCAGTCGGACAATTTCTTCAACTCTATCGGCTCGGGTGTCATCACGCCATGGGAGCCGCCGTCCAGTGTAACCGGCATGATCAGCGTATTCCTGGATACCCAAGGCCGGTTGCTGTTTTTCAAACGCATTCCGCCGGAGCGCGATCCGCCCAGTGGCCCCTCTCCTCCGCCAGATTGGTCCTCGCTGTTCTCTGCTGCGGGTCTTGATCCGTCCAAGTTCACCTCTGCTACGCCCGAGTGGTCGGATCTCTTATATTCCGACTCGCGAGCGGCATGGACTCGTGAAATTATCACACCGATTCAGGCCACAGAACGTGTGGAGGCCGCGGCTTACCGAGGGAAACCGGTTTATTTCCGGGTTTTGTTTCCTTGGGCCGACCCGCACCGTGACCGGCTGCATCCTGCGTCTGCTCATCAAAAGTTAGCCAGTATTATCGGAATCGTGCTATTCGGGGCTGTGCTATTCGGAAGTATCTTTATTGTTAAAAGAAACGTTAAGCAAAAGCGCGGAGACGAGGCCGGCTCCTGGCGTTTGGCCAATTTTCTCTTCTTTGTGTTTCTTGCGATGTGGGCGCTGCAGGCGCATCACCTTGCTTCCTTTGGTGAATTTGGGACGATCGTGCTCGCGCTGGCCTGGGCCTTCCTCGTCTCCACCTTCGCGCGGATGCTTTATTTCGGACTTGAGCCGTTTGTCCGCCGGCGCGATCCCCATACCTTGATTGGCTGGGTGCGCTTGATTGGCGGGAAGATTCGCGATCCGCTGGTCGGCCGCGACGTTTTGATTGGCATGACCTATGGCGTTTTGCTGGGCGTATTTGAGTCCGCGGACAACGTTCTCCTTCCTCTGTTTGGAGGCTTGCCGCCTCAGCCGGGCACTCCATCAATGGAATCGCTGCTCGGCATTCGACAAACACTCGGCTCGGTCTTTGCCTATACTTGGGTCTTTGTGCTTTACTCGCTGGGGATTTTTTTCCTTCTCTTCCTGTTGCGGCTCTTGGTACGGAAGGACTGGATCGCGGCTATTGTGATCGTTGTCCTCGGTGCCATCACGAACACGGGGGGCGATTATTTCTGGATGACCTTCCTGTTCGCCGCGGTCATCTGGCTTTCCATCTACCTGATTCTTCGGCGCTTTGGGTTGCTCGCCTTGGTCGTCGGACTTGTCGTGCAGAACATGCTCGTCACCTTCCCAATGACCACGCATCTCAGCCGCTGGTATGCCTCAGGAGCGATTGCGGGAATGCTGACCATCATCGCGATTGCGCTCTTCGCGCTCC
>Ga0137396_10000823_pt1 | contig 15472 bp, 13 predicted proteins | sample czc16metaG_FD_108284 | JGI IMG/M metagenome (GOLD analysis project Ga0137396, IMG submission 108284) | Vadose zone soil microbial communities from Angelo Coast Range Reserve, California, USA - czcobulk3.16 metaG | ecosystem: Environmental > Terrestrial > Soil > Vadose zone | place: USA...
AACGTCACCGTCACGGTCATATCACCATCCACGGGTGACTTCGCGATTGACGTTCATCCAGATTCCGTGATGATCAACGCAGGGCTATCCCGCAACGTTACCATAGTTTTGAAGAGTTCAGGCTTTGCAGGCATTGTAGCCCTCAGCCTCACGATCAGTCCGACCTTAACCAACGGGCCCACCGTGGCTCTCAGCACTACAACGGTGACCCTCAAGCCCAACAGCGCAGGAACCGCTACGCTCATGATTTCCACCACAGCGAAAACTCCCAACCGGGACTTCACGATAACAGTAACAGCCACGGCTGGCAGCCTATCGCATTCCGACCAAGTGTTTGTAAGCGTTGGCAGTTTCAGCATTCACGCTAGTCCAGACTCGTTGTCTGTCGCCGCGGGTTCAGCGGCCACTTTTGCCATCACTCTCTCCAGTGACGACTTCTCGGATGTTGTCCGCCTGACGGCGACTACTGCTCACCGGAGTTCGCACGCGCCGACATTTTCCTTCAGCATGTCCACCATCAAGCTTCACAGCGATCAAACCGTCACTGTAGCACTGAAGGTCCTGACTAGCAGGAGCACTCAGTCTGGAACATACATTATCAACATCAGTGGTGTGAGCCAATCTCTAACACGCTCAACAACCGTAGCACTAAAAGTGGGCAACGACGAGGACTCCTAATCCCCTAAGAAAATGGAACCCAAATTCCATCTAGTCTCCGCTTCCGATGACTGAATAATTCAGGAAAAGACGCTAGCGTTGCTTAGCCGATTCTTGAAAGTTTCAGAAGGACAGTTCTTGAAATTTGGGCGGGTCCAGCTCAACAAGTTTGCTGAGCTTTCCTGACTCGGGATAGAGAGGAGAATTGTCGGAAGTGACCTTGCTCCACATTGAACTCTTAGCTGAAGCACGCTTCGGAGAGAGCGTTGGTCCTTGCAAGACTATGAGTGAAGATTCGCCGTGCACGCTGCTATCCAATGTGCCAGGGCGTCCTAGGGTCTTCCAGATTCTGGTCCACCAGGACTCATAGCAATCATGCATTCTATTCAGGAGACTCACTAAGTAGCTCCCTTCCCACCGCATACTTTATGAAAGGTCAAATCCTATCTACAAGTCGACTAGGGTTTGCAAGAGGAGTTCTGAGACTCTGCGTTCTGCAACTGCTGTGGCGGTTCTAGGTCTACTTTTCCTGATTCTGGCCACGGGAGGACTATTCTTTGTTGCAAAGGTCGACGCATCGCATCCTGTAGCTGGGGTAGTGAACCTAGCCCACAATCCACGGACTCTTGTGGATGCCACAAAGACGACGGGTTCAATTTTCTCCACAAACGTCACGATCGCCAACGCGACAGACGTCTTTGTCTGGCAGGTAACCGTTACCTACAATGCCAGCGTGATCAACCTAGTTTCCATGAACGTGGTGAATACTTACTTCGACCAGTGCATCGACGGCACCACCGGCCTACTAAAATTCGGTACGGTTTCCAATCCTTGTAACCCAGTCACCGACATTCTTCTCTACAACACCCAATTTGCGCGTGATAACACCCTTGGTAAGACGACACTGGCATACACTATGCTCAACCAGGGTACTCCTCCGCAGCCTCAGCCTCTAACCTGTAGAAACGTGCCTCCCGCTTACACGTGTCCTACCATCATCGTGAAGATATCGTGGAGAGTAGTGGCCGCCACTCCCGGGTTCTCCAATATACACGTTCTGACCGACACCGAGGATCTAGCTGCTGGAACCGGCCTTGCTGACTCCAGCGTTGTGGAGATTCTCTACAATACTCAGGACGGGTTCTTCTCGAATATTCCGGGGCTCCTAGCGCCAGCGGCCCTGTACACCGTGACGCCAACAGCTCCCAGCTTATACCCCAATGCTACAATAGGAACGTCGACGAGTTTCGATGGCAGCTCTAGCACCAACGCGATCAATTACAAGTGGGCTTTCGGCGATAATACACCAATAGTCTCAGGCACAACTTCGACTACATCGCACATTTACAGCCCGACTGTTCCCACACCCTCTGTATCCATCGCGGAGAACACTACTACTGTATCCAAGTTTCACGGGATAGGTCTCAATATTACCGCTACGGACCCTGGGGGCTTCGTTGCTGGAACGATAGTGGACTGGGGCGACGGAACCGTGAACAAGCTCCCAGGAGTACTGTCTCCTCCAGGGGTCTCGGCTCCTCTAGTCAAGCTCGCTCATGCCTACTCGAGTGTTGGTTCGTTCCGCCTGAACGTCACGGTGACCAACGCTGTGGCTGTGAGGTCTGTGCTGACGGTTAACGGAACCACTCCAGGCACTCAGAGTAGCGCGTCGAAAATGATCATCCTCAATCCAGGGAGGAGCTTTTCAGCCTTTATTACAAACAGGATCAACAATATCCCGCCAATTGTAGGGTTCACCGCTGACAAGAGCACGGCCTTCAAGGGCGACACTATCACTCTGACTATTACTTCCTCGGATGCCGACGGGGTCGTGGTTAGCACGCGGGTCGACTGGGGGGACGGTACAGTCCATACTCTTCCTGGGGCTGCTACGTCTGACACGCACTCCTACTCGAGCAAAGGTATCTACACCGCAAATGTCACCGTCACCGACGATGATGGCGGGACCGCATCGAAGTCTTCCCCCCTCACGATCCAGGACAAGCCTCCTGTAGCTGGTTTCAACTGGACCCCGACCTCTCCAGCCGCTGGAGATACTGTGACGTTCACCGACTCCTCCAATGATCCCGACGGAACCGTCACAGCCTGGGCATGGGACTTTGGTGATGGCGCAACATCTTCGAGTCGGAACCCGAGTCACACGTACTCCAGCTCTGGGACCTTCACCGTCAAGCTCAACGTCACTGACAATGATGGTTCCACCGGACAAGTTTCTAAGACCATTACCATCAATGCTGCGGCCCCTACTTTTCCCCTCCCAGGGGGACCGTTAGTCTGGACCGGAATCGGCGTCGGTGTGGCAGTCGTTGCAATCCTCCTTGTCTGGCAGTTGGTACTTAAGAAGAGGAGAAGACCCGCGACGGCGACGGCTACAAAATCATCAAAGTAACGTCGCAAGAAATTGGCCTTCATCAATAAGTAATCGGCCGCCTCTAGGCCAACGAAAACAGCCTCGGCCCATGTTCGAAGGATTGCCTAATTCTTTGGTCTCCCGTCAAACGTCCTCTATGATCCGATGCTTCCTACTTTTCTCCGTCGTATTTTGCGCGCTTTTTTTTGGGCCAACGGGGTCAAGCCATCCTTTGCCCGATCCTACCGTCAGCGATGTTTCAATATTCAGTCCCACCGGTCTGGTCTTGACTGCTTCCGGAACACCTTTGGCGGGGAAAGTTCCTCTAAACGTGTCCTTCACTGGCACTGTCTCGGGAGGAACACCGCCCTACGCTCTTCTCTGGGATTTTGGGGACGGAACCTCCAAGATAGGTCAGACCAGTGTCAGCCATGTCTACAAGGTGCCGGGCAACTTCACAGTGCAGTTCTGGGCTCAGGATTCAGGCCAGCCTGCCTTGAAAGATCACAAGTCTCTGCCAGTCCAGGCGGAGGCTGTCGGCAGTTTGCTGGTGACCGTGGTAGACAAGTCTCAGATCCCTGTTGCAGGTGCGACAGTGCGCGTGCTTAGCGGACCAGCAGGGCAGCAGCTTCTGAGTCTCACAACCGTTCAGACTGGTCGTGCCAACTTCACCGGGATCGCCGCCGGGGTCTACAGCCTTGAGGTTTCCGCTACGGGGTTCAGCACCAACACCATTACTGTAACTGTCACTCCGGGGAGCCCCGTTTCCTACACTGTGCTTCTCACGGTCCCCGCGTCCTCGGGACAGTCCCTGAACCCACTGGCAATCTACATTGCATTTGTGGCCATCTTCGTCGGTCTGATTCTTCTACGCCAGTTTAGGAGGACCCGGAGATCGATGGCCGCTAATCCAGTGAAGCCTAGAGGTAGGTCTCTCCAACCGCGGCTCCCACCAGTGACGCCGCGAGGATGCCGATGAACGGCAATGGGAAGAAGGCCCGGACGAGGATGCTTATCCACAACACTTGCAGCAATGCTCCATTGGCGGAGTCCACAGCCCCTGTCAGCGATGGTAATACGGCCACCAGGTACAGTGTCGCAGACGCTACGATGACCGCCCCGAAATACCCTAGGATTGCCTTGCCTAGGTCCGAGACCAGCGCGCCAGCCATGAAGCTCACCAGTAACAATAAGCCCATATCTAGAGAGTTCAGGAAGGCATCTCGCAAAAGTGACTGGCCGGCTATGGAGGCCATGGCGGGGCCCCAGACTGCCACGACGATGATTTTCAGCCAAGTCTCAGACCGGACTACATGGAGTCGCACTTCTCAGGATCCCCCCCCTCCTCCTCCCCCTGTCGGTATGGTGACCGTCTCCGTCCTATCACAGCTCGTAGGTGTCTGGCTGACGTTACATTCGTAGTAGATGTAGAGCCAAGCCACCGAGTCCAGGAACGTTGAGAGGTTGACCGTCACCTGGAAATTCGCTGTGAGTATTCCTTTCGTCAGGTTTTGAGCGATCCCACTCCATGTTTGCCCTAGTATAGGTATCTGTGATGTTATCTCCAGTCCGGAGTGGGGGTCTAGTGGTCCTTGTACTTTGGAGACTCCAGGTAGGTCGCCGTAGGGCCGGTTCACTCTTCCGTCAGAGCTCTTGAACGTTAGGGAAGCCTGGAACGCTCTGAGGGTTATCCCCGAGTAGCCCGTTGGGTTCTTCAAAGTGAAGACAACATTGATCTGCTGGCCATCGGGCTGAACGTTCAACGAGACAACCTCTACCGTAGCTCCCGTTGTTGCCGGGAAGAATTCCATGTAGTTTCTCGCACTGAAAACCATGGAGATTCCTGAGAAGGCTGAGAAGCCGACGAAGAGCAAGGTGAGAAGCTGTCGGGCCCCGAGTTCTTGAAACATAGGCCTGATTGATAGGTGTTTGAGCCAAGTTAAACTTTCCCGAGGGGCTATAAGAAAACTGGAGGGGAAATCTAGACGTGTGGGCTGTGGGTTCGCGCCCCGAAATGATGGGAGAGCCGAAGAGGAGGGTTGATTGCCGCTTCTAGCAGTGTTTGAGGAAGTTGCTGCCTATGATCCCTAGGTCCAAGAAGTTTATGGCTCCGTCCTTGTTCACGTCCGAGGCTGCGTTGGCTGCCGTCACCGGTTTCAGGAAGTTCGTGCCCACGCTCCCTAGGTCTAGGAAGTTGACCGCGCCGTCTTTGTTGACGTCTCCATTGAACAGGACACAGATCTGGAAGCCGCTTATCACTTCCTGGGCGGGAGTGGCTCCTGCGGGGGTTGCTGCGCTGTTCACCGTGTAGGCCCCGGAGGGGGTTTGTCCTGTTGTGCCCCCCGTGGTGACTATGATGATGAAGGCGTTAAAGCCGGAGGTGCGGGGCGTCTTGGCGAACGTGGTAGTGTTTCCAACGACGGAGTATACGACCGTGATAGTAGGCTCCACGGTGGTCGTGCCCGCCCTTAGTACTTGTGGGGTGAGGGTAATGTTCAGTGGAATGCCCTGGGTTACGTTGATCGTAATCAGCTGGGCTGAGGTCACCTTCTGCGACTGCGCGACTCCGGAGGTGACGAAGGGGTCCAGCTTAACCGTGTTAGCGGCTGGCGGTGAGAATGTGACTTTGTAGTCGAAGGGGAGGTCTGCTCTGTATCCGATGGGTGCTTCTATCACCGTTAGGGTCACGTTGTGCTTGACGCCGCTGAGGCCACTTGTAGCCACAACGGGTATGTCATACCTCAGGGGTAGTAGTGCTCCCGACGGGTAGGCTCCATGAGTCGTCTGGGTCGTCACTGAGATGGCTGATCCGTGCATCTTCATCTGGACGCCCGCCACTACTGCGCCGCTAACGACGCCCGAGGTGTGCTCGTAGATCGGGGTCACGGTCGAGTCCTGCGGAAAGGTGTCGTGCACGGAAAAGCTTACAGTTTCAGGTCCGCCACTCAGCCATGTTACGGTCGCCACGGTCGCCACTTCAACCAGTATCTTACCGGTCTCCGTGGCGTTTGGTGCTCTGGGATATGTCCCGGTGCAAGTACAGCCCAACACTACGTCGCCTGCGTTGACCAGGCCGTCATTGTTTGCGTCGAGGACCAATGTCTTACCCAGGTTGTATCTGCCGATGTCGTTTGTACCTGGGGCAGCGTCTATGAATTTGATTCTGGCAATGGGCGCCCTGGGTGCAGTTACGCTGACGACACTGTCAGAAGCGACCACCATATTGTTCGGTTGTGAGTCGAAGACAAGGATTTCATTGTCAAATGTAGCAGAGCTCAGAGGCTCGTTGTTCGTGTCGAATACCACTGTCTCTCCGGACTCCCATACGAAGTTCCCGTTTGTCTCCACATACTTTATCCTAGAGTCAAACTTGAGTTTCGTTCCGGTAGCAGGGGTTGTCCCGCTTATGACCGGCTCGCCCGTGTCGTATATCCCATTATTGTTCGCATCGTAGACCACCGTTTTGCCCCGCGCCCAGATCTCTGTGGCGCTGTTGGTGGAGTTGACGAACTTGATGTGAGCATCACTCCTGAGAGCGGTTCCCAGGGTAGGGACTGCTCCTGCAATTACTATGCCGAAGTCGTAGAAGCTGTTCGAGTTCTTGTCGATGAACCTTATCTGGCTGGACGTGAGAAGTGCTTGTCCAATCTCTGTCGCGCTCGGTGCCCTCGGCACCGAACCTGCGCAAGTGCAGCCCAACACAGTGTCGGTAGGCCCGACGATATTGTTGCCGACAGCGTCGAAGACTATAGTCTCCCCAACGTCGTAGACTCCGTTTGCATTGGAATCGATGAATTTGATCCTAGAATCGGTCGCGAGGTCTTGTCCTATCTCTCCAATCCTGAGTAGGGCCCTGCCCAGTTCCCCTTTCAGTACTGCACCTATTTCTCCACCGGCAGGGACTCTTGGAGTCGTTGCGCTCAAAACCTTGTCCGTAGCATCCACTACGCCATTTCTGTTGCTATCTAGTACTAGCGTCTCGCCGGGGACGTAATTGCCGTTATTGTTTGCGTCGATGAACCGGAGGTCCCCAGGATTGCTACTAGTCGCGACGAAGGGGAGGATGGGTGTTGGGGAGCCGGCTGATCCCAGTTCGGTTGCGTTAGGTGCTCTAGGCACCGATACGCTACATGTGCAGCCTACGACAGAGTCGGTGGAAGAAACTGTCTGATTCAAATCGTTTGTGTGGAAGAGTAGCGTCTCACCCAGGTCGTATGCACTGTTAAAGTTAGAGTCTATGAAATAGACATGGGGGCCAACAGGCCTGCTACTCCCGTTGACGACGCTATCCCCGAAGTCGGCCACGTTGTTGAGGTTCGCATCCAAGACTAGTGGCTTGCCGGGGCTATACACGCCGTTTCCATTTGTATCGATGAACTTGATATCTGGACTATATTCACCGGGCCTTAGAACTAGAACGTTGCGCGAAAGGGACATGGAGAAGTCGATTTTTGGAAAAGCCACTGACAAAAAGAACGATACTAGGACTCCCTTAGGGATCGAGGCACTGGTGGCGTTCACGATTATAGTGTGGTTTCCGGACACGCCCACATCCTTCCTAATTGTGTTCAACGTCGTAGTAATCGTCACAGTGGAAGTGAAGGGAGGAGTGCCGGTAGGCGTTCCAAAGGCTACCCCCACCGTCGGGTCGGCGGCGAGCGTTTGACCCGGCACCGGCGAAATGACTCTTGAGTTGAGGGTGACGGTTCCAGGCGATGCGCAAGTAGGGATGCATGAGCCTATGACCACGCCAACATTAGCAGAAGCACTAAGACTTGGCTGGACTGTCGCACTATTCGGGGATAAAGTGAGTTTGTAGTCCGTACCAGGCGAATTTTGGAAAAATCCGTCTATCCTCAGGAACGAGGTGTAGGTTGTAGTGCTCGCCGAGAGAGTTGATGTCGCATTAATGGTGATGGGTGAAGAGCCGACCCCTACAATTCCGAACCTGAACCTCAACGCCACACCATTGGGTGCAGCATTACTTCCTTGGATACCCATTACAACCCTGGATCTTCCCGGGGTGGACGGACAGGAGACGCCGTTGAAATTACAATTCAGCTCCACGCTGAAGGCAACTAGCGTTCGGCCCCCGTCGAACACGCAGCCTTGGGCTGCAGGACAGATTGCTTCAAGCCCAAACCCGGTCGGGTTAGCAGAGGAATGGGTAGAAGTGTCGACTCCAGCGGCCCTGGCTGTGAGAACGGCAGAGTTGTAGCTTACTGAAATGTCGAGCCCGTTAACCCCAGTGATCCCGCCAGCGTGTGCATTCGTAACATTCAGGTCCAGAGTAACGTTTCCAGTGGTCAGCGTATTGTCGATGACCCTATTACTCGCTTTTCCCTGGTTCCATACCCCAAGCCAAGCTGGGGTCGCAGGGTCGAAACCTGCCGCATTCAATACTGTTCCCGAGATTAGGATCGGAGCTAAGGTAAGGAATATCACAATCAACGCTTTTAACAAGACAACTCCTCGCTTTATAGTGGCGGGTATGTCCAGGTTCAGATTTTAAGCCTTACTACTGGGGAGTCTACACCCGGCACCTGCGGGATATTTCGGGATCACTGCGTAATGCTTGCTTAACACGGAGCACGCCGGATTCCGAACCATGTTGCGATGAAAATCGCAGTTGTAAGCTGGCGGTCTCACCCGCAGGGCGGGGCCAGAGACGAGGGAGACGATGAGTTGCCCCCGATCAGCATCAGGATCCGATCACCATCAAAAAGAGGGTAGCTGCGCTGAATGCAACTATCAATATAGCCACTGAGACTCGTCGTCATGAAAGGGGGCGGACCTTGATGAGGAGAGCAATAAGTCCAGACGCAAGTAGTGTTCAGCGGTACTCCCCAGATGTTAAAGAAGTCTCCCAGAGTAAATGGCTTTGCCGGTCGGGACTTGAGTTCGATCTGGATGATGCCGTTCTGATTGTCAGTGTGGAGCGGCGCAAAAGTCCCACCGTATCGATCCAACGTATGGTTCGCCCATAACCCTCCTGGCACCCCGATATTTCCAGGAATCGGAACATAGTCGGATCCCAGTGGCTGGCTGAAATTGGAAATTTGAAGAGTGACACGCCAGTGAAGTATGAAATCTCTCGTTGGTACTTGCGTCACGTAGCTGAAGTACAGAACTGCGCCCAACGAGCCGAGAACTATTATTGTCCCAAGAGCAAGTGAAAGACCAGATTTTCGACCGTGGAGCAATTTCAATCTTCGACTAAGCTAGAAGGGCCCAAGTCCGCTATAAGCGGATCGCAGTAAGAGTCGCTCAAATCCTTTTAGCCAACAATGAGACTCTAATTCCGACCACAGTCGGACAATCCCGGCGCTGATACGTCAGTTTGAATCGACCGAATTTACTCGTCTTCGTCGTCATACTAGTTTCCCTGGCTAGCATGTTTCATCCCGCCATCGCTCAAGACTACTCGGTGACCTTGAATGGAGGATCCGTTCAGGTCCAGATTGCCTTGAACTTTAAACAAAACCTCACTCTCCTAGATCCAGGCTTTACTCTACCGACCCTCACAGGATCTTTCTCTCCCGACAACTCGACCGTTCCTGCGCTCGCAGTGGCCTCGGCGATCAGATCAATCATCCCGGGCGGGAGCGTAGAGAACTTTTCGATATTCTTCAAGTCCACACCTTGGTCTAATGCCACGAGCACTCAATCCTTCTCTCTTGTAATGGGCTTCCGATTGGCTGGCGCTGCGACTGATTCGGGGGGGTTCTTCTCATTCAACACCCAGTGGAAGTCTTTCAGGGTCGACGATGATATACTGTTGAATGGGGTGAGCATCAACAGAATAGGGGCACGATACTTTGCTGCGGCGGCTGATAGAGTTGTGAAGGCGCAACCCGCGAGCCAGCCAGGCACTCCTGGTGGGCTGACGATGAAGTTAGAAAATGTACTGATTCCTCTGCAAGCGGCAGGCCAAGTAGTGGCTGCGAAATTGGTCAGTCTGGATTTTTCCGACTTGAAAAGCCCGGTTTCCGAATGGAAAGAATCTGTGGACATAGATCAGAGAGCTACAATTTTCCGTCTCGACCTCGGGCTCCGGAATCTCCTCTACATAGCTCAAACGTTTACTGAGTCCTCCACTTCGCAAGTTCAATTCCCGTACACGCTGGCGGCAGAGCTCAGTGCCGAGTTCAAGGCCAACGGTATGGCCATACCCAACGGGGATCAAATTCTGCTGGACCCGGGAACGGGCTACGTGGTCCCTCTGATGGCAGTCACGGTCGCGGCCATAGTTCTGATTCTAATCTTCACGTATCTTTTTGAGAAGAAGCTTTCAGGCAGCTCATATCAGCGGAAAAAGCGGAGCCGCTAGCTCACCCGCTCGAGCGCATTGCAGGAGTTGAATTGACCATCGGAGATTTCTATGTCTACCTAGGGTTCTCTCAGGCTATACGCGGCGGTACGTCGTAGGAAACTCTTATATTCGGAAAGAGGGACGCACATTGCGATGAATATTTGAGAACAAAGACTAACCTTACATTGATTCTCACTTCGCTTCTCTTAACCACATCCACTCTCTTCGCTTCTGCGCCCGTTGTCAATGCCAGCTCAACAGCTCTCGCTATCAGCCCCCCCGTGTCGGTCGCAACTCTCGGCGGGACTTTCACAGTATCAGTAAGCGTCACGGATGTACTAAATCTAAACGCGTACGACATTACGGTGAACTTCGATGCAAGCCAACTGTCATATGTCAGCTCCAACCTTCCCGCGCCCTGGACAAATGCTCTCTTCCAGAAATTGCCGAGCAGTGTGCGAGAAGTAGCTTTCATAGTCGGTGGCGGTTCAGTCAGTGTACCTGCTGGTAGCACGTCAACTCTGGTAAACTACACCTTCCGCATGAACCTGTCTGGCCAATCATTGCTAACCATGTCACCATCCGGCCTGTTTGCCTCGGGTAACCCGATTGCGCACGCAGTTGCAACTGGACTTGTCAAAAGTGCTGGACCGAAACCATTCATCCGCCTGGACAGCGCGGCGCCAACATCCCCCACGGTCGACTTTACTAAAGGCCAGAGCAGTGTAGATCTCATCGCTAGCATACACACAGTAGCGGGTAACACTAGCGGGACCGGTTTCATGGCTTACAGAATGATAAGCCTCTCCGGCACCGTCTTCGTAATCACTTCTGCAAGCTTTACCATACCGGCAAACAGCCACACAACATCAACTACGACATTCAGCCTCGACCCTCTGCCGGATACATTTGTAGGTACAGCTGCGCTGTTCTTCAGCTCGGATGGTGTCACCTTCCAGCTGTTAGGCGTCGTACAACTAAGCAGTTCCATCCAAGTGATAGTCTAGGTCTAGCGGGGCCGCCGAGCCTCGACGAAGCGCCAAATCCCTCTTTTTTTCCATCCGAAGATACCCAAGACCTGTTCGGCACCCTCAAATGAATATCGCGAAAACTCCGATGGACCGCAAGCCAAGAGCTGGGTCGGGCGTGTCCAGAATTTCTCTGAGCAGGGCGAACCAACGAGCAGTGCTCCTTGTTCTTTCATTGATAGTGACCAGTCTGCCATTCACAGGCCAGGCGAGGGCATCGCCCCTCACATGGAGCCCAGAAACGACAGTTCCGACCCAATACCCTGATGTTGGCAACCTCCACCCCTCCGCGGCTGTGGCCCCAAACGGGAGCATCTGGCTTGTCTTTGATAGCCTCCCCCCCGTAACAGTATCAAACACTCCAAGAATCATAATGAAGCAGACCCTCCCAGGAAGTCCAGATTTGACATGGTCCAATGATGTAAACGTCAGTATGAACCCCGGCGCCCAACCGGACACGTCGCCACGGATAATCAAATTGGCGAATGGTACAATGATGATCACATGGGCTAGGGCAGGGAGAGACCCCGGCCTCTACTATAGGCTCAACAATGGAGGAATCTGGTCTTCCGAGGCGCGACTGACTTACAGCCCGGGCATAGATAACTTTCCATCAGTAGTCCAAGACCAAAAAGGAACGATCTGGGTAGTCTGGGAGCGGAGAAATCCAGAATCTGTCGTCTACGACGCGAACAATAACGGGATTTACGACTCCGGAGAGCCTGTAATAGTCGGGACAGGACTCGTCTCCGGAGCAGTGCTGAAGATAGATCCCAAGCTCAAGTTCGTGAACGCCACCAACAACCCCTCTGAGACGTGGACTCCAGGCAAGACGGTAGCCTACGATACGAACAGTAATGGAATATACGACACGGGCGAACCCATAATTGCAGGAGCAACCCCCCCCGCGGGAACACGCCTCCAATCCGACTCCAAAGTAAAATATTTCGACGCCAACAACGACAACGTCTGGGATTACCTACCTGCCGCCATTTACTACAAGACTTTCCATGGAAGCTGGTCCAGCGATGTCCAACTAACATTCGACCCTCTATTCAATCAAAGGCCCGACGCAACCCTGACTAACGACGGCCGAGTCTGGGTCGTTTGGCAGTCAAACCGTAACAGCCAGTTTGACATTTTCTACAAAACATTCAATGGCACAGCATGGTCCACTGACAAATTGCTCTTCAATGATGTCAGCACGGATTGTGCTGCCGTCCACCCCGTGGGTTGCGATGACTTGGGCCCCAGCATACTACAAGATAGTAACGGTACCATCCAAATCTTCTGGAGCCGAGCCCAACCGTCAGCCGTCTCGTCCACGGCCTTTCCTGGCGAAATCTTCACCATTAGTTCAACAGACAACGGGCTAACATTTCCAATAATCAATATGCAGCGTCTGACATTCAATAACCAATTAACCCAATGCCCGCCTCCAGTGCCCTGCACCGTTACCGCTCAGGCGGACAGTAGCCCCACAGTTGTCAAGTTCAACAATAGACTCTGGGTCTTTTGGTCGCGGCCTAACAGCACTGTTCCGGAAGAGATCAATCTCTTATACATACCCTCGGAACCGATCTTCACTCACCATGTAGCCATCACGTCGATAATCCGTCCTGACACAGCGACTTGGAACACGACGATCCAATTGACGATCGCAGTCACCAACAAGGGAGATTTCCCGGAAAACGCAACAGTAAACTGGACAATTGGAACAGTGGCCTCTGGAACATGTCCAATCCCATTTTCCCTGCAGCCCCGAGAAACCAAAAACTGCCCTGTTCAGTTGAAATATCAGAACACGAGCGTACTCTCGCCCGGCCGGTATAACGTTACCGCTTCGGCAATAATACCGCGGGAGCCCTTGGGGAATCTTCCTGACAGCATACTTAACTCGGGAAAAATCGCACTGCTTCCGCCTGGGGATATGGATGCTAACGGTGATGTGACCCTACTTGACGCTGTTATCTGGATACAATCCTACGGCTCTAGCCCGGGATCGTCCAATTGGAATCCTAACGCCGACTTAAACGGCGACGGTATCGTCAACTTTGCAGACGCAGTAATCCTAAGCCGGTGGTTTGGCACAAGAATCTAGTCACCAGTAGCCCGCTAGGAATGACCTTTCTTATGGGCTGGCAACACGCAAACATTCTTCCGGATAACCTTTTATTATCCTCTAACCTTGGGTCTTCGCGACAAGCATTTTGAGTTGGACGCTCCCCCGCGGCGCACACTTAGCAAAGACCGCGTTGTTATTCTCGCTGGCTTTCTTGCTCATCGCAAGCGCTGCTTATCGCACCGAGCCGGTTGCCCAAGGGCAAACAAGTTCGCAGACCGTTCTCGGAGTTTGGGCTCCGGACTACCACAGCAAAATTATCAACGACACCTCGATTCCCCAGGGCGCTTCCATTAAGATTGACTGGAACATTACAAATGCGCCGATAATGAACACTTTCGACGCAGGGATAGTATATGACCTAAATGTTCTCAAGTTTGTTTCTGCGGATATCAAGACCGGCACTGTGTTTGGCTCGGATGGCTCCCTGGTCAGACAGCAGCTTATTCCGCCCACGTTACGGCTAGTGGGAGCGAAGTTCGGGGTTCCTTGGCAGGGAGGTAGCGGAGTCTTGGTTCACCTTAACTTCACAGTCCTAAAGTCGGGGGTCAGCCCGCTCGCACTGTACGAGACCCAGCTCTATGGGGGACAACAAGGAGGAGATCTAATTGCACATACAACCTCTGATGGATATTTCACTGACAGTGCTTCTCCTGGACCGACAGCCGATTTCACCGTTGTGCCGAGCCTGCTCCTGAAAGGCCAGACGGCGACCCTTAATGCGACCGCAAGCTTTGACCCGAAGAACCCTAACGGTTTCAACAAGGGTATTGCCTTTTACGACTGGTACTTTGGAACTAATGATGGAACCGGGGAGACAAACGCATACCCGACAGTCATGCATATCTTCGGTACATCGATTACGCCCAGGTCAGGGGTGTTCTGGGTTCGCCTCATTGTCCGCGACTCGGTGGGAAACGAGGGGGTGAGAATAATTCAGGTGACTGTGACCACCCCCGCGCGACATGATTTGAGAATATTCAGCTTTGACATATCACCGCCAGTAGTCGTTCCCGGCCAGAACGTGGCAGCCCAGATCACCGTAGATAATGTCGGGGATTTTTCCGAAACGTTCAACGTTACCTTGAGGGTAAGCCAGAAGCTAATTCAGTCATGGGACGGAAATAAATTGCCCATCGGCAATAAGAGATTGGTCTTCAATTCCACCATCACTACATCAGATCTGTCGGCCGGAATCTACCAGGTCACAGCGTTAGTATCTCTGAGACAAGATGATGATCTGTCGAATAATCAGGTGACTAGACAATTGCAGATACAGGTTCAACAGGCCTCAATACTTCCGTACGTGTTGGGGATTCCTGCTGCGGCTGCTGCAATAGGGGGCGGAATTTTTGTCGCTAGGAGAGTACGTTCGAAGCCGGCCGAAGGACCCGAGCTGACTAACAGTCTTCCAAGAAGGTAAGGTCTCTCCCTGACAGTTATAAGACGTACAGAGGAATCCGAAGCCTTCTCAGGGTAGCGTTGCGCCTTTGGCCGAGGGATAATCTTAAAAGATTCGTCCCTTGAAGGAGGTCCCGAAGAAAAAATTGAGACGAAATACACTAACTCTATTCGCATGGCTTACAATAGCTATTACTCTCATTGCCATTCCAGCTTTTCCAAAACTCGTGCCAAGCGCAAACGCGGTCCAGCTATCCCCGGGCCAGGCTACCCCGTGGAGACCGTACGGTCCCTACGTTGGCCAGGTTCAGGTCAGCGTCTTTACCGATGAGGTCACCGAGCTGGCAGCATTCAAGGCCGGCTCGCTAGACTGGTACGACTGGACACTTCCTACCTCAGAGACGAACTGCGCAGTCAACGCGGCCTGTTTGCAGAACAATCCTGACGCTCTCGTCACCCAGCCTGTAGGGGACGCTGGAGCAACACAGTTTGACTTCAACCATCACATGCCATGGTTTGGCATTCCTGGCGAAGTACCTGCAACGTTCCCAGCACCAGGTGGCGTACCAGCCAACGAGGCA
>Ga0137396_10000824_pt1 | contig 15459 bp, 16 predicted proteins | sample czc16metaG_FD_108284 | JGI IMG/M metagenome (GOLD analysis project Ga0137396, IMG submission 108284) | Vadose zone soil microbial communities from Angelo Coast Range Reserve, California, USA - czcobulk3.16 metaG | ecosystem: Environmental > Terrestrial > Soil > Vadose zone | place: USA...
CACTCCATAACCTGCCACGTGCTCCCCCCCCAGCTTTTCCCAGCACACACAGGAGAACGGCCGATGTCCGGAAGTCCGCCAGAGGGAACGACGAGCAGAGATGTCGTCAAGAAAGCTGCCTTCGTGGCTCCCATTGTTTTGACGTTTCCGGCCGGTGCGGCGTTTGCGCAGGCCGCCTCGAGTCGTCGGTCGTTCACCGTCCCGCACGTGCACGTCATCCAGACGCGATCGTCTTCGACGCCGGCGTCCAGCTCGCGGCAGTATTCGTGCTCGCGGATGAAGGCTTCGAGGGCGGAGCCGAGCGTGATCATCTGACCGGCAGAAATGAGCCGACCGCCTGTCCGAAGAAGCCAACGACTAAGAGGACCAGACCCCAGGTAGCGTCTACGAGTTCCTGCACCACAGTGGGAGAGATCTCGTTTGAATCGGCTGAGCCGATCTTTCTCGCACCAGCGAGCGGGAACCAGGACAGGGCCCTTGACCACTTCGAACGACCTCGGATCTGGGCGTCTGGTTCACGCTGTCAACCCTCGGTCGCGCGGCTGAAGATCAATCCGCCAGCCAGGGTGACGGCTCCGCCTATGTCCAGGATGAGACCTGCCAATGAGACAACGTCGACATCGGGAGCCGCGTCGAATTTCACAGAGCGCTTGAGCCCGCCGACGCGGAATACGCCGAGAGCTGGGAACGAGGTCGTCTCAGGCGCTGACGAAGGGGACGGAGCCGCCCACGAGTTTCAGCAGGCCCGCGCGCTGCAGGTGCCGCTGAATCTCGTCGCCACGTGCCCTGATCTGACCCTTCGTCGCACGCGCGGGCAGTTGCCGGCGGGCGACGTCGTCGAGCGCGGCGCGGAGCAGCCGGCGACGCAGGTTGGTCCTGAATTTCTTGCGGGTGGAGGAGTCGCTCAGGCTCTCCTGGCCGAGGCGGCGCACCTCCTCGTCGAGGTAGTCGCGGTCCGATTCGGTGCCGTCAGGTCTGAGACCGACGCAGAAGCCCGTGTAGGCGGCCTCGACCTTGTCGAGCATCTCCCAGGCGCCCAGGTCCTGACGGCGGCCGCGACTCAGATCGAGATCCGCGAATGCCTGGGCGATTGCCCGTAACGCGGCGTCGTGCGCGGGCCCGGCGCTCTGCCAGCGGATACCGTCGTGCACGGACAGACCGCGGCCGTGGACCAGCGCGCCCTCGGCGAGATCCGCAACGTGCGCGTCGCCCCGTTGATCCAGATGGGCGAGGAGACCGGCGAACACCCAGAGGACGAAATCGGGAGGCAGATGGAGGGCGGCTTTCCCCTCGCCGCCCTTGAGTCGGGTCAGCCACTGAGCGGCCGAGCGATGCGCGCGCTCACGGCTCTTCTTCGGCTTTCGCGATACGATGCGCTTCCGCGATGCCATGCGCCTACACCGAGCCTATCACGCGAGGTCGATCTTCCTATAAGTGCGTCGTGAGGTCGTCGTATGCGATATTGTTCGCGAATGGCGCTCCGCGAGAAGCGACCGGTGGGGGCGCTCCGACGTCCCTGACGAGCCAACCGGATCGCTTCCTGTTCATCGTCTCGCGGACCAACGAGAAGCTGGCGAGCTATCTCCAGCACCACTTCAGTGGCGACACGACGGTGAAGGTCGTCATCGATCGGCGTTTCGGCGAGCGGCGCCAGCACCCGGCGGACATCGTCCCGGAGCGGCGGCGGGCGGACCGCCGATCGCGGCCTCACATCGACAAGGACCTCCGGCTCACCTCGTTCGCGATCGTGACCCTGTCCGAGCCGGAGCCTTAGCGGGACCCGTTCAGCTTGTAGAGGTACTTCTGTCCATCACCCGCAAGCCGTGCTTCATCGCGAATCCTCCACGGGGTCAGAAGAGATCGGACGCGTCGATGCCGCGCGCCCCCAGGAGGGCGCGGAGCTTGCGCAGGCCCGCGGCCTCGATCTGGCGGATGCGCTCGCGGGTCAGGCCCAGGCGCTGGCCGATCGCCTCGAGCTTCTCGGGCGGATCCCCTTCGAGCCCGAAACGCCGCCGGAGCACGGTGCGCTCGTTGGCGGCGAGGTCGTCGAGCACCGAGACCAGATCGGTTCGCTCACGGAACAGCGAAACCAGCGTCTCGCGGGGGTCGGCCGACTGGTCGGCGATCAGGTCGCTCACGCGGCCCTGCCCTTCACCGATCGGGGTCTCGAGCGACACCGGCTGCAGGCGGATCTCCTCGAGCTCCTCCACCTGTTCCACGGTCGTGCCCAGGGCCGCGGCGAGCTCCTCCATGGTCGGAGGGCGCTCGAGCTCCTGGGTCAGCCGCTGCTGCTCGCGCTTGTACCGGCCGAGCAAGAGCTCGATGTGCACCGGCAGGCGGATGGTCCGAGCCTGGTTCGCGAGCGCCCGCACGATCGCCTGGCGAATCCACCACGTCGCATAGGTCGAGAAGCGCGTACCGCGGTCAGCATCGAACTTCTCGACGGCGCGCAGGAGACCGATGTTGCCCTCCTCGATGAGGTCCGGCAGGGGCAGACCGCGGTTCAGATACCGGCGAGCGATCTGCACGACGAGCCTCAGATTCGCCTCGGCGAGCCGCGCCTTGGCGGCCGCGTCGCCCGCTCGTGCGCGTCGCGCCAGCTCGCCTTCTTGCTCCCGCGTGAGCAGCGGGATGCCCTCGATCTCCTTCAAGTAGACTCTGAGGTTCTCCCGGCTCGCCGCACGCGTCTCTTGGCGGACGTCATGGTCCGCCGCGTCGACGAGCGTGTCGAGCGGCTCGTCGGGAACGACTTCCTCGGCCTCGTCACTCATGCGGTCTCTGGGCCGTCTCGTCGATCTGGGCGATGCGGGGCGGCATCGGGAGCAGGTAGAGCGGATTGTAGGCGAGCCCGTCGCGTCGGACCTCGAAGTGCACGTGGTAGGTCGTCGCCCGGCCGGTCATGCCGACCAGCGCGATCAGGTCACCGGCGTCCACGCGGTCGCCCACCTCCACCAGATTCACATCGTTATGGGCGTAGACCGTTACGAACCCCTGCGTGTGTTCGATCTTCACGACGAGGCCGTAGCGCGCCTCGACCCCGGCCGTGACGACCACGCCGGCCGCGGCGGCCTGCACCGGGGTGCCGAGGGGCGCCTTGATATCGATCCCGCCGTGCCAGCCACTGCGGCGGTGACCAAAGGTCGAGATCACCGGGCCCTCGGCCGGCCAGCCAAGCTGCAGGGCTCCAGGGTCGAAGTCCGGCAGCGCCAGCGCGAGCCTCGCCGGCGGCGGAGCACCCGGCGGCGCCGGGACGCGCGTCGGCGTGCCCGGATGGGAGGCGGTCGCGCGACGAGCGGTCACGCTGGCCGTGTCAGACATCGGAATGACGAGGCGCTGGCCGACCTTCAGCGGAGCATCGGGGCTCGGCAGCTTGTTCGACTTGACGATCGCGATGACGGTAACGCCGTACTTCTTCGCGAGCGACGTCAAGGTGTCGCCGGCCTTCACCTCGTAGACGCGCTGCGCCGTGCGCGGCCCCGCGGCGGGCTCGGCGTAGGCGAGCGCCGGGCCGAAGGCGACGAGCAGGCCGAGCGTGGCGGCGCCGAGCCGCTTGCCGTGAAGTACCGCGGCCGCGCTCATTGCTCGAACTCCGCATAGCGGATACCGAACGCGGCGAAGCGGCCCGAGGCCGGCAACCAGCGGACGCTCACGTGCTCGACGAGCGAGAGGGGTGGGCCCTTACCGAGCTCATGGATGAACTTCTCGATGACCGGCCGCGGGCCCTCGACGCGCGCCCGCACGCGACCGTCCTTGAGGTTCATGACGAAGCCGGCCAGACCGAGATTCGAGGCGCGGCGCTGCGCATAGTTGCGATAGCCGACACCCTGGACCCGTCCGGCGACGACGATCTCGGCGGCCGATTTCGATCCACTCACCGATGGTGGCTCGGATTTCAGCGACCGCCCGACGGCCGCTGCTCGGCCGCCGGACGGTCAGAGAGATGGTCGGGGCGAGAGGATTTGAACCTCCGACTTCACGGTCCCGAACCGTGCGCGCTACCAGGCTGCGCTACGCCCCGACGCGACGCGCCTTATTGTACAGGGTCGTCCGGCCTGCACAAGGTCGTCAGGTCTCCCAGGCATACTTGCCGACAAGCTTGACGAATTTGCAGTCGCCGCAGAGGCGGGTCTTCATCTCGCCCCGGACCTTCTCGACCATGGTCAGCGTCTGGTTCGCGACGTCCCCGACGGGCACCACCATGCGCCCGCCCTCGACGAGCTGCTGGAACAGCGGCGGAGGCACCGACGGTCCGCCCGCCGTGACCAGGATCCGGTCGAAGGGCGCCTCGTCCGGCCAGCCGAGCGTGCCGCTGCCCACGCGGACCCACACGTTGTCGTACCCGAGCTGCTCGAGAAGACCGCGCGCCCGCTCGGCCAGGCGCGGCAACCGCTCGATCGAGCAGACCCGCCGCGCGAGCTCGGCCAGCACCGCAGTCTGATAGCCCGAGCCCGTGCCGACCTCCAGGATCTTCTCCTGGCCACGCAGCTCGAGAAGCTGGGTCATGAACCCGACGATGTAGGGCTGGGAGATCGTCTGCTCCTCGCCGATCGGCAGCGGGTGGTCGCCATGGGCGCGATCGCGCAGCGGCTCTTCGACGAAGAGATGGCGGGGCACCCGTCGCATCGCGGCGAGCACGCGCTCGTCGGTGATCCCGCGGTGCGCGAGCTGCTCCTCGACCATCCGCGCGCGTGAGGTCTCGGACGCTTCGCGAGTGCGCTCCACTACCCTCTCCGTGGCTTCCTCTTCGGCGTGGCGGCAGGCGCGGGCCCTCGACGGGGCGAGCGACCGGTCTCGCTCAGGAACTGGGCGTTGAGGCCGCCCGGCCAGTCGTGGAGCTGCACGAGCGCGCGGTGATTCGTCAGATCGAGGTGCAGCGGCGTCAGCGAGACGTAGCCGTCGTGCACCGCGCCCATGTCCGTGCCCTCCAGATCGTCCCACCGGGCCTCGCCCCCGCCGATCCAGTAGTGGCTCCGGCCGCGGGGATCGGTCTGTTCCACGATCTTTTCCTTGTAGACCCGGTGTCCGAGGCGCGTCATCCGGATTCCGCGCGGCGGCCGGGGCGGCACGTTCACGTTGAGTAGCGTGTGACCGGGAAGCCCGCCGACCAGCACGCGCATCGCGACCAGGCGCGCCACGCGGCCGGCGACCTCGAAGTCGCCACCGTCCACGAGCGACACCGCGATCGACGGCACGCCGAGGATCGTCCCCTCCATCGCGGCCGACACGGTGCCGGAATAGGTGACGTCGTCGCCGAGGTTGGCGCCGTGGTTGATACCCGACACGACCAGGACGGGCGTCTCCGGCAGGAAGCCGAGCACGGCCATGTTCACGCAGTCGGACGGCGTGCCGTTGACCGAGAATCGGCGCTCGCCCATCTGCAGCGCACGGAGCGGTCGGTGCAGGGTGAGCGCGTGGCCGCAGGCGCTCTGCTCCCGCTCGGGGGCGACCACGTAAACATCTCCCAGCTCGGCGAGCGCTTTCTCGAGCGCCGCGAGACCCGGAGCGTGGACGCCGTCATCGTTGGTGAGGACTACGACGGACATATGGTTGTTCGCGCGGCAGACCGTCGCGGGGCTGGGGCCCCGCCGGTCGAGGCGCGACTATCAAGAGATTCTGAAAGAGGAGAAAATTGGTCGGGGCGACTGGATTTGAACCAGCGACCCCATGACCCCCAGTCATGTGCGCTACCGGGCTGCGCCACGCCCCGACCGTCAGGCGTGAATTGTCGCAGATATTCCGCGGCCCTTCAAGGACCGAGGCGCGCGCGCAGGACGCCGAGGCGATCGCGGATGCGCTTGAGCGTCTCCGCGTACGTGGCTTCCTTCATTCCCAGTTCGAGCTGGTCGGTGCGCCGCGACTCGCTGATCAGCCGCTTCTTGGCGCCCTCGAGGGTGAGCCGCTCTTCGTACAGCAGCGTCTTGATGCGCTGAACGAGCTCGAGGTCGCGCGGCCGATACAGGCGCTGGCCCGCCGGATTCTTCTTCGGACGGAGCAGCTTGAACTCGGATTCCCAGTAGCGCAGGACGTAGGCGGGGATACCGGTAATCGACTCCACTTCACCGATACGGTAGTAGAGCTTTTCCGCGACTTCCGTGGTCACGCCGGCGCGTTGATCCGTTGTTTGAGCCCCTTGCTTGGTTTGAAGGTGAGCACCTTGCGCGCGGTGATCTCGATCGATTCGCCGGTCTGCGGATTCCGCCCGCGCCGCGATGCCTTGCGACGGATGCGGAAATGACCGAAGCCGACGATCTTCACGTCCTCGCCCTTCTCGAAACAGCGGAAGATGATATCGAAGACCGACTCCACGACCGACGACGACTGCCGCTTCGAGAGCCCGTGGTTGGCCACGGCATTGACCAGATCGTTCTTCGTCACGGTTGGAAGTCACCTCCCCCTGGGGACGCGGCGCGGTGAGCCCACGCGTCCCCGGCGGTCACTGCCCGCCTCGCGCGATGAAGGGCGAATAGCCCTTCTGCTCGAGCTCGCGGAGGGTCGACGCCGCGGCCGTCTTGTCGTCGAACGGACCGACGCGGACGCGATACAAGGTCCCGTCACCCGTCGCGGTGGATGGGGCGCTCGCCGCAGCCGGCGCGGGTGCCGATCCGCCGGCGGCGCGCCGGACCTGAACCTTGAGCCCGTCGACCGCGAGATCCTTCGAGAGCGCCACGGCATCGCGCAACGGCAGGCTCGGCTTCACGACCACGCCGCCGGCCGACGGCTCGGCGCTGAGCCCTTTGCCGCTGAGCTTCGCATTGATGTCCGCGGGCGCGCTACCGGTCACGTAGACGTCATAGCGGTCGCTCGGCGATCCCGAGGCCGGCGGCGCGCTCGGCGCCGGGGCACGGGCGGGCTTCGCGCCGCTCGCCGACGACTCTTCCACGGGGTACTTCTGTTCCCGCAGACGGTCCGCGAGCCGCTTGGCCGTGTCGGGATTCTTGAACGCGCCGACCTGGACGAAATATCCGGTCCCCGATCCGCTGGGGCTCGGCGCTGGCGCGCGCGGCGCGCGGGGTGCCGGCTGCTCCCTCGCGACGGAGCTCTTGCTGGCGACGGCGCTCTTGTTCGCCTCGGATTTTCTCGGCGCGCCCGCCGCGGGCCTTTCAGTCGCGGGCGTCATCGGCGACGGATTTTCGCTCGTCGACGGCTTGTCCAGCGCGGACGGTTTTTCCGGCGCGAGCGATTTTTCCGGCGCGGGGGAAGAGGGCGAAGGCGTGCTCGCGATCGGCGGTGCGGGCGGCGCGACGGGCGCGGGCGCCGGCGTCATCTCGGGTTTCCCGAGCGACGTCGTCTTTGGCGCGGGCTGATTCGCGAGCTCGAGCACGTAGGGAACCGCGACGGCCGCGACGACGCCGAGCACGATCACGACGAGAATCGCACGGAACCAGAGTGCCGAAAAAATCGAGCGCCGTCCTTCGTCCTCGAAGCGCTCGTCGTCGAAGTCGTGATCGTCGCGTGGGCGCTCAGGATCCGCCATGCGCGTCATCTTAGCATAGACGTTGGGCTTTCCATGCTTTCAGCGCGGGTCCGGGCGAAGACCAGGTCGCCGATGAGGGCCTCGGCGGCCCCCCGGGTGTCGTTGGTATCGATCATGACGGCGACCTGGCCGACCCGGGGGGGCTGGCGGCCGAAGAGCGCGACGTAGTCCTTGGCCACATCGCGCTGCTCCAGACGCCAGGTCTCGGCCTGGCTCCGCCCGGACGCGACCACGATGATCTTGACGTTGCCGGCCTTCGTGCTCGTGACCCGCGTGCCGACTGGCGCCCGACTGTCCCAGACGTAGCCGATCACGTCGCTGTTCCGCAGGGGCGCGGGCCAGCGCGGGAAGATCACGTAGACCTGAGCGGCCTGGTCGTCGGCGGCGCGCTCGCGCACGTCCCCGTCCGCCGGCAGGCGCACGACCTTCCAGGCCCACGAGAGGAACGGAAACTCGCCGAGGTCGACGACGACGTCACGATAGAGGGCGAACGACGAGTGCTCACTCCGGAGTCTGAGCGCCAACCGCGCCTCGTCCCTGACGAGCTCGACCGAGGCGTGGCCCACGAACTCCTTGGCTGTCCAGCCAGCCGGAATGCCTTCGGCCGGGAGCCGGGCCGGCGTTCGGTCGGTCACGCGCACGCGTATCCGGCCTTCGGCGTCGGGGAGCGGTGGCTTTCGCCCCGCCGGCGCGCCCGTCGATCCAGGAGGGCTCGTGCCCACCGCGAGCTGGGTGGGGAGCCGTGCGGGCGTCGTGCCGGCCCGCTCGTGGGGCGCGGTCCCCTGCCCCAAGTAAAAGGCGCGAAGGCGCGGAACCGACACGACTGCGAGGGCGCCGGCCAGGACGACGAGGACGACGGACAGCCGCCAGATTCGGAGCCGCGCCAGGCGGTCCCTGAGGCTCACCGTCTCACTCGCCGTGCGCGCGTCCTCGATCCGGTCGCCTTCCTCAACGAGAGCCGGATCGGCGAGCCCGCGAGGCCGAACGCGTGCCGGAGCGATTTCACCAGATACCGCGCGTACGAGAAGTGGATGTCGTTGGGACGGTTGACCTTCAAGGCGAAGGTCGGAGGCTCGATGGCCACCTGCGAGGCGGACTGGATCGTCAGCGGGTCGCCGCGGAGCGACGCGGGACGGCGCGCGACCGCGGCCCGCAGAGCCTCGGTGACAGCGGTCCCGGGAATCCGACGCCGTGCCTCCGCCGCGACCTGCGCGATCGTGTCGAAGACCTCGGGAATGCCCTCCGGCCGCGTCGCCGACGTGAAACACACCGGCGCGTAGTCGAGGAACGGCAGCCGGTCGCGGATCTGCTCGACGACCTCCGCCTTGCGGACCATCCCGTGAGGCACCAGATCCCACTTGTTGACGACGATGACGGCGGCGCGACCGGCGTCGTTGGCGTAGCCCGCGATGTGGGCATCCTGGGCGGCGACGCCCTCGGTGGCGTCGACGATCACCAGCGCCACCTGGCACCGCTCGAGGCTCTTGAGCGCCATGACGACGGCGAGCTTCTCGAGCACCTCTTGCACGCGACCCTTGCGCCGGATCCCGGCGGTATCGACCAGCACGTAGGTACGCCCCTCGTAGACGAGGGTGGTGTCGACCGCGTCACGGGTCGTGCCGGGCTCCGCGTGGACGAGCACGCGCTCGGCACCGACCATCGCGTTCACGAGTGACGACTTGCCGACGTTGGGGCGCCCCACGACCGCGACGTGCACCGTCGTCTCGGTCCGGGACGCAGGCGCCGCGGGCGCCGGGCAGCGCGCGCGCAGGATCTCGAGGAGCTCGCCGACGCCGCGCCCGTGCTCGGCCGAGACGGGCACCGGATCGCCGAAGCCCAGGCGGTAGAGATCCGCCAGCGCCCCCTCCTGGGCAGTGGCGTCGACCTTGTTCGCCGCCAGCACGACAGCGCGCCCGCCGCGCCGGAGGATTCGCGCGATCTCGAGGTCGAGCGCGGTGGGACCCTCGCGCGTGTCGACGACGAACACGACGAGATCCGCTTCCTCGACCGCGGCGAGCACCTGACGGCGTACGCCCTCGATCAGGGGTTCCTCGGACGAGGGATCGAAGCCGCCGGTGTCGACCACGGTCGCCTGCCACCGCTCGAAGCTCACGCGACCGTAGAGCCGGTCGCGCGTCACGCCCGGCGTGTCGCGGACGAGGGCCTGACGGCGGCCGACGAGACGATTGAAGAGCGTCGACTTGCCGACGTTCGGGCGCCCGACGATCGCGATGATCGGACGGATCATCCGGGTCGCTCCCCTGTCAGGAATCGCGGATCGCTTTGAGCAGTGCGACCGGCGTGGGCTGGACCACCTTGACGGGCACGCCGAGGTCCCGCGCCAGGTCGGCCGGCGTCAGGTCGTCCAGAAAGATCCCGTCGCCGTCCCGTACCGCCACGGCCGGCACCAGCACCGCGCGGCCGAGATCGGTCCGCGTCGCGAGATGACGCTGGATGTCGCGCCCGGTCAAGAGCCCGGCGACACCGATCGCCGGACCGAAGAAGTCGTTGGCCACGGCCGCGACGCGAATCGTCGCCGGATCGAATCCGCCGTGGGCGAGGAGCGTGCTGAGTCGCGGGGCGAACATCTCCCCCGTCACGACGGTCACTCCGTCGTGACGGCCGGCCGCCGCGCGGTGTTTGGCCACCGCCCGCCGTCGGGCCATCGCGCGCCCGAAGTCGTCCTCGAACTGCCGCACGAGACCGATCCCGTCCTCGGCGATCGCGAAGCCTTCGTACGCCGCCGCCGCGGGAAGCGGTAGACCCGCGAGCAGGTAGATCTCATCGGCGAGGAACACGAACCGGCTGCCGAGCGCGGCGAGCCACCGGCCCTGCCAGTGCTCGGCGGTCGCGACCAGCGCCCGCGCCTCGTGGGCCGTGAGGCTCCGCAGCGCGGGGAGTCGCTCGCGATGCCGCGTCAACCCGACCGGGACGATCGCGGTCGTCGTGACGTGCGGGTGGAGCGGCGCCAGCTCGCGCACCGTGCGCTCGAGATGAACTCCGTCGTTCAGGTCGGGACACAGCACGATCTGCGCGTGCATCCGGATCCCGGCCTTGGCCAGCCGCTCGAGGCGCGGCAGGATCTCGGCCGAGTGCCGCGGACGCCCGAGCAGGGCGTGCCGCAGCTCCGGGTCGGTGGCGTGGACGGAGATGTAGAGCGGCGAGAGACGCTGCGCCATGATCCGCTCGAACGAGGCCTCGTCGAGGTCGCTCAACGTGATGTAGTTGCCGTGCAGGAACGACAGCCGGAAGTCGTCGTCCTTCACGTAGAGGCTCTTGCGCATGCCCTTCGGAAGCTGGTGGATGAAGCAGAACACGCACTTGTTCGCGCACGTCGCGATGTCGCCCGGCCGCGGCGGCACCAGCTCGACGCCCAGACCGGAGCCGCGGCGCCGAACCCGCTTCACCGCGGTGACGCCGTCGCGCTCGACCGTCAGCTCGAGCCACTCGTCGCCGGTGTGGAACTGGAAGTCGATCGCGTCGCGCAGGCGATGACCGTTGACGGCGACGATGCGGTCGCCGCGAGCGAGGCCGGCCGCGGCGGCCGGCGTACGCGGCGCGACCGCGGCGACGGTCACGCCCGCCGGCTCAGCGGTACAGGGCGTTTTCAGGGGACTCCTCCCGCGCGGCGGCGGGAGAGGCGTTGAGGAATCGCATGCCCTGGACGATGTACTGCAGCCCCGAGATCACCGTGAAGCCGGCCGCGAGCCAGAGCACGAAATTGGGCGCGAGGTGGACCTGGAAATAGCGCGCGAGCAGGCCGCTCAGGACCGCGAGGACCTGGAACAACGTCGCCGCCTTGCCCGCCCACGTCGGACGCGGCCGGATGCGGCCGCCCAGCATGTAGATCAGTAACGCGCCGGAGACCAGGATGGCGTCGCGGCTGATCACCACCGCGGCGATCCAGAACGGAAGCGCCTTCAGGTACGTCAGGGTGACGAACGACGAGGTGAGCAGGAGCTTGTCCGCCATGGGATCGAGGAACGCGCCGAGCGAGCTCTCGTCCTTCCAGTGACGGGCCGCCCAGCCGTCGAGCAGGTCGGTCAGAGCCGCGACGCCGAACACGATCAGCGCCGGACCCGGCCGCCGGTAGACGAGGAGCGACACGAACACGGGGATCAGAAGGATCCGGAGCAGAGTCAGCCAGTTGGCCAGTCCCATGGGGCGCTCAGTCTATCATCCCCGCGCCGGGCCCCGGCTCGCTGACGCGGTACCGCGCCAGCGCCCCGAGAAGGCCGACCGGAAGGTCGACGTCCAGCTCGACATGGCCTGGCGTGTCGCGCCGCGCCAGCACCCGGCCGCGCTCGTAGCAGAGCGCGAGCGACGCGCCTTCGCCGTGCGGGATCCGGAGCGTCAGGCTTCCGACGGGCGGCAGCGCGCGCTCGATGGCCCTCAAGAGCGCATCGACGCCGGTCCCGTCCGCCGCCGAGATGGCGACCGCGGCGCGACGATGCGCCAGCACGGACGGATCGGTCTCGAGGCGGTCGATCTTGTTCAGCACGAGCACCGTCGGGCGATCGGCGACGCCGAGCTCGGCGAGGAGCTCGTCGACGGCCTTCATCTGGTCGTCGATCGCCGGATGGCTCGCGTCGACCACGTGCACCAGCACGTCGGCGTCGGCCAGCTCCTCCAGAGTCGCGCGAAACGCGGCCACCAGCTCGTGCGGGAGCTTCCTGATGAACCCGACGGTGTCGGTCAGCACGAACCGGCGGCCGCCTTCCGGGTGTACCAGGCGCGCAGCCGGGTCGAGAGTGACGAAGAGCTGGTCGGCCGCGGTGAGCTGAGAGCCGGCGAGCCGGTTCAGCAATGTCGTCTTGCCGGCGTTCGTGTAGCCGACGAGCGCGACGACCGGAACGCCCGACCGGCGGCGCCCCCGCCGCTGGAGACGCCGGTGCACCTGCACGCTCGCGAGCTGCCGGCGGATCTGCATCACCTTCCGGCGAATCGCGCGCCGGTCGGACTCGAGCTGGGTCTCGCCCGGTCCCCGCGTGCCGATTCCGCCGCCCAGGCGCTCGAGGTGAGTCCACTGCCCGACCAGCCGCGGCAAGAGATAGGTGAGCTGCGCCAGCTCGACCTGGAGCTTGCCCTCGCTCGTGCGCGCGCGCTGAGCGAAGATGTCGAGGATCAGCGCCGTCCGGTCGATGACCTTGATCCCGAGCGCCTGGGAGATGTTGCGCTCCTGGATGGGCGAGAGCGGGTCGTCGGAGACGAAGAGCACCGCGGATTCGGCCCGCGCGGTCTGGCCGATCTCGTCGATCTTGCCGCGCCCGAAGAAAAGCCCCGGTGCCGGCGCCGCCCGCTCCTGCGTGATCCGGCCCACGACGGTGCCCCCCGCCGCGGTCACCAGGCCCGCCAGCTCCTCGAGCGACTCGTCGACCTGGAACCGGCGCTGCGAGGGGCGTCGCAGCGCGGCGATCACCGCGCGCTCCCGCGTGCTCCGGGTGCCGTTCGCGGCCCGTTTCATCGGCACACGCCTTCTCGCGCCAGCGCCGACGCGATCGCGTCCGCCGTGCCCTCGGCGCCTCCCACCTTCTCCACGTCGATCCACTCGATGCCGGGCTCGCGCGTGAACCACGTCCACTGTCGCTTGGCGTACCGGACCGTGTCGCGCTGCATGAGCCTCAAGGCCTCGGCCGGAGCGAGCGCGCCGCGCGCGACCTGAACGAACTCGCGATAGCCGATCGACTGGAGCGCCGGCAGGGTCGGATCGTAGCCCCGCGCGAGCAGGCACTCGACCTCCGCTGGCAGACCCGCGTCGACGAACGCAGCGGCGCGCGCGGCGAGACGGCGGGCCAGCCCCTGCCGGTCCATGGTGAGGCCGAAGTAGGTCACGTCGTACGAGTCGCTCGGCTCGCTCCAGCGGGCCTGCGCGAGCGTGCTCGCTCCCGCCCGGGCCATCTCGAGCGCGCGCACGACGCGAACGTGGTCGTTGGGGTGCAGGCGTCGCGCGACCGCCGGTGCCGCGAGGCTCAACCGCGCGTGGAGGGAGGCGCGGCCTTCGGCGGCCGCGATCGACGCCAGCTCGCGCCTGAACTCGGGGTCGGCCGGGGGCGCCGGGTCGAGGCCGCGCAGGAGCGCCCGGATGTAGAGGCCCGTCCCGCCCACGACGACCGGCACATGTCCCCGCGCACGGATCGCCGCGATCGCCGTCTCGGCGTCGTGGCGGAACCGCGCGGCGTGATAGCGGTCGTCGGGATCGACCACGTCGATCAGATGGTGGACGACGGCTCGACGCGTCTGGGCGCTCGGCTTGCCGGTGGCGACGTCCATACCGCGATAGACCTGACGCGAATCGGCGCTGACGACCTCGATCGCCGCTCGCTTCGCCAGCGCCGCCGCCACCGCAGTCTTCCCCACACCGGTAGGCCCGGCGATCACGACCAGCGACCCCTTCACGCCCTCACTCACCTAGCTTTTCATCGGCTCGCCTCGGACGGCCGGGCCCCAGCCCGGCGTTGTCCAAAGGTCCGCACGGTCTCAGTGTATCAGCCGTATTTCCGACAATCTTCGCCACCGAAGACGCTACCAGGTGCGCTTGAGCTCCCGCCGAATATCGTGCAGCGAGACCCGGCTGACGATGGGCCGGCCGTGAGGACAGAAGTACGGCGTCTCGGTCGTCGAGAGCTCGGCGACGAGCCGCTCCATCTCTTCACGCGCCAGTGGCATGTTCGCCTTCACCGCCGCGCGGCAGGCCACGAAGGCGAGCGCCCGGTCCAGGGTCGGCTCGCCGGCGCCGGGCCCTCCGAACTCGTCCACGGCGCCCTCGATCAGCCGCTTCGGCTCGTTGCCCTTGAGGAGCGCCGGAACCGCGCGCACGACGATCGCCGCGGTGCCGAACCCCTCGAACGCGAACCCCAAACGCTCCAGGGGCGCGCGCCAGCGCTCGAGCAAGGCGCAGGAGGCCGGCGGCAGCTCGAGTGGCTCGGGGAAGAGCAAGCTCTGGGCGGCGGGCGTGCCCTCGCGGAGCTCGTGCTGGAGACGCTCGAACAGCACACGCTCGTGGGCCACGTGCTGATCGAGGAAGAACACTTCCTCGTCGGAGGTCGAGACGACGAACGTGTCCTGCACCTGACCGAGCACCCGACCGAACAGAGGCCGCGACTCGATCGCGGTCGCCACGCCGAAGAGCGCCGTCTGCTCGGCCACGCCGCTCGGAGCCGGCGCGCCCAGCGGCGACTCGCTCCCGCGCACACCGACACCGGGAATGACCGCCGGACGCCGGAGACCGCCGAGGGTGGCGGCCGCCACCATCTCGTAGATCAGTCGGGGATGACGGAATCTCACCCAGGCCTTCGTCGGATGGACGTTGACGTCCACGTCGGCTTCCGACAGCGTGATCGCGAGCAGCACGATGGGAAACCGGTCGCGCGGCAGCAAAGGCCGGTACGCGTCGAGCGTCGCCTGGAGGAGGGCGGGGTCCCGCACCGGCCGGCCGTTGACGATCACGACGATCTCGTCGCGATTGCCGCGCGTGAGGTCGGGCGGACTGATCAGGCCGCGCACGCCCACGCCGTGCTCGGTCCGGTCCACGGCGATCAAGCGCTCGGCGACGTCGTGGCCCCACAGGGCCCCGACGCGCTGGCGCACGTCGCTCGCCGCCGGCGCCGTCAGCACGGCGCGCGCGTTGTTCGCCACTCGCAGGAAGACGTGTGGATGTGCCAGCGCCAGCTGGGTCAGGGCGCGGAGGCTCGCGGAGAGCTCGGTCGACGGCGACTTGAGAAACTTGAGCCGCGCGGGCGTGTTGAAGAAGAGATCGCGCACCTCCACGCTCGTGCCGGAGTCGGCCGGAACCTCGAGGCGCTGCTTGACCGTCCCGCCTTCGCCGGCCAGGCGAAGGCCGTCCGACGCCCCACGCGCGCAGCTCGTGAGCGTGAAGCGCGAGACGGCGCAGATCGCCGCCAGCGCCTCACCGCGGAACCCGAGCGTCGCGATCGCGTCGAGGTCCTCGTCGCGCGCCAGCTTGGATGTCGCGTGGCGCTCGAGGG
>Ga0137396_10000827_pt1 | contig 15426 bp, 11 predicted proteins | sample czc16metaG_FD_108284 | JGI IMG/M metagenome (GOLD analysis project Ga0137396, IMG submission 108284) | Vadose zone soil microbial communities from Angelo Coast Range Reserve, California, USA - czcobulk3.16 metaG | ecosystem: Environmental > Terrestrial > Soil > Vadose zone | place: USA...
AGGACCTTGAACTCCTTACCCGCCTCGAAATACGACTTGGAGACCTCTTTCACTTCGAGGAACGGCGGCGATCGCTCGTCGTGGCGCCGCTCGGTCTTCCCGACCGTCTTGTTCGCCACGCTAGACCTCCAACCGATACCGCGCGATCGCGCGCCGGAACAGGGGCCGCCAGAGGAGCTTGTTCATCGCGAGGACGACGAGCACCATGGAGAGGATCGACAACAGGAGGATTTCGCTGTCCCGGGTCTCGAACGTGGCGATGTCCATCATCGCTCCGATTCCGGGCACCGTGTACAGCAGCCCGCCGAACTGGATGTATTCGGAGACGATCAGCGCGTTCCAGCCCGCTCCCCACGCGGTGATGCTCCCGGTGAGAAGCGAGGGCACGATCGCGGGAAGGATGAGCCGTTTCCAGTACGCGAGCCCGCGGAGTCCGAAGGCCCGCGCCGCCTCCTCGAGATCGGCCGGGATAGAACGCACACCCGCGATCACGTTGAAAAGGATGTACCATTGCATGGCGAACAGGGCGATGAGGAACGCCGCGAGTTCCGCCCTCGCTCCGAGGGACGGCGTGAGCGCGATCGCGAGTCCGAGGATGAGCGGGAGCAGGGCCGTGGCGGGGATGGAGGCGAACACCTCAATCGCGGGCGTGAGGAAGCGGGAGGATCGGGGGTTCCGACCGATATAGACGGCCGCAGGGATCGTCCACGCGAGAGAGACGCCGTACGCCAGGGCTAGCCGGAAGAGGGATCGGAGGGTGGCCTCCGGGATTTCATACGCCGTCGGAGGGAGGGGCCTCAGGAGCATCCGCGTCAACCCCGCGAGTCCCGTGGTCACGACGACGGCGAAGATCGCGATGAACATCACGAGGTCGAGCCACCGGATCGCGCGCATGATTCCGCGATGCGCGGAGGTGACCCGGTCCAGCCGGACCGCAAGGTGGCCGTACGACTCCACGATGGGTCGCACCCCGGCCCCGAGACCCGCACGGAGACGGGTGAACCGAGGGAGCCATGCGAGGCGCTCGTAAACGCCGGGCACCCTCGGCACCGGCTGCCCCGTCCCCGTGGTCTCGATCCGGAAACGCTCCGACCACACGCTCAGGGGCCGCCAAATCAGGGCGTCGAGCGTGACGACGACCCCCGCAAGGACCGCGATCCCCACCATGATTCCGGGGAGGTCCCCCGCGTTCCCGCGGTCCGCGATGAACGCGCCGAGGCCCGGCCGGACGTACGTCGCGCCGAAGGCGGTGAAGATCTCGCTCGCGACGAGGAAGAACCAACCGTTGCTCCAAGAGAGCATCGAGTTGTACACGAGCTTGGGGACCATCGCGGGAAACACGAGGCGACGGAACCGGAGCCAGTCTCGAACCGCGAACACCCGGGAGCTGTCCTGGAGATCCTGGGGAATCGTCGTGAGCGACTCGTACACGCCGAACGCCATGTTCCAGGCCATCGACGTGAAGATCAGGAAAACGACGGCGAGCTCGAGGCCCGCAGGATGGCCCTGGAACGTCGCCACAAAGAACACGAGGGCGGCCGGGAAGAAGCCGAGGATCGGGACGCTTTGGAGGATGTCCAGGAGCGGAAGCATGACGACGGCCGCCCGCTTGCTCAGCGCCATCGTGGTCCCGTACGCGATCGCAAACACGAGGGCGAGGAGGTATGCGGCGACCATGCGGGCGAGGGAGAAGACCGCCAGGAGAGGAAGCGCCGCGGCCCGGGCCGCACTTTCAGGATACAGGATCGCGAACGCGACCCCCGCAACGATGAAAACGAGCGCGACCCACCGGAGTCGCTTCCGGGCCGCCGCCATTATGAAGGCGGCACGGGAGGAGGGCTATTTACGGGTTCGCAACCTCACGGTCAACACGGCTACGCGCCGCCCATCAGGCGGGCGAGGATCGCCTTCTGCGCGTGCAGGCGATTCTCGGCTTGGTCGAACACGACGGACTGCGGACCGTCGATGACGTCGTCCGTGATCTCGAGGCCGCGGTGCGCGGGCAAGCAGTGCATCACGATCGCATCCCCCTTCGCGTGCTTTAGGAGGTCCGCGTTCACCTGGTAGGGACGGAACGCCTTCTCCCGCTCATACTTTTCCTTCTCCATCCCCATGGAGACCCACACGTCCGTGTACACGACGTCCGCGCCCGCCACGGCCTTCTTCGGGTCCACGACGACATGGACCTCGGAACCCGATCCCTTCGCGATCCGCTCCGCCTCTTTCAGGATCCTTTCTTTCGGACGGTTCGTCGATGGGCATCCCACCGTGATGTGGGCGCCCACGACCGCGGCCCCGAGGAGGAGGGAGTTGCACACGTTGTTCCCGTCCCCGACGTACGCGATCTTGAGCCCCTTCAGCTTCTTCTTGAACTCGAGGATCGTGAACAGGTCGGAGATGATCTGACACGGATGCTCGAGATCGTCGAGTCCATTGATCACGGGGACGGTCGCGTTGCGGGCGAGGTCCACCATGTCCTCGTGGCGGTACGCGCGGTACATCACCGCATCCACGTATCGGCTGAGGACCTTCGCCGTGTCGGCGATCGTCTCCCCTCGACCGAGTTGGGTGTCCTGCGGGCTCAGGTTCACGGCGTGTCCGCCGAGCTGGGACATCCCCACCTCGAACGAGACCCGAGTGCGGGTGGAGGCCTTCTCGAAGATCATCGCGAGGCTCTTCCCCCGCAACGGCTCGAACGTCTCCCCCGCCTTCGCACGGTTCTTGAAATTCCCCGCGAGCTCCAGGAGGCCAATCAGGTCCTTCTCGACATCGAGGACCGAGACGAGGTCCCTCTTGGAGGCCATGGCTTCGCCTAGCGGCGCGCCGAATGTAAAGGTTTCTACCCCTTCGGGGGTTCGCCGGAAGCCCTTAAGGACGGGCGGGGGATGCGGTGCCGATGGGACCCACAGATCGTGACCTCGAGATGCGAAGACGGCGGGGGCTCGCGTTCGGCGGAGTCGGGATCCTCCTTCTGTTCATCCCCGCCGTCCTCTTGGTCCTGTATCCCGGCTCATCGACCATCTACGCGATCGCCGCGATGCTGGCGGGGATTGTTTTTCTGATCGCAGGGTTCATCGCACTCCCTGGGAGCCTCGGAAATATCCTTCGACCGAAACCCTAATCCGCGGGCCGTGCATCGGAACCGCCGCGGCCGGGGTGGGGTAGCCTGGGCATCCTAGGGGACTGTGGATCCCTTGACCCGAGTTCAAATCTCGGTCCCGGCCCTCCCTGACCTACGTCCATCGTGCACTCGCGCCACTATGTTTTAATAGATGCCATTCCCTAGCACGCCTCCGCCACCGGCCCGGGCGACGAGGAAGCCCGCGTCGGCGCGTGCTCCCGGATCCCCTCCCGGGAGGAGACTGCGATGATAAAGCAGGCCGAGAAGGAGTACGACCCGAAAACCCTCGAGCGCCGCATCCAGGAATTCTGGACCCGCACGAAGGCGTACGAGAAGATGCGTCGCGCGCGTTCACGCGGCAAGGACTTCTACTTCGTCGACGGCCCGCCGTACACCTCCGGCACGATCCACATGGGCCAGGCCCTGAACAAGACGATCAAGGACACGGTCCTTCGCTGGCGCCGGATGAACAACTTCAACGTCCGCGACCAGCCCGGGTACGACATGCACGGCCTGCCGATCGAGGTCCAGGTCGAGAAGACCCTCGGGATCACGAACAAGAAGGAGATCGAGGACCTGGGGATCGAGCGGTTCGTAAACACCTGTCGGGAGTTCGGCCTCGACCTCCTGAAGAAGATGAACGACCAGTTCGTGCGCCTCGGCGTGTGGATGGACTGGGAGCACCCGTACGTCACGATCACGAACGAGTACATCGAATCCGCGTGGTGGACCCTGAAGAAGGCCCACGAGGCGGGTCTCCTCGTCGAGGCGGAGAAGAGCCTTCAGTGGTGCGCTCGTTGCGAGACCGCCCTCGCGGAGGCGGAGGTCGAGTACTCGGACGAGACGGATCCATCGATTTACGTGAAGTTCCCCCTCGTCGGCCGGCCGAACGAGTACATCCTCGTCTGGACGACGACGCCATGGACCCTCCCCGCGAACCTGTGCGTGGCGATGAACCCGCAGTTCAAGTACGCGAAGGTCCGCGTGACCCGGGCGGGGAAGACGGAGCACCTCTGGCTCGTCGAGGAGAACCTGAAGCCTGTGATGGACGCGGCGGGGGTCGAGAAGTACCAGATCGTGGACGAGCTCCCGGGGGCCCGGATGGAGGGGAGGTCGTACACGCATCCCCTGGCGGGAAAGGTCCCGATCCAGCGCACGCTCGCCGGGCAGTGGGTCCACAAGGTCGTCCCCTCGGAGACAGTGACGTCGGAGAGCACGGGGTTCGTCCATACGGCCCCGGGCCATGGGCCCGAGGACTTCGAGCTCGGCCAAAAGCTTGGCCTCCCGATCCTGAGTCCCGTGGACGAGCGCGGGGTGTACACGCAGGACGCCGGGGAGTACGCGGGGAAGACGGTCCGGGAGGGGAGCGCGATCATCGTCCAGGACCTCTCCGCCTCCCGCCTCCTGTTTGCCGAGGAGACGATCACCCATCGGGTCGGCCACTGCTGGCGGTGCAAGACCCCGATCCTGTTCCGAGTGACGGTACAGTGGTTCCTGAAGGTCGGGGAGATCAAGGCGAAGATGCTCGAGGAGATCGGCCGGGTGAAATGGACGCCGGACTGGGCGGGGGACGCCCGCCAGTACGACTGGACGTTGAACCTCCGGGACTGGTGCATCTCCCGCCAACGGTATTGGGGGATTCCGCTCCCCCTGTGGCGCTGCGGCAAGTGCGGGGAGCTGAAGGTCGTCGGAAGCCTCGACGAGTTCGCGAGCGCGCGAAACTTCCGGGAGACGATGGACCTCCACCGCCCGGGAATCGACGGGGTCGTCTTCGACTGCCCGCGGTGCGGGACGGAGATGAACCGGGTGAAGGACGTCCTGGACGTGTGGTTCGACTCCGGGGTCTCGTCGTGGGCCCAGCTCGGCTACCCGCGTCGGAAGGACGAGTTCGAGCGGTGGTGGCCGGAGGACTGGATCACGGAAGGCCCGGACCAGACCCGCGGGTGGTTCAACTCCCAGCTCACCGCGGGGGTCATCGTGTTCGGCCGCTCGCCGTTCGAGAGCGTCCTGATGCACGGATGGGTGAACGCGCCGGACGGCCGCGCGATGCACAAGTCCCTCGGTAATTACGTGGACCCCGTCGAGACGGTCGACAAGTATGGCGCGGACGCGCTCCGGTTCTTCCTCCTGGAGGTCCATGCGCCTTGGGAGGACATCAACTTCCTCGAGGATGGGGTCCTGAACTCGCAGCGGACCCTGAACATCCTCTGGAACGTCCACAAGTTCGCCACGACGTACATGTCCGTGGACGAGTTCGACCCCGTGAAGAACACGCTCGACGCCCTCGTGAAGTCGATGCGGCCCGAGGACAAGTGGCTCCTCTCCCGCCTCGAGAACCTCAAGATCGCGTTCGGGAACGAGATGGAGACGTACAACCTCCATCGGGCGTGCCGCCTCCTCAAAGAGTTCGTGCTGAACGACCTCTCCCGTTGGTACGTGAAGCTCGTCCGCACCCGCACGTGGAAGGAGGGGGAGGACAAGGGGAAGCTCGCCGCGTATCGCGTCCTGCACGAAGGACTCGGCGTCGTGACCCGGATGTTCGCACCGATCACCCCGTTCCTCTCCGAGGCGATCTACCAGAACCTGGACGGCCGGAAGCTCACGGTCCATATGGAGGACTGGCCCCCGATTCAGGAGCAATGGCTGAACAACGGGCTCGAGAAGGAGATGGCGATCGCCCAGGAGGTCGTCGAGGTCGTCTCGAAGTCCCGCCAGAAGAACCAGATGAAACTCCGCTGGCCCGTCCGGAAGATCGCCGTGAAGGCGGCGACGGAGGACGCCGCGAAGGCCCTCGTGACGTTCCGCGACGTTGTGATGTCCCAGGCGAATTCGAAGGAGCTCGTCCTCCTGAAGGGGAACGAGGACTTCGACGGGATCCAGCTCACGATCCAGCCGAACGCCGCGGCGATCGGGCGCGTGTACAAGCAATGGTGGTCGAAGATCGCGACGATGCTCGAGAACCGCCCCGCGGACGAGGTGAAGAAGGCCCTGGACAAGGGGGAGTTCAAGATCGGGATCGAGGGCCAGATCATCCGGATCGACCCGGGGATGGTCTCGTTCAAGAAGTCGATGCCTGAGGGGATCGCCGTCGTCCAGACCCCCCATGGGGAGATCTACGTCGATATGCGCATCACTCCGGAGATCCAGGCCGAGGGGTACGCCCGCGAACTCATCCGTAGGATCCAGCAGATGCGGAAGGAGACGGACCTTGCCGTCGAGGATTACATCAAGAGCGCAGTGCGGGTGCGGAAGGATTTCTCGAAGCTCCTCGAGCCCTGGAAGCCGTACATCGCCGCGGAGACCCGTTCTCGCTCCCTCGTGATCGGGGAGGACCCGGTCACGGAGGAGTACGTCGTGGAATGGAACGTCGAGGGCGAGACGATCACGATTGGGATCACCCCGATGCGGATGGCGGAGGCCGTCTCGGAGTTCACGAAGATCCCCCACATCACGGAACGGAAGGCGATCGCGCTCGCGGACGCGGGGTACAAGACCTCCGCGGCGCTCCAACAGGCGACGAGGGACGACCTCGCGCGGGTCGAAGGGATCGACGCGACGGACGTGAAGAGGATCCGAGAACACTTCGAAGCGGGCCCGAGGGGCGAGCCCGGCCTTTGCCCCACGTGCGGGGCGGAGGTCTCGGAGCGGGCGAAGACCTGCCCCCGCTGCGGGGAACCCCTGGGAGCCCCCGTGGCCCCGGAACCTCCGGCCTCCGCAGCCGCCCAATCCGCACCCGCAGCCCCCGCCGCGATGGAGTGCCCGGAGTGCGGGCAGCCGGCGGCGCCGGGCACGCTCGCGTGCAGACAGTGCGGGCACCGGTTCGCGGGGGCGCCCGAGCAACTTCCCTCCGCCGAGACACCGCCAGCGGTGAAGGTCTCCGTCACCTCCGCGACCCCAGAGAAAGCCAAGTCCGTGAACTGCCCGTTCTGCGACGCCATCGTCCCGCCCGAGGCGATCAATTGCCCGAGTTGCGGGACGAGCCTGAGGCTCGCGGCAAAGGGCGCGACGCCCGCGACGACGCTCCGGGTCGAGATCCAGGAGCCTCCGAGCCCGAAGCCCCTCCCGGAGCTCCGGAGGTCGTCCACGTACCTCGTGAAGGAGGACACCCCTGCGACGTCGTACCAGCTGTTCCTCCGCGCGATCTCCGGAGGCGTGAAAGGCTTCTGCATCACGCGGACGTACCCCGAGAAGGTCAGGGAGCAGTACGGGCTCCCCGGGGTCCCGACCCTCTGGCTGAGCAACGTCGGGAAGGAGGAGACCGTGCGGCCGAAGGACCTCGAGAAGCTCTCCCTGTCCCTCGAGCAGTTCATCGCTCAGGAGAAGGGGGTCGTCGTCATCGACGGGATCGAGTACCTGATCACGAACAACAACTTCATCACGGTCCTGAGGCTCGTCCAGGCCCTGCGGGACCAGGTCGCGATGCACGGCGCGATCCTCCTGTTCTCCGTGAACCCCTCCGCCCTCGACGAGCACCAGCTCCGCCTCCTCGAGCGGGAGGTCGACCAGGTCCTCGACCTGCGGGCCTAGCGTCCGGGAGCACGGACGCCAGCACGTCCCGGAGTCTCGGCACGGTCGCAATTCCTTCCAGGTCTTGCGGGCGGACCCACCGGGCCTCGACGTTTTCCCAGTCCAGTCGCACGCGACGCGTGGCCACGTCGAAGAGGAACGGATGGATCGCGAACACGGTCGACTCCAAGCGCGTCCGGATCACGGGACCGCGGGCGACGAGCCTCGCCTCGCCGATTCCTGTCTCCTCACGGACCTCCTGACGGGCTCGCCGGAGGGCGGGTTCTTCCCCCTCGATGTATCCGGAGATCCCGGACCACTGGCCGCGGAACGTCCCGACCCGCTCCCCCCGAAGGACGATGAGGACCCGCCCTTTGTTCCGGAGGAACGCGGTCACCACCGGCCGCTCCGTGACCTCGGGCAGGACTACGGTCCCGGCGTCCCCGTCCACGACGAGCCGGTCTCCCGACGCGAGGATCGACACGTCGATCCGGTCGACAAGCGGGATGCCGCCGAGGATCGCGCCCGTCGCGACGATCGCTTCCGTCCGTCCGTTCACAATCGCCGCGGGTCCTCGCCCCCGCTTCGCGAGGCCGTACACCACGTACGAGCCCACCGTGCTCCCCTTGCCGTGGGGGAATGCGAGGACGCGACCCGCCACGCTCTCCCCCCGAATGTCAGAGGCGGGGTCAACGACCGCCCCCGACTCCCGGTCGACGCCTCCTAGGAACGACATTGGTTTGACACTCACGAGAGCGAGGCCCTCCGCTCGACCCGGAGAGACCGGCCGTCCGGCAAGCCTCAGGACGCATACCTCCGGAACAAGGACTCGATGTCGTCCATCACGATCTTCTGGCCGCAGAGGGTGGGAAGGTACACCGCGGCCTTCCCGGACGGGGTCGCGACGGTCTTGGAGACGTTTTCAATCAAGGTGACCTCGAGGCACGTGTCAACCAGAACCCGGCCCCCCTGGGCCTCGATCCGGGCCACGGATGCGGCGGCGACGTCGCGGGCCCCCCGGCTCGTGAACACCCAGACGGGGATTCGCGGACGGTTCTTCTCCATCAGGTCCGCCACTTGGTGCAGTTCTTCGGAGGACAGCTGCGGGGAGCCGAGTCCGATGATGTCCGCATCGGCCCCTGTCGTGAACTCCTGTCGCACGTCCCTGAGGTCCCTGGCCGTGACCGTGATTCGGGGGAGTCCTTTCGTCCGTGCGGACCGCCATTCCGGCGTCGACCGCTCGATGTGGAACATGGAGATGTCTCCCGTGGACGCGATCGAGGCGGACAACCACTTCAGATCGGACTCGGTCCCACGGATCCCTCGGAAGTAGGCGATGCCCTCCCCGAGCTCACGGCCCACGTGAAGCCCCAGCAGGGAGAAACCGGCTCCGCGCACCCGTGCCCTTACGTCGACGACCGCCGTCGCGTGCCTCTCTCCATCCAGGTGAAGACCGTAGTTCGGCGTGACCCCGGTCACCGCGGATGCGAGCGCGGAGGGACCGCCCTCCCGGTTCGTACGGGCTCCCAACACGGAGTTCGCGAAGCACGCCGCCGAGCTCTCCGCCCACGCGATGTGCTCGCCGAATTTCGGCCTGTTCCCAATCAGGTACGGGGTGCAGCTGAACGACTCCCGCACCCCCATCCGGCGATACGCGGTCGCGATCCGCCTCTGGTTGGCGGCGAATACCTCGGGCACCCCCTGTTCCCGCCACCGATCTAGGTCCATGCCGAGGGGGTTCACGGTGGCAGGTACCACGATCCTCGCATCCCGCGCGAAGTCCTCGATGAACTCGAGGCCCGGGTCGCCAACCATCTTGTACGACGCGCCCGCCACGTGCGCGGACGCGATTCGGATGAGGCGGTCCGCCTCGTAGATTTCTCCCAGCGCCGATAGCAGCCGCATCGAGGTCCGCTCCGCCTTCGTGCCGTGGTCCCGGAGCTCGCGCTGGCGGGGCGTCAAGCGCATCTCACAGTCTCCGAAGGTATTCGCGGGCGACCCGGACGGCGACCGATTTTTTCGCGGGGTGCGCCGCGATTTTCGCGCGCACGACGATCACGTCGTCGTTCTTCGCGAGCGCAAGGGAGCCACTGTACGCATCTTGCTTATCGAATCGTAGATGGAGGACAGCGTCCTCGTCGATGCGCCCGTCAAGGTTCTCCAGGATCCGTTCGAGGAGACCCGCGTCCTTCACGCGTCTCCAGAAGCTGTTGATGGCATCGTCCTTTTGGAGCCGGCAACTCAGCATGAGAATCGGGTTCCCGTGGTGGCCTTCTGTGGCCTCCGTGTCGATCGAAACTTCTGAGGAGAGGGTGTGGAGCGCCTTCTCCACGCGCGCCGCATCCTCCGTCGCGTGGCAAAATGCCCGCAGGTCCACGCTATGGAACATGCGAGGCCCCGCCGAGGACGGATTCCATGACCTCCCGGGCCCGCGCGCGGAATGCGCCGAGCTCCCCCTCGTTCACGATCATGTAGTCCGCCGTGGCAATCACGTCGCCTAGCCCCCATCGGAGCTCCCGCGTGTCCCGGATCCGGAACTCCTCCCAAGTCGTCGGGGCGTCGCTCCGTTGCCGCTGCCGCAATCGCTCGAACCGCACCTTCGGGGCGGCGTGAATCGCGACGACCTGCACGGACTCCCCGAAGTGTTTCCGGAAGGCGTCCAGCTCCATGGAGCCGCGGAGGCCGTCGATCACGGTTCGCTCACCGCGGACGCGGGGGAGGGTCCGCTCCGCCCAGATTCCGAACCCGAACTTCTCCCGTTCCGCGTGCGCGAACCCGCCGATCGCCTCGTCGGACGTCCCGATCCCCCGCTTCGCTGCCTCTTGCCGGACGACGTCCCCCATCCGGATGACCGAGAAGCCGTGCTCGTCCGCGACCCGGAGGAACTCCTCCTTCCCACACCCCGGCATCCCTGCGACGCAGAGGACCTTCACCGAAGCTGGGAACCGCGGAGCGACTTAAGAGTTTCCCGCGGGCGCGTCCTTTCGTCGACTCCCCGCTTTCGGGGCCACGGGCCCCAGGAGGAGGGTGGCTAGGACGAGGTCCTCGTTCGAGCCCGAATAGTCCCCATCCTTGAACTCCTTCTCCGCGCGGCCCAGGATTTCCGAGGCCTCGGCGAAGAATGGAGCAGCGTTCGCAGGGGCCGTGATCCGGTGGCGGTGCTCCTTGAGGGACCGGCCGAGGGATTCTCTCTCCGCCTCTGCGCGGACGATCGCGGATTGCGCCTCCTCGAGGTTCTTCACCGCCTCCGTATACCGGCCGTCCCGAACCGCGTGGCGTGCGTCCAGAATCGAGCGGTCCGCTGCGGCGGAGAGGTGGCCCTCCCGCACGAGCGCCGAATACCGGTTCGTCGCGTCCGCGATCGCGATGGTCGCTCTCGTGAACCCATCCCCGAGGGTCCTCGCGTCATCGAACAGCCGGCGGACCATGCCCGCGGCGGGGTCGATCACACCTCGGTGGAGGACGTCCCGCGCGATCGCGAGCTGGCTCCCAAGCCTGCCCGTGAACACGCCCTTGTCGCGGAGCTCCCCGAGGACCGCCGACGTCGCGGCCAGGGTCTCCGTCGCCTCGATGAATTGAGCGCGAAGGTGATTCGCCCGGCTCTCGAGGTCCCGAGCGACCCGCGCCGCCTGGTCGTAGTCTCGCAGAGCAAGGCGACGTGTAGCGCCCTCCAGGGCGTTCTCGAGGGCGTCCGCGCCCCCCTTCTCGAACACGTCCCGGTCCTTCGGCCCGGGGACGCTCACCAGCGCTTCGATCGCGAGCTCCGCCATGAACACGGCGTTCGACGCCATCGCGGCCTTCTCCACGAGCTCCTTCCCCTCTCGCTCCGCCGCTTCGAGGATCGAGCGGGCACTCGCGTAGTCAGGGATCGCGATCCCGTCCTCGCGGACGCCCACGGCGATCCGCGCCTTCGCGCGCTCGAGGGCGGCCTTCATCGCATCCACGGGGATGCCGAACCGGCCGATCTCCTCCATGCGGGCGTGCAGGGCTTCGTGCGCCTTTGCATAAGCGTTGTGAGTCTCCTCGAGCTTGATCGCGATTCGCTCCGCGGCCCGTGCCCCGAGGAGTGCATTCGTGTAGTTGCGGGACTCGAACGCCTCCTTCGCGCCCTGCAGAAGGACTCCCGGTACGGTCAGGTCGACGTCCTTGAGCTGGAGGACCGTGATGATCGACCCCGATCGGGCGATCGCGTCCTCCGCTTGGCGCGCCTTAGAGACCTTGAGAAATCCGAAACCGCGCTCCCGTGCCATGGACGTTATTCCTCCCGTTCGGCCGAGGGGGCGGTGCCTCTACAGGGGAGGTACCGGATCCGCGAGGCCGGCAGGTAGCGAATAGATTCCGAGGTGGGGGGATAAGGATTCCGATGCCTTGCAGGCCGCCGGCTAAGTGATAATCATCGAAGCCGACAACTACTAATAAGCTCCAAATCGTGGGTCCATCCAAGAACGACCGGAGGCCCTCTTCATGCCCCTCGACCTGGACCTGAAATCCCTTCGCTTCGGGACGGAGCTCCTGAAGCGGGGGTTCGCGAAGATGCAGAAGGGAGGGGTGATCATGGACGTCACGAACGCGGACCAGGCCCTGATCGCGGAGGAGGCGGGGGCGGTCGCGGTGATGGCCCTCGAGCGGGTGCCCGCGGACATCCGCGCGGCGGGCGGCGTCGCTCGCATGGCAGACCCCCTGAAGATTCAGGAGATCATGGACGCCGTCACGATCCCCGTGATGGCGAAGTGCCGGATCGGGCATTTCACGGAGGCGAAGGCCCTCGAGTCCATGGGGGTCGACATGATCGACGAGTCCGAGGTCCTCACCCCCGCGGACCCGTTCTTCCACGTCCACAAGAAAGGCTTCCAGGTCCCCTTCGTGTGCGGGGCCCGGAACCTCGGGGAGGCGGTTCGGCGGGTGTGGGAAGGGGCCGCGATGATCCGGACGAAGGGAGAGCCCGGGACGGGGAACGTGATCGAGGCCGTTCGGCACATGCGGCTCGTGAACGCGGGGATCGACGAGCTGAAGAACCGGTCCAACGACGCCCTCCTCGCGATTGGCGGGCGGTTCGCGAACTCCTACCTGACCCTCATGCGGGAGATTCGGGAGGCCTACGGGGACACGACAACGATCGCGGAGCACGAGGTGATCTTCGCGGACCAGACCCTCGACGACATCACGGAGGGCCTCTACCAGACCCTCCTCGAGGTGAAGAAGATGCGGCGCCTCCCCGTCGTGAACTTCGCGGCGGGCGGGATCGCGACACCTTCGGACGCGGCCCTGATGATGCACCTGGGGTGCGATGGGGTGTTCGTCGGCAGTGGGATCTTCAAGTCCGAGAACCCGGAGGCCCGCGGGCGCTCGATCGTCGACGCGGTCACGCACTTCGACGACCCCGGCGTCGTCGCGGAGGTCTCGAAGGGGCTGGGCGTCGCGATGAAGGGGCTCGAGATCACCCAGCTCGCGCCTGAGGAACGGATGCAGGAGCGGAGCTCCTAGCGAGCCGGATTGCCTCCGCGAGGACCTTCTCCACGCCCGACCCCGTCAGGGTGGACATCGCGGGGCGCCCAAGCCCCCGCGTCCCCAAGTCGGACTTGTTCTCTACGACGAGGATTGGCACCTCGGGGAACAGCTCCCGGACGGTATCGAGGAGCCGCATCTGGGAGGACAGCTCGTACCCGCACGTCTCGGAGGGATCCACAAGGAACACAACGGAGTCCGCGACGTGGGCGAGGGCGGTGATGGCCTGTCTCTCCATCGGATTCCTCTCGTCCATGGGGCGGTCCAGCAGCCCCGGCGTGTCCAGGATCTGGAACCGCGTGTACCCGACGTCGAAGTGCCCCACGAAGACGCCCTGGGTCGTGAACGGGTACGGCGCGACCCGCGGGCTCGCGGTGCTCACCCGCCCGACGAACGCGCTCTTCCCCACGTTCGGATAGCCCGCGACAACGATCGTCGGAGCCTCCGGGTCGATGTCCGGGAATTTCTTCAGCGGGCGTCGCGCCTCCTCCAGGCCTTCGAGGTTCGAGGAGATCTGGTTGATGACGGAGGAGTACCGACCGAACGCCTCTCGCCGGATCGCCCCCACGGCGGCCGCTCCATGGGCGGCCTGGATCCGCCGGGCGAATCCGTGAGCGAGCTCGAGCACCTTCTTCCGGCCCCAATCCACCCCGGCGAGGTTCTTCCGCAGGGCCGCGACGCCGATCGTCGCCTCAATGAGCTCGCGATAAAACGGGGGGATGCGGTCGAGCGACGGGAAGCCCTTGATGTATGTCTCCATCGTGGTCGCAAGGACGTCCCCGGCGGCCTGGACCTTCGCCACCGCGAGGTTCTTCGTGCGCTCCTCGCGGGTCCGGCCCTTTCCCGTCGTCGCCTTCGTCGCTCGGCGGAACGCTTTGTCCAGCAGGGCCTGCGCGCTGAGGACCCTCGGCGGCTCGAACACGGAGAGCGTAAGGCGCCGCGGAGTTAAGCCTATTTGAAGAGGAACGCGGCTGCCTCGCCCACGAGGACATAGATGAGCACGATGAACCCCGCCCGGGTCCACGCCGCGAGGAAGTTCGATACGAGAAAGGCGGTCCGGTTCAGCGCCTTGCCCTCTTCGTTGAACAGCGAGTACAGGTACAGCGGGATCGTGTCCGACATCAGCGGTATACTGAGAAGCACGTACAGGCCGATGTAGTTCGTCTTCCGGACGAACCGTTCGCACCACTTGACCAGCCGGGCCGCGAGCTTGTACCGGTCGGACCAGCGCCGGATATTGTCCTCGACCCGTACGCCGAGGTAGAAGATCAGCCAGGCGCCGACGGTCTTCCCGACGGCCATGACGAGGATGATCGCCCCAAGGTACCCCCACTGCTGCTCCAGGAGAGGTGCCAGGAGGACGATCTCGATCGGTACGGGCAGGACGATCGCCACGAGGACGGAGAACCCGAAGGTGATCGGCAGGTACGCGACGGGGTTGTGGTACGCCCAGGCGACGAGACCGATGAAGTCCTCATAGAGGCCCACAGGGTTCCCGGGGCGCCATGTTGGCGGGGGCTATTTAGCCGCTCCTCCTTCGTTCCACCCTACGATTGTATCGGGTGGAGTTCGCCGTCCCCCGTCAGGAGGACGACCCGGGAGTCCTCCCGCTCCGACGCGATCTTGTACCCGAGGCGGTCCCCGAGGTGTCCCGCGAACTCACGGATCGTCGCGTGCTCCGGCATGTTCTCGACGCGCAACCGCAGGCGGGACTCCCCGACGAACGAGTATCCCTTGCACTCGATGAACATCGGCCGCGCGATCGCGTCGAGGGCCGCGTACTCGTCCTCCCATCCCAGGTTCCAGCCCTCGACGAGGGTGTGGCGGATCACCGTGCGGGTGTCGAGGGTCGGGAGGAGCGCAAGGGTCTCCTTCAGCTTCTCCCACTCGTGCTCGGACTTCGGGGCCATGAGCTTGCGGTAGACGTCCGCGTTCGGCGCCGCGACCGTCACGTACAACTGGGTCGGTAGCCGACCCTCGGACGACATCCTCCGGAGCACCGCGGGCGTCGTCCCGTTCGTCACGAGGAACGTCGTCATCTTGCGCCGATGGAACTCATCGATCATCTCACCGAGGCGGCGGTACAAGGTGGGCTCCCCCGTGAGGGAGATCGCGACCTGGTTCGGGTGCCACGCCTCGTCGAACTTCTCCCGGGAGACCTTCGGGTTCCCCTTGAACCCGGTGAGGAGGGCCCGCTGGGCCTCGATCGACTCCTCGACGATGAAGCCCGGGTCGTCCGCGTGGACGAGGGACTCCGAGCCCCACTCCTGGGTCCGCCAGCAGAAGAGGCAGCC
>Ga0137396_10000829_pt1 | contig 15393 bp, 15 predicted proteins | sample czc16metaG_FD_108284 | JGI IMG/M metagenome (GOLD analysis project Ga0137396, IMG submission 108284) | Vadose zone soil microbial communities from Angelo Coast Range Reserve, California, USA - czcobulk3.16 metaG | ecosystem: Environmental > Terrestrial > Soil > Vadose zone | place: USA...
ACCGCGACGATCTTCTGCGACACGAGCCAGTTGGCGGCCTCTTTGCCGATGCCGGGTTCGCCCGAGTTGTACGTGGCGTTCTGCGCGGGGTATTGCTCGAAGAGGTTCCCCCAGCCCGTGTGAATGATCACGATGTCACCCTCGCGGAGCGTCACGTTGTACATCTTGAGGCCGGCTTCGAGATCGGCCTTCGTGATGACGGTGCCCTTCTCGAGGCAAGGCTTCTTGCACGCCGAGTTGCCCTTGAACTTTCCAGCCGCCTGATACACCTTGACCATGTCGACGAGCACGCCGCGGGTCGCGAACGATTTCAGGTGCTCGAGGCCGAGCTTGGTCATGTTGTTCTGGGTGATGAACTTCCCCATCGCGGTCTGGTTGTAGTAGCAATCCTTGCGCCCGATGTGCCCCATGCCATCGAGGTGCGTTCCCACGTGGCTCTGGCTCAGCCAGGTGTCCTCCATGTACGTCAGCTGGTTCTCGCCGATGGCCGCGCCGGGGGCGAGCGTGGTCGCAGTCAGAATCGTCTTCGTGAACCGCGTGCCGAAGAGGGGGATGCCGTCCGCCAGCGGGTACGACATGACGACGACCTTACCGTCCTTGATCTCGGCGGCCGCGGCCTTGGTGACGGCCGGAGTCACCCGGTTGGTGGCGCCGGTCTGGTCGTTCGGGCCCCACGGCGAGGCCGGCACGACCTTGCTGCAGTCGGTCTGAGCCAGCGCGGCGGGTGCCGACGCGATCAGGGCGGCGAGCATGACGATGACTACGATCAGGGAATTGCGCCTCATGCGACGTACTCCTTTCGACGGTGAAGGGCACGGCACATCCGGGGCCGTAACGCGGGGATGTTAGTACCGATCGGGTGGACATTCAAGACGCTTTGCGGCGCGGACCTCGCCCGGTGCTAAGATCGCGCAAGATGGCCGAAGAAATCACCCGCGAGGAGCAGGCCGCCCTCGCTCCCTACGTCACCAACCTCGATGGCCCCGTGTTCGCGCTCGTGAACCTGCCCGAGGTCGTGAAGGGCGCGCTCTTCGCTCGCTACTCCCGCTCGCCCAAGTCACTGCGCCGGCTCTTCCTCGACGAGTTCCTGGGACCCGGCGGTCTCGAGGCCGCGGCCTTGCGTGGCGAGGCCCAGGGCGACGCGGGAACCCGGCGGGCCGAGCAGCTCTTCGAGCGCGTGTTCGTCGAGTACGGCGATGATTCCGTCGCCCAGCTCGGCGGCGTGCACCTGGCGTGCGAGGGCGCGTCGAACATCCTGACCAAGGTGCTCGAGTGGGGCCGGCTCATGGCCTATCTCGAGCAATCGACGCGTTACATCCCATACGACGACCGCCCGGGCGGCCGGTACCGCTATCACGCCCCCGCCGAGCTGACCGGCGCGCTCCGCGAGCGCTACGTCGCGACGCTCGACCGCTGCTTCGACCGCTACCGCACCTGGCTCCCCAAGCTGCGCGCCTTCTACGAGGCGAAGTTCCCCCGCGACCCCGCCGAGTCCGAAACCGTCTACCGCATGACGATCCGCGCCAAGGCGCTCGACACGCTGCGCGGGATGCTGCCGGCCGCCACGACCTCGAACGTCGGCATTTACGGCACCGGCCAGGCGTACGAGCAGCTCCTGCTCCGGATGCGTGCGCATCCGCTGCGCGAGGTGCGTGACTACGCCGACCTGATGCTGATCGAGCTGCGGAAGGTGATCCCCGCATTTCTGAAGCGGGTCGACGTTCCCGAGCGAGGCGGTGTCTGGTCGGCGTACCTCGAGGAGACGCGCCGGGAGACTCGTGAGGTCGCGCGCCGGTTCCTCGAGCGGGAGGGTGCGAGAGGAGCGAGCCGGTCGGAAAGAGACGCCGAGCTCGTCGCGCCGGAGGAAGTCGCGCTCACCGACTACGATCTCGACGGCGAGGCAAAGGTGGTCGCGGCGGCACTCTATGCCGTCTCGAACCGGCCCGACGAGGAGCTCCTCGAGATCGCCCGGCGGATGACGGCGGACGAGCGCAACGCCGTGCTCGCGGCGTACGTCGGCAAGCGGCTGAATCGACGCCACCGCCCGGGGCGCGCGTTCGAGCGCACGTCCTATCGCTTCGACGTGCTCGGCGACTACGGCGCCTTCCGCGACCTGCAGCGGCATCGACTGCTCACCCTGGAGTGGCAGCGACTCACGCCGCGGCACGGTTGGGTCGTGCCCGAGGCCATCGCCGAGGCAGGTGCGGAGGACGACTGGCGCAGCGTGCTGGCCGAGTCGGCCGAGCTCCACGACGCGATCGAGGCGGCCGGTCTGAGCGAGGTCGCCTCCTACGCGGTCTCGATGGCCTATCGCGTCCGCTTCTACATGGAGATGAATGCCCGCGAGGCGATGCACGTGATCGAGCTCAGGACGACTCCGCAGGGACACCCGGCGTACCGGCGGATCTGCCAGGCGATGCACCGGCTCGTCGGCGAGCGCCATCCGGCGATCGCGGCCGCGATGACGTTCGCCGACCACTCCGCGGTCGAGCTCGAGCGGCTCGAAGCCGAGCGCGCGGCCGCTCGCCGCCGCGCCGGATCCCCGTAGCGCCACCTCCCCGAAGCCGTCGGACTCTCCGAAGCCCGTCCGCTTGACGTCGTCGTCTCGACTAAAGATAATTGGTCGGCCAATCAAAAAAGGAGAAGCATGAGCCCCAAGCGCGGCGTGGCGCCGCTCAGGCGCGCCGAGATCGTGCGCGCCACCATCCGGTGTCTGGCGCGCGCCGGCTACTCCGGGCTCACCATGAAGAAAGTCGCGCGCGAGGCCCGGGTGAGCCAGGGGATCCTGCACTACTACTTCGCCGACAAGCGGGCGATCCTGGTCGCCGCGCTCGAGACCGTCACCGCGGATCTCGACCGCCGGGTCGCCGCGGCGCAGTCGCGCGGGAGGCGGGACGCGCGAGCCCGGCTCCTCGCGCTGCTTGGCGCTTGCATGCGGCTGGCGACCGAGGATCGGGCGTTCTGGATCGTGTTCGTCGAATTCTGGGGCGAGATGATGCACGACCGGCGGCTGCGCGAGATCAATGCCGCGCTCTACGCGCGGATGCGGCGGCTCATCGGCGCCGTGGTGGCCCAGGGCATCCGGGCGGGAATCTTTCGCCGTACCGACGTGCTGCAGGCCGCCGCGGTGATCCTCGGCCTCGTCGACGGCGTTTCGCTCCAGCTGACGTTCGACCCGACCGCGTTCCGTGTCCCCGACGCGACGCGGTTCTGCGGTGATGCGGTGATGCGCTACCTCGCGCGGGAGGTTCCATGAACCCGGAAGTGGTTGCCCAGGCGAAGGCGAAAGCCCAGGACTATTTCAAGACGAAGGGGACCCTGGTACCGGCCTCATCGATCCACGAGCGGATTGCCGACGCCTTCGGCGCGCTCGATTCGTTTCTCGAGCCGATTTCGGCGGCGACGGCGGCGCGCACCGGGATTCCTGGTGAGTGGACGATCCAGGAGATCGTCGACCATCTGGTGGAGACGCACCGGCCGGGGCTGGACGAGCTCTGGTGCCTGCTCGCCGGCCGCCGGCCACCGGGCGAGCCGATTCCGGCGAGCCTTCAGTCGAAGTCGCCGCTCCACCGGCCATGGCCCTGGCTTCGCGCGGAGCTGAACCGGATCCACGAGGAGATCCTTCGCACGCTCGCCGCCGTTCCGCAGGACTTCGCGACCGCCGCGCGCGCGCCGATCGTGATGGTGGTGAACGTGCCCGACGAGCAGGGCCAGGTCGTGCCGCTGCACTGGGTCGAGGATCTCGACTGGAAGGCGTACGCGATCGTCTGGCGGCTCCACGTGATCGATCACCTGAAGCAGGCGAAGAAGGTCCACGCCGCCCGCGAGCGCTGAGGGATGGCACTCGCCGCGACCGAGTCCGAGCTGCGAGGCATGCTCGAGGACGTCGCGTTCACGCGATCGTACGGCTTTCGGCTGCACGCGATCGACGAGGGCCGGTGCACCCTGGAGGTTCCGTTCCAGACCGCCTTCGAGCGCCCCGGAGGGATCGTCAGCGGCCAGGTGTTCATGGCCGCGGCGGACGTCGCGATGTGGCTGGCGATCATGACTCGCCTCGGCCCGCACGACGGCTCGGTGACGGCCGGCATGACGAGCGCGTTCCTGGGCGCCGCGAGGCGGGAGCCGTTTCGGTGCACCGCCCGAGTCCTGCAGCTCGGCCGCCGGCTCGTGTACGGCGTCGCCGAGAGCGTCAGCGGCGGCGGCCGGCTCCTGGCGCACCACTCCCTGACGTACGCGCGCGCGAATCGAGAAGAACGACCGGCCTAGCGGCCTCGGCGCTGGTGCATCTGCACCACGTGCCAGCCCGCGCGCTCGTCGTCGGTCGTCTCCGCCACGCCGCCGCGCGCGGCGAGCCAGTACGCGAGGTCCCAGAGCTCGTCGTCTTCGAGCACCTGGTGGTAGGAAGGCATCGGCGTGCCGTCGAGCCCCGTCAGCAGCGTGCGGACGATGTCCCGCGCGGTCGGCCCGCTCTTGAGCGGGCGGCGCGTCAGGTCCGACGGCTGGATCGATAGATCCTTGGCCGACGGGCCGTCGCCCCGCGCCTCCTTGCCGTGGCACTCGGCGCACTCGCCCTTCACGTAGATCGCGGCGCCGCGGGCGACAGCTTCCGGCGTCGTCGACGGTGCCGTCGGAATCGCCACGACCCTGGGCGCGGGCGCCGCGGCGACAGGCTCTTGACGAACGCGATCACGGCCAGTACCTCTCGGTCGCTCAGATGATTCTGCGGGACCATGCCGGTCGAGGGGATGCCCTGGACGATCGTACGGGTCAGGTCGGCGTCGGTCGGGACCTGCCCCGACGCCGTCGAGCGGAACTTGAATCGCCCCTTGCTGAGATCGCGCGGCTGATTCTTGAAGTGAGGCGCCGCCATGCCCTGGCCGTCGCCGGTGGCGCCGTGACAGACCGCGCAGTTGTCGCGAAAGACGCGCTCGCCTACCGCGAGGTCGGGCGACTGTCCCGAAGCGCTCGCCGCCAGTCCCAGGACGGCGGCGACCAGCGCGAGTGCCCCGGGACGAACCGACAACGGAGCTACTCGAGGACGACGAGCTGGCCGACCACGTGCGCCGGGTGCAGGTGGCACTTGATCGGGAAGATCCCCGCCTTGTCGGCGGTGAACTTCACGTTCGAGGTCTTCTCGCCCGCGACGACTTCCTTGACGTTGAAGGCCGCGATCTCGAATCCGTGCTCGTCGGCGTGGCGGTTGACGAGCTGGAGCATCACGGTGTCGCCCTTCTTCGCGGCGATCGACGTGGGCTCCCAGATCTTCACGTCCTGTGGCGTGACGACGTTCACGATGCGCAGCGAGACCTCGCCCGCTCGAGCCGCGGCGAGGCCGAGCACCGCGATGACCACGGCGACCGCCAGGAGTCTCATCGCTTGATCCCGTGGGACAGCGCCTCGAGGTCGTCGGCGAGCCGGTCGACCGCGGCCGCGACTTTCTGTTTCGCGTCGCTCCGAGCGGTCATTTCATCCTCTTGAACTCGTCCTGGGCCCGCTTGACGAGCGCCGGCTCGGCCAAGAGATCGAGCGTCGTCATGGCCATTGCCTTCGCGGCGGTGAGCGTGCCGGTGCGCGCCAGCGGGCTCACCGCGGCCGCCTCGAACGCGCGCGAGTGGATGGGCGTGTTGTCCGGCGCGATCTTCATGAGCGGCTGGATCGTCGGGATGACCTGGCTCACGTTGCCCACGTCCGAAGACCCCAGCCGGTCGACGAGCGGCGGCGCCTCGACGACGCCCAGCGACGTGAGGTTGGCGCGATACGCGGAGAGCAGGGTCTCGTTGCGCCTCATCGGTTCGTACACGGTGTCGTTGTGGGCGATGACCTTGACCGCGCAGCCCGTGGCCTTCGCCGCGCCCTCGGCGCAGGCGATCACGCGCTTCTGAAGCTCCCACATGTAGTCGAGGTTGATCGAGCGCACGTAGAACATCGCCGCCGCGGACTCCGGGATGATGTTGGGCGCCGCGCCGCCGTGCGTGATGATCCCGTGGATCCGCGAGTTCGGACGCATCTGCTGGCGGAGCATGCTGACGTTGTTGTAGGTCTGCACGGCCGCGTCGAGCGCGTTGACGCCCTCCCACGGATCGGCCGAAGCGTGCGCGGCCTTGCCGGTGAACTCGAATCCGACGCGCACGATCCCGAGCAGGTCCATGTGCCCGACCCACTGGTCGAAGCCGTGGACCATCATCGCCGCGTCCACGTCCTTGAAGACGCCACCCTGGATCAGCTTCACCTTGCCGCCTCCGCCCTCCTCCGCCGGCGTGCCGACGACGTGGATGCGTCCCTTCGGCAACTTGTCGCGGACCGCGGCCAGCCCGGCGCCGGCTCCGGCGCCGGCCGTCGCGATCGCGTTGTGACCGCACGCGTGGCCGATCGACGGCAGGGCGTCGTACTCGCACAAGATCGCGATCGTCGGGCCTTCGCCGGTCTCGATGGTCGCGCGAAACGCCGTCTCGACTCCGGCGACGCCGCGCTCGACCTTGAATCCCTGTCCGGCCAGGAAGTCGCAGAGCCAGCCGGCGGCCTTCACTTCTTGAAAGCAGAGCTCGGGATTGTCGTGGATCCGGCGCGAGAGCTTCTCGAGGTCGTCGCCGAGGCGGTCGATCGCGGCGGCGATCGCATCTTTGAGGGCGGTCATGTCAAGTCTCCTGGCGAGCGGAATCTGCCTTCGACAGCGGTCAACTATACCATCGGGGGCGTGTGCTAGGATTCGGCCGTGGCCACGGGCGTACGACTCGGCGTCGCAATTCCTCAGACGATTCTCTCCGGCGCGTTCGACGTTCGCGGGATCCGTGGATTTCTCTCCCGCGCTGAAGCGCTCGGTTTCGAGAGCGTCTGGGTCGTCGAGCAGATCCTGGGGTCGATCCGGAGCCTCGAGCCGGTCACGTTGCTGACCTATGCCGCCGCGTGCACCGAGCGGATCCGCCTCGGCTCCGCCGTGCTCCTGACCGCGCTCCGGAGCCCGATCCACCTCGCCAAGAGCGTCGCGACCCTCGATCACCTGAGCGGCGGGCGGATCGACCTCGGCGTCGGTCTCGGCGGCAATCCGCGGATCTACCCGGCCTTCGGGCTACCGGCGGAGCGGCGCGCCGCGCGCTTCGCCGAGGGGCTCCGGGTGATGAAGCGACTCTGGACCGAGGAGCGAGTCACGTCGGACGGCGAGTTCTTCAAGCTCCAGAACGCGTCGATGGAGCCCAAGCCCGTCCAGAAGCCGCATCCCCCGTTATGGTTCGGCGGCCACCACCCGAACGCGCTCCGGCGGGCGGTCGAGCTCGGCGATGCGTTCATCGGGGCCGGGTCCGTCTCGACCAAGGTCTTCCTCGACGAAGTGAAGGTTCTCCGTAGCTTGATCAAGGAGAGCGGGCGCGATCCGGCTCGCTTCCCGCTGGGGAAGCGGGTGTACATCGCGGTCGACCAGGACCGCGCCCGCGCGGGGCGCCGGCTCGGTGAGTGGTTCAAGGCCTTCTACGGCCGGCCGGAGCTCGCCGCGGAGGTGTCGGTCTGGGGTGAGCCTCAGGAATGTGTCGAACGCCTGTCCGAGATCGTGGCGGCGGGCGTCGGCTTCCTCATGCTGAACCCGGTCTTCGACGAGCTCGAGCAGCTCGAGCTGTTCGCGTCGGCACTGGCTCCGAAGCTTTAAGCTGTAAAGGTCCCTTATCAGGTCCTCTCGAGTCCGGCGATCGGGACGGGGCGCATGGTCTCCAGCCCGATGCGGCGGCCCGTGACGTGCCGAACCTCTCCGGCCACCGTGAACGACCCGTGCTCCTCGCTCAGGACGTCGACCCAGCAGATCTTGCCGAGCCGCAGCGCCGTCGTCGGCGCCAGCGTCACCCAGAGCCCGTTCTGGCTCGCGTCTTCCGCGCGCCCGAGCAGGGGCTCGTCGTCGACCCACAGCCGAACCGGCCAGGAGACTGGAAATCGAGGGTGCCGGCGGCGCTCCGGTGTCGAGCTCATCTTGGGAATCGTCTCACGGGAACACTCGACGGTTGTCGAAGGGCGTGGTGGACGAGCGACGAGACACAGTGCCCGTGGCCCCTGTACACGTTCCGTGCCATCGCCGGCGGGCTTGCCCTACGGGGAGTTCGGGCGCGCCCGGCGACGCGGGCTCCGTGAATCGTAAACTTCACCGACGGTGGCATATACTGGGTTGAGTGACCAAGCGAGTCCTGATCGTCGACGACGAGGCGCCGGTAGTCGAGGTCCTGAAGGATTTCTTCCGACAATTCCGCCACGAGAACTCGTACGAGACCGAGTCGGCGAAGGACGGGGCGGAGGCGCTGATCGTCCTCCTGCGCGGCAAGTTCGATCTGATTCTCCTCGACATGCACATGCCGCGCATGGGCGGTCTCGAGCTCCTCAAGCAGATCCGCGGCCTCGGCGTGAAGGTGCCGATCATCATGATCACCGCCAACGCGGACACGCGCGCCGCCGCCGAGGCGTTGGGCGGCGGGGTCTTCGCGTACATCCCGAAGCCCTTCGACATCCGGCACCTCGACCATCTCGTCGCGCTCGCGATCTCGACCGGCTCCTCCGACTGAAGTGACTGGTTCTCCGCGCCGCCGTGAGGCGCCTGGCGAGCGCGAGCGCTACGTGGTCATCGGCGCGACCGGTCAGCTCGGATCCGATCTCGTCAAGACCTTCGACGAGGCCGGCGAGCTCGTGCCCCTCGGCCCCCGCGATATCGACATCCTCGATGCCGCCCGTACGCGATCGATCCTGGAAGCACTGCGTCCGACCTGCGTCATCAATACCGCGGCCTACAACCTCGTCGATCGCGCGGAGGAAGATGAGCGCAGCGCGTTCGCGCTGAATGCCGAGGCGGTCGGCACCCTCGCCGCGGCCTGTCAGACGGCCGGCGCCCGGCTCGTCCACTTCTCGACCGACTACGTCTTCGACGGCGCGAAGGGAACGCCCTATCTGGAGACCGACTCGCCGCGGCCGCTGAGCGTCTACGGTGAATCGAAGCTGGCGGGCGAGCGTCTGGCGCTCGAGCGCTGCGAGCGAACCGTGGTCTTCCGCGTGTGCGGGCTCTTCGGCCTGGCCGGGGGCCTGGGCCAGGGCAAGGGGAACTTCGTCGAGACGATGCTGCGCCTGGCGGGCGAGGGCCGGCCCCTGCGCGTCGTCTCCGATCAGGTGCTGTGCCCGAGCTACACGCTCGACCTCGCGCGCAAGATCTGGAAGGTGCTTCCGAAGGTCGCGCACCCGATCTACCACCTCACCAACGCCGGGCAGGTGAGCTGGTATGAGTTCGCGCGGCGCGCCGTCGAGCTCGCCGGCGCGAAGGCCGACCTCACGCCCGTGCCCGCCGCGGAGTACGGCGCGCGCGCGCGGCGGCCGGCCTATTCCGTGCTCGCGCACGCGCACCTCGCCGCGCTCGGCGAGGACGACCTGCGGCCCTGGGACGCGGCGCTCGCAGCCTACGTCGCCGAGCGGTCGTCGTCGCGGTAGCGCTCCGCCAGCGCGAGCTGCGCGCTCACGCCGATCAGCTCGTTGAACTCGCCGAACGGCATGTACCGATCCGCGAGCGCGCGCACGTCGTCCCGCGCCTTCGCCTGGACGAGGAACGCGCGGATCGCCTGGACCGCGACGAGCAACGTGTCGACCGGGAGCAGGATGATGGCGAACCCGAGCTCGCGCAGGCGGGCGAACGGCAGGAGCGGAGAGCGGCCGCCGGGGGCGTAATTGTAGAGGAGCGGCGTGTCAAAGGCGCGCGCCACGCGCTCCACCTGTGACTCGGTGCGCGGAGCCTCGATGAAGAGCACATCGGCGCCAGCCTCGGCCGCCGCCTCGCCGCGCCGAAGCGCTTCGTCGAGATCGACGGCGGAGATCGCGTCGGTGCGCGCGATGATCATCATATCTGGATCGATTCGCGCCTCGACCGCGGCGCGGATCTTGCCGACGAACTCGCCCCGCGGAACAACCTGGTGCCCCGCGAGATGGCCGCAGCGCTTGGGTGTGATCTGATCCTCGATGTGGAGCGCCGCCACGCCGGCCGCCTCGTAGGTCTGCACGGTCCGCCGCACGTTCAGCGCGTTGCCGTATCCGGTGTCGGCGTCGGCGATGAGCGGGACATCCAGGACGGATGCCAGATTTCGCGCGTGATCGGCCATCTCGCCGAGCCCCGCGAACCCGAGGTCGGGCAGACCGAGCCGCGAGGCCGCGGCCCCGTACCCGGTCATGTAGACCGCCGGAAATCCCGCGTCCTGAACGAGGCGCGCCGAGATGCCGTCGTAGGCGCCCGGAACGACGAGGCCCTGTTTCCGGGCCACGAGCGCGCGAAGCGCGGCGCGGCGGGCGGTCATGCGACACCTCCTCGATTCACGGCGGCCGCGGCCGCGCGCGCGATCCGGCGATCGAGCGCCGGATGCGAGTAGAGAACGATCTCCTTGAGCCGGCTCGGCCGGCGCTCGGCGAGGTTCAGGCCGGCCAGTCGCTCCATCGCGCCGACGAACGCCTGGGCATTGCCGGTGGTGGCCAGCGCGAAGTCGTCGGCCTGGCGCTCGATCCGGCGCGAGAAGCCATTCGCGAGCGGCATCTGCACCAGCCCGAGCACGAACGCCACGAGCGCGAGCCACGGAAGCCCGGCCGGATCGGCGGGGCCCGCGAGACCCAGGAGCCCGACGCCCGCATCGAGCGCGAGTGCCGCGAGCCAGGCGGTGACCAGGGTCAGCGCGCCATTGACGAGGAGCCCGCGCCGCATGTCGCCGTGCGCGTGGTGGCCGAGCTCGTGGGCGAGGACCGATTCGATCTCCTCGGGAGAAAACTCCGTGAGCAGCGTGTCGAAAAGGATGATCCGGCGCGTGCGGCCCAGACCGACGACCGCCGCGTTCGCGGTGCGGCTCTTCCTCGACTGGTCGGCGACGAAGACGCCGATCGCGGTGACGCCGGCGCGGCGCGCGAGCGTCAGCAGACGATCGCGGAGGCCGCCGTCGGCGAGCGGAGACAGACGATAGAACAGCGGCACGATCCAGATCGGCAGAACCGCCGTCATCGCGATCTGCGCGGCGAAGAACACCGCGGCGGTGACGAGCCACCAGTGCGGCGTCAGCGCGAGCAGGGCGTAGACGATCTCGACCGCCGCGAGACCGAGCGCTCCGCCGATCAGCGCGGCCTTCAGCTGATCGCCGAGCCAGCCGATGAGGGGCTGGTGGAGAAGTCCGAATCGCCGCGGCAACCAGTAGCCGCGGATCAGCCTCAGCGGAAGTCCGAGCACGCCTTGCCCGGCGCCGAGGGCGAGCGCGACCAGCGCGACCTGACCCCATCGCGCGGGCGTGATGCGGGCCGCCGCGCGCGCGAGTGCCTGACCTCCGTCCGTCACGATGAGCGCGAGCAGGTACGCGAGCGAGAGCCCGAGGCCGGCGAGCGTCAGGAGGAGGTGCAGCCGATGGTAGCGGGCGGCGTCGGCCATGTGGCATTGTACACGTCCGGTCGGCGGGGCCTCAGGGTCGGCGAAATGCCTGCTACAATGGCCGAAACTCAGGAGCGAGGGAGCCATCATGTTCGAGTCCGTCGAGGAAGTCCAGCAGCGGTTCAGGGACGCCCGGTACATCGCGAGCCGCCGGGTGTCCACCGTCGTGTTCCTGGCCGCGCGGATGGGTCGGCCCGTGCTCGTCGAGGGACCGGCCGGCGTCGGGAAGACCGAGCTCGCCAAGACGCTCTCGGACATCACGTCGCGCCCGCTCATTCGTCTGCAGTGCTACGAGGGACTCGACGAGGGCAAGGCGCTCTACGAGTGGAAGTACGCCAAGCAGCTCCTCTACACCCAGCTCCTGCGCGACCGCATCGGTGAGCTGATCGCCGACGCGCCGTCGCTCCCCGACGCGGTGGCGAAGATCGCCGGCCAGGAGGACGCATTCTTCTCCTTCCGCTTCCTCTCGCCGCGGCCGCTTCTCTCGGCGATCCAGGCCGAACAGCCCGTCGTGCTGCTGATCGACGAGATCGACAAGGCCGAGCCCGAGTTCGAGGCCTTCCTGCTCGAGGTGCTCTCCGATTTCCAGGTCTCGGTGCCCGAGCTCGGGACCGTGCGGGCCAAGCACATCCCGCTCGTCGTGCTGACCTCGAACAACGCGCGTGAGCTCTCGGACGGGCTCAAACGCCGGTGCTTGCACCTCTTCATCGACTTTCCGGCGCCGGCGGACGAGCTGCAGATCATCCGGCTCAAGGTGCCGGAGGTCTCCGAACAGCTCGCCCGGGCCGTCGTCGCCGCCGTCCAGAAAATCCGCGCGATGGACCTGCGCAAGCTGCCCTCGGTCTCGGAGTCGCTCGACTGGGCGCGCTCGCTCGTGATCCTGAACGCGCGGGAGCTCGATCCCGCCATCGTCGAGTCGACCCTGACGATGCTCGTCAAGCACGAAAAGGACCTCGAGCGCGTCAAGGGCTCGCTGGATAAAGTGCTCGCGGACTGATCGAGATGGACCAGCGCATCCTCGAGTTCATCGGCGATCTCCGGCGGGCCGAGATCCGCATCTCGCCCTCGGAGGCGCTCGACGCGCTCGCCGCGAGCTCCGAGGTCGGCCTGGCCGACCGCGAGACGTTCAAGTCGACGCTCGCCGCGACCCTGATCAAGGAGTTCCGCGATCAGCCGACGTTCGATCGCCTCTTCAACCTCTACTTCCTCGACCTCGAGGCGCTCGGCGAAGGTCTCAAGAAGGCGCTCGGCCCGGAGGATCCGCGGGTCCAGGACATGCTCGACGAGCTGATGGCCGACGAGAACCTGGATCTCGACGAGCTGACCGAGCTGCTCATGCGGGGCCAGGGAAGCGAGATGGAGATGGCCATCCGCTCCGGCGGGCAGAACGCCGGCCTCGAGCGGCTCATGTACTTCCTGCAGGTCGGCTTCTTCTCGCGCCGGATCTCCGACAAGTTCGACTGGTCGGCCATCGAGGGCGATCTCGAGCGGATCATGAAGGCGCTCGAGGCGCGCGGGCTCGATCCGGGCCAGCTGGCGCGAATCCGAAACTATCTCGAGCTCCGGCTCGAGGCGTTCAAGCGCATGATCCGCCAGCACGTCGAGCGCGAGCTGGAGCGCCGCGCGTACCGCCAGGGCGAGAAGCTCACGCGCGAGGTCCTGTCGGACAAGCCGCTCTTCGCGCTGACTCCCGACGAAATCGCCCAGATGAAGAGCGTGGTCGCGCGGCTGGCGCGCAAGATCAAGGACGCGCTGGCGCTGCGCCAGCGGCAGGAGCACAAGGGGCGCCTCGATTCGCGGCGGACCACGCGCAAGAGCCTGCAGTACGGCGGGGTGCCGATGGAGATCTTCCTCAAGCGCCGGCACCGGGAGAAGCCGAAGCTGATCACGATCTGCGACGTGTCGGACTCGGTCCGCAACGCCTCGCGCTTCATGCTGCAGCTGGTCTGGAGTCTTCAGGAGTGCTTCAGCCGGGTCCGCTCGTACGTGTTCGTGTCCGAAATCGCCGAGGTGACCCAGGCCTTCAACACCTACCCGGTCGAGCGCGCGATCGAATGGGCGCTCAAGGGCGCGCCGGTCGACTATCACTGCCGATCGGACTTCGGATTCGCGTTCAGCCAGTTCACGAAGACCGACCTCGACTCGCTCGACCGCAAGACGACGATCCTCATGCTGGGCGACGCGCGCAACAACTACAACGATCCGCAGGCGTGGGCGCTCCGGCTCATCCGCGAGCGCGTGAAGGGCATCATCTGGCTCAATCCGGAAGGTCAGTGGGGCTGGGGCATCGGTGACAGCGTGATGCCGCTCTACGCGCCAGCGTGCGACTTCGTGCGCGAGTGCCGCACGATCGGCCAGCTCGGCGAGGTCGTCGACAACCTCGTGCATCACTGGTGGCGCCGCGGACGCTGACGCGTTTCGCAATCTCGCGAGCGGCTCGACGCCGCCACTGGCCGATTGTTTCCGAAAATCACGTGACGTAATTCGTTAGTCGCTGCCGTTTCGTCCTGCCGTTCTGGCGCTCGCACTTCGCTAACTCCGCGCCTATCCACTGAACCGATCGTCGTTCTCACCACTGGCATCTCCACTGCATTCGTCTGAAGGCATGAAGACTAAATACCCGCTCCCCAAGGGATTTTCCGGAACGAAACGCCTTTCCGGAATTCTGTTCGGTGCGGTAGCGCTGCTGCTGATCGCCGCGTTGCCGGCGGCGGCGGCGCCGTTCGCGTACATCACGAACTTTTCCCCGGGGACGGTGTCGGTCATCGACGCGAGCCCGACGGCGGTCTGTCGGACCGCCACACACACACCGCCGTGTGTCGTCAAACTTCTGAACGTCGGCCCGTTGCCGGGCGGCGTCGCGGTGAATCCGGCGGGCACGTTGGCCTACGTCGCCAACAAGGACAACGGGACCCTCACGGTGATCGACGTCGCGACCAACACGGTCGTCGCGACGGTGCCGGTCGGCCCGGAGCCATGGGGTGTCGCGGTGAGCGCCGACGGCTCGAAGGTGTACGTCAGCCTCAACGGGGCGGTCGCGATAGTCGATGCGGCAAGCCTCAACGTGACGCCGATCAATCTGAGCGGCGTGCTCAACGGTCTCGTCGTCATCGGTTCGCGCGTCTACGTTGCCGATGCCACCACGGGCGAAGTGGTCGTGATCGACTCGAACAACCCGACCCCGCCGTTCACGAGGATTCCCGTCGGGACCGCCTTCAACTCGATGCCGATGGGCCTCGTCGCCAACGCGGCGGGAACGCGCGTCTACGTCGCCGATCTCATCGCGGACTTCGTGAGTGTGTTCGAAGTCTCCGCGATCAACACCGCCACGAATGCCGTCGAGCCGACCGAGACCGTGACGATCGAACAGGACTCGACGGCTGTGCCCGGCGGTGTCGCGCTGAGCCCGGACGGAACCCTCCTCTACGTCACGAACGATAGCCTGAACCAGGTGACCATCGTCACCCTGGCGAACAAGAACCTCACGCACGTGCCGGTTGGCGTCGGGCCGATTGGTGTCGCCACCGACCCAGCAGGCCGCGCCTACGTCGTCAATACGGGTTCGGGCAACGTGTCGATCGTCGATCCCTCGCCCACGGCGGTGTGCGTAGTGTCGACTCGGACGCCGCCGTGCGTCGTGAAGACGGTGCCGTCCGGGCCGATGTCGTTCGTCTTCGGGGCCTTCGTCACCGCCGGCCCGCCGCCGCCGGCCCAGTATGCGCTGACCCAGTCGATGAACGGCAGCGGGTCAGGGTCGATCTCCGCGAATCCGCTGCCGGCGAATGGGACGTATACCGCCGGCACGGTCGCGTCGCTCACGGCGACGCCGGCCGCGAGCTCTCAGTTCACCGGCTGGTCGGGCGCCTGTTCGGGCACCGTCAACCCCTGCAGCGTGACGATGGACGCGGCCAAGAGCGTGACCGCGACCTTCACGCTGAAGCAGTATTCGCTGACGTGGTCGACGAGCGGAAACGGATCCGGGTCGGTGA
>Ga0137396_10000830_pt1 | contig 15382 bp, 7 predicted proteins | sample czc16metaG_FD_108284 | JGI IMG/M metagenome (GOLD analysis project Ga0137396, IMG submission 108284) | Vadose zone soil microbial communities from Angelo Coast Range Reserve, California, USA - czcobulk3.16 metaG | ecosystem: Environmental > Terrestrial > Soil > Vadose zone | place: USA...
ACACGGTGGTGGACGTGCGCTGGTCCGAGGCGGCGGCCCGCACCCGCGTGGTGCTGTTGCCGGGGCTCGCTCCCGTCGCGATCAGCCCCAAGGTCGGGGCGCTCAGCAACTTCGCACGGCTGAGCTCCCCGGTGGCCGCGGTCGAGGCCTCGCTGCGCACCGACCGGTTCGGCCCCGAGCTGGCCTTCTCCGCCGAGCTTGCCTGGTACTTCTCCTCGCGCGAGCAAGTCGTCGGGCAGCTCGGGAATGCGCAGGGACGCGTCGATTTCTTCGGACTGTCCGCACAGGTCGCGCTGCGGATGCCGCTCGGGATCCGCACCACCGTGTGGGCTGGCGGGGGACCTTCGCTCCAGGCGATCGCGAGCAAATTGCAGCTCGGCAGCGAGCCGCAGATCTCGGAGAGCGCGCTCGTCCTGGGTGCGGCCGTTTCGCTCGGCATCGAGCGGAGATTCGCCCGCGCGGTTCCCTTCGCCGAGCTGCGCTGGTCCCGGCATCGGAATCCTTCGCTCTCCACCCTCACCGGCGCGATCAGCGCCACCTCGCTCGTCCTGGGGACACGCTTTGAGCTGCTCTAGACCCCGCGCCGCCCTGCTCGTCGCGCTGGCGGCCGCGGCCTGCAGCAGCGGCGTGCCGCCTTCGTTCGCGCCGCGGCCGCTGCGCATCGATCCCGCCGGCGGTCCGCGCAACGTCGACGCGCAGGTGACGATCCTGGGAGAGCACTTCTATGCGCGCGGCGTCCAGTCGCTTTCGTCGAACGGGGGCATCTTCGTCGACGACGGATACTCCGCGATTCTGGGCGGCGTTCCGCTCCGCGACGTGGTCCGGGTGAGCGACACCGAGCTGCGCGCCGTCTTGCCGGCCGGTCTCGCCGCAGGAGCGCAAGACCTGGTCGTGGTGAGCTCGGACGGGATGTCGGGAACGCTGGCCCGCGGCTGGCTGGCGTCCGATCTCACGCCGGCGAGACTGCTGGTGACCGCGGCCGCCCCTCCCCAGGTGAGCACCGGGCAGTCGTTCGCCGTCGCCATCGACGTGCGCAACACCGGCGGAGCCGCGGCGCGCAGCGTCTCGCCCTCGCAACTGGCCGTGTCCGGAGCGGGCGCGGCCACCGCGCCCCTGCAGAATCCGCCGGCCCAGGACATCCCTGGAGGCGAATCGCGCACCTTCCTCTGGTCCATGATGGCGAAGCAGGCCGGAACGCTGACGCTCGGCGGCGGCGCAGCCGGCGTGGACGAGGTGTCGCAACGGCCGGTGAACGCCTCGTCCGCGGCGGCGCAGATGCTCATCCAGCTGCGCAGCGCGCTCGAAGCGGCGGCCGAGGCACCCGCGCCGATGGTGGTAAGCGTGGGCCAGTCGATCGCGTTCACGCTGCTCGTCACCAACACCGGCACCGCCACCGCGCAGGCGGTCTCGTTTCCCTCACCGCTGACCGGCGCGGAGCTGGCGCTGATCTCGGCGCCCGCGCCCCAGGACGTTCCCGGCGCGATGGGCAGCCGCGCTTTCACCTGGATCTACCGCGCCGGGCAGGCGGGCCGGGTCGCGCCGGCAGTCGTCGGCGGCTCCGGCACGGACGAGAACGACCGGCTTCCCGTTCCGGTGCCGGCTCGTTCCTGGCCAGCGGCGACCATTCAGCTCCCGGCCCAGCTCTCCGCCTCGCCCGGTCCCGTGCCGGCCCAGGTCAGCATCGGCCAGTCGTTTCCGGTCACACTGCTCACGTCCAACACGGGTGAGGCCGCGGCGAAGTCGGTGATCGCCAGCTTGCAGCAGGCGGGCCCCGGAGCCGTGGCGGTCGTGAGCGCTCCAGCCACGACCGATCTTCCCGGGGGGGCCTCGACCACGTTCTCCTGGACTCTTCAGGCGACCGCGGGAGGAGCAGTGTCGCTGGCCCTTTCGGCAAGTGGCGCGGACGCCAACAGCGGCGCGGCAGTCCAGACCCTCCCGCCGGCGGCGGGGCCAGTCCTCGTGCAGACGCCACCGCAGCTCACCGCGACCGCGACGGTCTCGCCGACGCAGGCCAGCACGGGACAACCGATCGAGCTGCGGCTCGATGTGACGAACGCCGGCCAGGCTACCGCGGCGGCCGTGCTCCCGGCCCCGCCCATCGCGAGCGGCCCGGGCACGCGGCTGCTGAAGGCACCTACGGCGCAGGACGTACCGGGCGGGACGACACGCAGCTTTCTGTGGAGCTATGCGGTGGATTCCGCCGGGGCCGTCAACTTCTCGGTGTCGGCGGCCGGCAAGGACCAGAACAGCGGCGTGACGGTCCAGGCGCCCACCGCCACGTCGAACGCGGTAACGGTTTCCACCGCCGCCTTTCTCCAAGCGGTCGCCGCAACCGATCGCACGCAGGTGAGCGTCGGCCAGGACGTGGTCCTCAAGGTGGACGTCCACAACGTCGGACAGGCCGACGCGCTCGGCGTGACCTGCACGGCGACGCTCTCCGGCAGCGGCTCCGCCACGCTGGTCAGCTCGCCCGCGGCGCAGGACGTCCCGGCGCAGGCCATCCGCAGCTTCCAGTGGACGTTCCATACGACTGGCGCGGGGTCCCTCAGCTTCTCCGTCGGCGCGAGCGGCACGGACAAGCTCAGCGGCGCGACGGTGTCCACCACCGCGAGTGCGAGTCCCACCGCAGTCCAGACGCCGCCGGCGCTCAGCGGTGCCGCCCAGCTCATACCTGCGCAGGCCAGCACTGGACAGCTCGTGACGCTGCGGCTCGACGTCACCAACGCCGGGCAAGCGACCGCGGCGGGCGTGACCGCCACCGCCACGGGTGGCAGCGGCGTTGCGACCCAGACCGCGGCGCCGGCAGCGCAGGACGTCCCTGGTGGGCAGACGCGCAGCTTCTCGTGGACCTACCAGGGCACCGCGTCCGGGACGCTGCAATTGTCCGCGTCCGCTGCCGGCGCCGATGCGAACAGCGGGCTCGCCGTATCGGCCGCCCCGGCATCGGCGAGCGCGGCGATCCAGACGCGCGCCGCGCTCTCGGCGGTGGCGCGCCTCTCGCGCGGAACCGCGAGCGTGGGTCAAACCGTGCAGCTCCTGCTCGACGTGACGAACTCGGGTCAAGCGGCCGCGCTCCAGTTCACGCCGGCCGCTCCGGCTGCGAGTGGCCCAGGCGCCCAGATCGCCTCCTCGCCTCCCGCGGCGGACGTTCCCGGTGGAGCGACGCTCACCTTCACCTGGACCATCTCGGCGCAGGCCGCAGCCAGCGTGAGCTTCTCGGTGGCAGGTTCTGCGACGGACGCGAACAGCTCGGCCGCCGTTCCACTCGCCGCCGCGACCAGCCCTGCGCTGCTCATCCAGACCCCGGCGCAGCTTTCCGCGGCGGCGCGCCTCTCCGCCGCGCAGGTCGACGTCGGCCAGTCCTTCCAGCTGCTGCTCGACGTCACCAACGCAGGACAAGCCGGCGCGGCCGTGGCCCCTGGTACCCCGGCCCTGGTAGGGACGGGCGCCGCACAGGTGACGAGCGCGCCCGCGGGCCAGACGGTTCCCGGCCTGTCCACGCGCACGTTCGCCTGGACGTTCTCGCCCGTGCAGAAGGGGACTCTGCGGTTCACGGTCGGGGCCTCGGCCAGCGACGTCAATTCCGGAGCATCCGTCGATCCGGCGCCCGCCACCAGCCCTTCGTTGCTGGCGCAGGTGCCGGCGGCGCTCTCCGCGTCGATCGGCGTCAGTCCCGCCACGGTGAACACCGGCCAGCCTGCCACCGTCTCGCTGACCGTCGCCAACTCGGGCGAGGCCGCTGTCCAGGCCGTCTCGCCGGCACTCACGGTGGGAGGCGCCGGCGCGACGCTCGTCTCCGGTCCGACCCCGGCGAACGCGACCATCGCGGGAGCGTCGGGACAAACGTTCACCTGGTCCTACCGTGGCGCCGCGACCGGAACCGCGACCTTCTCCGCGACCGCATCGGGAACCGGCGCCAATACCGGCCAGCCCGTCTCCGCCCCTGCTTCAGCGCCTGCCAACCTCGCCGTGCAGACCCCGGCCGCGCTTTCCGCGACATTCGCGGTGCCGTCCCAGCCGGTGAACGTGGGCCAGGCCTTCAGCGTGAGCCTGGTCGCGTCGAATACCGGCGACTCGGCCGCGAGCGCGGTGTCGCCCTCGACGCCTGTCCTCGCGGGCACTGGAGGCGCCACGCTCTCGGCAGGCGCGACGCCCGCCTCCGCAACCGTACCCGGTCACGGTAGCCAGACGTTCATCTTCGGGTACACAGGTAGCGCCGCGGGAAGCTTGACGTTCGCCGGTAGCGCCAGCGGCACCGATGCGACGGACGGCAACCTGGTCAGCTCCGCAACCGCCAATTCGGCGGCAGTGACCGTGCAGACGCCCTCCGCCCTCTCCGCGACGCTCACCGTCCCCCGGGACGTGCCGCTCGGCGACACTTTCACGCCGGCGCTGACGGTGACCAACTCGGGCGATGCCAGCGTCACCGCGCTCACGCCGGGCTCGCCCGCGGTGGTGGCCAGCAGCACGGGAACCGCCGCGCTGGTCTCCGGTCCGTCGCCCGGAACGCCGATCACACTCGCCGGTCACTCGAGCCAAGCGTTCACCTGGGTGTTCACTGCGACCGGAGCCGGGACGCTTCAGTTGTCGGCGCAAGCCTCCGGCAGCGACGCCAATGACGGGTCGGCACGGAGCGTTGCGGCGACCTCTGCCGCCGCGCTAGTGGGCGAGACGGCGCTGGTCGCCGCCGACCCGTTCGGCGACGGGACGGCGTTCTCGTTCCTGTTGAGCTTCTCCGGCCAGGTCTGGCTGGGTCCCGCCGCCAACGGCACCGGCGCGGTGCGGATGAACGCGGACGGCAGCGGAGCGCAGCTCGTCCCCTGGCAGCTCGAGCACAATGCCGGCGCGAAGAACACGGCGTACACGGGCGTCCCCGCGCACACCATCGGCTTCAAGGGATGCGCCGCGAACAGTGCCCAGTGCGGACCCGACAACGAGAGCGGACGCGGCCTGTTCTTCAACGGGGTCATCGCCGGAACCGAGTGGCTCGGCCTGGCCGGCGCCCACGCCAACGCGGGCACCGATTTCGCGCGATTCGTGTACCTGACCCAAGCGGGCTTTCCCCTCGCGACCGGGGGATACACCGACTTCGCGTACGCCGACCTCTCCAACAAGGTGTCGTCCAGCACCGTCAGCATCACCGCGGCGGCGGCGTACCACGACCGGCTGTACCTCGGGTTCCAGGACGGAAGCGGGTCGTCGTCGCCCATGCTCGAAGCCCTCACGGCGATGCCGCCGCTTCCGGGATCCAGTCCGACGGGCACGTTGCTCGACATGGGGGCGGTGAACATGCCGGGCGTCGGCGGCGGCCTGCGGCTCGACAGCATGGCGGTGTTGGGCGCTCCGTCCAACGACGCTCTCTATCTCGCCAACGCGAGCGGATTCACCCGCTCGACCTCCGCCACCCCGGGACAGTGCCAGGTCCTCCTCCTTCTCCTCCTCTGCCCCGACTGGACCAACGCCACGCCCAGCGCGGCCGCGTACGGCAACAAGACCTCGCTCGCGAGCAGCAAAACGTCCGATCTCGAACCGGCCGATCGCGCGGTCCCGGCGATGGTCAGCTTCGGCGGCCGGTTGTTCGCCGCCCGCAACACGACCACCGGTCCACAGCTTTGGTCCTGCGATCCGGCCCGCGGCGGCACCGCGGCGCAATGCGATCCTGGCGATTGGTCGCTGGTGGCGCCGAATACTTCGGGAGATACCCGGCTCACCCAGTTCAACGACGCATCCAACGCCTCCGTGACGCTCCTCGCTGCCACGCCACAGCACCTCTTCGTGGGCTTCAACAACGCAACCCGGGGCATCGTCGTGTACCGGACCGGGACCGCGGCGGCGGCGAGCGCCACGGATTTCAGCGGACGCCAGGGCTGCGCGGCGACCGGCAACGGGTGCCCGGGCCTGGGCGGCGACGGGCTGGGCAAGGGGCTGACGCGCATCTTCGACGGCAAGGCGCTGAGCTTCGCGGGCGCCGACTTCCTTTATCTGGCAGCGGGCACCGGCACCTCGCCCGTGCGCGTCTACCGCGCGGCGCCCTGAACGGTCGCGCTCGACCGACCGCGAGACGTCGCCTACACTGCACGACCTTTTGCAACCCCGGAGGGGACATGGCGGGCATCGAGACAGGCGACTTTCCCTCCAAGGTGCTGGTGGTCGACGACGAGTCGGTGATCCTGCAGCTGCTCACGACCGCGCTGAGCGCCGAGAACCTTCCCTTGCGGACGGCCCTGACCGCGGAAGAGGCGGAGCGAGCCCTCGCGTCGGAGGAGTTCGGCTGCCTGCTGGTGGACAAGAACCTGCCCGGCATGGACGGCATCGAGCTGCTGCGTCGGACCCGGAAACTGCAGCCTCACTGCGCCTGTCTGATGATGACCGGCTACGCCTCGATCGAATCGATTGTGGAGGCGCTCCGGCTGGGTGCGGCTGACTACCTGCAGAAGCCCTTCCCCAGCCTGAGCCTGGTGGCGGAGAAAGTCCGGATCGCGATCGAGAATGCCCGGGCCCGGTTCGAGCGCGAACGCTTCCTCGAGAAGCTGCGGGGGTTCGAAGCGGAGTTGCGGATCCGAGACGCGGCGATCGCCCGCCAGCGGACGGAGATCGAGGTCTTCAACGATGTCCTCGAAGCGCGCGTCGCGGCGGCGAACGGCGACCTGAAGCGCCGCTGCGCGATGCTCTCCGACGATCTGGCGCGGAACATCGGTGGCGACCGCGCCGCCCGGCTCTCGGCGGAGATGGTGCTGTCGACGGCGACCGAGCTGGAATCGCGCAAGGAGTCGGCTCCGCTGCGCGGCGAGCTCGCGCGCATCGTGCGCCAACTCGAGGACCATTTGCGGTTGCTGCACTGACCGACGTCTACGTGCACGTCGCGGGAAAGGCGGAGGGTCACTCCGCCTTTCCCGGTTGCGGCTAGAACGTGTGCTGCACGCGGCCGTACACGAAGCGGCCCACGTAGTCGTAGATGGTCGGATCGGAGTTGGCCAGCGGCGCCGCGAAGACGTACTGGGGCGACTGGTCGAACACGTTGTTCACGCCTGCCATGAGCACCGTCCTGCCGGCCGGGGTGCGCAGGAGATAGCTCGCGTTCAGGTCGACCGTCCAGTTGTAACCCGTCTGCCGCTTCGGAGCGGTGGGATCGAGCCAGCAGAGCCCGCCGACCGAGAGGAAGTGGCCCGAGTCCGAGTCGAAGGCAGAGCACTCCTTGAACGACCCCACGTACCTGGCGATCGCCCCCGCGCTGAGGCCACCGAGCCGCCAGTTTGCGCCCACGTTGAACTTGAGAGCGGGCAGTGGACCCAAGTCGTAGTTGCCCTTCCCGTGGATCGTCGGGCCGACGGCCTGGTCGCGATCGAACTTCGCCAGCCAATTTCCGTCGAATGCGAATCCGAAGCGTCCGACCTCGGTGGGCAGCGCATAGCGGACCGCGAAGTCGACGCCGGACGTGCGTGTCTGGGCCAGGTTCTTGTTAAAGTCGGTGACGAACAGGATAGTGCCGTCAGAGGCGCGCGTGATCAGGTTGCAGTAGGGCTCGAACGAGGTGCCGCCTGGGCCCGGATAGCAGCCCCTGAGGATGGCCGGAAGGCCGATGGTGCCGACCGGGTCGTCGATCCACATGGAGTAGTAGTCCACCGTCACCGACAGGTCACGCATCACCCGGGGCTGGAGCACGACTCCCGCCGTGAAGATCCTCGCCGTCTCCGCCTTCAGGCCGGAGTTGCCGCCGACGTGCGCGAGCTCCTGGTTGCCCGAGTCGCCCGATCCGCCCGCCGGGGCGCCGTGCGCCACGCACTGGGCCTTCAGCTCCGGCGTCACGGTGGCGAGACTGAAGTTGCACGGATCGCGGACAGTGGGTGCGGTCTCCCCGTTACCCAGATAGAGCTCGTTGATGGTCGGTGCGCGGAAAGCCGTGGAGAAAGTGCCTCGCACGGTGACGTCGTCAATGGGCCTATAGCGCGCGCCGAACTTGTAGGTGAAATTGCTGCCGAAGCTGCTGTAGTTCACGAAGCGGCCGGCCACGCTCGCCTCGAGGTCCCTGACGCCCGGAGCATTGGCGAGCAGTGGTAGCGACAGCTCGGCGTACGCCTCGTTCGCCTTGAACGATCCCTGGGTTGAGGTGAAGTTGAAGTCTGCCGAGTCGCCAGCCGCGGCGATCGGATCGGCGATTTGGGCGCCAGATTGGCGGCGGAACTCGTAGCCCACGGCGAGCGACACGGGCCGGTCGGAGCTGAGCTTGAAGAGCTCGCCCGTCGCGTTGGCGGCGACGGCGAACAGGGCGTCATAAGCGCGCGAGGTGCCCTCGAAGGCGAGCCCGGCGATTTGGTCGGACGTGAGCGAGCCGTTGTTCGGTCCGTCGAGGAGGTCGATCGGGACGCAGCCCGCGATCACGGAGCTCGCGTCGCCCTTCGTCCTCACGCACCGCTGAACGCCGCCGATCTGCATGGTGGGTCCCAGCGCGTCCGCGATGCGCGAATTGCGGAGCGCGCCCGCGGTGGTGAAGGTGCCGGTGGTTCGGCCATAGTTCAAGGAGGTGTCCCAATACCAGCCGCGCAGGGGTCCGAAATCCTCGGAGAGCGTGCCGTCCACCCCCGCGACGACGCGGAAGGTCCCCAGCTCCTCCCTGTACTCGCGGTGGCCGAACTCCACCAGCCGGCGGCCGGCGAAGGAGAGGTCCACTCCAAACGGGTTGTAGACGCTGTCCTTCGAGTACTTGAGCGAATAATCGCCCGGGTTGAGCGGCATGGGGGCGGCGTTCTGCTGCATGTTGCGCTGCACATAGGTCAGCTCGTAGTACGGGCGGACGGAGCCGAACCTGGTGTCGCCTGCGGAGTACGCCTGGATGCGCTGGGACGGAATGGTCAGGTAGTTCTCGGCGGCGAAGTTGTAGGCATCGGCACCAAGCATCGGGCGCCAGCCGAGTGGATCGGTCGGATCGCGGATGAAGTTCTTGCGCCAGTCGATCCCCGGGGTTGCGTTGGAGCGGTCAACGAGTTGGCGGCAAAGCGTGCCGGTCACGCATTGCGGGCCGGGATCTCCTGCAAGGGTTTGCGGCAGCCGGATGGTGCCCTGAGGCGTGCGGCTGCTGCCGCCGGGCTGCGCCTCCGGCAGGGTGTAGTCGTAGGTCAGCGCGTTGGCGCTCCAGGGGCGATCGCGCAGCCACGACGCCCCTTGGTCGAAGAACCCGACCGAGAAGAGGAAGTTCCCGAACTGGCCGGACCGGCCGGTGGTCACTTGCGCGTCGAAGGTCCGGGCGTCGTTGGCGGCCCCGGCGAGGCCGTACTGAGCGCTCGCCTCGGTCCCGTTGAAGGTCTTCCGGGTGATGACGTTGACCACGCCCGCGATGGCGTCCGAGCCGTAGATGGCCGAGGCGCCGTCCTTGAGCACCTCGATACGCTCGACGGCCGCCGCCGGGATCGAGTTCAGGTCGACGGAGGGTGACGCTCCGACGCCGGAGTTGACGTAGCGCCGCCCGTTGACCAGCACTAGCGTGCGGGTGACGCCCAGGGAGCGCAGGTTGACGCGCGTGGCGCCGTCGGCGCTGTAGGTCGCGCCGCCGTTGTTGAGCTGGAAGTTCGGCGCGTTGCCCTGCTCCGGGAGCATCTGGAGGAAGTCGCCGATGGTCACCTTGCCGCTCTCTTGCAGCTGCTGGCGCGTCAGGATGGTCAGGGGCGCCGGCGTGGTCAGGTCCTTGCGGCGGACGCGCGAGCCGGTGACCACGATCTCCTCTTCGGCGGCCGACCTCGCCGCGGCCGTGTCGGCCCCGGAGGGCACCGCCGTGGCGGGCTGCGGTTCCACGGCCGCCGGGGGCGCTGGAGCCTCCGCGGACTTGGATCCTTGTGCCGCCGCCATGCCCGCGGCGAGGATTGGAAAGACGAACGTCGCTGCGAACGTGCTCCGCCTCCGTGTCATGTGATGTTCCCTCCCGGCGAGGCGGCAGAACCGCTCTCGTCTCCCGTGATCACTGTCGAGTGGTGTCGCGCCGTCACCGACCCCGCGCGTGCGACGGTCGGATCTCGAGCGATGGTTTCGCCGCGCATGCCTGCGTGTGGACCGAGCGGGACCATGCGAAACCTTGCGCAGAGGGGCTGGTTGCGGCGCTGCTTGATTGCTGCAGCCAGCCTATCCCGCCTGCTCTGTGCTCTGCAATCAGCCGGCGGGGCGCTGGCGCGCGGCGAGGCGCTCGATGACCTCGACCAGCTGCGAGGCCTCGAGGGGCTTCACCAGGTGCGCGGCGAATCCCGCCGTCTTGCTGCGGACGCGATCGGTCTGCTGGCCGTAACCGGTCAGCGCCACCAGGACGGGCACGCGCCCACCGAGGAGCAAGCGCAGCCGCGACCCGAGCTCGTACCCGTCCATCGCCGGCAGCCCGACGTCGAGCACGGCGACGTCGGGCGAGAATTCCTCCACCACCGCCAGCGCGGCGGGACCGCTCTCGGCCGCGCACACCTCGTGTCCCGCGCTCTCCAGGATGTCGCCGAGCAGCATCCGCGCATCCTCGTTGTCGTCGACGACGAGGATGCGCCTGCGCGCGGCCTGGGAACCTGGCGAGCCGAGCGACGACGGCGCGGGCACCTCCGCGCCGCGGGCCCCCTCCAGGGCGGGCAGACGCACGGTGAAGGTGCTCCCCTTGCCGAGGCCGGGGCTGCGCGCCTCGACGGCCCCGCCGTGCATGGTCACGAGGTTCCGCACCAAGGCGAGCCCGATGCCGAGGCCTCCCTCCGCCCGGTCCGACGACTGCCGGCCCTGCACGAACAGATCGAAGACGCGGGGGAGCAGGCCTGGCGCGATCCCGATGCCGTCGTCCTGCACCTCGATCACGACCTGCGCTCCGTCGCGCCGCGCGGTCAGCGAGATGTGCCCGCCCGGCTCGGTATACTTGGCAGCGTTGGTCAGCAGATTGGCCACCACCTGCGCCACCCGGGCTTCGTCGGCTTCCAGGCGCAGGCCGCGCGGCGGGGCGTGCACGTCGAAGTGGTGCCGCCGCTGCTCGAGCAGCGGGCTGGCGATCTCGGTCGCCTTGGCGAGGACGTCCCGGACCTCCACCACTTGCCTGCGCAGCTCCACCTTGCCGCGGGTGATGCGCGATACGTCGAGCAGGTCGTCCACCAGGCGGATGAGGTGCCGGGTCTGCCGGTCGATCACCTCCTGCTCGCGCGAGATCCGCCCGTCGCCGCGCAGCTTCATCAGCTCGAGCGCGGTGAGGATGGGCGAGAGCGGATTGCGCAGCTCGTGGCCGAGCATCGCCAGGAACTCGTCCTTGGCGGTGCTGGCGGCCTCCGCCTGCTCGCGCGCGTAACGGAGCGCCTCCTCCAACTCGCTGCGGCGCTTCAGCTCGGTCTCCAGCGCGCGGGCGCGCTGCTGCAGCAGGCTGATGTCGCGCAGGCGCTTGTCGCGCTCGTCCGATTCCGAGTAGCTCTCCGCCGGGACCACGTGATCGTGTGCCTTGCAGATCCGGGCGAACGGCTCGCAGTGCGCTTCCTTGAAGAAGTTCCCCATCGCGTATGCGCACAGCAGCGAGAATGGCTGCGCGCGCCCGAGATCGTTCCAGAGCTCCTCCAGGCGGACGGCGGCCTGCGGGTTGCCCTCGCGCCAGAGCAGGTCGACCATCTCGCCGTACAGGCGCACGCGCTTGCGCTCGCACGCACCCAGGCAGCCGTCGATGGTTCCGCCGACTAGCGACCGGAACGGCTCCCACTGCGGCATGCCCCCGACCATGAACGCGTCGAGCGTCGCGCGTGCGTCGAGGAAGGTCAGCCGGCCCGCCGCGCAGGCGCGCTCGACATCGAAGCCTTTCGACAGGAGCGACTGCTGGAAGGCTCGGCGGTGCGGCGCGGTGGCGATGACGACGACGGGCTCGTCCGCGATCAGCCCGGCGCCGAGATACCGCGCCACGGTGTCCTGGAGGAACGCCTCGTCCTCGTAGAACTGGACGGTGTGGTCCGATCCGGCTGGCGCCGCCTGCAGCTCGGCGTCCGCAGCTCGGCTCGCGTCCATGATCGTCGGATGGTGCTGCGGATCCACCAAGCCACCTCGCGCCGGGAAACACCGTGCGGGCGGGCCGTGGCGGTGGCCTCGCCGGAGCGCCAAACCTAGCCGCCCCTCCGGCGCGACGCCAGCAAGGAGCGCGAGATACCCGCTCGTATGATGTGCTTCCGGACGAGCGACGGCAGCCCTGCTCGCAACCCGAGCGCCCGGAGCTGAACAGCAGCCCGGCCGGGTGTCAGCCGCCGGACATCGATGCTTCGGTCATCGCCTGGTGGCCAAGCGCGCGACGGCCGCGTCGGTCTCGGCGGCGAGTCGCGCCACGAGCCGCGCGGCGGGCTCCCGGCGCGCCATCCGCAACCCCTGCCCTGCCCAGAGCGAAAGGAACTCTGCCCTGCCCGCCTTCGCCGCAGCGGTGCGCAGCGGGCGGGTCAGCGCGTTCTGCAGCGGGAAGGGCAGGATCGCCTCGGGGTCCCGGTCGACCTGTTCCATGAACCGGTTGACGATTCCGCGCGCCGGCCGGCCTGAGAACGCGCGCGTCAAGCGCGTCTGGTGCTCGCGAGCGCCAAGGATGGCCTGCTTGTAGCAATCGGGCACGCCGGCCTCCTCGGTGGTGAGGAAGGCGGTGCCCATCTGCACGGCGCTCGCGCCGAGCGCCAGCGCGGCGGCGATCCCGCGGCCGTCCATGATGCCGCCGGAGGCGATGACCGGGACCCGCACGGCGTCGGCGATCTGCGGGACCAGCGCGATGGTGCCCACCATGGAGGTCTCGAAGTCGCCCGCGAAGCTGCCCCGGTGGCCGCCCGCTTCGCTCCCCTGCGCCACCACTGCGTCCACTCCGGCCTTTTCGAGGGCGATCGCTTCCTCGACGGTCGTCGCCGTACCGGCGAGGAACATGCCGCGCCGCTTGATCGCCTCGACGGCGTCGCCTGGCAACATGCCGAAGGTGAAGCTGAAGACGGACGCTCCCGTCTCGAGCGCGGCGGCGAGCTGCTCGGGAAATGCGTCGGGGGGCACGGAGGGGGGCCCGGGTACCGGCAGGCCGAGCTCCGCGTAATGGGGCGCCACCCGTTCGACGGCGCGGCGCGGATCGCGCGGCCCGTCGGGCAGGCGCACGGGCGCGAACAGGTTGACGCCGAACGGCCGCGAGGTGAGCGACCGCACCGCCCGGGCGGAGTCGGCGATCTGCTGGGGAGTCAGGTACGCGGCGCCGATCGAGCCGAGCGCGCCCGCCTCGGAGACCGCGGCGACCAGCCGGGGAGTGTCGCCGCCCCCGGCCATCGGGGCCTGGACGATGGGGTGCTGGATCCCCAGTCGCGCCAGCAGATCGGTCGGCCTATCCATGCGCAATCCTCCCGCTCAAGCGGTCTGGGCGGCAGCGCCTCGTCCGGGGGGGCCTCGCGAGGGCGCGGTAGCCTGCGCAGCCCGCGCCGCAACGGACGCGAGGCGCTTCATCCCTTCGGCGATCGAGTCGGGGGGCCGGTTGGAGAAGTTCAGCCGCAGGAAGTTGCGCTCTGGCGCGCGCGCGAAGAACGGCGCACCGGGCACGAAGGCCACCTGCTCGCGCAGCGCCTCGGGCAAGAGGCGCGAGGCATCCGCGCCGTCGGGAAGACCCACCCAGACGAACAGGCCGCCTTCGGGACGAGTCCAGGTGGTGCCGGAGGGGAACTCGCGTCCGAGCGCGTCGAGCATGGCGTCGCGGCGTTCCGCGTAGAGCGCGCGGACGCGGGCGACGTGCGCGTCGTAATCGAACGATTCGAGCAGCCGCGCGGCCGCGCGCTGCACCAGCGTCCCGGTGTGCAGGTCGCAGGCCTGCTTCGCCACCGTGAGCGCACGGATGGTCTCCTCCGCGGCCACCACCCAGCCGATGCGCAGGCCCGGCGCGAGCGTCTTCGAGAACGTGCTCAGGTAGATCATCGGGGCGCGCCGGTCGAGCGAAGCGACCGCGGGCAGCTCGGCGCCGGAGTAGCGCAGCTCGCCGTACGGGTCGTCCTCGAGCACTGCGACGCCATGCTCGGCGGCGAGGCGCGCGAGCTGCTCCCGGCGCTCGAGGGCGAGCGTGGTGCCTTTCGGGTTTTGGAAGGTGGGGACCAGATAGACGAGCTTCGGGCGCACCCGCTTCAGCGCCCGCTCGAGCTGATCGACGCGCATCCCGTGCTCGTCGCTGCCGACGGTCACGAACGATGCCTCGTGCGCCTCGAACACCTGGAGCGCGGCCAGGTAGGACGGGCTCTCCACCACCACCACGTCGCCCGGATCGACGAGGACCCGGGCGACCAGGTCGATGCCTTGCTGCGAGCCGCTGGTGATCAGCACCTGCTCGGGGGAAGCGTAAAGACCGCGGCGGCGCATGCGCTCGGCGATCCAGGCGCGCAGCGGCCCGAATCCCTCGGTGGTGCTGTACTGCAAGGCGGCTGCACCTTCGCGCGCGAAGACCTCCGCGTGGGCCCGGGCCAGCTCCGCCACCGGGAACGCCTCGGGCGCGGGCAGGCCGCCGGCGAAGGAGAGGATCTCCGGCCGTTCGGTGACCTTGAGGATCTCGCGGATGGCGGACGCCTTGACCCGGCTGGTGCGCCTCGAGAACTTCGGGGACCTCAAGCGGCCTCCTTGCGCCTGCGGCGCGGGCCCCCGGGCAGCTCGGGGAGCGGGATCTGCGTCTGTTCCTTGACCGTCGAGAGCACCACCGTGGTGTGGGTCCGGGTCACGCCAGGGATGCGGCGCAGCGTATCCGAAATCAGCTCGTCGAGCGTGCCGGTGTTCCGGGTGACCACCTTGAGGAGGTACGAGTCGAGCCCGGCCACGCGGTGGCACTCGAGCACCTCGGTCACCTCGAGGATCTTGCGGATGAACGCGTCGTGGTGGCGGGGGTGCGCGATGCGGACGCCCACGAAGGCCCGGATGTCGTTGCCGAGCAGGCGGGGGTCCAGCCGCGCGACGTAGCCGGTGATCGCGCCCCGCTCCTCGAGCTTTCGCACCCGGTCGGCCACCCCGGGCTGCGAGAGGCCCACCGCCTCGGCGATGGCCATCTGCGTGGTGCGGGCGTCGCTCTGCAGCAGCGCCAGGATCTGATAATCTATCGGATCGAAGGCACCCAATCGATGTTCCTATCGGCAGTAGCGTTTATGGGTGGATGAACTATAGGCACTGCCCGCGCGCTGCGTCAAGACCGCGACGCGCCTCCCGTCGGTCAGAAGACGGCCCTCTCCGCGCGCGCTAAAGCGTGGCGGCCCAAGGAGGACGCCATGACCGCTCGCCTCGCCTGTGCCTTGCTCTTGCTCGCTCCCGCCGCTGCCGCGCCGCAGCAGGACGACCGCGGGAAGATCATGCTGACCATCTTCCTGCGCCACGATCAGTCAAAGACGCTGCCGGAGATCCGCGCGCAGCTCGAGCACACCGGCTTCATGGCGGC
>Ga0137396_10000833_pt1 | contig 15338 bp, 12 predicted proteins | sample czc16metaG_FD_108284 | JGI IMG/M metagenome (GOLD analysis project Ga0137396, IMG submission 108284) | Vadose zone soil microbial communities from Angelo Coast Range Reserve, California, USA - czcobulk3.16 metaG | ecosystem: Environmental > Terrestrial > Soil > Vadose zone | place: USA...
GATAGCCCTTGATAGTCCAACATCGATGATTATCTCGCCGCCGTCGCCTGAGAAGCGGGATACGACGTTGTTGAGCTTGTCATAGACTAGGAGTTTTCCATGGTCTATCATTGCGACTTCGTCACATATATCAGAAACCTCGTTTAGGAGGTGGGAGCTCATGAAGATGAGCCGGTTCTTGTGTTTGAGAGATTTTACGATCTCTCTGACCTCGGACATCCCTCTAGGGTCGAGGCCCGTGCTTGGCTCGTCGAGTAGGAGGATTTCAGGTTCCGATAGAAGGGCTGCGGATATGTTGATCCGCTGTTTCATTCCTTTGGAGAATTTTCCAACTTTCTTGTCCAGCCATTCTTCCATCTTTACTTCTGAAACTACTTCCTCGATTTTCTTCTTCCTTTCCGAACGGGGCATTCCTCTGATTTCTGCGACCATGGAGAGCGCTTCTCTCGGGGTTAGAGCGGGATAGATCTCTGGGCTTTCGATTAGTGATCCGACTGAGGCGAGAGCCTTCTTCTTGTTTTCGTGTACTGATATTCCGTTGATTAGCGCCTTTCCCTCGGAGGCTCGAATCATATCGGTGAAGAGCTTTAGAGTAGTTGTCTTCCCAGCTCCGTTCGGCCCGAGAAAACCGACGCACTTCGAACCTTCAATCTTCAGGTTGAGATTGGATAACGCGGAAAACGAGCCATACCGTTTTGACAGATTTACAGCTTCAATAGAAGGGCTGGACAATCCACTATCTCCTAAGAGTTCAGTCCCGGATTCAAGAGCATTCTAAGAGCGTCCAATGTTTCACGAAGTGGATATTGGTGACAGTCTCGAAAATACCCCATTATTAGACACTTTTCCTAGCGCTAGAAAGAGCCAGCGAGAGATGAGGTCCGCTTCTAGCATGCAAATGAGGATCTCCTTGGGTTTCAAAGTTTAAAGGAACCATGGGCTCCTAATCGCTGCGAGCATCTGTTCGCGTTGACGAGTACCATTCTTCCACGTTCGGCCGATTATGAAGTCAAACTAACTCCTGACCATGAGAGCCTGCGGAATACGATCCGTGATTTTGCTGAGAAACAGATCCGGCCGATAGCAGCGGAGATTGATCGGAAGAACCACATTCCCCGGGAACTGCTCAACCAGATCGCGAAGCTCGGACTGACCGCTATTACCTACAAGGAAGAGTATGGTGGACTGGGCGCTGACCTACTATCGATGGTTATCGCGCTCGAGGAATTAGCCCGTGTGTCAGCCGCCTGCTCGACGGTTTTCGTTGCTAGTCATCTTGTTTCTGAACCTTTGAACGAGTGGGGGACAGAGGAGCAGAAGAAACGCTACCTCGTCCCAATGGTCGCGGGCGAGAAGATGGGGGCACACGCTATGACCGAACCCGGCGCGGGATCAGATGTAGCAGGAATCAAGTCCACGGCAAAACTCCACGGGACCCACTGGGAGATATCCGGACGAAAGACGTTCATCACAAACGGCGAGATTGCCGACCTCTACCTAGTCTTCGCGAGGACCAGCCCGTCGCCCAGCAGACAGGAGAGACACAAAGGACTCAGCGCGTTTCTAGTCGAGCGAGGAACTGAGGGATTCCTGGTCGCAAGCAAGATCGAGACAACCGGACTACGTGGCTCGCAACCATCCGAGCTAGTCCTCGACCACGTGAAAGTTCCCAAAGACAATTTGCTGGGAAAAGAGGGTGACGGTTTCTATGTGGGAGTAAAGACCTACGATCGCGGCAGAATAGATGTTGCAGCACAGGGCGTCGGGATCTGTCAGGCCGCATACGAGGCGGCCATAAGCTACGCCCAAACCCGAACCAGTTTCGAGAAACCATTAATCGAATTTCAACAAGTACAGTACAAACTCGCGGAGATGGCTATGGGCCTTCACACGGCCCGGTTATTGACCTATTGGGCCGCGTCCCTGAAAGATCAGGGAAAGGATTTCGTAAAAGCATCATCCATTGCGAAGGTTACTTCAACTGAGGCAGCAGAAAAGCTGTCGTTGCTAGCTATGATGATACACGGTGGTTATGGTGTCGCGACGGAGTATCCGGTGGAACGGTTTCTGCGGGACTCGCAGATTATTAAGACATACGAGGGCACAAACGATATTCAGCGTTTGTCGATTGCAAAGCAACTCCTGAGAGAACTGAAACAATAGGATTACCTGGACAACCTGGGGTTCTCCGCAAGACTAATCCTTATCCTCCTCGTTTTCAAGTCAAGGCTTGAAGCTGAAGATAATCAGCCCTCTGCTACTTTTACTAGTCATGCCTTTCAGTTCGTCCCTCTCGTTGGATAGACCGAGCACAAGACAGGAACCCGGTGCCATGTATTCTCAGAGTCTGGCTTCTGGGGTAACGCTTCCCCAATCGAGCTCGAATGTGGAGATTGCTGGCGAGGCCTCGCCGGACCGGCAACGCGTCGAACCCACCGTTGCCGTTGACCCTCACAATTCCAGTATCATAGTGGCCGGAGCTCAGGATCTGCGTTTGAAGGCTGTTGGTGAACACAGATGGCATGGCTACTACAGGTCTACGGACAAGGGACAAACTTGGACCTCCAACCTCCTTCCCGGCTATCCTGGTGACACCTCGCCTCAGGGGGTAGCCTCAGCTCTGCATGGATCGAACACCACATCCGACCCGGTTCTCGCCTTTGACAGAGCTGGCAACCTATACTACGCCGGGCTCGTCCTCAACTTCAGCACGACATCTGCTATCGTCCCCTCGGTCGCTTTCGTTGCCAAGTACGTGAACGACGGGGGAACGTACGCTGGTGTAACGCTGGTGCAGGGAATATCAGCAGACAAAGAATGGATTGCCGTAGACACCACTGGAGGGCCGAACGATGGGAACGTCTACCTAGCCTACGATGCTGCGTTGACGCCGACGTCTAATTTCGCGACGGTCTTCGCGCGCTCCACGGACGGTGGGAAGACTTTCTCAGCACCCTTCTATGCTCCTACGGACCAGACCGGCGGTCTACCCGGGGTAACAGTGGACTCAGCCGGTAACGTCTATGTTTCATCTGATGCCTTCGACCCCGTCACTGGCGTGGCGTTGAACTACACGCAGGTGTCGAAGATAACTAATGGAGGGACCACCGTCGTCCAGAATGTCAGAGCTGTCAACCCCGCTCACTGGTTGTTCAACTCGCCACAGGGCGGAAGCTTTCGTGCTTTCACGATACCCCAGATCGCCTCCGACTCCCAAGGCGTCTACCTCGTCTGGGATGACGTGAGACTCGGAAATGCCAACGTGTACCTGACAAGATCAACCGACGGAGGAATCACCTGGACTCCTCCTCTGAGGGTCAACGATGTGGTCTCAGGACAGCACTTCTTTCCAACCGTTACAGCGTCCGGCGGGACGGTTGCCGTCGCTTGGTATGACAGCCGATTAAGCTCGCCTGGAACTATGACAGCCCTCGATGTGTTCTTCGCGCAGTCGACGGATGCAGGGGTCACTTTCTCGCCAAGCTACAGGGTGACCAGTGTTTCCTTCAACCCGAACATTGTGAAGCGAACTGATCTCCCGAACACTAACTCAATCTTCATGGGCGACTACATTGGTATCTCATCAGGGCCTGGATTTTCTTATCCAATATGGACCGACAACAGGAATGCCTGTGACACCCTAGATCCGACCTATGGTTGCGTTGACCAGGACGTTTTCACAGCCGCACTGACCCCAATTCACAATGTGACAGCTACCCGAATGAGTGTTAGCAGGAGCTTCGACTACAATAGTGTCCCTTCAAACCCGATCATCGTCAACGTTACTGTTGCAAACACTGGAACCGTATCTGAAACCTTCACAGTGAACCTTGCAGCCAACTCGACGATCGTCGCGTCGAGAAGCGCAACTCTAACGGCCGGCGCCACTAACCTGGTTAGTCTCAGCTGGCACGCCGAGTTGCTGCCCCGGGGCAACTACACCCTGTTCGCATCAGCAGTTTATGGACCGTCAAACCTGTCGAACGGCGCAGTGACATACGGTCCGTTCACCATCTTCTTCCCCGGAGACCTCGACAGAGACTGTCGCGTCGACATAGTGGATGTCGCTACGGTCGCTTTTGCCTTTGGCTCGACTCCCTCTTCCCCCAACTGGAACCCCTACGCGGACCTAAACAACGATGGCACCGTCAACATCGTGGACGTAGCCACAGCAGCATTCCACTTCGGCCAAACCTGTTGATGGGCTTTGCCTCCTAGGAAATTCTTGGAGCGGCTGGAAGCCTATATTGACGCGCTATGGATTTTGCAACATTCTTTGGAGATTGATTCGTGGTGTCGATGCTCAGGCTCTTACGAAACAGAATTTCTGAGTCGAGATTGTATCTCCGGAACAGGTCGCTCAGGGTCTCCTCGGTGCTGACTTTTCCCATTCTCTTCCTCCGACTCGCATTGACACGCCTAGCCAATTCTTCCCGGTCGCAATAAAGCCGAACAAAGCGCACTTGCCCTCCATGCGATCTAGCCCTTTGAACAACTTGCTTCACAAACCGGTCGTCCTCCTCGCCTTTGCTGTAGACAAACGTGAAAATTGTGTCAATTCCTTCTTTTGCGGCCATCTCCAACATTTCCAGTCGATACTTGCCGATGAGACGCCAGAAAGTCCTTGTTCCAAACTCAAAAATAGACTGGACAAACTGGATGGAGACGTGATTGTCGAAAAGTTTGAACCCTGTTAGCTTTGACAGTTCAGTTGCGACGGTCAGCTTACCTGACGCAGGAGGTCCATAAATGAAGACGAGTCTCATTCCAGGAATACTCCTTCTGCGTTGAAATAAATAGCTGCAAGAGCCCTAGCAGGAGGATTGAGTTTGAAGTTCATTCTCTCGGGATTGGGAAACTGGTACAATGGATGGAATCTGACCGATCAAGCGGTCCAGCTCGCAGACAAGCTGGGGTTCTGGGGAGCAGTAATCCCTGATCACTACATGTGGGCTGAAGCCTTTGGTCAGCCACAGAAAGATTCGACAGTCGAGAGCTGGATAGCGCTAACCTATCTCGCGGCCAAGACCCAGAAGATCAAACTTGGAACAATTGTCACGCCCATCCCGTTCCGTCCACCGGCAATGCTGGCCAAGATGGTGGCGACCATGGACGTGTTATCGTCTGGACGCTCGATCCTCGGCGTAGGGGCTGGATGGTCCCAGACAGAATTCGAAGGCTACAGCATATGGGACGATCCCAAAACACGTGTCGCCAAGACGCAGGAAGGGGTGGAGTTGATCTTACAACTCTGGCAGAAGCCACAGGTTGACTTCAAAGGAAAATACTATCACGCGAAAGGTGCGATTCTAGATCCCAAACCAGTCCAGAAGCCCCACCCACCCTTGATGTTTGGTGGCGTCGGGACACGAATGCTACAGCTCGCAGGTCAATACTCTGACATTTGTCACATTCCGCCATGGGTCAATGTCCCAATGGAGAAAGCTCGATCGATTGTCAAGCAGGAGGCGCGAAGATTCCATCGCGAGGATAAGATAGCGTTTGCAGCCGGGTCAGTTGCCAACCGCGACCAGAAATTCGACGTGAAAGCTGTTGGTCAGGACGTGGAACAAGCGGCAAAAGACGGAGCCCTATACTACATCGCACCCCTCCATCGCACGGGCTTTCTCGACAACGTCAAGGAATTTGCGAAGAGCATCATACCCTCATACTCAGGCTTGGACTAGGAACATCGCGGTTGGCCCCAGCCTCAGCACTTCGGGTTCGTACTTTTCAGCAGAGGTCGTCTTCGGCTGCAGGGATTCTTTCTTAGCTCTGCAAGTTTGATTATGTCGGCATTGAAACGGCAAGAGTTCTTCGCGTCCAACCCATTGTCACAAGGGTCACGCGGATGGGATCGGTACTATCCCTAGGAATTGTTGCTGGTTGTGAGAGGGGTTCTGGCCAGAGTCATGGTTGGAGACGGACAGCACGTAGGCTGCCGTGTTAGATAGTGCAAGTCCGAAGTAGTCTCCAATGAATGTTAGCGAAGTCGTGGGACCGAACGGGGTAGGCAGCTGGTCGGTCGTGCTTCCAGGGTTCTGGGGATCCCAGGTGGCAGTTGACACGCGAATGTTCAAGCCTTCTGCCCGGAGGCCGCCTGAGGTATCTGAGTAGAACTGGATGGTTGTGTTGATGCAGAAGTTTGTCCGGCCTGCGTCGCTAGGTAGGATGTTTCCGTCATTAGTCGGGCATTGGAGTCGTCGGTCGTAGAACGAAACAGCGACTGTCCCGCTTGGCGAGGCTGCAACCGTAGGCTGGAACTGGTCCGTCCCGTCATGAACCGTCGAGGGATCGTTAACGTTCACTGGTGTTGTCCAGTGGGACCCGCCGTCGAGCGACTCTGTCAGCTGAACGTCAACCCCGTTTCCACTGTCAACCTCCAGAGCTAGGAGGAGATGGCCGTTAGCTGGGTTAACTGCGAAATTGTCGGCTATTCCATCTCGGAAAGAAGTGTTGGCGAGTGCGGCTGTTGAGACGGCGTTGAAGCCGGCGGCGAGCATGGGAGCGGAGAATGTCTGTCCCCCGTCCTTGGATTTGAGAACCCAAACGTCGACTGTCGGACGGGTATTGGATGGGAAGCTAGTATACGCAGCGTAAAGTGTTCCGTCAGGGACGGTCCCCATCATTATGAACTGGTTGAACGGGCTGTCATTGTTTCTGCTTGTAAGTTTCACGGGGGTCGAGAAGTGTGCAGCTTGGTCGGTGGACCGTGAAAACCATAGGTCGTTGCTGATCCCTGTGAACAGGGTCCAGCCGACGTAGATGTTGTTGGCGAACGGGCTGCCAGGGTCGTTGTCGACGGTTATCCACTGCTTGTCACCTGTTATTCCGAGCCCGCTGGAGTTGTAGATTGCAAGAGCGGCTCCATGGTTTGCTGTCGTCCAAGAATCCCCTCCATTGGTAGATTTGACAACGAAGATGGCGTCGTTGGGGACAACTCCCCAGACCTGATGCCCGGCGGGATTGTACCGGAAACTGTAGGGGAGGAATGCGGAGTAGACGTTTCCTTGAGTATCGAAGGCAAGGATCGGGTCCGTGGTGTCGACCCAACTGTTTTGGGGAGCGGTTTGGCAATCGAACCCGGGGACAATACCGTCATTCCAGTGGAGCCCGCCATCCCTTGAGACCTGCGCTCCAATATGGAAGAGGTAATGTTGAGAGTCGAAGAAGAATTTGGACATGGCGACAATATGCTGAGGGTTAGTCGGATCTACAGCTATCCATGACTCGCTGTGATGATTGTTGTATTGAGCGTTAGTCACGCAAGCGCCGGTCTTATCCGTGGCTCCACCCACAACTGGATAGCTTGCCTGAATGTTCACAACTCCAGGCTGGCTACCGTATGGGGCCGGGGAAGACTTTGTCGCGTAGGCTTGCAAAGGGACTGTCAGCATCAAAGCGATAATCATCGCGGTAGTCAATAGGAACCGAATCGTTCTGTCGGTTTTCGGGTCTGTCATGAATGTCAATGCCATGGATTATGTGAGCTAGCTTATGGGTGTTTACCAAAACATTGACCAAACGGGTCTTAATCGTCTCTAAGTCAAGGAATGGTGACTGGGCGAACTCAAATGTAGCCAGATCTTCTAAAATGATGACAGGGATTGTCCATGAACTCTTGGAGCACAAGCGGTGCCACGGTTCGCACATCGCGCTTAAGCGAAGACTATCTGTATCGTTCTAGCCTTCTCGATGACGGGTCGCACTAGCCCGAACGCTGGGCGCAGGAAATTCCCAACAACCGTCTGGTCCTTCTCCCCCACGTAAGGCATTTTGCATTCGAAGGGGCCCCAGAGGCTAGTGTCCTGAACTTTCGTTCTTGATGGGTGGAGACCTTCTCGACGTCATACCTCAAATCTCAGGTTAGTTTCAGCAGTCGGTGAAAGGAAGCCAGCATCTGGCCTGAATGGATTCTAGTCGAAGCCACTTTCCTCGCGCTCTCTTCTCGACTTGTCATCTTCACTTCGTGCTTCGATGTTCTCAGCCTTCTCATTCTCCTCTCTTTTGGTTTCCTCTTCTGAATCTTTGGAGCCTATCCAATTCCACCAGATTCGGAAGACTCGGTAGTCCCACAATCGATACCAAGCACTGGGTCCCAAGCCTCCCATGGCAACTGAGGCCAAGATCCACAGCCCTATTGGCAAGAACAGGAAGCCCAATGTCAAATACTCCCACGAGCCGAATCCTTCGTAGGAGATGAGGATTATTCCCGGCGCGAGGACTGCGAGGCCTATTGAGAGGCCCACAAGCAGCTTGACGGCATCCGCTTTCCGCGCTCTGCGTGAAAACTGTCGTTCTTCGGCCGATTCTTCTGCCATGTCCTCTTCAATACTTTGATCAAGTGTCTCTACCATAGGCGCGACATGTTCAAGGTCCTCGCCACAAACCCCGCATGTTTTCTCATCATCTGGACTAATCGATCTGCAACTAGGACATTTCTTCAAGTCTTTCCAGAGACCCGCATTCCAAAGCTAATCATTTGGCACTATGTCCTTTATTCCTTGGGGACTTCGAAACCGTAGAAACTAGGTTTTGAATCTCAATCTAGGATTGATATCAACGCGCAATGGTTGTGCTCGTCTGCGGAAAAACTCGTCGAAAAGCTGATATTTGCAACTCTCAAGCGGTTCCGTGAAACATTTTTTCTAAGTGAGTCGTTTTAGAGGGCTGTGGATTCCTAAGGCAGGACCGCTCTTAGATGTCAGGAGCCTCTTCTTAATGCAAACCTGAGTGTCGGCGAATCAGCTTGATTCCTACCACGGTAGCTCGTGTTCCGGCCAAGATAGCCAATAGGTCCAACTGGTAGCATCATATACGAGTCGGCGATCCTGGACCACAGCTGGTGAAAGTGAACGTGCCTGCCAGACCTAAGACAACCAACACAAAGCCAATGACAGGTAGGGGCCTGGCGAAAAGCTTCTAGCACCGAAGTCACGTGTCAAAGTTGAAAATCAACTATGTCTGGCTGGCCAAATACTCCCTTTGGTTGAGCGCGTTTCGAAACTGGGATGGTGCTCTACATCTACGAGTCTCTCACGAGAGACGACCCGCCGCGGACAAGCTTTCAAACGAATAGGCGCACATTAACCGCCTAGAAAACTTAGAAGCCTGAGACCGCCGATCCTCGCGCTACCGGTGAAGACTCGTGAGGATATGTGTCATTTCTGATACACATACGGACTCCATCGACAACCTGCCTCGGCAAGTCCTTGGCGAGTTATCCGGTGCTGACATGATCATTCACTCTGGGGATTTTACTGGCAAACGGCTCGTGGACTCGTTGCGCAAGATCGGCTCTTTCAGAGGCGTCTATGGCAACATCGACGGACCAGATGTTAGGAAGGAATTGTCAGCAATTGACGTCATTCAAGTAGGGGATTTCAAGATCGGTGTCAGCCATCCGGCTGAGGGTGGCCCTCCCCACAACTTGGAGCAGAGGCTACGGCTCAGGTTCCCCGGGGTCCAGGCCATTATTCACGGACACAGCCATAAGACAAAGAACGAGTTCCGGGACGGTGTTCTCTGGTTCAACCCTGGGAGCGCTACAGGAAAATTCCCCGCGATGCAGAAAACTTACGGCATCCTAACAATCAACAAGGAGATTCATGGAGAAATCATCCGACTCTAACCAATCGTAAATCAGGAATGCTTGACGATGATACGCCCGAATAAGGCTCATCCCTGGGAGCTAGCATGGAGACAGGAGAGGTGGGCCGAAGCTTCGCCACCACTCCCTGCTGTCGCGGATTTCGCTGAAGACTTGAAGCGTGAAGGCGCCAAGAGGGTTCTGGACCTAGGCTGCGGGGCAGGTCGACATTCCATACTTCTCGGCAAGATCGGCTTTCAGGTTGTAGCTCTTGACGTCTCAGAAACAGCCCTCAAAATCCTTGAAGATCGATTGAGGACTGCTTCCATGGACAATGTTACGCTCGTCAAGCATGAAATGTGGGAGTTGCCTTTCGTGGGCAATTATTTCGATGGGATGGTATGTACAAACGTTCTCCACCACGGGAAACTAGTTGAGATCAGGCAAGCGATCCGAGAGGTTCATCGGGTGATGAGAAAGGGTTCCTCGGCTTTCATCGTCGCTCTATCCACAGCAGATTTCAGAAAAGGTAACGGCAAGATCTTGGAGCGTAACACTTACGTTTTCACCAGGGGAGAAGAGCGAGGAATAATCCATCATTTCTTCACGAATCAAGAACTCCGGTCGTGTTTCAGAGGGTTCAAGATCTTATCGTTTGAAGAGAGATTGATTCCGGTCGAAGAGGGCGGAAACCGTGCTCATTTCCTAGTGAAGCTGAGAAAATCCTAGACTACTCGGTCGCTTTTCTGGACTCGCCTTGACATGTGAGCCGCCATCATCTTTCCCGCATTATCATAAGCTAGTCGAATCAGCTCTTTCGCAGCCTCAACATCTCCTTCCGAACGGATTCTGAACGTGACCCATCCAGCTTGCGGAGCAAAGCGATGCGGTTCAGCCTTGCCCTCTTTCAGAATTCTCTCCTGATCCTCTTTGGAGAGCCTGATGTCAAGATACGAAGACCCATGAGAATGCATGAATTCGAGGCCGTGAACTTGGAATTCGGTCCCGCCGAACCTGTGTGAAGCCTTCGTAACATTCGGGAGTTGTAGAATCCAATCTTGAAGAGACTTGTCCAAGTAGAGCCTGCCCAGATAGAAACTGATCTTGGTCTTACAAAGGTTTAATCAATTGCAGCCATGATAAATGCTCTCATGTCGGGACAGTGGACACTCCCAATTGAACTGAGAGACTTCCAACCGGACGACTACGGGAAGTTGGCCCACGTCTTCGGCTCGATCTTCCCTGACTACGACCGAACACCGGAAGAGTGGCGGTTTGAAGATGAGAGTCTCGACAAGTCAAAGTTCCATTTCAAACGATACTCTTGCTTTAGCAACGAAGTCCAGGGTCCAGTCGGGTTTGCTCAGTGTCAACATGTCCCTTGGATGTATCATCCGAAGAAACTCTGGTTCGATATCTGGGTCGATCCACAACATCAGAGGAAGGGAATTGGTAGTGCACTCTACGAGCGGTTGAATCTCGACTTCAAGGATCTGGGTACAATTACATCATGGACTGGTGTCAGGGAGGACATGCCGTTTCCAATCAAGTTCGCAACGAATCGAGGGTTCCACGAGAAGATGAGAGCCTGGGAGTCACGCCTCAACCCCGCCTCAGTCAATCTATCTGTTTTCCAAAAATATGTGGACAAGGCGTCTCAGCATCGAATCCAGTTCGTCACACTAGACGATGAGAGGAGGGCCGATACTGAATGTTATCGGAAACTGCATGCTCTGGTCCAAGCGGTCTCAGAAGATATTCCTCGGCCTGAACAGTTCACGCCGGTCTCTTTTGAGCAGTGGTCAGCCTTTGAGATGAAGAGTCCCAACTTGGTCCCTCAAGGCTACATGATAGCAAAGGATGGCGACAAGTACGTAGGTATGAGCACGGTATGGAAGGCTCAGAAAGACCCCAAAGGCCTCTATCAAGGACTAACAGGAGTAATACGAGAATACCGGGGACAAGGGATAGCGGTTGCCTTGAAACTCAAAGTCATCGAGTTCGCTAGAAACAACAGGTACGAGAAGCTGAAGACCTGGAACGACTCGACCAACGCACCCATGCTCGGAATTAACATCAAGCTCGGCTTCGAACGAGAAGTCGGCTGGATAACCTTGGAGAAGAACCTGGCATAGATAGGAATGTCGAAGCTTCCCGTTCTAACCCTCAAAGGCTCGCCATACCAGATAGGATACAAACACGGAAAGAAGGCTCGCCCAGAAATCGAGCATAACCTAGAGGTCTACTTTCGTCGCTTCAAGAGCGAAACCGAGCTCTCGCGTGATGTCGCCGTCAGTCGAGCAGCAAAATTCCTCGACGTGATCAACAAGGTAAGCCCCGAATACGCAGAGACAATGAAGGGTGCCGCCGCCGGCTCGGGCCAGGAAATTCTTGAAATCACTGCATTGAACGTTCGTTATGAGTTGATGTACAGTCAGTTCTCGAAGATAGGACTGAAACCAATGCCCAAGACCTTCGGCTGCACAGCCTTCGCCGCACTTCCAACAGCAGTGGACAATGGACACTTGATGATGGGACAGAACTGGGACTGGATACCAGAGGTCAAAGGCCTCTTCCTCAAAGTCCGAAACGAAAACGGCCCGGATGTCTTGTCGTTCACGGAAGCCGGAGTGGTCGGAGGCAAAATCGGCTTGAACTCTGAAGGGGTTGGCTTGCTGATTAACGGAATTGTGTCCAACAAGGATGACTGGGCTCGGCTGAAGAAACCCTTCCATGTACGATGCTGGGAAATCCTCAAGTCGAAAACTCTTGGAAAGGCGGTTAGAGTAGTTTCTCAAGGCGAGCGAAATTGTTCGGCTAACTTCATCGTAGGGCAACAAAGAACAACGGGAATGGGAAAGGTGATTGATATCGAGTCCGCCCCCGAAGCGGTCTGCGAACTTGAACCAGACAGGGGAGCGGTTGCACACACTAACCATTTCTCGAACCCAAAAGTTCTCGGGGTAAAACAGGTTCTGGACGAGGAGCGATTATCAACACTTCAACGATATCGGAGAATCCAGAAGCTCCTGGACGGAACGGCCCGAGCAGGACAAAAACTGAATCTCGCCTCAGCTAAGGACTTGTTAAGGGATCATTATGGGAAGCCCGAATCCGTATGCCGTCACTCCAACCTGAAACTTCCACAGTACGACAGATACGAGACAGTGGTTTCCGTAATCATGGATCTCCCTGGCAGAAAGCTTTGGGCTGCAATGGGTTCGCCATGCTCAACAGAATACAGTTCCATTAAACTCTGAGAGAGAATATCTCGCGTATTTTTGCCAGGGAGGTGGTCAACTTCGCTAGATCTTTGGCCGTAAAAACGGGGAAATGTTCCGCCCATGGGATCCAGCCATAGTCAGAAAAATATCGGAAGATAGCCTTGCGGTTCCCTTCCCGTGTTCTCCATTACCGAATCGTATTTCAATGAGGAGGGCTCATAAAGCTGGTCGACAAGTTCGATGCCCTCAGCACAGAAACGTCGAGTCACCGAGAAGACCCGTAGGAGGGAAAGTCGAGGAAGAACCTACCTTGTAGCTCTAGTTTTGATCATCCTCGCTGTGGGCGTTGGCTGGTATGTCTACGCGTCCGCTACGGCGCCCAAACCTGACTTCACGATCTCAGCTCCTACCGGCGTTACGATTCATACGGGTACTCTAACTACTTCAACGGTCACGGTAGCTGCCGTGAACCAGTTCGATGGAACGGTTCTTTTGACCGCGCAAGGGTCGACTGGTCTGACTGTAACAATCAGCCCTGCTTCAGTTACAGGCTCGGGCACAGTTACTCTGAAAACATCCGCGACCACTAATGGTAGTTATGCCGTGACAATCACGGGGACAAGTGGCGGTCTGACTCACTCCGTGACGCCCAGAGTGGCTACACCAGTGTTCGCTACACTCTATACTAGTAACGGAACGATAGTAGTCGAGCTCTATCAAGCCCAAGCCCCTAGGACTGTGGCTAACTTCGTGAATCTTGCCCGGTCAGGATTTTACAACAACCTTACCTGGCACAGAATTGTTCAGGCTAATCCCGCAATAATACAGACCGGGGACCCAAACACGAGAAACGGTACAGGCAACAGATCTACTTGGGGAACAGGGGGTTCGTCACAGACTGTGCCTCTCGAAATTGATAGTTCTCTGCACAACAATTTTGGTTATCTCGGTATGGCTCGTACCTCAGATCCCAACAGTGGGACTTCCCAGTTTTACATCAACATGGCTGACAACAACGCTCTCGATGGACAGTACACTGTCTTTGGGAAAGTGATTGGCCCAATGAATGCAGCCATAGACCTGTGGAAGGCTCAAGTTAATTCCCAAGGTCAACCAATCTACGCGTACGCTGCGTTGCTAACTAGTGTAGCAATCTCCTAACACTCCATGAGGAGCGGTTCCCTAGCGCCTCCCCTCAGGGTCCTGCAGATGTTCTCAGATAATAGGCCCAATAGCCCTTCCAACGTCCATACTTTTCTGCGATAACATGTAGTCTTTGAGTTGTCATGGGTTTCCCGTAGACCCTGCCTGCCGCTGCGATCAACCGCTTCTCAACCGCAAGTTTCTCCATCCTGCCCAAACCTCTGAGGAGAATGAGTTTCGAGGAAAACTCCCCTATGCCCCTAATGTTCTTCAGCCATTCTTCGACTTTGTCATAGTCGGCGGTTCTCAGGAATCTCTCGTCGACTTGGTTGAATGCTTTGATTATCTCGCCTAGGTATTCTTCTCGTCGTTCGTGTTTGATGAGGGCCTTCAACTCCTGTTTGGAGGCTTCCCCTAGCTGGCCAGGTTCCGGGAAGGCCCGGTACTGGTGACCGTTCACCTCAAGGCTTGTGCCGAAACGCTCGAGCAATGCTTGCTTTGCTTTCCGGGCTGCGCTCAATTGGTTTCGTTGGGAAAGCACGGCCCAGCATGCGGATTCGAACGGTGTGAAGAATTTGACTTGATGGAGCCCGTAGAGCTTCTGAAGGATTGGTGCAAAGTTGGAATCATTGATCGCTGTTCGGTAGAACTGATCTAGATCATCTGAGAGGCTAAGGAAGAATGAGATCCTGTCGATCACTACCTCGGTTAGTCCCCGAGAAAACGGGTGATCCGCGAACAGGGTGTACTTGAGTCCGGGCGTCTTGATTGTTCCAGTCGGTTTCAGCTGGAACACGATTGCTCGGCCTCCAACCCGGACCGCTTTGGTCATCGAGAGCTCGCTCACAGTTTGGTCTTCTCGCATCGGGGGAAAAATTCCTAGAAAGTCCAAGGACTTCGCAAAATCGAAAGGCGGAGTTGGCCGGAGTGATCCCTCTTCGGAATACAGCGCCATCTCACGCCCCCACCGAATGTAACTATGCCTGCAAGCTTGTTCTTAGGTCAGTCGGAAGAACGGAGGGGTACCCTTCAAGATCTCGAAGCGCTGGAGAAAAAAACGGGGTTCGAACAGCGAGACGCTAGCCCAAAAAATGGGGGACTCTACGCGGCCTCGTTTTTGTCGGTCTCTCGGGTCTGGTCCATGGTCCCGCCGCATCCGCAGCCGGGTCCGCAACAGCAACAACTCAAGTCATACTTCACCTCGGTTAGTCAGTTACTTTTCTAAAGTATTTAAACCGGCAAGTACCCAAACAGTAACAGAGTTACACGATGGTAAGGACAAAGGAAGGAGAACCGTGTTGCACATGCCCCTGCCCATGCGAAGGAATAATCGAGATCATCGGCAAGAAATGGGCGCTCTGTGTCTTGGCTCTTCTAGGAAA
>Ga0137396_10000834_pt1 | contig 15337 bp, 14 predicted proteins | sample czc16metaG_FD_108284 | JGI IMG/M metagenome (GOLD analysis project Ga0137396, IMG submission 108284) | Vadose zone soil microbial communities from Angelo Coast Range Reserve, California, USA - czcobulk3.16 metaG | ecosystem: Environmental > Terrestrial > Soil > Vadose zone | place: USA...
ACGGGTCGTGCGACCCCTTCCCGCCCACCCTCCCCGGACCGCGCTCAGCCGTGAAACCGCTCGGGCGCGGTAGCGCGAGCATAGATCTACAGGAGGAGTGCGGATGGGCGTGCCCGACCCGAAGCGCCTGGAGGGGAAGGTCGCGATTATTACTGGGGCGGCGACGGGGATTGGGCGGGCGACGGCGATGGTGTTCGCGCGGGCGGGGGCGAGGCTGACACTGGCGGATGCGCGCGGTGACGAGCTCGCTCGGACCGTCGCGGAGGTGCGCGGGGCTGGGGGCGAGGCGGCATCGGTCGTCGCGGATCTCGCGCGTCCGGAGGATTGCGCCGCGGTGGTCGCGGCCGCGGTCGGCGGCGGCGGACGGCTCGACGTGGTCTTCAACAACGCGGGCGTCGGCACGATGACCGTCGGCGGGACCGTCGAGACGATCGATCTGGACAAGTGGGACCTGGCACTCGACGTGAACGTGCGCGCGATGTATCTCGTGAGCCGCGCCGCGGTTCCGGCGCTACGCCGCGCGGGGGGCGGCTCGATCATCAACACCGCGTCGGTGAGCGCCTTTCGCGGCTCGGCGTCGCGACCGAGCCACGCCTACGCCGCGTCGAAGGGCGCGGTCCTCGCCCTGACACGCGCGATGGCCGCCTCCTACGGGCGCGACCGCATCCGGGTGAACGCGATCTGTCCCGGCACGATCCGGACGCGACTGACCGCGGACATCATCGAGCGCGTCGAGCGAGAAGCGGCCGAGGGGCGGCAGATCCCGCTCGGACGCGTCGGCGAGCCCGAGGACATCGCGCGGTGCGCCCTCTTCCTCGCCTCCGACGACGCCTCGTGGATCAGCGGCACGCAGATCGTGGTCGACGGCGGCGCGCTCGCCGCCGCGACCTGAGACAGCTCAGCCGACGAACACGCCGCCGGACGGGTGCAGGAGCTCCCCGGTGAAGTAGGACGCGTCGTCGGAAGCCAGAAACAGCGCCGTCGCCGCGATCTCCTCCGGCTTGCCGTAGCGCCCCATCGGCGTGACGCTCATCGCCCAGCTCGAGCGCGCCGAGTCCGCGCGGATCGCCGCCGTCATCGGCGTCTCGATGAAGCCGGGGCCGATCGCGTTGACCCGGATGCCCTGGCTCGCGAGCTCTTGCGCCAGGCATTTCGTCAGCATCCAGACGCCGGCCTTGCTCACACTGTATGGCGCGCTGGTCGACGGCATCTTCGACATGATCGACGCGAGATTGATGATGCTCCCGCCCCGCCGGTGCTCCGCCATCCAGCGCGCCACCGCCCGGTTCGAGAACAGGACGCCGTACAGATTGACGTCGATGACGCGCCGGAACTGGTCCATCGGGATGCTCAGCACCGTGTGCGGCTGATACGACGTCGCGCCCGGTACGCGCACGGCGCCGATGCCCGCCGCCGCGACGAGCACGTCCACCGCGCCGAGCGCCTCCACGCAGCGCGTGACCATCGCCTCGTTCGCCGCCTCGTCGGTCGTATCGACCTGCACCGCCACCGACTTCCGCCCGGCCGCGTCGACCAACTGCGCGGTTTCCGTCGCCGCCTTCAGATCCAGATCCGCGACGCACACGTTCGCTCCTTCCCTCGCGAATCTCACCGCGCACGCCCGTCCGATCCCGCTGCCACCCCCCGTGATCAACGCCACCTTCCCCTCGACCCGTCCCGCCATGTCTCGATCCCTCCCACTCGTGCTGTGCGAACTCGCGCTCGTCGTGCCTGAGCCTGCGACCTCAGCCCCTCTCCGTCAAGTACGCATTGCCCGACGCCCGCGAACCCGTTAACGTAGCGGCGGCGGAAGCCGCGACGAGGAGAGTGCGCGCATGGGATATCTGGACGGAAAAGTCGCGATCGTCACCGGAGCCGGGCGACTGCGCGGGATCGGACGCGCGACCGCGGTCGCGCTCGCGAGCGAAGGCGCCGACGTGGTCGTGACGGGAACCGGGCGCGATCCCGCGTCCTATCCCGACGACGAGAAGCAGGCCGGCTGGAAGGACGTGGAGAGTACCGCCCAGCAGGTCCGCGAGCGCGGCCGCCGCGCACTGACCTGGGTCGGCGACGTGAGCCGCGCCGCGTTGGTTCAGGACCTGGTCGATCGCGTCATGGCCACCTTCGGGCGCATCGACGTGCTCGTGAACAACGCCGCCTACCCGCGCGGGAACGACCGCGTGCCCGTCACCGATCTCGACGAGACCGTCTGGCGTCGCGTGCTCGAGATCAAGCTGACCGGGGCGTTCCTGCTCTCGAAGCGCATCGTGCCGATCATGGTGGGGCAGCACTGGGGGCGCATCGTCAATCTCTCGTCGGTCGCCGGCAAGCGCGGCAGCCCGAACACCGCGGCATACAATGTCGCGAACTTCGGCATCCAGGGATTCACGCAGTCCTTGGCCATGGAGCTCGCCCGCCACGGCATCACGGTCAACGCGATCTGCCCCGGAACGATCGACACCGCGCGCATGGACGTGCTCGGGCGCGGCCAAGGCTGGCAGGCGCAGCTCGAGCGAATCCCGATGGGGCGCGCCGCCAGCGACGAAGAAGTTGCCGGGCTCATCGGGTTTCTTTGCTCCCCCGCCGCCGCGTTCATGACGGGGCAATCGATCAACATCGACGGCGGCGTCGTGATGTGGTGATCTCCGGGGCTAGAAGACTTGACGTATGATCGTGGCCCGATGAGTGCTCCCCCCGGTCTCGCGACTCCGGCGCTTCGTCCGCTTCTCTGCGGCTGCTGCCACCCGGGCGCGTGGCTCTCCGCGGCGCGACGTGGCCGCCATCGGCCGCCGACCTCGGCTCACGGCCGCCATGCGAACGCCGGCGTAGCGCGCGAAGGATCGGTAGCGCCCGGCGTCCGCGGGTACTCCCCGCCGCCGCCGTCGGTCAGCCCGATCCGCGGGCTGATCGACTTCCACACGCACGCGGCCCCGGACGTCTTCGGGCGTGCGGTGGACGACGACGAGCTCGCCTCGCAGGCGGCCGCGCGGCAGATGGAAGCGGTCGTGTTCAAGAACCACGTCGCGCTTACGGCCGACCGGGCGTGGCTCGCCCGCAAGCATGTCCCCGGCGTGAAGGTCTTCGGCGGAATCGTCCTCAACGGCGCCGTCGGCGGAATCAACGCCCAGGCCGTCGAATGGATGTGGCGCATGCAGGGCGGTCACGGTCGCGTCGTGTGGTTTCCGACCTTCGACGCCGACAACCACGTGCGCCGCGGGGGCACCGCGCCCTCGGGCATCCGCGTCGTCGACGAGCGCGGGGTGGTGCTGCCGGCCGTGCGCGAGGTCTTCAAGGTGTGCGCGGCCCAGCGGCTCGTGGTCCACACCGGCCACTCGTCGGCCGAGCAAGCACTCTCGCTCATCGCCGCCGCGCGTGCGGACGGTTGCGACCGGGTCGTCGTCACCCACGCGCAGTTCGACGTCGTCGACATGAACGAGGCGCAGATGAAGGAAGCGGCGTCGATGGGCGCGAAGATGGAGCTGTGCGCGCTCGGGATGCTGGTGGGCCCCGAGGCGCCGCTCGAGTGGATGCGTCACTCCAGGCGCGTGTCGGTCGCCGACACCGCCGCGCGCATCAAGAGCGTGGGCGCCCAGCACTTCGTCCTCGGGACCGATCTCGGCCAGACCGGCAACCCGACACCGGCGGACGGCTTGCAGATGTTCGTGACGGCCCTCGCGGCCGAGGGGATCAGCCGCGAGCAAATCCAGACGATGGGCTCCCAGATCCCGGGCGCCCTCTTGATGGGCTAGGCGGCCCGATGCCCGAGCTCCTCACGGTACGAACCCGGGCGCTCGAGATCGGCTACGAGGCGCACGGCGACCCCCGCGGCATCCCCGTCGTCCTGCTGCACGGATTCCCCGACGACGCCCGCGCGTTCGACGGCGTGGCGCCACCGCTGGCCGCCGCCGGGTGTCGCGTGCTGGTCCCCTATCTGCGCGGCTACGGCCCGACGCGTTTTCTCGATCCGCACGAGCCGCGAATGGCCCAGCAGGCCGCGATCGGCCAGGACCTGCTCGAATTCATGAACGCGCTCGCGCTACCGCCGGCCGCGCTCGCCGGCTACGACTGGGGGGGTCGCGCCGCGTGCATCGCGGCGATTCTGGCGCCCGAGCGCGTTCGGGCGCTCGTCACCATCGGCGGCTACAACGTCCAGAACACGGTGACGCCGGCACCGCCCGCCTCGGCGCGAGCCGAGCGCTCGTACTGGTACCAGTGGTACTTCAACACCGAGCGCGGGCGGCAGGGACTCGAGCAGAACCGCCCCGACATCTGCCGGCTTCTCTGGGAAGAATGGTCGCCGACCTGGCGATTCGATGCGGCGACGTTCGACCGAACGGCCCCGTCGTTCGACAATCCCGACTTCGTGGCGGTGGTGATCCACTCCTACCGCCACCGTCACGGCAACGCGCCGGGCGATGGGCGCCTGGACGCGATCGAGCGGCGCCTCGCCGAACGCCCGGCGATCACCGTGCCCACCGTGATCCTTCACGGCGGCGATGACACGGTGGGATCGCCCAGGCGGTCCGAGGCCGAGCTCTCCCAATTCCCGGCGGGAACCGAACGGCGCGTCGTACCCGGCGTCGGTCATTTCATGCCGCGCGAGGAACCCAAGGCGGTGGTCGACGCACTGCTGAAGGTCCTCCACTAGGACGAATCCACCATGCGCATCGAGGTCATCTGCACCGGCGACGAGGTCCTGACGGGCAAGATCGTCAACACCAACTTCAGCTACATCACGCAGAAGCTGGAGGACGCCGGTCTCGCGGTCCAGTGGGAGACGACGGTCGGCGACGACCGCGAGAATCTCCTGCTCGCCTTCAAGCTGGCCGGGCAGCGCGCCGACGCGGTCATCGTCAACGGCGGCCTCGGGCCGACGGTCGACGATCTGTCCCAGGAGGTCGCGGCCCAGGCCGCGGGCGTCGAGCTCGCGCTGAACCAGGAGTGGCTCACCACGATGGAGGAGTTCTTCCGCCGGCGGAGCCGCGTGATGCCGCCGAACAACAAGAAGCAGGCGATGCTCCCGGCGACCGCCGAGGTGATCGACAATCCGATCGGCACCGCCTGCGGCTTCGCGCTCGACATCGGCCGGGGGCGCTTCTTCTTCACCCCCGGCGTGCCGCGCGAGCTCCGCCGCATGCTCGAGGAGCAGATCATCCCGAGGCTCCTGGCGAAAAGCGGGCTGCAGACGGCCATCCATCTCAAGCGGTTTCACTCCTACGGGCTCGGCGAATCCCACGTGGACGCGCTGCTCACCGGCGTCGAGACGCTCGTGCCCGACGGCAGCGTGAAGCTCGGATTCCGCGCGCACTATCCGCAGCTCGAGACCAAGCTGACCGTCCGCGGCCGCGACATGGACGACGTGCGGGCGAAGCTGGCGCCGGTGGAGCGCGAAGTGCGCAAGCGCCTCGGCAACTTCATCATGGCCGAGGACGAGCAGACCCTCGAGGGCGTGATCCTGTCGGCGCTCACGGCGCGCCAGGGCTCGCTCACGATCGTCGAGACGTTCACGAGCGGACAGATCGCGGCGCGCTTCGCCCACCTGCCCGGCGCCGAGAAGGTCTTCCGCCGGGGGGTCGTATCGCGTGCCCTCCCCGAGATCTTCGCCGGGGTCGGTCTCGACGGCGATCCGCCGGCGGGCGAGCTCACGCGCGAGACGGCCGAAGCGGTGGCGCAGGCCGCGCGCCGGCGGACCGGCGCGAGCCATGCTCTCGCGGTGCTGATCGATCTCGACGACGGGCCCGACCGGATCGACTTCGGTGGCACCATATGCCTGGCGATCGCGACCGCCGACGGCGCCGAATCCCGGCGCAGTCGGATTCTGGGCGGCCGCGAGTGGGTCCGCCTGGGCGCCACGGAGATGGGGCTCGATTGCCTTCGCCGCCATCTGCAAGGCTTGCCGGTCTACGAGCGGATCGACTTCGAAAAGACATGAAGCTCCGAGAAGGCATGAGGGAGAAATAGACATGCTGATCGTCGACGCGCAAATCCACATCTGGAAAGGCCACAAGCCGACGAATCCCAATCATCGCCAGATCGCCGACTACACCGCGGACGACGTGCTCAAGGAGATGGACGAGGGGAGCGTCAACGCGGCCGTGATCCATCCGCCCGGCTGGGATCCCAACTCCAACGCGCTGGCCGTCGAGGCCGCGCAGCGGCATCCCAATCGTCTCGCGATCCTCGGAAATTTCCCGCTCGACAAGCCCGAAAGTCGCACCGCGATCGACTCCATGAAGACCCGACCCGGGATGCTCGGGCTCCGCTTCGCGCTCCTGCAGCCGCATCAGCAGACCTGGCTCACCGACGGCAGCCTCGACTGGCTCTGGGCCGCGGCCGAGCGCGCGGGCATGCCCATCGCCCTCCTGGGCCCCGGCTTGTTGCAGACGATCGGCCGGACCGCCGAGCGCCATCCCGGGCTCAAGCTGATCATCGACCACTTCGGACGCCCCGACGCGGCGTGGTCGAACGTGCCAGAGCTCGTGGCCGCCGCGAAGCATCGCAACGTGGCGCTGAAGGCGACCGGGGCGCCGAGCTATTCGAGCGAGCCGTATCCTCATCGCGACCTCCACGGACACATCAGGAAGCTCTACGACGCCTTCGGGCCGGACCGGATGTTCTGGGGAACCGACATCACACGGATGCCGTGCCCGTGGAAGCAGTGCGTCACCCTGTTCACCGAGCAACTGCCGTGGCTGACGGCGAAGGACAAGGAGCTGATCATGGGGCGCGCCCTCTGCAACTGGCTCGGCTGGAAGCTGCCGGCCTGAAGGACGGGCGCGCTGCAGGCCGTCGGGGCTCCCCCGCCGGCCGAGGCGCGCCTCTAACCGAAGGAGCGAGCGCATGAAACGGATTCTGCTCGATCGCTACGGCCTGCCCGAAGACGGCCTGCGCTGCGCCGAGGTGCCGGACGTCGGCGCGCCGGGCGCCGGCGAGGTGGTCTTCGAGGTCCTGGCGTTTCCGATCAACCCCGCCGACATCTCGTTCTGCCGGGGTACCTATCGGCTGAAGCCCGAGCTGCCGGCGACCCCGGGCGCCGAATGCGTCGGCCGTGTCACCGCGGTCGGCGGCGGCGTGACGCACGTCAAGTCCGGTGAGCTCGTGATCAACCTGCAGCGCGAGAACTGGACCCAGCAGCGGCGCGTCAAGGGCGACGACGTGATCGCCGTGTCGGACGGGATCGACATCCAGCAGGCGGCGATGCTGCGGATCAATCCCGCGACCGCGCTCCTGCTGCTCAGCGACATCGTCGCCCTGAAGCCCGGCGACTGGGTCATCCAGAACGTCGCCAACTCGGCGGTCGGCCGCCTCGTGATCCGGCTGGCGCGCCGCCGAGGTGTGAAAACGGTGAACGTGGTGCGACGCGAATCTCTGTTCGGCGAGCTGAAGGCGCTCGGCGCCGACGTCTGCGTCGTCGACGGGGCGGATCTCGCCGAGGCGGTCAAGACGCACACGCGCGGGGCGCCGATCCGCCTCGGCCTCGATGCCGTGTCCGGCCGCGCGACGGCAAGACTCTCCGCGTGTCTGGCTGAGGGCGGCGTCGTCTGCAACTACGGCTCGATGACCGGCGAGGACCCGGTGATGTCACGCAACGCGCTCATCTCGGGCGGCCAGACCCTCGTCGGTTTCATCCTGGGGCGCGGGCTGGCCACGCGTTCGCTCGACCAGATCCGGGCGATCTATGCCGATCTCGGCCAGCAGGTCGCGAAGGGCAACCTGTCGGCGCCGGTCGAGATGATCTATCCCATCGAGGACATCAAGGAAGCGGTCGCCCACGCCCAGCGCGGCGAGCGCAGCGGAAAGATCCTGGTTGCCCCGAACGGGCCGGTGTAACGGGGTCAGCCGGCCGGGGGGCTCCCGGGAGCCCCGGCCGGCGCCCGCGCGACTCGCTCAGACGTTCGGGATCGTCGACTTACCTGTCGTGATCCTTGTCGTCGTGATCGCGACGATCTCTGTGGGTCTGTCCGCGGATCTCACCCGCCGGAAGAGCCGTCGTGTGGATATTGGCGTAGGCGGTGTTCGAGGTCAGGGCGTCGACGAGCGCGTCGAAGTCACCGGCCTTGACGTTCTGCCCGGCGATGGCCAGAACGTTCACGCTGGTGAAGGTGCCCGTCACCGTCCCGGAATTCACCGGGCAGGGCTGCGTCCCGGCAGGGGCTGTGGCGACGTTCGCACAGAAGAACACCATGACTCCTCCCGCCACATGCCGTTTACCGAAATGGATGTGCGCCTGCGTCACGGTGCCGGTCAGCGGCGCGGTGGTGCCCACGTCCGAATAGGTCAGGGTCCACTGCGCGGTGCGCGCCTGGCGGTCGAGATCGAGATGCAGCGTGCCGGTGCCTTCCGATCGGATCGCCCCGGTGGGACCGGTGAGTGCTCCGATCTCCTGGACCCCGTTCAAGCGCGCGACGAATTCCTCCGCGTAGGCGTAGCTGGCTGAGAACACGACGAGAGCGGCGACCATCACGGCTTTGATGAGCTTGTCCCGGCGCATGGCATCCTCCATTACGGTCGGTTGACACGTCCCCCAAACCGGGGCCTTCCGTCCACAACGATCGGTCTAAGAGACACCCCCCCTCCTGTCTGTTCAAGTGAATTTCAGGTGACGTTCAGGCGAGGACGAGGCGATGGTAGATCGCCACCGTCGGCGCCGCTTTGTTAACGCATGGCTCGCGCAGAAGGTTCCCGCGTAGAAGGCCGGCGCGGTGTAAGATCCGATGTCGAATTCTCGACGAGCGGAGGGCGTATGAGTCGCGCACCCCGATGCGCCCCGGCAGAGGCGCCAGGCCGACAGCGCCCGGTCGGGTGGGTCGCCGGGCTGGCGTTCATTGCCGGCATCGCCGTGGCGCTGCCATCGTTCCCTGAGCCGACCGAGACGCGACCGGAGGCAGCCGCGAATGACTCCGACTATGCGGCGGGCAAGCAGGCACTCGACCGGCAAGACTGGCGCGAAGCCGCCCGGCGCTTTCGACAGGCGGCGCTACGCGACCCCGAAAATGCAGACCTCCAGAACTATCTCGGCTACTCCTACCGCAATCTTGGCCAGCTCGATACGGCGTTCGAGCATTACCGGCGCGCCCTCGAGCTGAATCCTCGTCACCGTGGAGCCCACGAATACGCGGGAGAAGCCTACCTGATGGTCGGCGATCTCGCACGCGCCGAGGAGCACCTGGCCGCACTGCGCAAAATTTGCCTGCTGCCATGCGAGGAGCTCGGCGATCTCGAGCGCGAGATCGCGGCCTATCGCAAGAAGACCGGCGCCGGCCGGACTCCCTGAGTCGGCAAGGAACTGTCTCCGATGATCGGCCAATCCCCGCGACGCAAGGAAGACGCGCGGCTGATCACCGGGCGGGGCCGCTTCATCGATGACATCGCCCCGCCGGGTCTCCTGCATCTGGCACTGGTGCGCTCGACTCACGCCCGGGCGCGGCTCGTCGCGGTCGACGTGGCGGCCGCCCGCAAGCTGGCGGACGTCTCGGTGTTTCTCGCTGACGACCTCCCCGGGCTCGCCGACCCACTACCCGCGTCGCGAGCGGATCGCACCAATCCCTACGTTCGTCTCGACACGCCGCGCCCGCAGCGGCCGCTCGCCCGCGGCGAGGTCCGCTACGTCGGCGAGCCGATCGCCGCGGTGATCGCCCCCGATCCCTACCAGGCGGCCGATGCAGCCGAGCTGGTTCGTGTCGAGTACGAGGCGTCGCCTGCCGTGGTCGATGCCGAAGCCGCGATGATCGCGACGTCGCCGTCGGTCCACGAGGGCGCGAGCAACGTCGTCGGCCAGGTCGTCAAGATCATCGGCGATGTCGATCGGGCGTTCGCCGAGGCCGACCTGGTCGTCGAAGACCATCCAAAGCACGAGCGCGTGACCTCGATGGCGATCGAGACGCGAGGTCTCTGCGCCGCGGTCGATCCGGCCATCGGCGCCGTGACGGTGTGGGCGGCGCACCAGGCGCCCTACCACCTGCGCGGCGTCGTCGCGGCGCGCCTTGGGCTGCCGGCCGAGAGCGTCCGCGTGATCGCGCCCGACACCGGCGGAGGCTTCGGTCCGAAGGAAGGCATCTATCCAGAGGACGTGCTCGTCCCGTTGCTCGCGTATCACCTCGATCGGCCCGTGAAATGGATCCAGACGCGCACGGAATTTCTGTCGAGCTCGCATCAGGCGCGACAGCAAGCGCATCACGCCCGGCTGGCGGCAACCCGCGACGGACGCATCCTCGGCCTCGACGTCCGTCTCGTGAAGGACGTCGGGGCCTATCACTACTTCTCCGTTCACGAGCCGACGAACACGATCAATCACCTGCCCTCCCAGTACAGGGTGCCGGCGTTTCGTGCCGAGGGCTTCTCGGTGGTGACCAACAAGACGCCGAGCGCGCCCTATCGCGGCGCCGGCCGGCCCGAGGCGATCCTCGTCGTCGAGCGTCTGCTCGATCGGCTCGCGGCCAAGCTCGGCCTCGATCCCGCCGAGGTCCGCGCGCGAAACCAGATCGCGCCGCGGGAGATGCCCTATCGCCCGGGCCTCGTGTACCGAGACGGCGTCGCCGTGAGCTACGACGGCGGCGACTACCCGCTCGAGCTCCGGCGCGCGCTCGATCTGCTCGACTACGCCGGCTGGCGCAAGCGTCAGGCGGACCTGCGCGCGAAGGGCCGGCGGATCGGTTTGGGAATCGCGGGCTACCTCGAGGCCGGAGGCAGCGTGCGCCCGGGTGAATGGGCGACGGTCAAGGTCGACGATCGCGGTCACGTCGAGGTGCTCATCGGCGTGTCGGGCTCGGGCCAGGGACACGAGACCGTGTTCGCCCAGGTGTGCGCCGAGTACCTCGGCGCGGCGTTCGACGACGTCCGCGTCCGCGGCGGCGACACGACCCTGGTGCCGTTCGGGTACGGCACCGGAGCCAGTCGAGTCGCGGTGAACACCGGCAACGCCGTGGCCGGCGCGGCGGCCGAAGTGAAAACCAAGGCGTGTCGCGTCGCCGCGGGCCTGCTGGAGTGCGCCGCCGACGACGTGCGGATCGAGGACGGACGCGCCTTCGTGGTCGGCGCGCCCGGCCGCGCGGTTCCGCTCGCCCAGGTCGCGCGGGTCGCGCTGAGTGATCGTGGCCTCGTCGAGCTCGGCGGCCCTGGGCTCTGGGCCACGAAGTTCTACTCACCGCCGACGGTGACGTGGTCGAGCGGCGTTCATGCGGCGGTCGTCGAGGTCGACGTCGAGACCGGCCGCGTCACGATCCTGCGCTACGCGATCGTGCACGACTGCGGCCGTCAGCTCAATCCCGTGATCGTCGACGGCCAGATCGTCGGCGGCTTCGCCCAGGGCCTCGGGGTCGTGCTCGGCGAGCAGGTCGTTCACGACGACGACGGCCAGCTCCTGACGAACACGCTGATGGACTATCCGCTTCCGCGCGCGGACGACATGCCGCCGCTCGTGATGGAGCATCTCCAGTTCGCGACCGACCACAACCCGCTCGGCGTTCGCGGGGTCGGCGAGGGTGCCACCGGCCCGCCGACCGCGGCGATCGCCAACGCGGTGGCGGACGCGTTCGAGGGCCGGCTCGACGTCGGCAATCCGGTCCTGACGCCCCACCGGGTCTATGCGCTGCTTCGAGAAGCCGGATTCGCGTGAGACTCAGCAACTCGGCGGAACAACTCGACCATGCAAGGAGGAATTCATGGCCAGGCTGACACCGATCACCAGCAAGAACCAGGTCCCGGCGAAGGATCAGGCGATCGTCGACTCGATCGTCGCAAGCCGCGGCGCCCTGCAGGGACCGTTCACCATGTTCCTGCACTCGCCCGAGCTGGCCGGACGTCTCGCGCACCTCGGCGCCTACGTCCGCTTCGAGGGCTCACTGGACATGCGGGTGCGCGTGCTCGCCGCGATGACCGTCGCGCGCGAGCTCGAGGCCGCGTACGTCTGGGGCGCGCAGACCGGCGGCGCCCGGCGGCTCAACGTCCCGGAAGCGACGATCACCGCCATCCGCGAGAATCACAGCCGCGGCATCCCGGCCGAGGATGCGCAGATCGTCGAGTTCACACGCCAGCTCATGCGCAAGCATCGGGTCGACGAGGCCACCGTGAAGGCGCTGATCGGACGATTCGGCAACGACGGCTTCATCCAGCTCACCGGCGCGATCGGCTACTACAGCATGCTGGCGATGACGGTCAACGCCTGCGAGCTCGAGGCAGCGCCCGGCGCCGAGGTGCTGAAGGGCTAGAGAATAGCGCAGACCAACGCGGGAGGATTCCATGAGGCCATACGAGGGCATCAAGATCATCGACATCACGCACGTGCTGGCCGGGCCGTTCGCGGCGTATCAGCTGGGGCTGCTGGGCGCCGACGTCATCAAGGTCGAGCATCCGACGGACTACGACCAGAGCCGCGATTCGGGCGGCGACCGCGCCCTCAACCGCCAGCAGATGGGGACCGGCTACCTCACGCAGGCCTCGAACAAGCGTGCGATCACCTTGAACCTCAAGCACGACAAGGGCCGCGAGATCTTGAAGAAGCTCGTGAAGGACGCCGACGTCCTCGTGGAGAACTGGCGCTCCGGCGCGTTCCCCGCGCTGGGGCTCGGCTGGAACGACCTGAGACCGCTCAATCCGCGTCTGATCTACTGCTCGATGACCGCGTTCGGCCAGGAGGGTCCGCGCGGCGTGCAGACGGCCTACGACCAGCTGATCCAGGCGACGTCGGGCATGATGGCCATGACCGGCACGCCGGACGTGAACCCGATCAAGACCGGCGCCCCGGTGATCGACTACGCCACCGGCACGATGTGCGCCTTCGCGATCTCGGCCGCGCTCTTCCAGCGCGAGCGCACGGGCCGCGGGCAGTACATCGACAGCGCGATGCTCGACGTGTCGATGATGCTGATGGGCTCGCACATCACCTCGTATCTGCGCACGGGCCACGAGCCCAAGCCGAAAGGTAACCGGATGGATCGGGCCAGCAGCCAGCTCTACGAGGCCAAGGACGCGCCGCTGATGATCGCCGCCGGCAACCGCGGCCAGCACGAGCGCCTGTTCCGAGCCGTCGGCCGTCCGGACATCGCCGCCCAGTCGAGCCACGACGAGCGCGAGGAGCTTTACGACAAGCAGACCGAGGAGCTCCAGAAGATCATCGAGCAGCGGACCGCCGACGAGTGGGAGCAGTATCTCCAGGGCCGCCACGTCCCGGCCGGTCGCGTGCGGACTCTCTCGGAGTCGCTGGCCGACCCGCAGCTGAAGGCGCGCAACGTGTTGCACCGGCACGAGAAGATCGAGGGCATCGAGGGCCCCGTGACCGTGCCGCTGGCCGCGTTCAAGTTCGCCGACGGCGGCCCGAGCATCGAGACCCCGCCGCCGCGCCTGGGCCAGCACACCGACGAGGTGCTCGCAGGCCTCGGCTACTCGAAGGCGGAGATCGCGAAGCTACGCGAGGAGGGCGCGATTTGACGACTCGCTGGCAGGGACCGGCCGCTACGGCAGCACATCGGCGACCGCAACCCGGGTCGACGCGAAGGCAAGTGGAACGACGAAAGCCGGCGGCGTCAGCGTCGTGACTGACCGGTATTGCCATCCGTAGAGCGCGGAAGGCTCGGGGCCAGGATCCCGGTAGATCTGCGGCCCGCGATAGTCACGGGGGTGCCCGCGGACCACGACGAGATCAGGCTCGGGCTCGGATTCGTCGTCGAGCGATACGGGCAACTGAATTCGCACGAGCCACCCGGGCGGCAGGGCTGCTCTCACGGCATAGTCGACGGCGCTGATCGCCGAAGCATGATAGGCGCCGTGAGGCTCGGCCACGACAAGCTGGCCGCCGATGAGCTCGAGCGGCTCGCCCTCGAACACGCCGAGCCCCACGAGGCGGTCGTACTCCACGCGGGTCCAGCGCCGGAGCGTGAGCGGGGCTTGCCGCACAGCTTCACTCTAGCGTTGCGCACGTCGATCGTACGCGCGATCATCCCGAACGCGGAAAGGAGATGCCCATGGCTTCCCTCCTGCGACGCCCTTCGTTGATCGTGTTCGGCTTCGCCCTCGTGTCGCTCGCCGCGGGGCCCGCCTCGCCGCAGGCGCCGGCGCGCGGTCACGGTGCCGAAGCCCGCGACATGGAGCTTGTCGGCCACGACGATCTCCAGGGGCGCTCGGCGTATCAGCCGACCATCCACAAGCAAGGCGGTCGCTTCATCGCCTACGTCGGTCACCACGGCGGCAAGTCGAGGAACCCGCTTACCGGCACCGACGAGGACAACGGCACGTCGATCGTCGACGTCACCGACCCGGCGCGACCGCGCTATCTGGCTCACATCCCCGGCGCGCTCGGCGGGGGCGAGCAAGGCGGCGCGCAGATGGCGCGCGTCTGCGACCGCCAGGGCAAGACGTATCTGCTGCGGACGTTCGGTAACGCGGTCCCCAACTCGGGCCACGAGGTCTGGGACGTGAGCGATCCGGCGAAGCCGCGCAAGGCGAGCACGGTCGTCTCCGGCCTCACCTCGACGCACAAGAACTACTGGGAATGCGACACGGGCACCGCGTACCTCGTCTCGGGCGATCTCGCCAGGACCGACCCGCTGCACGCCGGGCCGTCGGGCTGGCGCACCAGCCGCATGACGAAGATCTACGACCTCAGCGATCCGGCGAAGCCCGTCTTCGTCCGCGACTTCGGCCTGGCCGGCCAGGAGCCGGGCTCGACCGGAGCGTCTCCCGTGCCGCCGGGCGCGCACGGACCGATCGTGCTCGGCAATCGCGTCTACGTCGCGTACGGCACCAGCACCGACGGAATCTTGCAAATCGTCAACCGGCAGAAGCTCCTCGCCGGGCCGAAGGAGCCGACGGCCGCGAATCTCAACGCGCCCGAGATCAGCCGGCTCTACATGTCGCCCAACTGGGGCGGCCACACCGCGTTCCCGGTGCTGGGGATGACGATCGGCGACTGGGCCACCAACACGAAGGGCGGCGTGCGCGACTTCGTCGTCCTCGTCTCGGAGGCCATCGCGAACGAGTGCCGCGAGTTCCGGCACGCCACGTTCATGGTCGACATCACCACCGAGACGCGGCCGTTCTCGGTGGCAACCTTCCAGGTGCCGGAGTCTCTCGGGGGCTTCTGCCGTCGGGGCGGTCGCTTCGGCCCCCACTCGAGCAGCGAGTCATTCGCGTCGATCTTCTACAAGAAGCTCGTCTTCGTCGCCTACTTCAACGCGGGCGTGCGCGCGGTGGACATCCGCAACCCCTACGCGCCACGGGACGCCGCGTTCTACATCCCGGCGACGACGGAGCGGACGGCCGAGCGCTGTGTCACGGAGCCGAGCCGGAGCTGCAGGGTCGCGATCCAGACCAACAACGTCGAGGCCGACGAGCGCGGCTACGT
>Ga0137396_10000835_pt1 | contig 15335 bp, 14 predicted proteins | sample czc16metaG_FD_108284 | JGI IMG/M metagenome (GOLD analysis project Ga0137396, IMG submission 108284) | Vadose zone soil microbial communities from Angelo Coast Range Reserve, California, USA - czcobulk3.16 metaG | ecosystem: Environmental > Terrestrial > Soil > Vadose zone | place: USA...
ACGAATAGTATTTGGAATCCAAGGAATTCCGCACCCACGTTGATTGCTCGTTTGTCCTCTTAGACGGGTGCTCCACTTGAGGCTCTTAATTATAGTTTCATTCATGCATGAGTCCTATTGCCTCCCGCCGTATCAGGTCTATTTACTCCAAAGGCGTACTTTGTCTTGGGTACCTTGGTAAAGCATTAACTTCAGCAATTGGAATCAGGATGGACCGCCACTTTTGGCCGGCTTTTCCGATTTTTCTTCACTGGCAACAGGTGGTTTGCTTTTCTGAGGCTTGCGAGTGCCCGGTGAAGCGCCTGCCTTATTATCGAGGAGTCCGCTCAGCAGGTTGGCGAGCTGGGACTCTTGCCGTAAAACTGTCTCCTGATCCACGGCGGTGCCGTCTCCTTCGGTCAGCCGCGCGAGCTGCGCCGCCAGATTGCGCACCGCTACATCGCTCGGCACAAACGTCCGATCCGCGGGTGCGACCGCTTCCCAGCCCGATGCTGTTTTGCGCAGCTCCCAGCGAACTTTTTCGTGTCGCTGCTTATAGTTCGTCTCGCCACCCGCGATGGTCGCGCGAGAATCCATCTGCAGATGCGCCCATCCGTGGTCCCGTTTGATTTCCAAGCGTTCCACCTGGAACCGCTCGAAGATGACCACTGGCAGGGCCAATTTTGAGGGGTCATCCGAACGCAAGATTTCTCCCGAGGCATTCGTCAAATCCGAGATCGCGTCAGCAACTTGGCTGCTGGTTGGCTGCTTGTTGCCTGCCGCGATGGCGCTGCTTTGCGGAATCTCAAAAGCATTGCTCTCGACTGCAGTCACGGGCAGCGCAGCAGCGGGACTATTTACGACCTTCGTTCGCTCGGAGACCGTTTTCGGCGGCCGGTTTGCATTGGAAGCCAGCACGGGAGATTGTTCTTCGACCAGCGCTGCCGTATCGCTCGTTTTCTTTGAATTGGCAGCTCGCGGCGCTGCCGGTATCCGAACGGCGGTCAGTATCTCGGCCTTTTCAACTTTGTACCGGTAGAAGCGCGGTCTTCCGCGAGCCTTCCAATAGGTTCCCAGGTAATCCTGGGCCTCCAAACCCGTACGCACCTGGCTATAAAAACTGTGGTCAATCGGATCCAGGACTATGCCGACATGCCCGGGCCACACAATTAAATCTCCAGCCCGCGGGTGTCTCACTCGCTGAAAATTCTCATTCCCTGCGTAGAGTTCGAACGAATTCGCGTATGGGTATTCAAAACCCGCTTCGAGATACGCCTGATGAACGAGGTGCGAACAGTCTTGAGGGTCGCGCCCGGTCTGGTCCTGATCCTTCGCGGCATCCACGATCGAGCGTCCTTGCTTCGCATTCAACAATCGGAAAGTCGGAACCGATACCTGCTCAGTAGACGCGGCTTGAGGCTTCACCTGCGCGGCTGGCGGAGCTTGGACTTTCGCCTGGGCGGCTGGCGCAGCCTGCGCTCTCGCTGCCGAGCCCCCCGCCATCCAGGCGGCTGCCAGACACACGGCGAGCGCAATTCCGCGTGGCACTCTCCAATTGAACTCAGCCTTCGCTTCGTCCATTGCCCATCCGCCTTTGGCCGTTGCCGGGAGACAGTTTCCCCTTCTCTTAGGATCTACTTACGGCTGGGGAGTGCAATGGAACTTGCCCTGAGCGTAATTGGCCAAATGGCCAGTCGGCCGATTCGCCTCAAGATCTGCCGGGTCTTGGAACTGCGTTCGTCGGGAGGGCTAGGGGTTCCGGGAATTCTCTTAGTTCACTGTTACTTTGACCGTTGTGGCGTGGCTGAGGTTGCCTGAAGTTCCCGTGATCGTAAGCGTGTAAGTTCCGGCGGGAGTGCCCGGAGGCGCCACGGTGAGCGAGGCGGTCTTGGTCACCCCAGCGTAAGATGCGGAGATGGTGACCGGAGTGGAACTGGTCACCGCGCTCGTGCTCACGGTGAAATTTGCGCTGCTGGCTCCCGCAGCAAGAGTCACGGTGGAAGGCACGCTCGCCGACCCATTGCCACTGGAAAGCTGCACTTGCGCGCCACCAGTGGGTGCGGGCCCACTCAGCGTCACTGTGCCGGTTGAAGATTGCGCGCCGCCAGTCACGCTCATGGGATTCAGCGTCAGCGAAGAGAGTGTTGGAGCGGTTTGAGCAGGCACGACGGTGAGTGAGGCTGTTTTGCTCGCGCCGGCATAGGAGGCTGTGATCGTGACCTGCGTAGAAGTGGTCACGGCGCCGGTGCTCACCGTAAAGGTCGCGCTGCTGGCTCCGGCAGCGACAGTCACGCTGGCAGGCACGCTAGCCGCCGCGTTGCCACTGGAAAGCATTACTTGCGCACCGCCGGTGGGTGCAGGTCCGCTCAACGTCACTGTGCCCGTGGAAGATTGCGCGCCGCCAGTGACAGTCGTGGGATTTAGTGTCACCGAAGAGAGCGTCGGAGATGCTTGGGCAGGCAAGACGGTGAGTGAGGTCGTCTTGGTCGCCCCGCCATAGGAGGCCGTGATCGTAACCGGAGTGCTAGCGGTTACAGGACTGGTGTTCACCATAAAAGCCGCGCTGCTGGCCCCGCCAGCCAGGGACAGGCTTGGGGGGACCGTGGCGGCAGACGCGCTGCTGGAGAGGTTCACGGTGACGCCGTAGCTAGGAGCCGGCCCACTCAGGGTAACCGTCCCGGTCGAAGAAGACCCGCCAGTAACACTAGCCGGGTTAACTGCGACCGATGAGAGCGTTAGGGCTCCTGGCGGGTTCGGAGTGGAGTAGCCGCCGTTGCACGAATAGGTGCAGAGGCAAACGGCGAGGAGTCCGGAGACAGCAGCGAGGCCGGGCCGCTGTCGCACCGCGCGGCTCGAGCTGTAAAGCGTTACGAAAAGAACGAGCCAGGCGAATGACGCCGCTAACGTCACCCACAGATACGGCGGCGCGCCCCGCGGCAAGACCAGCGGCGGTGCCAATCCTCGGGTTGTGGTCATCAACGTAACTGTAGCGGTCGCGGGGTTGGATCCGTCAAGCGTCACCGATGACGGCGAGACTGTGCAATTCGCCCCCGCTGGCGCGCCTGTGCAAGTCCAAGTCACCGTCTGATCGAATCCGTGGGCGGGCCCAGCGGAAACTGTGAAATTCGCCTGTTGCCCGGCAGTAATCGTCGCACTGGGTGGCGAGGCAGAAACCCCGTAATCCGGCGTACCGCCCAGAGACCCAAGAGTCATGACCAGGTCGAGCCGCCCGTGGTTCAGCTCCCAACTGGGATCCAGCGGAACCGCATGCGCCACTGCCGTTGCGGCGCCGGACTGGCTAATGGCCACCTGTAAGTTGTGCAACAGCGCGGCCCCTCCCGAAACGAATGGCGCACTGAATGACGTCCCCCATCCCGCTGCGTACGTGTTGAACGGGTAGGTGGTCACAATGGATTCTCCAGGAGCAGCGACCCATACGATGGCGTTCCCAAAGTTGGAGAACGAAGAACGCGTATCTTGGTCGCTCGTGGACGCCACGCCCATCACGTCATTTTGGAACGCCGCCGGATACACCGTCTCCTGAACCCCGTCATTTCCCGCCGACGCCGCGCAAATGACGCCCTGTTGCTTGGCATAATCGAGGGCTTTCTGCATCTCCGCGGAGTTCGTTTTGGTATCGAAGCTCATGTTGATCACGTTGGCGCCGTTCTGCACGCCATAGTAGATCGCGCGCAAAATGTCGGATAACGAAGCTGTCCCATCCGAGTGGAACGCCTTCAGTGGCATGAGCTGTGCGGTGGGAGCCACCAGATGGATGATGCCCATCACCATGGTCCCATGGCCAAAAGCCTTGTATTGTGAATTTCCATCTAGTATCGCCGCTGACGATTGGTCCAATATCGCCGCTGACGATTGATTCACCTGCGCCGGCTGCGGGCAAGTAGTGGAGCTACAGGGCGGTGGCGTGCAAGGAGAAGTAGACGCAAACGGACACGGGGAAAGATCATTGAGTTCGGAACCACCTGCCTGGTTCCTCGTGAAGTCGTAGCCGTCTCCCGGCACCAATACTGGTCGCAGCACCGGATGCGTCGGATCCACTCCCGTATCAATGTCCGCGACAATCCCGTCTCCATTCACGTTGAACGCCTTCTGCGCGTTCTGTACCCCCACAATCGATGCCGCGGGCTGATTGACGTAGCTGTTCCACGCTGTCTGCGTCGTGGAACCTGCAGGGTAGGCCGTAGAACTTCGATCCTGCATGAGTGTCGATGAAATTGGCGTAGGAACAAGGTTCAGGCCGCCAATCAAACTCAGTAACTGATTCACTTCGGCGTCCACAAATCCCGTCAAGCTGCCCGGCAACAGACCCAGAAATGTCTGCAGCGGGAGCGGCGTAGTCACAAGAAAGACCTGACCCAACGCGCCGTCCAGCCCGCCAACCACAGTGCAGGTCGCCGGAAGGAGGCACAAGACCTGCAGCGCTTGCAGGCCTCCCGTTGTCCGAATGATGACGCCAGTGTCAGCCTTTGCCGGTGCCGCCCACAGCAGGGCTGCCAATACACCCGCCAGCCACATTCGGCATTTCATCGTTTAGCACTCCTCGTAACCCAGCGATTGCTTGCTTTCACCGCCCCCTGCCTTGTCCCAGTGATTTCTTTCAAATTCTCTTTAACATCTCTCCTCAAGAAACCATGCAGGCGCATGGATTTCCCCCTGACGCTTCGTTGGCCCATCCCGAAAAAAACTCCTGACTTGGATTAGTTTGAAGGATTGTGGCATCTACAAGATCCTGCCGACCGGCGCTACGACTTCCGGACTGGCCAACACACCTCATCCCCCTCGGAGGCAAATCCTGTGGAGGTCTGCTGTGCGAAGACCAGTCCGGCTCGTCCCACTAATTAGGGCTAGAAGCAGAGGAAAAAATAGGGGGGAAATTACCTAAACTTCCCTAGGGTAAATACCTGAATCGAGTCTCTTGGGTTCGACCTTGGCTAGCCGATCTCGATGGCACGTCTGAGCACTTCGCGCGAAATATTCGCACCGCTCACCACCAGCGCAACGTGATCCCCGCAGCCGGCGCTGGATTTCAGCAGCGCCGCTGTACTCGCAGCCCCGGCCGGTTCCGCCAACACATGCTCTTCCAGTAGCAACGTCTCAATCGCGCGAAGCATCTGCTCTTCACTTACTAAGACAACGTCATCAACCAGCCTCTTCACGTCGCGCACATTCGCGGCTTCCGGCGTTCGCGTCGCCAGCCCATCGGCAATCGTGTCGCATGTTTCCGTGCCTACGACTTTGCCTTCCTTCCACGATAGGAAGTAAGCCGGCGCACGTTCCGCTTGCACGCCAATGATCTTCACCTGTGGCGCCAGTTGCTTCGCTGCCGCCGCAATCCCGCGGATCAGCGCCGTATCTCCCATCGGCACAAGGATCGCGCTGGCCGCTGGACACTGTTCCAGGATTTCACACCCAATCGTGGCCGGACCGGCTGGCAAGTCCTCGTCGGTTGCATCGTTCAGGAAATACACGCCGGGCTGCTTGGCGTACTCCGCCACCAGCGTGAACGCGGACGCCGGGTCGCTGTCTCCGCTCTCCACAATCACCCCTCCGAGCGCGGCGATGTGCCCCCGCTTTACCGGATTGCAGTTCGTCGGCAAGAAAATCCTGGCCGCAATGGCAAACTCCTTTGCCGCGGCGGCCACCGCCGCTCCATGATTCCCGGTGCTGCAAGCCACTACTTCCCGAATCGCCCCCCGCTTCATCCTCTGGGCCAGCGCCCAGAACGCGCCCCGCACTTTGAACGATCCTGTCGGCAGCTCCGTTTCCAATTTCAAATAGACGCTCGTGCCCGTCGCTTGGCTAAGGAACGGCGCATGAATCAGCCGCGTCGGCGCGAAATGCTTCGCCAGGAATCCTTGCGCCTCGCGAATCGTTGCGATGCTCGGAACTATCGACAAACCAGCCTTTTGCAATTTTTTGCTCCCAGTTTCCGAAGATTAAATTCAAGCCCATCACTTGCGATGAGATCCCGCCCAATCTACTCCATTCACATGACTTATTGTACGTCACCACAACTTTTTCGTTTCCACGGGGTTCTATATAAAGGTGCTCGGGCATTCGCATGGTCCGCGATGCCGCCCAACCCTTCGCCGATGAAGAAGCGTCGAAATCCAAGTTGAACGGATTTCAGTAATTTCAAGAGCTGCCGGCTGCAAGGCAAAATTACTCAAAGGGGGATTTTGTTGTGCATAGGATCGCGTTCATCGATCGCGGGCGCCTCGCGACAGGACTGGTGACAGGAAGGGTTCTCCGCACGATTGCAATCCCCTGCGTTCTAGCCCTCTTGCTCGCAAGCTTTGCTTGTCCTCGAGCTAATGGCGACGTCGGCGTTGTGCTCAACGAGTCCCTGGATACTAGCCTCGACCGGATCACCGGCACGGGGCACAGCGCTGTGTATTTCTCGCGTATCTGTCCCGATTCCCCTGTAAGACTCCGCTTGTGCGGTCCCGGTGAGCACGGCTCGGTGATGAGCAATTACATCAACATTGGCGAAGATCAGTCGTTTGAATGGAACATCGTTCCTCTGAACGTCTACCTCTATGGAGTCGAAGACATACAAAATCGTCCTATCTTCGGCTCCTACAAGATCAAGCATGTGCTTGAAGAAAGATACAGGAAGAACTACCTGTCGTCGCTCTGCGCGGGCGCTCCATGCATGAACAGTGACAAGTCCGAATGGAGAGAGATGGTCGCGGCCACTCTGATTCGCAGCGTCTACATCTTTGTCATCGATACCACCGAAGAGCAGGATCGCAAGTTAATCGCTGAATTCAACGATTCGCCGAATGAGAATCATTTCAATGGCGTCACGCGAAACTGTGCGGATTTTACGCGCCGCGTAATCAATACGTATTTCCCGAACGCGACGCGTCCCGATTACTTGAACGACTTCGGGATGACCTCGCCGAAAGCTGTTGCGCGCTCGTTTACGCGCTACGGGCTTCGCCATCCGGAATCGAATCTCCGCGTGCTGCATTTTGCCCAGGTGCCGGGAACCATCAAGCGCAGCCGCGAAGTTCGTGCGGGAACTGAGCAGTTGTATCGCTCGAAAAAATTCCTCATTCCCATGATTCTTTTCGCGGATCCCGCAGTGCCCGCCGTCGCGGGGTCCTACCTGCTGACGGGGCGTTTCAATCCGGGGCACGAGTTCGAGCGGCATCCCGCGGTGCAGGGAGTACCGCCTCAAGACAAACAGAGTGGAACGGTTGCCCCGGAAGAGCGAACCCGCGTCGTTGGCACGTCAAAGGACTGGAAGGAATACCGCAAAGCCTTTGACTCCATGGTTGTTGAGAACATTCAGGAAGACATCATCGATAACCGTGGAGATTTGAAACGCTTTTTCAAACATTTCGATGAAAGAGGTACGCCATCTGTCGATGAACATGGTTTGCTTTGGATGGAGACTTCGGTGAACGGCGAGTCCACCAAAGTGGGCTTGAGTGCAGTCAACGTTCTTGCCCCGGACTCTGACCCAAAGTTGGCTCACGAATTATTGCTCACGCGCATCGACCATGTCTTGAAAAGCCCCAAACACAGCCGTGAGCCGATGTCGGAATTCGTTCAGGACTGGGCAACGCTTCAGAGCGCATCCGAGAAACACGCCGTGACTCTCGCGCGTAATGCCTCTCCCGCGAAAGGGCTAAAGGACACTCCGCGGCGAGATGGCGGCGATGATTGAAAACCATTCGGCAAATGTAGCCGCGTTGTATTCGCATAGAACTATTCGGGCCGGCCGGCCCGCCCCCTCAGGCCGGAGGCAATTTCGCACTAATAAGGGATTCCACCTGACTCCAAACTGCCGCGTCGCATTCGATTCTCGTGTGGTACTTTGCGAATACTCTGAGGAACCACGGATACTTATCGCACTTAATGTTCTTCGACTTGTAGTCGAAACGATAATTCCCGAGAATCTTCGTGTGCTTTTCGTCGGCGGCTCGAATTTTGGGCTGGCCGCGGAGTAGCCCATCCGATTGATAAAAATTCACTGCCTCGCCGACATTGGCAGGGATCATCTGGTCGTTCTGCCGCATCTTGGCAACGCTATCCACTTGAATCGTGAGCAGCACCGGGATGTGATCCCCGTCTAACTCTTTAGCAAGCGAGACCGTCTCCGAGCCGCCCCAGCTCATCCCGTAAATGATAATGCGTGCCTCTTTCTTCTCCTCGTCAGATAGCTTTCCGTTGTGATCGGTGTCCAGAATTTTCAAGATTTCTCGGTGAGCATTTTCCCTGCGCCGATTCTCAAACACTTTTACGAACACGCCTGAAGGATGACTGGCATGGAGATGCGCGGCGAGTTGGACTCCGCTATGGACCATATTGTCGTGCGCCACGAAACCGCCGACGAATCCCACCACAATGACAGGCGGCTTTGCGGCATTCACAGGCAGCGTAAGACGACGTGTTAGCCCATCCTGCCCCACAACAACGAGAGCCGCGCAAACAAGAATGACCGTTCGGATTAACCCACCCATACCCATGCGTTAGACCAACAGCTAAAGCATTCTACCCATTAAGAAAGATGATTTCCGCGCCAGCCTGGTTGCGTGAATGCGCAAAGCCGCCTTGACACCATCTCCTAATTAGTGTATATACGTTAATGTGTTCTCTTGGGACGCTCGGAAAGCCATCGGCAACCTGGAGAAAGCACGGCGTCTCTTTCGAGGAAGCGGCTACCGTTTTCAGCGATCCCGAGGGACCGGATTGGGATGACTTCGAGCATTCTCTTTCAGAACGGCGGTCGACCAGGGTAGGTTTCTCCCTCTCCGGACGGATTCTTTTTGTGGTTTACACCATTCGAAGGATCAAAAATGAAAAAGAAACAATCCGCATCATCAGCGCGCGCCAGGCAACGCGTAAAGAGCGTCAGGCATATGCGGGATAGTCAGCTGGACCTTGCCGATATTCCGGAAGCCACGGACGAGCAGCTGCGCCGCGCGCGCCGCGTGGGCCGGCCCGTCACCGGTAACGCCAAACAGTTGATTGCCATCCGCATTGCCCCGCGGCTCCTCGCCCAGCTCCGCCGCCTGGCCACCAAACAGTCGAAGCCCTATCAAACATTCATCCACGAACTACTGGAACGCGCCGCCAGCAAAAAGGTGGCTTGAGCTACTGTTGATGGGAACCTTTCCATCCGCGCAGTGTCATCGCAAGCCGTGACAGCCCTAAGCCTGATTTTCGCACCGACAAACTCAGCGTCCCGCCGTGGCGGCGATTTCCATTTTTCTTGATTCATTCCACAGTTGAACGTACGGCTCCAGCTCCTTCATCATTTTTTGGAATTGCGGGAGGTCGAGCGATTGCGCGCCGTCGCTGATCGCCTTTTCCGGCGCGGGATGCACTTCCACGATTAATCCATCAGCACCGATCGCCACTCCCGCGCACGATAGCGCGGGCAGCAGCTTCTTTTCTGGACATGCCGGTCGGAACGAGTTCTTCGATCTTTTCTTCGAGGTGTTGCTGAATCTCTGCAGAAAGATCATGATTCACCTGACGCTAAGAGGGCATTCCAGGGCCATCACTCGTGGCGCAACGCGACCATGGGATCGACGCGCATGGCGCGGCGGGCCGGAATGTAGGTTGCTAACATCGCCGTCAGCAAGATAGCCGTTGGCACGATGAAGTAGAGCCGCAACTCACTGAGGTAGAGGCCATAGAACATGGCGTCGAAAAGTTTTGGCAGGGGCAGCGCCAGCGCGAGTCCGATGGCCGATCCGATGGCACTCATTTTCAGGCCTTCCCTAAGAATCATGCGCAGCACATCGGGGTTTCTGGCACCAAGCGCGAGGCGGATTCCGATTTCATGCGTTCGCTGGCCAACCGAGTAAGCGATCAGCCCGTAAATGCCGATGGCCGAAAGGATCAACGCGAGAAGGGCGAAGCCACCCAGCAGAATCACGAAAAATGAGTCGCCGCCCCTTTGATGTTCGATGACCTCAGGCATGCTCATCACGCGAGCGAGAGGAAGTTCGGCGTCCATTTGGGCAATCGCGCTGCGCAAAGCGGAGGCCAGGCTGTTCGGATCGGAAGTTGCGCGAACCATAAGAGAGAACGAAGACACCGGGCGTTGAAGAAACGGCTCATAAACTTCCGGGTCATCGCGGGATCCCTCGGAGTGGGTTTTCACGTTGGCGACAACTCCGACGATCTCGCTCCATTGTGGGGTGCTGCCGCTCACATCCAGGCGAATCTGTTTTCCAAGCGGCTCGTGACCAAGCAAATGGCGCTGCACAAACTCTTCGTTTACCACGACTACGGGCGGCGCTGTAGCGTTATCCGTCTCCGCGAAGGTCCGGCCATGCAGCAAGGGGATGGCTGCGGCTCGGAAATAATCGGTGCTTACCAGAACATCAAGCGCCCGGAGTCTCTGGTTGGCAGGCAATTCGGGCTGACCTTTGACCTGAAGAGTTACAGTGTTAGGTCCGGTCGCGGGCAAGTCGGAAGCAACTGCTACGACCGCGGCGCCGGGAATTTGCTGGAGGCGGGGAACCACATCTTGGACAAAGCGGGCTTGCTGGGAGGCCTCTTTGTATCGGGCGTTGTCGAGGGTTACCCCGGCGGTGAGGAGATGGTCGGGCCGGAAGCCCAGGTTCTGGTGGGCAATCAGGAAAATTCCGCGAATGAGCAGCCCGGTTCCCACCAGAAGAAACAAAGCCAGCGCGATCTCGCCAGTGACCATCACCCTCCTGAGACGGCTATGGGAACGGCCCTGCGAGGCGGTCCGGCTTTCGTCTTTCAAATTAGTATTGATGTCGGTGCGCGACGCATTCAGTGCCGGGGCGAGGCCGCACAGAACCGCGCAGACTAGCGAGACACCCAGGGCGAAGAGCAGAACGTTCCAATCCAGACTCAGAGGCACGGCGCTGATGGCTTCGTTGAAGTTCAAGTTTGCCCGGACAAAGGGAATGCCCCAATAGGCAAACAGAAGACCCACGGCGCCGCCGAGAAAGGCAATCACCAGGTTTTCCGTCAGCAATTGCCGAACAATGCGCAGGCGACCGGCCCCGAGGGCGATGCGGACGGCCAGCTCCTTCCGGCGCCCCGCGGAACGCGCCAAGAGCAGCCCCGCGACATTGGCGCAGGCAATCATCAGAACAAATCCTACGGTGGTCATCAGAATGGCCAAGGCATTGCGAATACCGAAAGCGTAGACCAGGAAGTCGGGCAAGGTGCGCACCCCAGCGCCCCAGCCTTTCTCGGTTTCGGGGAACGTTTCCCCGGCGCCACGGGCCAGCGTGACGACCTCGGCGCGGGCTTCTTCGAGAGTTACGCCAGGTTTCAGTCGCGCGAACAGGTACAAAGAACGGTCCTTACGCGCTGCGGCAGTTTGATCTGCAGCGGTTAATACGAGTGGGGTCCACAGTTGATGCGGGAATCCCAACAAACTGAAACTGGCGGGCATCACGCCGATAACTGTGTAGTTTTCACGGTTCAGCCGGATGGTGCGGCCGATGAGCGAAGCGTCAGAACCAAAGCGCCGCTCCCAGATCTCGTGGCTAAGAATGGCGACATGGTCGCGCCCAGGCTGGTCTTCTCCGTCCGAGAAGGTGCGTCCAAGCTGCGGGGAGACGCCAAGAACGCTGAAATAGTTGGGCGAAACAGCGGCGTCGCGGAGCGGTTCCGGCGGCCCATCTGCGGTGGACTGGAACTGTGAACTCAAATTAACTGTGCGGTATGCATCCGCAGCGGCCATATCCTCAAACACATGGTTTGCTTGGCGCCAAGCCAGGTAGTTTGGCGCGGAAACAGCACTTGCGTCGGGTAAGAACCCTCCCGCCGGGTTGACGGAAGTAATCGCTGCCACGCGCTCGGGTTCGCGACCCGGCGGACGGGCCAGCAGGAAACCGCTGACGAGACTAAACATAGCGGCGTTCACCGCGATACCTAGCGCTAGTGTGAGAACGGCGACGGCGGTGAAGCCGGTATCCTTACGCAGCATGCGTAAGCCGTAGCGCAGATCCATGAGGAAGTTTTCGAAGGAGGGCCAGCGCCAGGCGTCGCGGCTGTCCTCTTCGATGAGGGTCACGTTGCCAAACTCGCGGCGCGCCTCAGCAGCGGCTTCTTTTCTGGACATGCCGGTGGCAACAAGTTCTTCGACCTTTTCCTCGATGTGCTCGCGAATTTCTTCCGAAAGATCCTTGTAGAGGCGCCGGCGAGAAAACAGTCGTCTTAGCCACATCATGATTCACCTGGCGCTAACACGCGCGCAATTCCTTCGAGCATTCTTTCAAAACGCGAAACCTCATGCTCCAGATGCTTCGCTCCTTTTGCCGTCAGCTTGTAGGTACGAACGCGGCGGTTGGTGGACGAAATTCCCCAATCGGCTTTCACTAACTCTTCCTTGAGGAGGCGCTGGAGAGCCGGATAGAGCGAGCCTTCTTCAATCTGTAACAGATCGTTCGAAGTTCGCTTGATTTGCTGCACGAGGGCGTACCCGTGGAGAGGTTGCCGCTTCAGGGTTCGGAGAATCATCATCTCCAATGCACCGGGAAACAGGTCTCTTTGCTCGCGGGTTCTCATGGATGGACGGAAGGTTCTCTCCAGGCCCCGACTCCAGCTCATGTTAGTCTAGGCCTAGAGCGAAATAGTATGCAGTCTCGGATCTCTTGTCAAGAGAAGAGAAGCCGCGCCTCGCGTCACCCCATTTCTTGGTCTTCAACCCGCCGCCGCGGCAACTTCTATCTTCCGCGATTCCCGCCAGAGTTGAATGTACGGCTCCAGATCCTTCATCATTTTTTGGAATTGCGGGAGGTCCAGCGATTGCGCGCCGTCGCTGATGGCCTTTTCCGGCGCGGGATGCACTTCGACGATTAATCCATCGGCGCCGATCGCCACGCCTGCGCGGGAGACCGCCGGCACCAGGCTTCGCTTCCCTGTTGCGTGACTCGGATCCAGAATCACCGGTAGGTGCGTCAATTCATTCAGGGCGGGAATCGCCGCAATGTCACACGTGTTGCGCGTCACCGTTTCAAATGTGCGAATTCCCCGCTCGCACAAGATCACATCGGCGTTTCCGTGTGCCGTGATGTATTCCGCAGACATCAAGAGCTCTTTCACCGTGCTGCTCAAACCGCGCTTCAACAGCACCGGACGCCCGCATTTTCCCAGCGCTTTCAGTAACATGAAATTTTGCATGTTCCGGGCGCCCACTTGCATCACATCCGCATATTTCGCGACTAAATCCACGTCGCGGTCGCTCATCACTTCCGTGATAATCGCCAATCCTGTCGCTTCCTTCGCTTTCTTCAGCAGTTTCAAACCTTCCTCTTCCATCCCTTGAAAATCGTACGGAGAAGTCCGCGGCTTGAACGCGCCGCCGCGCAGCATTTTCGCACCTGCTTTCGCCACGCCCTCAGCCGCTTGCATAATCTGTTTTTCGGACTCCACCGAGCACGGCCCGGCCATCACCACAAATTGATCGCCGCCGATTTCCGCTCCGTTTACTTTTATTCTTGTCTTGCCGGGACGGAATTCCTTGCTCACAAATTTGTACGGTGCGGAAATCCGCACCACGTTATCCACTTGTGGCATGGCTTCGATCGATTCCATGCACGCGGTCACGTCCCCTACGCCCACCACACCGATCACCACGCGCTCTTCTCCTTCGATGGAGTGCACCTTGTATCCGAAGTGCTCCACGTGTTTGCGTACATCATCGATCTCTTCCCGCTTCGCGTGCAATTTCATGGAGATAATCATCTTTCCGGCCCTCTCAATTAGTTTTCGTCCCCTAAAAACAAAATTATTTTGTTCCCCAAAACAAAAAACCCACTCGGCTGGCGAGTGGGTCGACTCTTTTTCTGCTAATTTCGCTTACAGAAACGCCCCCCGCCACCTGGATGAATCCCAAGTAAATCGATACCAGCGGTACGAGTTGGCGAGAATGGCGTTCATGACTGGCATAGTGTATTTCTTCTCGTTCCCGGATACAACAAATTCTTTTAGCTCTCAGCCAGTCAGCAAATTACGTGCGCCTTCAGAAAAAAAGCACTGCAATGCGATAGCGCGTGAATCCCGGAGCCCGACTCGCGTGGCACGCTCCCACCGCCACTTTGGTATAGGGCCGGGTCCGGATTTTCCGCTCGATTTCTTCCGGCAATTTATTCAAGTCGCCCGCTTCAAACCGGATCATCGATTTCGCTGAAGTGTCCGCAAGTCCCGCGCCAGACTCGCATGTTTTCCGCGCGCCTTCCGTTGCGTCCGACAGACGGAATCCCTGCTCGACAAGCAAAGAAGCCACTTTTTTTTCCTGCTCCTCGACGCTTAATTCCGGAACCAGTTGTGAAAAATCCTGGACAGCGAAGAGCCCGCCCGGCCCGCGCACTGCCGCGATGCCCACGGAAGTGAGCCGCGGATCCAGAATATTCTTGCGGTGGCCGGGCGAATCCATCCAGCCTTTATGAATGATCTCGGGATTCGGACCAATGGCGATATTTTCCGCGATGACGCTGAAGCGCGCGCCAGCATCCGCGAGGCGTGCTTCGAGGCCAGGCTCGTTCGGAAGCTGATGCTCAAGCATATTGAGGTTGAGCATGAGGAGGGCGTGGTGGCGGGCGGCTTTGAAGAGAGCGTTATCCCACTGAAACTCGGAGAGGCCATGCGCGGTGCGTTCGCGATTCAAGGACTCGAAGAGCTGGCGCTCCGAGTCGTTGCGTTGGAGCTGCGCGTGCATGCTGGAAGAAAAGAAAAGAAGAAATGCGGCGGCCAGCACGAGCTTTCGATTGCCAGCGGCGGCCAGGAGAAATTTTAAATTTCTCATGGCGGGGAAGATCAGCCGCGGACGCGCACGGCGCTGAAGCTGAGAACCACGTGGCCACCGGCCGTGGGACGGCCAAAACTCAGCATGGGGCTAAAGCGCGAGAAAAGCAGCATCTGGTCCAGATGGCGGCGAAGCTCCAGAGTCGTGGGCCCGGACAGAATCGTGTAATCCGTCATCTGGCCGTGCGAGTCGACAGTGACGTCGATGAGCAGGCCGTGGGGCATGGAAAGTTCGACGTCTTGCGATTCGGGCGCCCAGGATTGCGGATAGTCTGAAAGAGAAACCAGTTCTGCGGGACGCATCAGATTGAGATCCACGTCGTTCTGTACGGCGCGCACGGTGGTGCCCGGCAAAATCATCTGGAGCACCAACACGAAAACGAGAATGGCGGAGAAGAAACCGCCGGTAGCGGGAACGCTCAGCGGACGGAAAACATTGTCGAGCAGAATTTCGGCGCGATCCTTGATGCGGCGAATACGGCTAGGCCAATCGCGCGAATGCTGCGCTTGAGCGGCCGCAACCTTGATGCGGATAGCGAGATCGGCAGGAGGAAGATTCTTGGGCACGCGCGAAAGCA
>Ga0137396_10000837_pt1 | contig 15333 bp, 15 predicted proteins | sample czc16metaG_FD_108284 | JGI IMG/M metagenome (GOLD analysis project Ga0137396, IMG submission 108284) | Vadose zone soil microbial communities from Angelo Coast Range Reserve, California, USA - czcobulk3.16 metaG | ecosystem: Environmental > Terrestrial > Soil > Vadose zone | place: USA...
ATCCCCTACGCGGAGAACAACCTGAACTGGCATCACAAGAACAGCTTCAAGGAAGGCGAGATCGAGCAGATGCTCAAGGCGATCGAGGCGTACGAATGAGGCAGACCTGCCTCGATCAGGTGTATCTCCTCGCCAAAGCCGATCCGCGGGTCGTTTTCATCGGCTCGGATCTGGGCGTCGGCACCTTGCGCAAATTCAAGGAGGAGATGCCGCAGCGCTTCTTCATGGAAGGCGTTTCGGAGGCCCACATCGTCGGCATGGCGGCCGGCATGGCGCTGGAAGGCTCGATCGTCTATGTCAATACGATCAGCACCTTCATCACGCGGCGCTGCTTCGAGCAGGTGGCGGTCGACCTGTGCCTCCACAATCTCAACGTGAGGCTGATCGGCAATGGCGGCGGGCTGGTCTATGCGCCGCTCGGGCCGACGCACCTGGCGATCGAGGACATCTCGATCTTCCGGGCATTGCCGAACATGACCGTAGTGGCCGTGGCCGATGCCGAAGAAATGCGGCGCTTCATGCCGCAGAGCTTGGATCACCGCGGGCCGATCTACATCCGTCTCGCCAAAGGCGGCGACCCGGTGGTGACGAACGACAAAGTCCCATTCCGCATCGGCAAATCGCTGCTCATGCGCGAGGGCCGCGACGCCCTTCTCGTGACCACGGGCGTGACGCTCAAGATCGCTCTCGATGCCGCCGAGATGCTCTCGCGCTCGGGCATCGAGGCCGCGGTGCTCCACATGCCGACCGTCAAGCCGCTCGACGAGGAGGCGTTCCTGGATCACGCCTCGCGCTCGCGGGTCATCGTCGCGGTCGAGGAGAACACCATCATCGGCGGCCTGGGCAGCGCCCTCGCCGAAGCGATCAGCGAAGCGGGATTCAACCCTGCGAGGAAGTTCAAGCGCATCGGCGTTCCCGACCGCTTCCCGGACAAGTACGGCTCGCAAGCCAACCTGCTCGACTACTACGGAATCAATGCCGAGCATGTGGCGGCGACCGTGGAATCGCTGGCCGGGCGCAGGCAGGCCGGCCGTTACGCCTAGATTTCCCCTTCAGGAGAAGAGCTCGATGGGCCGCTTGCTCAACATCGTCAATCCGCTGCACCGTCGCACCAAGCGCGACTACCTGCCGCGCATGGTGGACAACAAGCTGGAAGCGGTAGCTAAAGCGAAACAGTACGGCGCCGATTATTGGGACGGCGACCGGCGGTACGGCTATGGCGGCTACAAGTACGATGGCCGCTGGAAGGCGGTCGCCGAGCAGCTGATCAAGACCTATGGCCTGAAGCCGGACGCGAAGATCCTGGACGTCGGTTGCGGCAAGGGCTTCCTGCTCCATGAGCTGAAGCAGCTCCTGCCCCAGGCGGAAATCGCCGGCTTCGACGTCTCCGAATACGGCATCGCCAACGCCAAGGAGGAGATCCGCGACAAGCTGTTCGTCTACAAGGCGCAGGATCCTTATCCGTTCGGGGACAAGCATTTCGACCTGGTGATCTCGCTCGGCTGCTGCCACAACCTGCGCATTTTCGATCTGAAAAACGCGCTCGCCGAGATCGAGCGCGTCGGCAGGAACAAGTACTTCATGGTGGAGAGCTACCGCAACGAAACTGAGCTTTTCAACCTCGAGTGCTGGGCCCTCACCTGCGAGTCGTTCTTCGATACCGCCGAATGGATCTGGCTGTTCCAGCACTTCGGCTATACCGGCGACTACGAGTTCATCTACTTCGAGTAAGGCGCCCGGTGCTCCCGATCAAGATCAAGGCTGCGATCCTGGTGCAGCAGCATGCGCCGCTCGAGCTCGCGGAAATCGACTCGCCCGACCGCCTGCGCTTCGGCCAGGTGCTGGTCAAGGTGCAATACAGCGGCATCTGCGGCGCCCAGATCAACGAGATCGAAGGCGCCAAGGGCCCCGACAGGTTCCTGCCGCACCTGCTGGGTCACGAGGGTTGCGCGACCGTGCTTGAGGTCGGGGAAGGGGTCAAGACCGTCAGGAAGGGCGAGAAGGTCGTGATGCACTGGCGGCCGAGCAACGGCATCCAGTCGGAAACGCCCACCTACCGCTGGAAGGGCAAGCCGGTAAATGCCGGCTGGGTGACGACCTTCAACGACTACGCGATCGTGTCGGAAAATCGGCTTACGCCGATTCCGGCCGACTTCGACCCGAAGCTCGCGCCGCTCTTCGGCTGCGCCATCACGACGGCGATCGGCGTGATCAACAACAACGCGCACGTGAAGGTCGGGCAGTCGGTCGTCGTCTTTGGCGTGGGTGGCGTCGGGCTGTGCATCGCCCAGGCGGCGCAGCTCGTGTCGGCCTACCCGATCGTTGCCGTCGATGTGGTGGACAGCAAGCTCGAGACGGCCAGGCGTTTCGGCGCGACCCACAGCATCAACTCGAAGAAAGTGCCCGACGTGGAAAAGGCGATTCGCGACATCGTGGGCTCGCAAGGCGCCGACGTCGTCGTCGAGACTACCGGCATCGCGCGCGTGATCGAGGCCGCCTACGGGCTCACGCAGCCCAAGGGCAAGACCATCCTCGTGGGCGTGCCGCGCAAAGGCGACAATATTTCCATCTACTCCTTGCCGCTCCACTTCAAGAAGATCCTGACGGGCTCCGAGGGCGGCGACAGCGAGCCGCACAACGATATCCCGCGTTATGTACGTCTGGTGCAGGCAGGCAAGTTCAGGCTTGACGGTCTCATCACCCACGAATTCAAGCTGGAGCAGATCAACGACGCTATAAAATTGGTCGTAGCGGGCGAGGCAGGACGCGTCTTGGTCGTCATGGACTGACAATAGGGTACTTGATGGCATTGACTGAAGTCTTTCAATCGGCGAAAGATGCTTCGGTTGCCGAGGAGTTTCTCGGCTCTGCTTACGTGATTCGTGATGTAGAGGATCGCGCTGCGCTCGATCAGTTTCGCCGCGAGATCGTGCTCGCCGCTGCCCGTGCGATCAACCATCCGCCCCCCGAGGACGATGGCGCTTTCCTCGACAATATCCATCGCCTCGTACCCGTCGAAAACCTGAACAGCTTGCGGCTCGGCCTCTATGGCGAGCTGAACTCAAAGCCGTGGTTCAGGCCCACCTATTTCAAGCTGGTTACCCGCCTGGTCGAAACCCTGGTCGGCAATGAGCTCGCGATGCAGAACCGCATCAACGTCTCGATCCAGATGCCCGAGGATCGAACTTCGCTTCTCGAGCTCCACGCCGACGTGTTCGCGGGAGAGACCCCATACCAGATCGTGCAGTGGCTGCCGCTTGTCGATGTGCGAGCCACAAAGTCGATGTTTATCCTTTCGCGCCCGAAATCGGAAGAGGTAGTTGCCCGGCTAAAGGATTTTTCGGAAGGCGGGATGAGGGCCCTATTCGATGCGGTCGAGCCGGACCTCGCCTGGCTGGAGATTCCATACGGCAAGGTTTTGCTCTTCAGCCCGAACGTGTTGCACGGCAACGTGGTTAACGAGGAAACGACGACCCGCTGGTCGCTCAACTGTCGCTATACCGGCCTGTTCACGCCTTATGGAATCGGAGAGCGATCGCTGGGATCGTACTACTCGCCCATCACCGCGCGGCCCGTGACCCGCATGGGCATGGCGTACCGGCAACCGGGCGGCTTCGAGGAGTAAGCCTGATGAGCGAGCGCCGGGGCCTTCGTGGGTACGTGACCGCGCGCGGTTTCGGCCCCTACGTTATCCCGGTGCCGGTCCAGTCCCTGGCCTTGCGGGATTATTGCGCTCGCAAGAAGTTCATTTACGTTCTGCCGGCGAACGAGAACTGCTTTCCCCATTCCTACCTGGTCCTCGAAGGCATGATCGGGGATATGTCGGGGTATGAGGGCATCGTCATGTGCAGCATGCACATGCTTCCGCACCGTGCGGAACGCCGGAGGGGTGTTTGCCACCGCGTTTTCGAGCAGGGCTGCTCGCTGCATCTGGTGCTGGAAGATTTCGTTGTCGCTACACCGCAAGACGTCGAGAAACTCGAGGAATTGCTGGTCATCGACCGGCTGGCGGCCCAGGCGCCCAAGTCCATAGATCTGGGTTGACCGTACATGGCGCTCCATGTGGTGGTAACAGGCGCCGGAGGATTTGTCGGCGGGTTCCTCGCACACTGGCTCGCTGCGCGCGGATGCGAGGTTACGGCGATTTCGCGGCGGCCCGCCGAGGCGTCCGCCCAAGCCATGCCCGGGCTCGCCTGGCGCGTAGCGGACCTGAGCCTGCCCGCGTCATTGCCTCGGCGCTTCGACGCGCTGATCCACTGTGCCGCGGAAACTCCCGAGCGCTGCCCCGACCGGGCCAACCTCCACCGCCGCAACATGGACATCTCGCGAAGCGTCTTCGGCCAGCTGCTCGAAGCGCGCGCGCGCAGCGCGGTATACCTGTCCTCGATGTCGGCCTATGGGACTGTTGCTGCGCCGGTGGTGACCGAGGACATGCCGCCGCTCGACCTGGATCCGTATGGGCGCGCCAAGCGCGACTCGGAGAACCTCTTCCAATCCCGTGTCGAGCGCGGACTCGCGTCCGGCCTGGCCATCCGCCTTCCCGGGACCGTGGGCAAAGGCTCGCACGACAACTTCCTCTCGATCGCGCTGAAGCGCGTCCTGTCAGGCGAGGCCGTGAAAGGCCGGAACCCAGACTCGCCGTTCAACAATATCGTGTACGTCGGGGACCTCGCGGCCTTCCTTCACGCGTGGCTAGCGGATCCGCGGCCCGGCTACGCGGTGACGAACCTGGGCGCGAGCGAACCGCTGCCGATGCGCGAGGTTCTTTCCCTGTTGTTCGCGTTCAGCAGGCGGGATGAGCGCGTCGTCTTCGAGCCGGGAGGCAAGCAGCCCTTCCTGATCTCGCTCGATCGCGCCCTTTCCCTGGGCTATCGCCCCGCCACGGTAAGGGCGAGCCTGGAGTGCTTCGTGCGGGACAGCACTTGATCGTTCACCGCTTCCCGTAACGCAGCCGCAGAATCACGATCACGACGGCGACCATGGCGATGACGAGGTTGGTGACGAACAACTGCACCGAGGCGTGGACGTAGGCGTAGAACATCCACAAGAGGCACGCGACGACGATAGTCAGGTACATGCTCAGCGATACGTCGATGGCCGAGCGGCGTTGAACGATGCGGTAGGCCTGCGGCAGAAATGCCCCGACACTGAGTATCCCGCCGACAGTTCCCGCGATCGCGGCGAGAGTCTGAACTTCAAGGTCCATCACCGGTAGATTTCCATGGGCACGGGATAATCCCGGCCGCCTTCCTTGATCTGCTGCGCCATGATCATGGCCTGCTCGATGCAGTCGTCGATGTCCAGGCCGTAGCGGTAGCTTCCCGCGCGCCCGGTCGAGTAGACGTGCTCGGGCATCATCTCGAAGTACTTGCGCGCCAGCGCCTGCTCCGACTTGAACGGCAGGGGGTAGTGCTTGCCGTTCATCGAGGGAAACTCCAGCCCGACCAGGCTGGTCGGCGACTTGTGATGCGTGAACTTCTTGTACTCGACCATGCGCGTGAACTTCTCGTTGTTCGCGTAATAGAGGAAGTAGACGTGCTCGGGGAAGACGTGCTCGGTCGGGAACACGAGCGGATGAAAGTCGCGGCCGATGAACTTGAGCTCGCCGTGGCAGCGCTCGAAAAGCAGGTCGGGCGAGATGGTGTTGACCATCAGGTCGAAGCTCTTCTTTTCACCGTTGATCCATACCGTGCGCTTCGGGATGTCATATCGCTCGATCGTCGTCGACAGCAACACCTTCGTGCCCTCGACCGTGACGTCGAAGAACCGGTTGTAGCCGTCCGGAGCGCAGGGATAGGCGGAGAGCGCGGTATCCCAGGCCGCGCGCGGGCCGCTCTTGATCGCGACGCCCTTGGGCGACCAGTTGAAGGTGTCGATGCGCCGGTTGTCCTCCACCAGCCACATCTTCTTGTTGTACTTGTCGATGAACTTCTCGTAGAGCGTGCGGCCGGCCGAGCCGATCCAGTATTCCTCCAGGTTCGTGGCGCTGGCGACGCCGACCGCGGCCTTGCGCTCGGCCGCGATCTTGTCCCGGTCCGGCATCCGGGCGATGTCGTCCTCGTGGATCGGATAGTTGTAGAACGCGTTGTCGCGCTCGACGTACGTCAAGAACTGGTGGTCGGCGCAGGGCCGCAGCGGGCAGATCGCGTTCATGTAGTCGTAAACCTTGCGGTTCTGCGTCAGGAAGTGACGCGGCCCGAAGGTATAGGGATGCCCGCCGAACCACGAAGTGCGGACGCCCGCACCGAGAAACGGCGCAGCCTCGACCAGCAGCACGTCCCATCCGCCCATGAGCGTGAGCTGGTGCGCGGCGGAGCATCCGGCGGCCCCGCCGCCGATGATGAGTGCTTTCTTCAATTATCAGGGCTCAAAAACAAAGAGGAGGCAAAGGTGAGGCCGTTCAATCGAAGGAGAAGATGTACCTTTGTGGAGAGAACGGGACCTCGATCTGGTCGAACACCTTGTGCTCCGCATTGACAATCTGCGCCATCACCGGAAAGTTCTTCGTGGCGGCGGCGACGAAATCCATCGCTTCCTGCGTGTTCGGGTCCTTCACGATAACGTAGGTTGGCGCCTCCTCGAAGGTCAGGGCGAGGAACGTGTACCCCTTTTCGATGATGAAGTTGTTCACGGCAGGGATCACACCGTTATGGTTGTCCCTCCTGGCAATCGGGATAGTTTGGTAGTCGTGTCCGGTGACGAAGCCGGTTCGCTTGACCTTGCGGTCGAAAGCATGCAGATCCGCGAGGCAGGCCGAGTATGTATGGTTGCCGTCGATGTGGATGAAATCGAAATACTCGTCCGGAAAGGAGTCGGCAATCTCGGTGGACAGTGCGCGATGGACCTGCACGATACCGGCGCGAATGGGTTCTTCAAATTTCTCGAGGACCGCCTTGTAACGGCGATCGCCTTCCTCATCGGAAGTATTGTTCGCGTCCTGGACGTAGTCCGGAATGTCCTGAAATCGCCACGGGTCAATCAAGTGGAGCTTTTTGGGCTTGAGCCCCTTAAGCATGTACTCGGCGAAGTAGGCCTCCGCCGTGCCGATTTCCGCTGCGACGCCCCGCGGAGCGACACAGCTCAATAATTCGATACGTCTCGTATTGACCAGAAGCATGATTTGTTTTCTCTTGGAGGTGTAGTGGGCGTGGGGGATTGGTTGATCTGCTGACTATGCCAACTCGACGAACTTGTAAACCGAAGTTGGTGCCATTCCGCACTTACGATATAGGGTGGGCGCCCGGGCCATCGGATTATTCATGACCATGTCGATGGAAGGAAGGGGCCATCCACGCCCCGTCACCACCTCTATGGGCCAGGAATCGTCGACGATCAAATGTCGCAAGCCGCGCTGATGCGTTTCGAAAAGATGGTAATGCCCGGACGCGCGCCGCCAGGGATCTGAAAATCGATAGCTTCTTACGCAGCATAATCGGCTACTCCCGCCAGCAATCCGGAATACCGCCGCAAGAAGTCGCGGCCAGCGCGTGCGTTGCCGATGCAGAGATTAGTTTCCGCTACGGCGTCGAACGCGGATTGACGCGCTTGATCTGTGTCGGTATAGGAAAGTTTGCCGTCAAACCGATCGAGCATTTCGCTAACCACTTCACGAATCTCCTCGGCCGTGTTTGCCACGGGAGCCACACCAAACTTTTCCGCGTGCACGTAACGCAGCGCGTAACCAATCGGCGGCGCCATCGTCTCCGCGAAGCTTAATGGACGCCGGAGAAACCCAGCCCGAAATAACTTTGGAATATAGATGTCCCTGCTGTTAAAGGGGCGCTGCCCAGTAGGCCACCAATTGGTCAGTACGCAGGGCGTCCCGAAAAGTGGCGGGACATAAGCTGGGCCGGAGGAGGTCCCAACGAAGAAGCGACAGGCGCCGAGCAGGTAGATATCCATCCAGTCGCTTTTGAGTTGACTGTGCGCGTAATCGATCGCGCCCCGAATCGTCGGAAGTGGCGGCATGGCCGAGTCGCCTATTCGGATCACCCAGCCACCGCGCTCGATTACTGCTTGGATGGCCGGAATATAGGTGTCGATCTCCGCATTTAAACCGGATTCGACTGACGAAAATCCCTGTGCGTGCTTAAAGCCGCCATCCCGGACGTGGAAACACACGAACCAGGCATTTTCCGGCACGCCTAACTCCCTCAGGCACGCGCACCCCCTCCACGCCTCCTCTTTCGACAGTGATAGGAGCGGCGGCCGATCCAGCTTCTCCCAGGCATTGAAAATCTCAGGGGAAGCGTGCCACCAATGCTTAACTGTCCCGTCGATGGATTCACAGATGAAGTATTCCTCCATCATCGATAGCATCGTACTGCGGGGGAATGGCAGCTTAGCCTCGTCATCTACTACGGTTATATATGCGCTCAGCTTGTCCAATAGGGTTTGATTGGCCGGCTTATGCGACGGAGGAAGATACAAAATCATGTTTTTCGGGTCACGGCCCAGCAGAAATTCGCGCTTTATCAAATGCTCCAGATTGGCAATATGCCCGACTTGGAGAGCCCAGAAGGTATCGAGAAACCGGTAAGGGAAAGGTCCACCTGCAGGTGCCAAATGGCGTTCGCGCCATCGGCGAGCATGACGCAGAATCCGGAGTGCTTCCTGCACATCTCCCAAGAGTTGCAGATGGATGAGGGCAACCAAATGGCGCGCAAACCAATCGGACGGAGAGATCCGAATGCATGCGTGAAAATGATGCAAGGCAGTATCGACATCCAGATTTTGATAAGCCTCGTAGGCTCGTTGCCAGTGCCAGTTGTGCGTCGCTGCGGGTTCCGCGTTTTCGGATGTGTTCGAACGAAGACTTCGGAGCAGATGAATGCTCAGCCTGATGAGCATTTTGAGAGGCTTCGGCAAGGTTCTGCTAAGAAAGCGGCGCAGCTTATCGTGCATGCTCAAGCTTAAGTAGCTGGCGCCTCTTCCGCATCGAGTCGCATGTCAGCGCTTAAACGAGCGCGGAGCAACTCGTCCTGCAGTTGCACGGTTGCCTCGGGGCAGCGCGCTGCCGTGGGAAGCAGACGGCGGTATTTGCGAATGAACTCCCGGCCAATCCGCGCGTTACCGCAGCACCGCGACTGCGCGGCCACTGCATCAAAGCGTGCCTGCAATTCTCTGTCCTCTGCCGTATAAAGGACCTGTGCTTCCAGACGGTCCATTACCTCCACCACTACGTCGCGCAAGTCTTCCGGCGCATTGTCTTTCAGCGAAATGCCGAGATCTCGGAGAGTCGGAGTCGCATGGATATGCCCGAGCGGCGGCGCCAAGGACTCGGCAAATGGCACGTAATCGTTCTGCTCTTCGTCCCAGTGCATTTTGGGGATAAAGATATCGGTGCTGTTAAGCGGCCGCGTTCCGGTCGGAAACCAATTAGTAAACACGCAAGGTATCCCCAGGAGATTGGGGACGTAGGCTAGCCCTGACGACGTGCCGACGTAGAACCAGCACGTCCCGCATAGAAAAATATCCATCCAGTCGGCTTTCTGCGGACTGTGGGCATAATCCACAACCCGGTCTTTCTTGGGCAGCTTGGGCATGGAAGCATCGCCCATGCGTATGACCCAGCCCCCCCGCTCCCGGATGCTGTCGATGGCACGGTCATAGCTCATGATGTCAGCGTTGAGCGCATCGTGGAGCCCTTCATGATGGGACTTAAAACCCGTTGACCGCACATGAAGGCACACGTACCAGGCGCCGCGAGGAATGCCCATGGCGGCCAGTGCGTGCCTGCCGCGCTGGATTTCTTGTTTCGAAAGCTCGAGCAGCGGGCCGCCGCCGGCTTGCTCCCATGCCCGGGAGATTTCCGCGTAGGCCTGCCAGTAATAACTCTCTGGCCCGACTAACCGCTCCTCAAGGTAGAAGTTCTTGGAGATATAGCGCAATAAGTGGATGGGCAACGGCAATTCGGCGGGACGTTCCACAAGCCTGAAGTAGCTTTTTAGATGATCAACCAGACACCGGTTACCCGAATTCGGCTCTGGCGCACGCAGCAGCGTCAACCTGCGATATGGCTCACCTTCAAGCAGGTTTCTTTTGACCTGAATTCCTAGCACGGCAGTATGACCGATATGGCTCGACCAGAAATGATCGAACAGCGGATTGCGCGCATCAGGAAAGAGATGTAACTGCCCTAAATAATGCTGGGCGATCGCTGTCGTGAGTCGTTTTCGTTCCCGCCACCATAGGATAGCGTTATCCAGTTGCCCAAGCCCTTGAAGCAAAGCGACGCCCAGGTAATGGCACGCCTCTTCCTTGATCATAAGCCTCTCGATTTCCTCATCCGTACACGAAAGAGTTGCGCAAGGCATCGCATTGCGAATGCATCCGGGTATATCTACATTCTGTAACGCAATGATCGCCTGCCGAATGAGCTGACGCAGCACGTCGTTGCTGGTGGCAGTCCGGCCGGGTCGCGCGAACGGAATTGCCAGGCGGAACGGATCACCTCCGCCGCGTTCCACTCGTATCCTGCGCCACAATAGAAATTTCCCCAGAGCCACTTTGGCTTTGCCCAGCAAGTTCCTCCCCTTCATTCTCAGTATGGCTTTACCTGGCCGGCGCATTGCTTATAGGTAAACCACGCGTCGCCGGGAAGCGCCGAAACGCTCCCTTTTCCTCCCGATAAACGCTTCCGCTCTGGTATATCAGGATTTAAGCCACCTCACCAAGCGCACAACGGAAGGAAGGTGCTGCCTCACCCATCGCCCGAAGGAACGAAGCGGTGCCGTGACTCTCCACGACCTGGAGGATCGATACCTCTCGATCTCGTGTCTGAGGTTTTCGACCTCCGCGGCGAGATGCATTCTCTCGATCTCCGCGCGATTGTCACCACGGCTGACCTTCCGACTCGAAGAGGGTCTCGACGCTTCCGCAACCTCCGGTTCTAGGCTGTCAAGCTGGGCGACTCGCCGAAGCCGGTTGACGTCTCTTAGATGCGCCGAAGAGACAATGCTTTCCATGACTTTTTCGAGCATGTTGGCGCCGATAGAGCCGTCCTTGGCATCGCTTTCCAGCGCCGGGGCGCGGACGTCGAGTTCGAGCCCTCGCTTCCGTGACGCGCGGACGGAATGCCGCTCGGCGGGCTCGACCCCATCCAGAATCGCATGCAGGATATTGCGTGCCGTAAATACTTGCTTCCGCGCAGGCTGTTCCTCATTCAGGAAGTAAATTCTGTTTAAGAAACTCAGGCTCCTATCCATCATCGGGAATTGCGGCGTAGCGCTGGCATATTGCGTATACAGCGGATGCTTCTCGCCTATAAACACGGCGTTCGAGACGACGAAAATGCGGCCGGGGATGTTATCGCCGGCGAGAAGCGCCACCGGCACGAACCCAGCGGATTTCATATCGGCGAAGATACTCTCGTAGGTCGGCTTGCCGCCGCCTAGGCACTGAGCAATGATGGCTCCATCATCCGCCAAGACGTCCCGGATCAACGAAAGATACTGAAAAAGCGCCTCGCGGCTGAACTCATTGAGATTGGCGTTTGACGTCACCAAGTCGTATCGCCTGCTCGCCACCTCGCCGATTCGCCACCACGGGTAATGATTGCAGACATGCTCGGATTCGACCGTTATGATTTTCTGTTCTTCATAGTGAAAGGGATTGTGCCAATTCAACTTCGGCACGTAGGCGCCATGATCATGGAGCGCCTCCCTCGACAGCGCATGCTCGGCGAAGCGTGCTCCGAATACATGGGAGTTGATGTGGCTTTGCAGGAGATAAAAGCTCTCCGTGGATTCGACTTGAGTGTAATCGGCGAGAGATTCATGATGTCTGAGGAAAAAGCTGAGATAACCGCATCCCGGGCCGATCTCGAGCAGCCTCTGGAACCGCGGGTTGTATCCGAGCAACTTTTTATAGACGACGAAATGGGAAATCAAAGTCGATAGCGGAACGATGATCCGGTCCCGCTGAAACAATGAGCGATAGAAATCTATGTAATCGAGACAGATCCTAACGAAAAAATCCGTGTCTTCTTCGGTAAATCCGCCCAGCTCTTTCATGTAATAGTCGAATCGGCCCTCCTGCATCGTGTCGAGGATTTGGGCGAGGTCGAGGAAGGAGTCGGTGCGAACCGGGAATCCCTGGTTTTGGAAAATGTAGGGTTCATTGATGTTAGAGAGCCGCCAATCGGCGATGGCCCTCTTCGCATTCGTTTCGTTTGCGCGATATGCAACCGGATCAAGCATCTTTTTCTGCTCCCCCAATTAGCTTTATTGTTGGCTTTGTGAAACTCCCCGTATTCCCCAAAAGCACCCCAAATGCAAAAGCGCGCGCTCAATTCAACAAATCGGCGTGGCGATTCAAGAACCCCGCGCCTGGCCTGGATTTGCCGCTGCAACCCGCCGCTGTAGCAATCTTGTCGAATGTGTCCGCTTTGGCATGGTTGTCGGGCCTTACACGCACCCCACCCTCCAGCTCTTGGTGCATCTCCAGCACGATCTCGGTGATCTCCTCTGGCGTGTTATCCACCAATTCCATTCCCATTTCATGCAGACGGCGCGGAACATGAACGTAGCCCAACGGTGGAGCAAGACTAAGAGAAAAAGGGACTACGCGGCCAGTGGCACGTTCGCGGTGAAGCTTGGGTATATACATATCCCGAGCGCGCCACGGTCGAGTGCCTATGGGAAACCAATTAGTTAAGACGCCTGGGACATCGAAAAGGGCCGGCACGTAGCCCAAGCCTGACGACGTCCCAATGAAAAAGCGAGCGGTCGCGCAAAGGTAGATGTCGAGCCAATCAATTCGATGTGGACTATGAGCATAGTCGATTACCCCCTTCATGCTCGACAGGGGCGGCATATCAGGGTCGCCCATGCGAATGACTGTACCGCCGCGCGCCACAATCTCGCGAATCGCTGGAATATATGAGGCAATGTCCGCGTCGAGGAATGACATGCGCTCACGATGATGTGCATGAAATCCAGACGAACGGACATGCAGGCAGACATGCCAACCGTTTTTCGGAACGCCTAAATCGCGCAACTTCGCCAGCGCGCGCGAATGCCACTCGGGTGGCAAATGCAACAAACCCCGACGCCCGGAGGAATCCCAAGTTTCGTAGAGTTCCGCAGCTTCCTGCCAGAAGTACAGCAACCTTCCATCTGCCATGCGCTTGACATAATAGTTCTCTTCCAGATTCCCCAATACGGCCATCGGGTACGGCAGATCGGCTTCAGTCGCAACCATCGTCACGTAAGGTCGCCACAGATCGAGCAATGCGCGATTGCCAAGACGTTCGGGGGGCGGCAGCAGCATGAACGTATCCGCAGATGTGCGCCCCGCCAGAATTCCCTCCCGGAGACGATAGTCCATATATGCGATGTGCCCAATCGCGATGCCCCAAAATTGATTGAAGAACACAATTGATCGATCGGGACGTGCGCTGGCTTCAAGCGTTCGAGATTTGATCTCCTCCTCGCGGCGCCAGGCATCCATCGCACCATGGTAATCACCGAATCCCAGTAGTCGCTCGACCGCCAGATGACTGTAACCGTACGGGTCGGATGTCTCGGAGGCGTAGCGCTCATAAAGCGGCACTGCGAGCTCGGGTCGATCGCGCGACGAGTTATACCAAGCTGCATGAAATGTCTCCCTTAAGGAGGCGGGCTGGCCGGTCCGTATGCGCAACCTCTCAGAGAGACTCTCGACCCGTTTGCAAATCGCAGCGAAGTAGCGTACTCGAAAGCCGGCGACCTGGGCCATTTCCAGCATCTGGCCAAGGAAACGAGTCAAACGCAACGCGACCATCGCTAGCGCATCCAAAGCGTCTAGGAAAGCAGATCGGGCCCGGTTCCGAAAGATAGCAATCATCAATGCGATCAGACAATGTCGTTCGAATTGTAGAGCGCGTGGCTACTCAAGCGCCGGGATTGACCTCGTCCGACTCGAAGAACTCATGCATCGGTTTTAGCCGCCGGCCGAATATCTTGTGATACGTACTGTCAAGAAATTCAAATTCGTAGCGCGGCTTGTGTGAGAGACGGTAGAACAGGTGCTGCACCGCCACGTCAAGCCCATGCATCAGCTTTGTGTTTGCGAATCGTTTCAGGTCCACCCGTGGGTCGCCGGCTGCGGATCCGAGAACGTGTAGCGCGAGATCGGTGGCGTGATTACGCATGCAGAACGCCGCGTATTTCACTATCTGCTCGGGCGGCGCTGTACGCAGCACCTTCTGTGGCGAACGCACCCATACTGAATCGCACCCCGACAGGATGCCGTAGCGGGGCCCGTCGAAGAACGGGCCGAAATGCGCACCTGCCCCGGTGTAGTCGAGGTTGAGCAGGAGAAAGCCTGCGCCGTGAAGCAGCCCGTAAATGTCCGGGAATCGGGGTGCGCCGATGTATACCTCATCGAAATGTAATTCACACAATAGCCCGAGCACGTTGGCACGCAGCTGGCTCGTGGCACCGCGCAACACTGCGAACTCGCTTCCTTCGGTATCTATTTTCATGAAGTCGACCGCGATGCCGTGTTCTCCGCAGAACAGGTCTACCGTTGTTGCGGTTGCTTCGTAGCGGTCGACGATGTCGCCCTCTCCGCGCCGCGTGCGGTCGAACCACGCCGCCTCCAGATTCGGCACGAACGCGGTGCTCTGGCCGCGGTGACGCAAAACGTTGATCGTGAGATGTCCAGGCTTCTCGCTGAGCGCTTGGGCGACGACCTCGATGGATTTCGCTCCAGCGTACTTCTCAGCCAGCCGCTGCGCCTCGCGGGTGTCGGGCTCGAACAGGACGTAGCGAATCTCGCCCTCGTATTTCTGCCAGGAGGGGTGCATGCCGTAGCGCCCTCCGGCGTCGATAACCACAGTTTCCAGCGCGGTAGCCGCAGGCTTGCTGAGCATCTGTCTTCGCCTTCAATCCAAAGGGTTGCCATTCTAGTGATCTTTGAGGCATCGGAAACGCTCAGCCCCACACGCCTTTGAGTGCGGCGAAACCTTTCTCGAGCCCGACAGGCGCCACTCCCAGAGCCGTGGCCAGGCGCGAGGAGTCCAGCGAGGTGTCGCGCGGGCGCGCGGCAAGGAAGCGCTCCTTCGCTGCCCGCGCGGGATGTATTAGACGCTCGTCGTGGCCCATGACGCGGCAAAAGGCCAGCGCGGCTTCATAGCGCGTGACTCGGTCGGCCCCGCCGCAGTGAAAGACCCCTCGCAAGTTCGGGTCGGCCAGGACGCGGCGCACGATCTCCGGCAGCTGGTCGGCGGCCGTGGAGGTGCGCCATTGGTCGGTAAAGCCCGGCACCGTGCGCCCGGCGACCAGGCTCGCCTGCAGGTGGTCCACAAAACAGGTCCTTGCGCCCAAGGGGCGGCCGTAGCAGTTCGAC
>Ga0137396_10000841_pt1 | contig 15273 bp, 18 predicted proteins | sample czc16metaG_FD_108284 | JGI IMG/M metagenome (GOLD analysis project Ga0137396, IMG submission 108284) | Vadose zone soil microbial communities from Angelo Coast Range Reserve, California, USA - czcobulk3.16 metaG | ecosystem: Environmental > Terrestrial > Soil > Vadose zone | place: USA...
CCACGCGTCGCCTCGGCATATTGGAAGAGGCCTTTCCAAGCCTCTTGGCCATCGATCAAAAACGGTTCCCGCCGATTCCGGCGATCGTCCACGCGCTTGAGGCGGCGGGCTTTCGGGCCCCCATCGTCGACGACCGCGCGTACGTTCGAAGGCTCACGACGGAAGAGCAACTCGACCGGGTACGACATCGGTACCTCTCGACGTTCGACCTCCTCCCTCCGGGTGAATATGAGCGAGGGCTCCGGTTCTTGGAGACCGAGATGCCCCGGCGCTACGGAGACCGCTTCGAGATCTCGGCCCGCTTCACGTTCGTAGGCGCGACAAGGTAAGATTCGCCGAATCCGCGCAAGGTTGGCAAAAGTCCCGACCCTTCCGATCCGTATCCGCGAGTTTCTCGGAGAAGAACATCACGCATTGGGGATTCGCATCGTGATGGACGAGGCCCAGGGTATGTCCGAGTTCGTGGACCACGGTCTTCACGGCACGTTCGACGAGTTTGTCCTCGCCCTCTCCCCCAAACTGCGACAGGGAGACGACCGCCCATCGGCCCTGGATGTCCGCGTGACCGAAGACCAGCCTCAGTCCGAGCTCCGGGTCGCTGAGCTCGACGTCCGTGATCGCGATGACGCGATCGCCATCCGAGGATCGGCAGACCCGAGCGAACGTTGCCGCTCGGTACCGTCTCGAACCGTGACCGAAGGGTCGGCTCGGCAAGGGCTTCGGACTCGCGATGCGTACCTCTCCAAACGGTGCAAGCTCCGAGCCGATTCGTTCGAGGACGGAAGCGTCGGTGCGGCCGACGGGTTGGAGTGTGAGGATCATCCTTTGACGACTCCGAGCGGGACCAACCGGGCGACGATTTTCGTCAGTCCTGCTCCCTGAGCCACCCGGACGACGTCCTCGACGTTCTTGTAGGCTCCGGGGGCTTCCTCGACGATTCCGGCCCGCGAGGCCGCCCGAAGATAGATTCCGTGCTTGTCGAGGGATTTCACGACCTCGTTCGCATCGTACTTCCGAGTCGCGGCCTTTCGCGACATCTGGCGCCCGGCGCCATGGCAGCTCGAGCCGAAGGATCGCTCCATCGCGGTCGGCAGGCCAACGAGGACGAACGAGCAGGTGCCCATGTCTCCCGGGATGAGGACGGGCTGGCCGACCGCCTTGTACTCGGCCGGAGTCTCCGGGTGTCCCGCGGGGAAGGCGCGGGTCGCCCCTTTCCGATGGACGACGACCTTGCGTCGCGCGCCCTCGATGACGTGATGCTCCACTTTCCCGATGTTGTGGCACACATCGTAGACGATGTCCATGCCGAGCGCCTCCGGAGATTGGCCGAGGACCTTCGAGAACGCGTTCCGTACCCCGTACGTGATCACCTGGCGGTTGTTCCAGGCGAAGTTTGCGCCGCAACACATGGCCCGCCAATAGTCGAGCCCCTCCTTCGAGCCGATCGGCGCGCAGGCGAGCTGGAGGTCGGGCAAGTCGATCTTCTCCCGCTTCACGACCCGTTCGCACACCTCGATATAGTCCGTGGCGATCTGGTGGCCGAACCCGCGGGATCCGGTGTGGACCATCACGCACACCTGGCCCGGCTCCTGGATCCCCAGAGCTTTCGCGGCCCGTTCGTCGTCCACCCGGTCGACCTTCTGGATCTCCACGAAGTGGTTCCCGGCGCCGAGGCTTCCGACCTGGTCCTTTCCGCGCGCAATGGCCCGCTCGCCGACTTTCGAAAAGTCCGCGTCCTCGAGGTGGCCGCGCGCCTCGATGTGGTCGGGGTCGTGGGACCATGCGTATCCCTTCTCGACTGACCAGCCGACCCCTTCGGTCGCGAGCTTCGCGAGGTCCTGCCGCGACACTTTCGTGATCCCTCCTTCGCCCACGCCGCTGGGGACGTTCTCGAAGCACGCGTCCGTCAACGCTCGGAGGTTCGAACGGACGTCGGCTGCAAGGAGGTTCGTCCGGATGAGCCGTACGCCGCAGTTGATGTCGTAACCGATCCCGCCGGGCGAAATCACACCGTCGTCGTAGTCGAAGGCCGCGACGCCGCCGATGGGAAATCCGTAGCCCCAGTGGATATCGGGCATGGCCATCGCGGCCCCGAGGATCCCAGGCATCGTCGCGACGTTTGCCACTTGCTCCGGCGCCTGGTCTTGACGGAGCTGCGGCACCATCGATTCGTCGATGAACACCAAGCCGTTCGTGCGCATGGCGGGCTTATAGGACCGCGGGATTTCGTAGCGGAACGCGTCGACTTTGTTCAGAGGGCCGTTCCATCCGTCGCCCATGGCATCGAGAAAGGCGCCTACGTGCCGAGTGCTCATAAACGTTCGCGCACGCCGTCAGAGTCTGTCGTAAACTTCATGCCCGGGCGTGTTATCCCGTGCCACGGGTTGGGACGAGCTCCGGTTCCGCTCTTCCGGCGTCGCCTTCGGGTGGGCATGCGCGGCCGGGATTCGTGGGGCCCGGGTTCCCCGAGGACAAGGGGGAGGGAATCGGGGGAGGCCGCGGTCCCGCGTGCGACCAGAGCTCGTCGCGCCCTTTTCCTCCGAGGTTCTGAAGTCTTCGGCGTCCCTCGTCCGGGGATGTCAGCCGGCGCTCATTCGAGGTGCCCGCGCGCCTCGCCAACGGCCACGATCGCCTCCCGAATGAGGCGCGCGGCGAGCAACGACGTTTGGCCGAAGTCCCATGCAGGACTCACCTCGTTCAGATCCATCCCGACCAGGTCCGGCGCGAGCATCCCGATGACCTTCTTGACCTGCATGGGCGCGAGCCCGAACGGCTCCGGATTGCCGACGGCCGGAGCAAACGCCGGATCGACGCCGTCGATATCGATCGTGAGGTAGATCTTGTCGCGGTGGATCGCTTTCAGCGCCCGTTCCACCGCGGCACCGATGCCTCTCTCATGGACGTCGAAGACGCTCACATACGTCAAACCGAGTCGTTCGAGGTCCACCCGTTCCTCCCGACTGTACGACCGCACGCCGATGTAGACGACGTGCTCGACGCCGACGTGGTCCGCGATCCGGCGCGCCGAGCAGGCGTGCGACCACTTGTCGGAGAGGTACGAGTCGCGGAAGTCGAGGTGGGCGTCGATTCCGATCACGCCGATATCCTTCGGGAATGCACGCACGACGGCCGGTGCGAGGCTGTGTTCACCGCCGATGACGATCGGAATCTTCCCGGCGCGGACGACATCCGCCGCCATGTGCGTCACGCCGTCGACCATCTCCGTCGACGCCCCAAAGGTCGGCGTATCACCCAAATCCGCCACCGCGACGTCTCGAAGGTCGCGCTGGTGGTCCATCATGTAGGTCTCGAAGTTGTACGACGCCTCGCGGATCGCACGAGGTCCGAAGCGGGAGCCGCCGCGGAACGAGCAGGTGCGGTCGTACGGCACTCCAAACAGGGCCATCCACGCCTCGTCATACTTCGCGACGGCGTCCGCGAAGCGAGGCGCAGCCATGGGCGAAACGGAAATCGCGTGCGCTTATTTGAGGACGACCCCGCTCAATTGGACGAGAGCTTGCGCCGGCCGAGCGCTTCGACGTACATGATTTCCTGACCGGAAGCGAGTTTGCCCTGGAACTCCTCGGGCACGGGGAGTTCGAACGTCTCGTACGTCGCGAGGTCCATCAGCTGGGCGAGGTTGCCGTGGGTCGAAAGGACCTGCGCCTTCCGCTTGTCGATGATCGGGACTCGGACCTTGTGGGTCACCGGATGCACAATCGACCGCTTCTGCCCGTCGAACAGGCCGACGGCCTCGAGCCTCGCCTTCGCCTCGCCGTGTTTCCCCGGCTTCGAGGTCTGGATCGAGATGATGCGACACGGCTCATCGTCGATGACGATGTACCGGTTCACCTTCAGCTCTCGAATCTCCGCTTGCTCCCAGGACATCGCGTTCGCGCGGCGATGCGAGGGGACCCTAAAAACGTTTCCTCAGCGGCGCATCCGTCTCCGGTGCGCGCGTTTTTTCGGCGCGACGTCACGCTTCGCTCGCATCGGTTTGTCGGCCTTGCGCCGACGGATTTGCTCGAGCCCGACCTCGAGATTTTTCAACAGGTCCGGGGCAATTTTGCGTTTTGTGTACGCGTCCGCTCGGGCCGCAAGGGAAATCTTCGCGGCGAAAGCGCGGGCGATCGCGCCCCGCTGCCAAGGAGGCGCACCGTGGACCCATGGATGCTGAAAGAGCACGCCATGCTTTGGCGGCCGCGATCCGGTCCGCAGATGGCGGAAGAGCGCGCGCTCCGCACCCAGGAGTTGCACGGTGCCGGCGGGTGCGCGCGCGAGATCCTCGACGCCGCCCGCCAGGGTGACGAGCCGCGCGGCGATGATCGGGCCCGCGAGTTCTGAGACGTTCGGCGCCAGTTCGCGGATCGATCGCTCCACGTACGCCTCGACCGCTCTCCGGCGGTCCGCAACGAGTTTCGCCAAACCGGCGAGCGCCTTCAATTCGGCTTCCTCCTGCTCCGCCAGGTCCGCGCCGACGCTCTCCCGATGGTCCATGGGCATCCGTTCCCGCCGACCGTGAATCGATACGAGCTCGACGTAAGTCGCGGTATCCACCATCGGTGCGAGCTCCGGGAAGTGAAGCCCGTACCATTCCCGCAGTCGTTCGACGAGGACGTTCTCTTCTTCCTGAAGTTCGTCGAGGGCGCCGACCGCGTGCCGGAGATGATCCTCAGGTCCGATCGCCTTGCGCATTCGCCGCTTCGCGAGCTGGACCATCGCCCCGTGCAGGAGCTCACGGCCATAGCCGAAGTCCTCCGGCTTGAGGAACGGAGGGCGCACCGGCGTGCGATTGCCGCCGGCCCGCTCCAAGCGCGGCTCGATGACGAAGACCTCGTCCGCGCGGGCCATGAGGTCGCGCTCCTCGTCCAGGACTTTCCAGTCTTCGACCTGGGCGAGGCGGTCCGCAAGGGCATTGGCGTCCATCGGGAAGAGCCTCTTGTCGACGACCGTCCCCTCATCGAGGAGGAAGGAGCCGAACCACGTCGTCAAGAGGAGCATGGCGCGAGGCGAACGGGCTTGGTCCGTAAAAGCGTATCCGCCTACCGAGACTTGGGGCGCGCTTTCTTCTTCGGCGCGGCCTTTCCGGAAGACCGGAGTTGAGAGGGCTTCAGGATCCCTTGTTCCGTGATGATTCCCGTGATGTATTCCGCCGGCGTGACGTCGAAGGCGGGATTGCGGGCCGGACTTTCCTTCGGCGCAATGGCATGCCCGTCGAGATGAAGCACCTCTTGTGGAGATCGCTCCTCGATTGGGATCTTGGTACCCGACGCCAGATCGACATCGATCGTGCTCGTCGGCGCCGCGACATAGAACGGGACGCCATTTTCCTTCGCGACGACCGCTTTCGCATAGGTGCCCATCTTGTTCGCGGTGTCGCCGTTGACGGCAATCCGATCCGCGCCGACCAAGACGAGATCGATTTCGCCGTGCCCGAGGAAGTGGCCCGCGGCGCCATCCGTGATAATCGCGTGCTCGATCCCTGCTTCCAAGAGCTCCCACGCAGTGAGGCGGGCTCCTTGCAGGCGGGGCCGGGTCTCGTCCACGTAGACGAAGAAGCGCCGCCCCTTTTCCTGGGCCACGCGCATCGGTGCCGTCGCGGTCCCGTAGTCCACCGCCGCGAGGGCGCCGGCGTTGCAGTGCGTGAGGATTCGCGTGCCGTTTCGGATCAGTTTCGCCCCGTGTTCCCCGATTCTTCGGCACTGTTCGATGTTGTCCTGCGCGTACCGTTCGGCGACCACGACGAGGTCCTCCCCGCCGGACGCCGCCTTCGTCATCGAGTCAATCGCGAAAAAGAGGTCGTGGCCCGTGGGTCGCGTCTTTCGCAGCCGGTCCGCGGCGGCCTTGAGGTCGAGTCCTTGATGGGCGGCCTGGGCCATCCCGTATGCGGCCGTGGCCCCGATCGCCGGCGACCCCCGCACGACCATGTCCTCGATCGCGACGGCGACATCTTCGTAGGTCTTCGCCTCGTAGACGCGGACCTCGAACGGCAAGTAGCGTTGGTCGATCAATTTCACGATTCCGTCGTCGAACCAGACGGTTCGCATCTCCCGCGGGACGCCGTCGATCGTCACGCGCACGGAATGGCTCCTACGGGCGCCGGAGCGAGGAGAGAAGGCTGGAAAGGCCAGGCCGGCCGAGCTCGCGCTTCATGTCCCGCGTGAGGGAGTCGTAGTACGCGAGCTGCTGTTCGACCTTTAGAAGCTCATCGTCGAGGCGGTGTCGTTCGTCGTCGACATCCTTGAGCGCGTCGAGGAGACGCCTCTCCCGGTGCCGCCAGCGTTCGACTTCCTTGCGGGTCGCTTCCATCGCGCGGGTCATCGTCATCGCCCCGGGGCGCTGGGCGGAAGCATGGCGCGGGTCGGCATTCGGTCGCGCATGTCGGTGAGGACCCGGTTGTACTCGAGGATCTTCTTCCGGACCCCTTCCAGCTCCTTCCGCAAGGTGGTCCTCCGCCGTTCGAGCTGCCGGAGCCTGTCGCGGATCCGCTTTCGGCGCTCCCGCCACTTCTTCTGTTCATCCAGAGCGAGGAGCACGTTCGAAGAGTCCATGGAGGCCCATCCCAGGTGGTCCAGACTATTTAACCGTGCTGTGTGCTCACGCCTCTTCCTTCACTTGCGCGCCGGGCAGCACGTACTTGAACAGGTCGAACAGGTTCATTGCCTGGTTCACCAGGTCTTTTGCGATGCCCTCGCCCGCATCGATGCCGAACACGAGTTCCATGTTGTCAATTTTCCAGACACTGACGAAACTCGCGACGGTCCGCTGTGTGGACGCCTCGGTCACGCGGACCTTGCCGATCAGGTTCTCGCCGTCCCGGGTCGTCGAGAGGGAAAGCACGTAGCCGCGGCCCTCTAGCTGCTTCTTCGCGATTGTCGCCATCTCGGACTTCTCTTCCTTTGCCATCGAGAGCGCCTCCCGCCGGCCCAAACCGGTCAGCGGTAATAAAAGCTCTGGGGGCAAGGGTGGACAAACGCGCATTTCGATGGAGATTTATACCGTCCGGGCCCTTGCGCGCCCCCGCGGGCTCGTGGTCTAGCGGTTATGACATCGCTCTCACACAGCGAAGGTCACCGGTTCGAATCCGGTCGAGCCCATCGTTCCCTTTGACCGGGCTCGCAGCCCGAGGGATTCGCGGCCGCGTTACGGGTGGGCCGACGTCGCGGTGAGCGCCGCCACGAGAACCGCGACGAGGGCGAGTCCTCCGAGTGGAATCAGCGCGATCCACCGCGGCTCGTATCGCAGATGCATGTAGTACGCCACCACGAGACTTGCCTTGATGGTCGCCAGGACGACCAGGATCGTGATCGTCTCGAGATGCGGAATCCCCAGGCTGTAGATGTTCAGTTCGGCGAGAGTCACGACCGCAAGGATGCCGAAGACGACCACGTAGGGGCGCTTCCTCGCCTCCTCATGGGGTCCTGCGGTCTCGGTTGCTGTGGCCGTCGCCATTCGTCACCTCAGATCAAATACACGATCGTGAAGAGGAAGATCCAGACCACATCGACAAAGTGCCAATACAATCCAACAAGCTCGACCGCTTCGTGATTCTCCTTCGTGAATCCGCCTTTGAATGCTTTTCGGGTGATGTACGCCATCGCGAGCACCCCTGCCGTCACGTGGGACCCGTGCACTCCGGTCTGCGCGTAGAACGTCGGGCCGTAGAGCGGATTCACCCCGAAGGGGGCGGTCTTGAACGTGAGCCCCTCGCCGAAGTACAGTTTCTGGTACTCGAACGCCTGGATGCTGAGAAACGTCATGCCGAGGAGCAACGTGGCCAAGAGAAAGATGCGCAGCTTTCTCTGATCGCCCCGCTCGGCCGCGGCGAGCCCTTCGACCATCGTGAGGCTGCTGCAAATCAGGATGAAGGTGTTCAAGCCGGTGAGGGGGACATTGAGGATCTCTCCCGGCTGAGCCCACGGTCCCTGGAACGCGTCCCCGAGCGTCGTCGTACGGAGTCGCAACGTCCAGGAGGCCCCGATGATCGCGGAGAAGAACATGATCTCGGTCGCCAGGAACAGCCACAGCCCGAGCTTTCGGGCGCTCACCCTCGGCAGCTTCGATTCGACGGCGGCGGCGAGCCCATAGAACGCGCTCGAAGGCCGCTGCATGTCTTGATGGATCCATCCGCCCGCGCCGCCGGCGAAGATCGCAAATCCCGCCAGGAGCATCGGGATGCTCGCGGTCACGATTCCGACGTAGGCCACGCCCATGCCTACCGCGATGATGACGGGCCACGGGCTGCCATGATGCTCCTCCTCTTCATGGCCCGCGGGCTCCGGGTGTGCCATCGAGTACTCGGACCGGCGCAGTGCATCAATCGGGCTCCTATAACTCCTTCGGTTTTTTCCGGGCCGCATCAGTTCGGCCGGAAGACCCATGGGTCATGGGCGAGAGTCAGGAAAAGGTCGCGGGACTTCGACCACTCGATGAGCCAGTTCGGTACGGGAATCCGTGGCCCCTCGGGGCGAAATCGCATGAGGACGACGTGGAACCCTTGAGGGATAAAGGCATCGATGTACGTGCTGATTTCAATTCTCGGTACATAGAACGCAGCGGGACGGGACCTGATAATGGCGCGCGACATTCGCTTGGCCGACGCGATCCGAATTGCCGGAGACGGATCGGTCGGATTTTTGAACTCTACGTGCGGCGGACCTGTCGACGGAGTTTCCGCGACGATCGACGTTGCGGACGACGTGTTGGGAACTGAAGGCGCCGCCTCCCCACGACGAAACTGCTTATACCCGCGCTCCGAATGAGGAGACGCCCGGGGTCTCCCATGCCGACGGTCCGACACATGAAGGCAAAGCTTGCCCTGATGGGAGAGGGCGGTGTCGGCAAGACCTCCCTGATCCGCCGGTTCGTCCTCAACGAGTACCAGGACACATATCTCCACACGGTCGGGACCCGAGTGAGTAAGGTCGAGCTCACGGTTCCACACGGCGCTGACACCGAGGTCCAGATGGACATGTCGATCTTCGACATCATGGGCCAGCGGGGATTCAAGGACCTCGTCCGGGAGACGTACTACCATGGCTCCCAGGCCCTGATGGGCGTCTGTGATCTCACGCGGAAGGACAGCCTGTACGCCCTGAACGAATGGATTCCCTCCGCGCTCGAGATTGCGGGCGACGTCCCGGTTTACCTGGTCGTGAACAAGAAAGACCTCGAGGAGCGCCGGGCGATCACCGAGGACGAGATCCGCCATGTCGCCGAAGCGTTTGCCGCTCCGATCGTGTACACATCGGCGCGGACCGGCACCTTCGTGGAGGACGCCTTCAACGCGCTGGCGATCGAGATCGTCGACCGCGCGTTCCGGCAGGATGCGGCCCGGGCGGTCGAGCGCGGCCTTCGAGACAAGGTCCTGGTGCTCCTCGACAAGCGCGGCTCGATTGGATTGAAGAAGAACCAGTTCTTCGAGATCCTCCGAGGCGTGAACTTCGACGACCTGCAGAGCGAGCTCGCTCGCCTCGAGGGAGAAGGCCTCCTGACGCTCCTGTGGCACGGCACCTCGGACTTCACCGCGGTGATTACTCCACGCGGGACCGCGGCCACCAAACGGGCGTCGTCATGGGAAGAGGAGTGAGCAGACCGCTCCGCGAGGTGAGCCCACGAAGAAGGTCCAGCTCGAGCGGATCTTGGAGTCCCTCGATCCGCTCATGAATCCGGCGCCGTCCGCGGAGCAATATCCGACGCCCGCGGGGATCGCGGCCGAGGTCGTCTACCTCGCTCACGCGAAAGGCGACATCCAGGGTCGGTCGGTCGTGGACCTCGGATGCGGGAACGGTGTGCTCGCGATCGCCGCGAAACTTCTCGGCGCCGGACCCGTGGCGGGCGTGGACTCAGATCCATTGGCCGTGGAGGTCGCGCGGCGGAACGCGGAACGTGCACGGGTCGACGTCGCCTGGCGCCTCGTCGATGTCCAAGCCATCCATGAGTCCTTCGACACCGTCCTCATGAATCCACCGTTCGGTTCTCAGAGGCGGCATGCAGATCGTCCATTCCTGGACGCCGCGCTCGCATCGGGCCGCGTCGTCTACACGTTCCTGAACGCGAAGGCCGAAGCATATGTGCGGCATCGCATCGAGTCCGCGGCCGGGAAGATCACCGACCGTCTCGCGTATGCGTTTCCGATTCCCCACACCTTCGCCTTCCATCGGGACGAGCTTCGCCGGATCGAGGTCGTCCTCTATCGTCTTGAAGTGGGGAAGTGATAAATACCGACGGCTCTACTCCGTGCGACCCGCAGGAGTCGATGGACCGGATGGAGCCAAAGATGGTCCTCCCGGGCGATGAGATCGCCGTCGCGGAGGAATTCGAGCCCGGGGAAGGGACCTACGAGCGGAATGGGCTTGTGTTCGCGGCGACGCCGGGTGTCCTCATCCTCGACCCGGAAAACCGCGTCGCGCGGGTGCGGGCGTTCAACCCGCCCGCGGAGCTCAAAGTCGGGGACATCGTGTACGGCGTCGTGGACGACATTCGCGGCATGATGGCGACCGCGACGATCCTCGCGATCCATGGACGGACGCGCCAGATCAGCGGCGAATCGGAGGGGACGATCCACATCTCGAACGTATCGGAAGAGTACACCGAGGACATTCGCGACATGTTCCGCCTCGGGGACATCATCCGCGCCAAGGTGATTCAGGTCAAGCCGTCGGTCCAGCTCACGACGGCGGAGCGGAATCTTGGGGTCGTGAAGGCTCTCTGTTCGATCTGCCGAGGGCCTCTCGAGCTCCGGGATCGGGAACTCTACTGCCCGCGGGACGAGCGCACGGAACGGCGGAAGCTCGCGGCCGACTACGCAGACTTGAGGCTCTTTGTGCCCGCGACCGAACTCGGCGGTGGGAAGGTCGAGGCGAAACATCGGGAGCCTCGGAGCGAGGGTCAGGATCGCGGTGGACGAGATCGAGATCGGGGCGGGGGGCGCGATCGGTACCGAGACCGAGGCGGGGGCCGAGGTCGCGACGGACGCGGTCCTGGCGGCCGCGGCGGAAGGGATCGAGACCGCGGGCGACGTCGGTAAAACCGTCGCAAATGCGGTGACCGTTCCGTTCCGAGAATTAGCATCAAGAATCGAAGGCAAAAAGATATGAACCTACCCTGTGATAGCACGGGTTAGAGGTTGTGAATGCCTGCTTCCAACGAGGAAGTGATGAAGGAGTTGGCGCGCCTCCGGACGGAGATTCAACAGCTCCGCGAGGTCGTCAGCGCGCTCTTCAACGCGGTCTTCGAGGAAGGGGACGAGGACTGGGACTCGGTCCCGGAGAAGGACGAATTCAACCTCTACAACTGATCCTTCGCGGTCTTCGGAATCTCGAACGTTTCAAGATCGGGGCGCGTGACTCCTCCTCACGGGCTCGACAATCAGACCATCTGGCTTAATTGACGCATCCGCTCCATCGCTCCGCGACAGAACGAACCCAGGTCGCGGAGGGCGATGAGGACCGCAATTGCGAGGACAAACCCGAGATCCAAAACCCCCGTCCGGAACCAGGAGAGGAGGCTCACGACGACGAGAAACGAGCGTGAGGATCGTCAAGATCGTGAAGTCCCTTGCAAGCCGGGCGAGTGCGTTCTCCATCGTGAGCCACGCGGACGGTACGGTAGACACCATTGAATCCATTCTGTTCCCCGTTGCTCATCATCGCCAACGCGAAAGAGCTTTCCGCAAGACGGAGCTCGATCCGCTTTGGCGCGTTCTTCGCAATTCACCGCGTCGCTCCGATCGCACTGAGCGAACCCGAGGGCAACAACTGAGTGCGGGGCGAAAGGCCATAAGTCGGCCGCCCTTTCGTGACGTGTGCCTTCACCCAATCGATATCGTCGTCAGGAAGTCCTTCACGAGATCGGTGTAAAGGGCCAGCGAGAGCTCGCCCGGGCACGGGCCGCCGTGATCGGTTTGGGCGCCCTGGGAAGCATTTCCTCCGACCTGCTCGCCCGGGCGGGGGTCGGGCATCTCCGGCTGGTCGATCGAGACGTCGTCGAGCTCACGAATCTCCAGCGGCAGTCGCTGTACTCCGAATCGGACGTGGACCGGCCGAAGGCAGACGCCGCCGCGGAGCGCCTCCGTTCCGTGAACTCGCAAATCGAGATCGAGCCGCTCTCGAAGGATGTCCACACGGCGACGGTCCGGGACCTCCTGCGCGACACCGACATCGTCGTCGACGGAACGGACAATCTCGAGACTCGGTTCTTGGTCAACGAGGCGGCGATCGAGGCGAACGTCCCGTTCGTGTACGGCGGGGCCATCGCGACGTACGGGATGGCGTTCGCGATTCGCACTCCGGTCACCGCCTGTTTCCGTTGTTTCAACCCGAAGGCGCCTCCACCGGGAAGTCTCCCGACGTGCGAGACTGCGGGCATCTTCAACGCGGCCTCCGCCATGGTGGGGGCGATTCAGGCGGGCGAGGCGCTTCGGCTGCTGCTTGGAGAGACCCCATCCGGGGTCCTCTTTGTGGTCGACGGATGGCATCCGGACATCCAGAGGATTCGCATCGGGCGCCGCTCCGATTGTCCGACTTGCGTCCAGGGGGAACGCGAGTACCTGGGCGCGAAGCGGATGCAGGTCCTGGCTTCGCTCTGCGGGAGCGATACGATTTCCCTCGATCCGGTCCATCACGGCTCGATCGACATGGAGGCCGTCGCGGATCGCCTGGTGGCCCTCGGGTCGACGCGTCGAGCGGGCGGGGTGCTCGTCGCGGACGTGGAGGGCCGCCGCCTCACGATCTTCCCCGATGGCCGCGCTTTGATCCGCGGCGTGAAGAACGAGGCGGAGGCCCGCGGGGTCTACGCGAAGTACGTGGGGATTTGACGTGGCACGCCGGGGCGTGCTCTTGCTCAGCGGCGGATTCGACAGTCCCGTCGCCGGCCACCTCATGGCCCGTCAGGGCCTCGACCTCATCGCGGCCCACTTCTCTCTGGAGCCAATCACCGACGATGCCGCCGCGATGAAGGCGCGAACCTTGTGCGGGATCCTGCGGATCCCTTCGTTGTACGTCGTTCGGGTGGGAGAGGCGTTCGCGGAGGTCGCCAAGGAAGCGAACCGCCGCTTCTACTTCGTCCTGACCAAGCGTCTGATGGTGCGACTGGCCGACGCCATTGCGGACCTTGAAGGCGCCGAGGTCCTCGTGACCGGGGAGAACTTGGGTCAGGTCTCGAGCCAGACCGTCGCGAGCCTGCGAGCGATCGACGCCGTGGCCCACCACCCGATTCTTCGGCCTCTGATCGGTTTTGACAAACAGGAAATCGTGGACCGGGCCAAGTTGATCGGCACCTACGAGGTGTCGAAGGGGCCTGAGATCTGCGACCTTCTCGGGCCTCCGCGTCCCTCGACCCATGCGCGCTTGGACCAGATCCTCGCCGAGGAGACGAAGCTGGACCTGCCTGAGCTCGTTTCGTCCTGTCTCTCGAAGCTAGCGTCGGAAAAGTTCAAGGCCAACGGTCCTCCTGCACCGCTCCCTCCGAGGACGGCCGGATGAGCTACTACCTGTTGAAGCCGTGTCGCACGGCCACCGCGTTCATCTCCACGTTGAAGAAGCCGTGGCGGGTCGATCTGACGGAGGCCGCCGAGCGCCTGCGGAGCCGCGGCTGGCGGGTCAGCGACGTGAAAGTCATGCTGATCATCGAAGGAGAGCCGGAACTCACCCTGTACGAGAGCGGCAAGATCCTCGCGAAGACGGATGATGAGAAGCTGGCGCGAGAAGCGATCGACCGCGTGTATGGAGCGGTCGGCCTCGTCGCGCCAATTGCCGCCGCATGACGCTCTCGTTATTGAACGCGGGAAGTTCCGAGAATCTATATACCCCTCCCCGCGAATGATAGTCGCGGAGGAGGACCGATGAGGCCGCGCACCGTGTTTGCCATGGCGGTCGCCGGCCTACTTCTCATCGGCGGGATTGCGTTCTTGGGTTCCGTCACGTCGGGAACGCTCTACGTGTACGTCCGCGATGCGCCGGCCGAGTGGAAGCAGTTGAACGTCGTGTTCTCGGACATCCAAGTCCATCGCGCGGATGCGGGGAACGAGAGCGGTTGGATCCATCTCCCACTGTCCTCCCCGACCATCGATTTCGTCGCCCTCGCGAATCTCACGAGGCTCCTCGCGTTGGACCGCGCTCCCGCGGGAAAGTACACCCAGCTCCGGCTCGTCGTGAATTCGGTGGACGGGGTTCTGAGCGACGGCACCCCCGTCACGCTCATTGTCCCGAGTGGCGAGCTCAAGACCACCACGCCGTTCGACGTACCTGGGAGCGGGGCCGTTCGCGTCACGCTGGACTTCGACCTCGCCAGTTCGATCCATTCGGCCGGTGGAAAGTGGATCTTCCGCCCGGTCCTCGGCTCGATTCAGATCAGCTGAGGCGACGGACGACGCGAGGGTTCCTCGGTCATCCGCGGTACGCGATGAGGACGAGATCCACGATGAACAACAGGACGACAAGGAACTCGAGGATGAGGAGCCGCCGGGCTTCGAGTTCGGCCTCCGCGACTTCGTAGATCTCGCTGAGGTCTTTCATCTTCTCCTCCACGTTCCTCCGCCATGAGTCGAGCTCGAATTTCTTCGCACATGCCCGGTAGACTTTGCCGAGGAACCAGTCCCCCCAGAGCTTCGAGATGTTGTCGACCTGGAACGACGCCTCCGCGAGGTCCATGCGCACCTCCGCCAACTCCTTCACAGTGTCGTGTCCGCTCCGCAGCAACGAGCTGCGCGCGAAGAGGTCCTCGAGATCGTCGTACGCTTTGTCGACGACTTTGTCCAGGAACGCATCGTAGGTGCGCAACTCGAGCAGCTGAAGGTTCGCGAGTTCGAAGACGGTGAGCGTATCCTCATACGACGCGCTCGGCTCGATGACCAGGGCCGCATCCCAGTCGAGCACGACCAGGTCGTCCTGGTAATACGAGAACCAGTTGCGCCAGGTGTCTTCGACCTCCTCGTCGCTGATCGCGTCCGGCCGTGGGTCGTTCGCGAGGAGGGCCGTGACCTCACGTCGCCACGCTGTGGTGAAGACGCGCACGGGGGTTTCGGTGACGGACACGCAGTACACGGTGTACGGCTCCGGGTCCACGTTGACCTCGTAGGAGTCATGGAGGAACGGCACGAGGTCCTCGATGATCCGCGCGACGAGACGTCCACAATACGCGTCCAGGGTCTCCTCCTTGTCGGCGGCCCGGATTCGGAGGCCCGCGAATGGCCGGAGGTCGCGGAGGTCGCTCGTTTCGAACGGCGTGCGGACGACGACGGCGAGGGCGCCGACGCCGTAGAGCTTCACCGCG
>Ga0137396_10000844_pt1 | contig 15242 bp, 18 predicted proteins | sample czc16metaG_FD_108284 | JGI IMG/M metagenome (GOLD analysis project Ga0137396, IMG submission 108284) | Vadose zone soil microbial communities from Angelo Coast Range Reserve, California, USA - czcobulk3.16 metaG | ecosystem: Environmental > Terrestrial > Soil > Vadose zone | place: USA...
GAAGACACCGGATGTATGGGCGTCAGGCGTCAGCATCGTCCCTCTCGCCAACTGGTTCACAGCCCACATGAACGAAGACCCGGTCCTCCAGAAAAACGATGAAGGGTTGATGGGCAACCCGGTAACCGACCGCGAGCTCTGGCACGACCGCTCACCACTATTCTTCGCAGATCGCATCCGCGCACCTCTTCTCCTACTCGCAGGCCAAAACGACATACGATGTCCGGTGGAGGAAACGCAACAGATGGCCGAAGCAGCACGGAAAAACGGTACAACAGTCGAGGTCAAGATCTACGAGAACGAAGGCCACGGGTTTGTGCGAAGAGAGAATGAGATAGACGCGTTCAAGCGAGCTGCGAGATTTCTAGACACACACGTTGGACAGCAGAGACCCGCTTGAAGAAATCGTCCCAGACCCTAGCTATCTGATTTGCCCGATAATGCAAACTTGAATCCTACCCTATCTGAAAGGTAGGGACAGCCATAATTCTAGGGTTACGATGATCGCGCCAAACCCGATCAAGCTGTAGTTCATCTGGTCTTTTCTAATGATCCGCGATCCCAGGACCCCGGCTACTGCGAGCATTAGACCAAACCAGGCGACGAGATGGATCAGGAATCCGACAATTGCGGTTGCGCCGCCAAGCCAGCGAGGAACGAAGCCCACAATACCATTGTAAGTCTCCAGAACTATAGCGCCGAGAATTACTCCGATCAGGAACCAGCCAAAGCGCCCAGTGGAAGCCAAGACGATTCGACTACCCGCTACTTGTCATGCTGGGTCTTTAATCCCGTGTGACCATTGTCATCGTTTCACGTTACCCGAGCCATCTTACCCGCTCCGTTTCTCGTGAGTTTCGAACTGGACAAATCCGATTAGCTCTATCTCTCTCCCTACCGTGAACCTCTCAAAAACCAGCGAGGGAATCCCATACTCCAGGATCGGGACCCTGCTCTCAGATATCGGGCTCCTCGCAATCTTCGTCTATCAGATATTGTACAATATGGTGGCACATATCCTTCCGGCGGCATCCTCCTGATTTCCTGGCCGCTACTAGCCTTTGGCGCGGTGTTCGGATTCTACGGCGCTCGGATGCTTCGCAGCCGGATTGCACTCGCCGTTCCGATAGCGAGCGTAATTACCCTGTTTACCCTCTTCATTCAGTGAGAATGGTGCCTGCGATACTGCGTCAGACCCTGAACTCGCGTCTAGACCAGGATCGGTTCCGCGGTTTCATGAATGGAACCCCTTGGGTTTCTCCTCAGACGTAGAAAGTGTCAAAGCCGTGTCCCCTCTACTTTAGAAAATCCTGATAAGTAGGCCGTGTCGCTGGGGAAATAGCAGGCTATACTGCGGTACCGAAATCATCCTATGAACTGACAACCCCGAGAAAACACAAATCCTAGTCCATCAATCAGAGTATGATAACATGTCGGACAATAACGAGAACAAGGTAACCGGTGAAAGTCAGCCAGTCCCCGTTCAACAGCCGACACCGCCTCCGACGACTCCACCTCAGCCACCCGTCAGTTTCCCCGTGCAGCCTCAACAAGTTGCATGCCCAACTTGTCATACCATGGTTGCTGCGGGAACTGCGTTCTGCCCGCAATGTGGCAGCGCGATACCTAGTACCGTCCCGTCAGGATGGCCAATCACTCCGCCCGCACCGGCTCCCAAACGAAATGTTGCACTGATTGTTGGTATGGTCCTCATCGTCATCATAATCGGAATCGGCGGATTCGCATTCTACCAGAATCAACAGCAACTGGTTCTGCAGGCGGCCAAGAACACTGAGCGAGACTCGGCCAACCAAGTGCCCAGTCAACTCCAGGCCACGTGTTTCAGTAATCGCACGGATGTTTCGACTCTTTCAATGTCGAACGGCGTTCTCTACGGGTACGCGACGGTCTATGAGACCTTCGGTATCTCCAATCCTACAAGGTTCGCAATCGACGCGACCTGGACCATAACCATAGACTTCCCCGGACCCAACTGGCTTCTAACGACGAGCTCGCCATTTCATCTATCGGCGACTGGAACGGGATACCCAACATTCGCGTTCCGGCTGACCAGTACGCAACTAAACAACCTGACGCCCACGACAGACCTCAAAACATACACGGTGACAGTCGACGAAAGCTATCTGGTCACGGGAACCTATGCGACATACACCGTAACGCAGCACTCAACCTACAACAGCTCATCCAACACAGGGACGGGCACTATAGGATCCACCGGTAGCCTGGCAAAATGCTGAGCGCCTCAAGAAGCTGACCACGAGACCCTAATTCTCAGCGTGTCGCGGCTATGATTCGATGTGTGGATGATTAGTTGTCGGGCTCGTCTAGTTCTGCTTCTTCTTTTTCCTCTTCGATCATCGCGAATACGTCGTCCACTATCTCGAAGAGCAATCGCGTCTCCTCATAATCGGCAGGAAGAACTGGAGGGTTAACCTCGACTCTTCCATCGTTGTTCAGCGTGAACCTTGTCTTGAGGGTAGACTCAGCGAGCTTCTTGTTAGCTCTCTCCCACCAGGTGTCGGATTTCTCAGCTGCCTTCAACGTGTAAACACTTCGCTGAGAGCGGTGGTGATTGACGGTAAGAAAAAGGTTTGGCGATTGACAGTAAATCGGGTTGTTCGTCCTACGACCCAACGAAACCCTCTATTCTCGCCTCGAGTCCCTTCCTGACTGTTGCCCACTCGCTTGGTATTATCGAGTATAGCATCGAATCGCGGATAGAGCCATCTGGTCTTATGCCCTGATTTCTCAGTTTTCCCTCGAACTTTGCACCGAGCTTCAAGATTGCCCTTTGCGAATGAGTGTTGTTAGCATCCGTCCTCAGCTGAACACGCACCGCACCCCATTCCTCGAAGGCGTGTTTCAAGAGAAGGAACTTGGACTCGGGATTCACGGCGGTCCCCCGGACATCAGGCGAGTACCAAGTATAGCCGATCTCAACAATCTTGTGCCTAAGGACTATCCCAAAGAAGGATGTACTTCCAACCACTTTACCATCGCGCTTGAGCACTACGGCGAACAGGTACTCCTCGTTCCTCTCCTCGGCCCTCAATCCATCTGCGATCCGCCGGTCCACGTCTTCTCTCGACCGTAATGGTGTCAGCATCCAGCCCCAGTTCATCTTCTGGGCAACTTCCGTCAAGGCCGATGCATGATTCTCTCGAAGAGGTTCCAGTCTTACGAATCTCCCCACAAGAGTGGAAGGCCCTAGAGAGGTGCTGCCCAACGAAACCCGACCATTCAGTGGTTAAGCGGAGTTCGGGATGGACGAGCTTTCGGCTGTGATCTCGTGGACCTCAAGCTTGCTAGGTCCATTAAACGCCTCTTTCGGCGGCGTATTAGCGTGTGCTTCCATGAAAGCCTGGCTCTCAGTCCACTTATCGAAATCCTCTTTCGATCTCCAGTATCTCATGACAACGTAGTGATCGCCCTGCATCGGCCGCAGGACTTCAGTTTTGATGAAACCTGGAGACTGTGAAACGTGCCATTTTCGTTCCTTCCATCTCTTCTCGAAATTCTCCTCCCAGCCCTTCGCGACCGATATTCGGTTCGAGACGACCAAGACCATGGCGAGCGATGACAATCGGTTTGTATTTTAGCAATACGGGCTAGACTTCTCCCAACAGCAAGAGACCGAGACTGAGGGCAACGAGAACGGTCCAGGCCAGCGCCGAACTGCGGAGAGGCTTAAGCGTAGGCGCTCTGACAAAAACTTGCATGGCACCGGTTGCATCGGTCAAAGGTTATGGGAAGTTTGGCTGGATTATTCTGTTCGTCTTTTGGGCGCTCCATCTAATCCTGTCCGCCCGAGATTTTCTGCCCAATCTGCAGGATCTATGTCTCGCATGCTCTCCAGGCGCGCAAACCCCGATACTGGCCGTAACCGGTATGGCTTGGAGCCAACTGGTGTCCTCGAATCCCAAGTTTGCTAGTTTTCTAGCTTCCACGCTAGTCGATGACGGTATTTCCGGCGTTGGTCTCGCGGTCTTCGGAATGGTCGTTTCCTTGACCGGTTACAGGAAGGGCGAAAAATGGTCATGGTACGTGTCATGGTCTATGCCGATTGGTATACTAGCCGCCCAGCTCAACGTGTACGCGCTTACCGGGTCTATCATGGTGATCTATCTCGCAGTAGCGTTCACCATCGTGTCGCTTTTTGCGCTCCTTCTGCCATACAGGCAATTCTTCCCGAGAAAGCCACCTGGTTAGCCGCAATTTCAACTCTCCTCTCTTGACTCGGCGGGAGTAGAGGGTTCTGGCGCGTTGGACGAAAAACGTCGCGGCCCAGAGATAGTATCTGAGGCTTGTACCGCCTACTTCGGTCCAGAACACGGGGAGAAGTGATACGAAGAAGATCGCTGCGATAATTATCTCAGCGTTCCTTATCTGTAGATAGTTCCTGACCCAGTTCGGGTGCTAGCAGCTTCTTCATATCCATTCTTCAAAAAGAAACGTACTGCGTTGACGTAGGATTCTCGTTCCTTGACCGCCTGGTCAACCCACTGGCCCGAGGCTGGGCCTTTGATTATCGCATTGCCTTGAGAGTAAGGGAAAGCCCAGTGCATCTCGCGCGAAAGTGCGAGAAGGCGTCTCGCCTCTTCGTCAGTAATCTCTCGGAGCATATTAGATGTGGTCCTTTTTCATCTGCACATGTTGCCGTACAGTTTCTTGAGAAGGTTAAGTCGGCTTATCTTGCCTAGGTAGATGAGAGGGCTGAATCAGCTACGATCAAGGGCGTCCCTCAAGTCCCTGAGTGTTGGGCCCGAGTCGACGCCTCTGTCTGTCATCTTCTCCAGAGTCTCATGGTAGGTGGTTCCGGCAAACTTGGCTGCCCGCCTGACGGTCCATCGTCCCTCGGATATCATTTTGAGCGCCTTGGCGATCTTCCATTCTTGAACCGCGGTGTCAAGCAGCGCCCGCACTACTTCGGCCCTCTCTGACCTCTCTTCTTTCTCTATCTGCTGTATATCCTTGAGAAGGTCTTCAGGGATTCTGGTCGTCAGAACTTTCACTGGTTCATCCTTCAAGCCTACAATAGATCCGATACGATACTAGAAGGTTATCGTAGAGCCCATTTCATCCGTACCTGACTGACTACCGGACGACGGTCTCCGTAACACGTATTTCACGTGTTTGAAATTGGGATCTAAGGACTTCGTCAAGTTTAGTTGCCCATTGTCTCATGTATGTTTTCTCCAGCCTCTGCACCATACCCTCTTCCACATACCTTGCAAGGCTCCTCTGCTGGAATTTCACGTGCAAGACCTCGTGGATAAGAGTGGAGATCGCGGCGGTTGCAATTTCCCCGATAAGCTTCCTCTGCCCAAGGGTCAATTCGCTAAGAGAACTTGCGAATAGTTCTGCTCCTTCTCTTCGAATCCGGTCTTTACTGATCCTCAACGGGTAGAGGCTGATCTGCGCGAGAGAATGACTGTAGCTGCCGTACAGTATTCTGGATGGTTGTCGTCTCAACTGTTTTGCCGGAAAGATCATCACGCGGAGATCAATTGATCGGTCTGACCGAATCCCTTCCGCAGAAACTAGCGCGCTCAATAGTTCTCTGATATCGCTTGATAGGATCAGTTTCAGGATGAAGTTGGCGTAGGCGTGAAAGAATTCTTTTTCATAACGGGGAAATTTTGCCAAGACATAATCAGGAGGCTTCGCTAGCCGCGCTCTTATCCGGATTTGAGAAACAGAACTCATACTCTTCTGTTCTCGGTCAAAGTGACTCTGAAATATCTAATGTTGAAAGTAATGGTCCAAGATAGCAAGTTCTAGATTATTCTGCCTTGGCAATTTCTCGAACTCTTTTCTCGATCTCGTCCCTGATCTTCCGGACCTCCTAAATCGATCTGCCCTTTGGATCGTCCAAGTTCCAGTCTACCATTTTCTTCTGCATCGCCGCCAGCATTGGTTTGGGGCACGCTTCTTCGGCTGAGCAGCCCATCGTAATTACTAATCGTGCGTGGTTGATCGTATCTGAAGTCAGGCATCTTCAGTGATTTCCGGGAGAGGTCTATTCCCCGCTCTCGCATTGCCTCGACCACGATCGGGTTAACGAGGCTGGAGGGAACGGTCCCGCGCTCGAAGCTCTCAGCCCAAGTTTCTCAGCAAAAGCTTCGGCCATCTGGCTACGCCCAGCATTCTCGACGCAGACAAACAGAATCTCTCCTTGTATGGGCATTCTCGTTCACTGTAAGTGACGGGTCACGGTCAAGGGACAGGTTAACGGATGCTAAAAAACGCCACACGATTAGCGTAAGATTTAGAGGAGCCTTAGCGCGTTAGGGAGGTGACCGCTAATGGGTAACGCTCCTATGAAGAAGACCCCGTTCAAGACTACGCACCAGTCTCGAAAGGTAACCTGCGAAAAGTGTGGAGAAACCTTTGATCGGTTCTATTACGAAAATATCCACAAGGACATCTGCAGTGGAAAACCCGCATCAGCACAAGCGCCGACGAGATTTGTTCGCGGCAAATACTAACAATCGCAAGATCCGCTGTCTGATACCGAAAATCGCCCGTTTTCAGCCCTGATCTCGATTCTGGGAGCCCTTCCCTAGACTGCCTAGGAAACCGTTCTTGACTGGGCGATGAAACCGCTAGTTTCGCTATGGGATCTAAGCCCGGACCAAGCCCTGAATCCCAGGATTCGCCCAGAATACCTTCAGACACCCGAGAGATCTCTCCAGGGGGAGGGGGGGTATTGCGTAGAGCATCTCGCGACGCAAGAGCGGTTTTCCCGGAAACGCTTCTTCCTGAAGGATTTTTTTGGGATCAAGGTTGAAGTGGAACCCGAACAATTTACCGTTCTATGCAAGCTACAGTCGAGCCGTTCGCCAAGCTGAGCAATGGAGTCATGATTCCACGCCTCGGTCTAGGCGTATACCAGTCGCCTCCTGGACAGGTAACCCAGCGAGCAGTAGAGTACGCGTTGAAGATCGGGTACCGCCACATCGACACCGCACGGATATACGGGAACGAGTCAGACGTCGGCGCCGCCGTCCGCAAGAGCGGTGTCAAACGCGAAGACGTGTTCATAACCACCAAGCTCTGGAACAGCGACCACGGCTACGAAACAGCGATCAAAGCCTGCGACGACAGCCTCAAACGCCTCGGACTGAAATATCTCGACCTCTACCTAATCCACTGGCCCGTCCCGGAGATCAGGAACGAGAGCTGGGACGCTCTATCCAGATTATTGAAAGATGGGAAGTGCCGTTCTATCGGTGTCAGCAACTACACCATCCAACATCTAACAGAGCTCCTCGACGACGCGGATGTGGTTCCGATGGTGAACCAGGTGGAGTTCAGCCCCTTCCTCTACCAGAAACAACTCCTAGACTACTGCGAGAAGAACAAGATACAGGTTGAAGCATACAGTCCGTTAACGCAGGGCGCGAAGCTTAACCATCCAGCGATCCAGCAGATCGCCAAGAAGCATGGGAAGACTCCTGCTCAGGTGTTGATACGCTGGAGCCTCCAACACACCCTCGTAACCATACCCAAGTCGGTTAGAGAAGAGAGAATTAGAGAGAACAGCCAGGTGTTCGACTACAACCTCACAAGCGAGGATATGAGAGTCCTCGACTCGCTGGACGAGAACTTCCGCAACTCCTGGGACCCGACAAACCAGCCCTGAATTTCGATCTTTCTTTCTCTGGTCTCTATCCTACTTATCCCCGCGACCAACCGCTATCGCACGTATGATCTGCGCCGAGTGTCTACGAGACCTAGCAGATGTGGTCAAAGCCGAAGACTCCAACCTCTACCTCTGTGGACTATGCCATGAAAAAGAGAGAGTCCACTGGAAAATACTATTATCGACTGATATGGAAGAGCAAGCGTTCCTCGCCAATACGCTCAGAGTGATCGAGAAGGCCGACCAGGGCCGGCCGAAAGAATACGGAAGAGTGCCCTCTAAGCTGAAATAGCAAAACCACGAATCAGACTAGCCTGGACAGAAAGATGTTGTCTAGAATGGTTTGCCGCAGGACCCGCAGAACCTTGTCCCAGTTGCGCTCCGCGCCCCACACTTACCGCAGACGATTCCCTGCGTCTGAGGAGGCTGCTGCTGGACCATAGCCGCCGTTGGCATTACCGGCGCCATCCCCGCGTATCCCGTAGAGAATGGCGTCTGGAACCGTGAAATCTTCGATCGTATGATCCCGTAAGCTTTCTCCGCATCACTATTCGGAAGGTCAGAAAGATTCAACGGGTCCCCGCCAAACCTCAACGTAATCTTCACAGTAGAACGGAGTATTCCTTTGTCAAGAATCGCGTTCGCAACATCCGTATAGTTGAAATCTGTAAAATCCTTCTTCAGACCTAGATCATGCGGGTGACGCAGAATAATCCGCTGCGTGGTCAAGACGACTGAATCGATGTTGATTTTCGGGTGATAGATCTTCTGCTGGATAAACAGCTCAACCTGCTCACCAGGTCCCAGAACCCGAGTAATGTCAGAGGGGACGTTTGCCAATACCAGAACCTCCTGCAAGTCGCACTGATAATCGGTAATATCTGTTTTCCAGTACCAAACCGGAGCATATGAAAGTGTCAGGCTAGGAGGCTGGCCGTGGCCTTCGTAAGCTTCCGGATCTCCTCTTCCAACGGATCCAGCTCGACCTTCCTATACAAGAAGGGAACACCGACCACCATGCAGAACCATTCAGCCATCTCCCTTGCATCAGGAAAGATGAAAACAGTCCCGTCCACGGTCGTTACGGTCCAGCCGTTCTCCACCTGATCAATCTTGTAAGACAACTTAATCGTCCGAACACTAGAAAACTTGTCCAAGCCTATTCACCGTCTATCAAGATCAACTCACGAGCTCGAGAAAACAGCTCGAGAGACCGGTCGCCTTCGCCTCACGAAAAGACTCGCCCTACCGAGAATATGAGAGTGGTGTTCCCCACTCCATCTTGCTCAAAGAACCCCGTTTTGGACGTTTATGCGCCATGAGAGTCCTTGGAAGAACCATGGACGCGCGAAGATAGGCAGAATTACTCGCGTATCCTCTCGATACTAGACGGTCTGAGCTTTCCCTCTAGCCACAACCCTGCATAGTTCTCTTCCCGTGGAACCCACTCGAGCCGGACACTGCCCAAATTCTTGATAGCGTCTCTTGCCTCTTCGCTCAGCTCGATGAGCTTGGAATCCTCAACCCGCCACGCTCCATTAACCTGGTTTACCACAAGCTGGGAGTCCGAACGTATCAGAATCTCTCCAACTCCATCCAGAACTTTTCCAGTCGTCTTGTCCGCCCAACGTTTCTCGGCTAGCGTCAAGGCCTTGAGCAGCGCGTAGTACTCTGCCTCGTTGTTAGTCCTGTCTCCTATAGGTTGCCAGTAGATCCTAAACTTGTTAGGATCGATTTGGCCAGATGACTCAGTGTAGGCAATGGCAATTTTCGCGTTTCGAGGCAGGCTATTCTGCTCGTTCCCCTGACTCTGCCCGTCGATATAGAAGGTCGGCAAATTCTGGTCCAGGCCCAATCGGTCGCTAGAAGGTCCAGCCGAACATCCTCATGATAAACGGCGTAATATCCGCCTCAATCAAGCCCGCGACCAGAAACAATGGCGCAAGCCCAACCACCACATACACTGCAACGCGGAGAGTCTTTGACAGATACTCATCGCTTTCCGGTCCGCGTTGGAACCTGCTCTTCAAAGCCGCATAACCCAGCCTTAACCCGACCGATCCCGACAAGACAAAAGAGGGAATCTCAATGATCCCATGCGGCAGAATCGCCGCGAAAAACATCGTAAGACTCGGCGATAACTGCGGAGCCACGAGCACCCCGAGTATGAAACCGTTGAACATTATCGTAATGAAGCTCGGAGCCCCAAACCCCAGCCCAGACAATCCAGTAGCAATCGAGACGAGCCAGTTGTTGAGAAAAATATCAACACCCAGCGCCGGCAGCGCAGGCAAAGGCAACTGCGCGAGCAAACTATTGCCACGCCCCGGCTGGTAACCTAAACTGAGAAAATAGCCTGCTACACCGTTGACGGACACGTAGTAGCCCATGTAGATCCCGAGCGCGAAGGCGATTGTAGAGAGAATGTGGAAAGGAAGGTTTCTTGGTCCGATGACGAACCTGAATCCCTCTGAAAGCCCCATCTTGATCTTCAGCCATGTAGCCCGCGGCAACCGGCGAAATATGTCCTGCCAGATCGGGTTAGAAAGCCGGAAGGGCATCTCCGGAATCGACGGTCCTGCGTGATAGTAGATCATCGTCTTTGTAAGATGAAGAATAGGCGTGAGGACGAAGCTCAATACCACGGTGATGAGTGATGTCAGAGGTAGCCCGATGACGCTTGCGAGCAGAACCACCAGGAGAAGAAGGGCCTGAAAAATAATCCTGACGATCGCGTAAGTAAGCGTGATTCCAAGGTTGTGGCTGGCAATCCTGAAACTATGACGAATCGCTCGAAGACCCGAAACCCGGTCGACAACAACTGCAGGGTACGAGTAGACTGTGAACACGGCGAGAATCAAGGACGCAAAAAGAAGCGGTTGAAACAAACTGGCAGTCGCGATCACGGCTACTAGTCCGGCCGTGCTGTTGGCACTGGCTGCTGAAGCGATTATGAGCAGATAACCGATCACAGCGGGCCCCCAAGTAATTATGTTAGAAAGAAGTAAAGTCCAGGCCATCGGCCTCCACCTGCGAGAACCATTCTCCAGAACAGACCTCACTGGTAGACTATCCTGATTCCAAGAGTCAACATACATGCCATACTCCGCGGAATAGACGTAGCCTCCTCCAATGACTGCCACCAGAACTAGCGCGACCGCCGTAACCGCAACCGCGGGAACGAGCGTAAAGGAAAATGCCGGGTCCTGAAAGACACCAAACAAGCCAGCGTTATTGTATTCGGTTAGAAATCCGGACAAAGACCCTGCTAACGCCCAGCTTGTGAGGAGCAGCATCAACACGAGTGTTAGGATGGACTGCAGGATGAGTTGCAGGGCGGATCCCAGCATTGTTGGGATTATGATCGCGGGATGTCTCCTCCATGTCCAGAACGACCGCTGGAAAATCCGATCGAAGAAGATTCTCTTCAGACCGAGCAGAGCGTTTCTTGACAACTATGCAACTCCCGAACTGTCATTGGCCGCATCCAGCAGCTCCCGGATCATGTCGGCTTCGAGTTGAGAATGGTAATGGAAGTGGCCAGTTGGATCCGTAATGGATAGGTCTATCCAGAAAAGAGAGAAAGCTCCAACGGTCAAATAGATCAGGACGAGAGAGCCAACAAAGCCAAGCACGATGCTCGATAACAGCTCGATTATCGAAACAATAACAGTCGTGATGCCCAAGGCGTCATGTGAACGAATGGGAGCATGTTTGACATGGAAGCCTTTTGTTCCCACACTTCTAAGGGTCCTGTCAACATCCTCGAAGACCAAACCTTCCAAGCGGCTGTGTTTCGTCAGGTCTCGTGAGAGACGCCACTGTGCCACGGCTAGGAATGCCCAGCCGACAAAGGGAATCAAGGAAAGGAGCGCCCAGAGGACAGCACTCCTCTCCCGTTCACCCCGAGCGAGATTGTAGAAACCTTCCTCGGCCGAGTTCAGAGGAAGAAGCGCTTGTTGGCCCGACCGTCCAGCTCGGGCTTCAAGCGAGCCTAAAGCGCCCAGGAGTAGCGCCCGAGTTCTAATGGAATGTTCGTTGGACCTATTCATCAACATGAACACGACATACGACGATGCTACCGATGCAGCCAACCCGAGTACACCTAGGCCGGCCACGAGCGGTGTCGGGTTGATGAGAATTGATGCAGAGATTCCATTGCCTACGGTTTCCGACGCGCCCGTTGACCACCACGCGACGGCGAAGACAGCCCACAAGAGGTAGCTCGCTAGAGGCAACAACAAACGCACAATGGGAATTTCAGCGTCAGTCTTCGTCCTCATCTGAACCAGAACTGAAAGCGATGGTTCCTGGCTAGCGAGCTGAGGAGAGGTCATAGAAACACAGAGGGATTTTTTCCCTGCCTAGTTTGGAGGAGGAGCAGGAATCAGAGTTGCGGCTGGCGAGGGTGTCCCGGACAGCTGCGCCATGATAGTGTCTTCCATTAGCATCTGCTGTCGGAAGTGGTTGTTTGGGTCGGAGACCAGAACGTAGACCCAGTAGACCGCGAAGATGCTTCCGGTTATCAGGGTCAAGACAAAGTAGAGGGCGAAACTCCGATCGGGTATTGGAGGATTTCTGTATGGAAAGTTTATGGGAACTCCGATCGCGTTGAAAGTCCTGAGCGTGTCGTTGATGAACACGTCCTCCCTCCTCTCATGTCTGAAAAAGTCCTTCATTAGAAAATACCCAGCGTAGAGAAGTCCTAAGCCTGAGACGAATACCAGAATGGCCCAGAGCGTCGCATTCTTCTCAACCTCCTCTAATCGCGCCTCTCTAACAGTTCTATCCATGTTGTTGAGCAAAATCGAAACATCCACGCCTTTCTTCGCAGACATCTCCCTAGCCATGCTGATGATGTCCTCCTGCAAGAGGATCTGCCGGTTGAAGTGAGTGTTCCTCCGGCTCACCATCTTGAAGACCATCACAGCCACTAAAATCAAAACTACGAAATAGAGAAGATACAAGAGGAATATTGAACCAAGCAGAGCGGCACCTAAAGCAGTGCTCCCTGTAGTAGTCGTGCCAGATGGTCCTACAGAACCGATTGCTGAAAAGATAGCTGCGAATATGATGACGACGACAACTATTCCCACAATTATCGGCAGTAGTGGGACTATGGCCCATGCACTGGACATCTGTTTGTTGCTTTCCAGTCGCGTTCGAAGGTCGCGTCTCAGGTTCTCTAGTGGGATGCTCAATTGGAGCTGTCTTCTAGATCGTTCACTCGTCCAGTTTTTCTATTTAAGACAATGGAGTTTCGTCTCGATCAGACAATGGCTGTCCGTGTGGGAGGTTGCCAGACTCCAAGGTTGGCCAGTCTTTAAATGACCGGGAGCTTTCGATGGTCGTTTTATGCGGCCGTGGTCTAGCCTGGTCTATGATATCAGCCTGCCAATGCAAGGCTTAGCAGATCGCTGACGACCCGGGAAACCGTCTCAACAGCGGTTCGGGAATTCAAATCCCGGCGGCCGCACCATCAGCAACCGGCACGTTTGCGAGATTGACTCGTCTAGAGTCCCATGCTGTTGATTACGTTTCCAGAGTTTCCATCCACAACAAGAATAATCTTGTCTCCCTTGTGATCGTATCTCACAAACCATATTGGAACATGCAACAACTCGGCATCAGAAACGTCCTCCTCCGAGGATACTTGCTGAATCATATGGTATTTCGCATGCGCCTTCTGCGATTGAAGCTGATCAACAAGGGTCTTCGCCTGATATTTCGCCGCGTCCTCGCTGATATCACCGTTCAGCGTCTTGATCCCCTTCGGAAACTGTGAAATGTCAAACAGCGTTCTACCTTCGAGAGCAAACTGATAGTCGCGTGGCTGATAGGTAGCAAGAGCCTTCAACGCGATTGTCGGAAAATTATAGTTCTCGTTCATCTGAACCGCCTTTCTGTTCCCGCTTCCGCGGTTCATCATTGAACCCAACATCGCGCCCTCCAGCAGAGGTGCGCCGCCGAACCCACCTCTTCGCCCTCCACCCATTCCTCCAGCTAGGACGCCGAACAAGGCCGCTGTTGTCGCCACGGTAGCCCCCTCAGTTACCATGTCCGTAGCTACGATAGACGTTCTCGCCGAGACAGCAACGAGCCAATACGGCACAAGCGACAGTGTCATCTCTTCAAGCGTTGAACTCTCTTGCAGATGCCTGTTGAGCAACCCCTTATCCATCATTGACTTGACAAGCGAGGTGATCTGATCAGCTGTCGGGATCTTCAGAGGTAGCATTGTCTGCTTCTGGATATTGGCCCAGCCTGAATTTCCTAGCGTAATGCTGCCCCCACAGTACTCGCAAGTGATGATCATCTCGCCAAACTTTGGAGAAATAGGCGCCCCACAGCTAGGGCACTTTAACGAACTTGCCCCTGAAGGCGCTATCACTTCAGCTGTTCCAACGGGACCAACGCTTGGTTGATCTGGATTGATTGTGGCACCTTGGCTTAGGTTCGCCCACACTTGAAACAGAATGCCGCATCATCCGGTAGTTGAGTTCCACAGTAATTTGAACTTATAGTGCAAAGCTCCTCGACCACAACGAAAGTCGCTCAGAAAAGCAGATATTCGTCGGGTTTGATCTTAAACAGTCGAATGAATGATCGAGAATTTCTTAGAGCGTTCCACGAATCTACTTTGTCTTCGGAAGATTTCAGACATAATGGTCATCTAAGACTCGCTTGGCTCGTTCTGAAAAGTCATGGTCTTGAAGAGGCATTACCCCTTCTATCGGGCGGGATAAGGCAGTATGCGGGCTCCAAAGGAGCTAGCGGCACGTATAATGAAACACTGACGCAGTTCTGGATACGCGTCGTTAACCATGCCATTCGAACGAATCCTTCCGCTCAAGATTTCGAACAGTTCATCAACACCTTTCCGATTCTGCTGGACAAACAGCTTCCACTCAATCACTGGCGACGAGAGACCCTTGGTAGCGACCGCGCACGTTCCGATTGGCTCGAGCCAGATCTGCGGCCTTTACCGTTCTGAAACGCTTGCAAGATTGGACTGACAATCCTAGCAGATCGTCTCTCGAGGTTCACTCGAATCCGTTCCACCCCAGAGACGGCTAGGGCTCAATCCTATTACCCCCGATTAGACCAATGTAGGGTAGCATGCCCAATCCGTTACTCATGCACCATGAGACTATGGGTGCACGGCTTGAAGAGGGCCGGATTCCTCTGTCTTACACGAATCCGGTCGAGGAGTACTGGGCCATTCGAAACCACTCAGGCATGGCTGACCTATCCCACCTTGGCTTGCTACAAGTAACTGGAAAGGACAGACTATCCTTCCTCAACGGACTACTCACTAACGAGATTTTGAAGATGAATGACGGGACGGGAGTCCGCTCGGCCCTTCTCAACACAAAAGCCAGAGTCCTAGCGGACCTTTACCTCTATGCAAGAGAAGATGACCTTGTCATAGATACAGGCGATGTCCCTGGAGCTATTGTCAAAGAAATCCTCGAACGCTTCATCATCACAGAGGACGTTCAAGTCAAAGACATTAACTCTGAATTCGTTCATGTAACTTTGCAAGGGCAACAAGCCGCCGAGAACGCGGGAGCAC
>Ga0137396_10000848_pt1 | contig 15206 bp, 17 predicted proteins | sample czc16metaG_FD_108284 | JGI IMG/M metagenome (GOLD analysis project Ga0137396, IMG submission 108284) | Vadose zone soil microbial communities from Angelo Coast Range Reserve, California, USA - czcobulk3.16 metaG | ecosystem: Environmental > Terrestrial > Soil > Vadose zone | place: USA...
GCAGAACCGCTTGCCGCCGCGATCCCGGCAAGGTCAAGGTTGAAGAGGAGCGCCTCTCCGTCGATTTCTATCTTGGCGCTGTCGAACGATACATTAAGAATCTGCGGGAGCGATTCACTGGAATCGCCGTTGAAAAGCAGGAACGGAAATCGGTCCTCCAACATTGCTCGAAACCGCGTCTTCAATCCAGTCAGACGGTTCCGTTCAGCGCCCATCCTCTTTTGCATCAATGAGGCAGCCTTTGCAAAGCCGACCGCCAGCGCAACATTCTCGGTTCCGGCCCTCCGCCCCCGCTCCTGACCTCCGCCGTGCATCAAGCGTTCAATTTCAACGCCTCGCCGGATATAGATGGCCCCGATCCCTTTCGGTCCATAGATTTTGTGGGCAGAGAGCGAGAGCAGATCCACCCCGAGCTCATTCACATTGACCGGAATCTTTCCGAAACTCTGGACCGCATCCGAGTGGAATACCGTCTTGTTTTCCCTGGCCACCCTTGCAATTTCGGCGATCGGATTAATCGACCCAACCTCGTTGTTTACGTGCATGACGGATACAATCCCGGTGCGCGGGTTCACGGCGTGTCTCACGTCCTCGACATTGACGCGCCCCGAGCCATCGACCGGTAGTTGTGTCACGCTGAATCCGGTTCGGGATAAATAATCGCACGGCTCGAGGATTGCATGATGCTCCGCCCTGCTCGTGACAATGTGGTTCTTCCCTTTTGCAAGCATCAAGGCCGCAACGCCCTTGAGCGCAAAATTGTCGGCTTCGGTTCCCGAGCTGACGAAACTGATTTCTCCCGACTGGGCGCCTAGAAGGGCTGCAAGCGAATCCCGGCTCGAATCCAGTGCGACGCGCGCCTCCCGTCCGAACGAGTGGACCGAGGAAGCATTCCCGAATTTCTCGATATAGTAGGGCTGCATCGCTTCAAACACCTCGGGATCGAGGGGAGTCGTGGCAGTATGGTCCATGTAGATTTTCCGCATCCTTGAAATATACGACGGTTGGCGAACATCCACAAACAGAAAACCCCCCAGGGAACAATCCATGGGGGGCTTCCGACTGGATGAATCTCGCAGTCTTCGAACTAATCGCCGCCGCGGGATCCCCGCTCCCGATGCATCTCATCCATGGCAGTCCGGAGGCGCCGTCCGAAGTTCCGCTCGAAGAGGAGGTACCTCGCAAATCGTTCCGGCGAGAGAAAGTTTCGTAATTCGTCCTGATAGCGCTGACGTTCCGCGAAAATCTTCTGATCGAGCTCGAGGACCTTTCCTGTCACCGCCTTCAGATTCCCGGTGTCTTTTTCGTCGCCGAGCATGCGCTCGATATCGTCCAGGAGCGAGTTGCGCGACTTCATGAGCTCGCGCACCTTGTCTTCATGGGCGCTGTTCTTTGCATACAGCCGCACCGCCTCTTCCTCGTTCAGCTTGAGCACCTCGACCAGTCTCATCATCTTGAACTTCTCGAGCCGCCCGTGATCTCGCATCTCCGGATCACCGGGCATTCTGTGACGTTGAGCGAATCCGACGGTCGAGATCGCAGCCGCCGCAATCAGCAGACTCAAAAGGAATCTCATTGTTGGCCTCATGGAATGTGTGAATTGCATTGTGTTCACCTGGATGTATCACTGAGCGAAGGCAGGAGCAGACCGGCATCCTGGTCGCTCAAGTCCTCGGTTCCTGCCGTGATATCCGCGTCCGTACTCCCCGCTCCGATTCCGTCCTCCCCCAGAATTGCTTTCACCTCTTCTAAGTCCGAGGAGGTGGCAGACGGTTCTTCAAGGGCCGGCTGGAGGATCTCCGAAACCGCCTGTTGATCGGATACACCCTGCAACTCATCAGGGGTTAGCTGCTCGAGTAGCGCAGAGAAATTCTCAGGGTAGTCCTCGCCCGTTTGCGGGGCGATCTTGATGACTGCCGCGGCAAGCACGATTGCCGCAGCCACCGGGAGGGCAAACCGGGTGGTCCATTGGGGAAGCACGCGTGCCGCGTTCTCCTCGAGCCGTTGATGCACCCGAGGCAGGATCGAGGTCCAGTACGATCCGGCGGGAGCCCAGGGCTGCCCCTCGTCAATCCGCGGGAACAACGCCTTGAGTTCTTGAGCATCCCGCGTGCAGGCAGGGCATCCGTCAAGATGACTCGACAGCCGGCGGTTCGTCTCCTCATCGGAGCGGCCGCGCACGAAATCAGGAAGCTCCGGGCGTGCTTCACGGCATCGCATCATCCCATCTCCTTGCGAACGTACTGTTGAACCTTTTTTAAGGCATGAAAATAGTTGGCCTTCAAACCGCCCACGGATTTTTTCAATACCTTCGCCATCTGCTCGTAGGGCATTTCGTCATAATAGCGCATAATGAACACCAGCTTCTGCTTCGGCGGAAGCCGCTGAATTGCCCGCTCGAGAACGGTTTGGTACTCGTTCCGCAGCAGCTCCGCATCGGGCAATTCTTCGGAACGGGACTCAATGGTATCATCATAGCGGATAAAATCCTTCACGCGTTTGGCCCGGACGGCGTTCAGAGAAACGTTCATCGCAATCCGGTACAGCCATGTTGAGAACTCCGAATCTCCGCGAAAGCCCTTGAGCGCCTTGAACATCCGGACGAATACGTCCTGAACGACATCGGCCGCGTCATCATGCTTTCCCATGACGCGCCGGGCGATCCAGTATACCCTCTCCTGGTGGCGCCTCACGAGCTCGTTGAAGCCCGTCAGATCGCCGTTCCGAAAGGCTTCGACCAACTCGAGATCCGTTCTTGAGGGCATTCTGCCCGGTCCGTTAGTTAGATGGGATGAAATCGGAAAAGTTTAACGAAATGGGCAGGGCCATCGCGGGGGGCGGTTGCCGTCGGGGGGGAGAGCCGGACTCACGCCGGCCTGATTGGCTGATCAGCGGCGCGCTCGCGCCTTCAGCGCCTTCCTGAGTTTCAGGAGTGTTTCCTTCAAATCCACCGAGATCATTTTCGTATCGGCAAGCACAGGCATGAAATTTGTATCGCCAGTCCAGCGGGGGACGACGTGAAAATGGACATGATCTGCGATACCGGCGCCGGCGACACGGCCGATATTCGAACCTATATTGAAGCCATCCGGTTGAGAAACCGATTGGAGCGCGATGGTCATCCTCTTCATGAGTTGCATCACTTCAGAGGACTCCTCCTCCGATAAATCGGTCAGGGCGGGAACGTGCCGATAGGGGACGACCATCACATGACCGCTGTTATACGGAAAAAGATTCAGGAGGACGTACGCCTTTTCCCCCCTCGTCACGATGAGATGCTCGTCGTCTTTATGATCCCGGTGGGCCGCACAAAGGATGCATGCTCTCTTCCCCCGGCCCGGCGACGAAAAGGTGTCGATGTATTTTGAACGCCAGGGTGAAAAAAGTCGCTGCATCGGCTTCGAATCCCGTCCTATGCTTCCTCCTCCACCTTCTCCTTTGCGTGTTCGGTCATGATCTTTTCGGCGATCTCGCGCGGCATTTCTTCATAATGGTTAAACTTTTGCCGGTGAATCCCGCGGCCCTGCGTCATGGATCGGAGGTTTGTCGAATACCGGAAGAGCTCCTTGAGCGGAACAAGCGCACGGATGATCTGATGAGACCCGTCGGTGTCCATGCCCAGGATTTTGCCGCGCCGGCTCGAGATGTCCCCCAACACGTCCCCCATGTGATCTTCAGGGACCATGACTTCGATTTCATATATGGGCTCCAGCAGAATGGGTTTCGCTTCTCTGAACCCCTTCTTGAATGCCATCCTCCCGGCTGTCTTAAATGAGTGGTCATCGGAGTCGACATCGTGGTACGACCCATCGAACAGGGTCACCTTCACATCGACCACCTTATAGCCCGCCATGACCCCGCTGACCATGGCCTCCACGATCCCCTTCTCGACCGCCGGAATGAAGCGGCCCGGAACAACGCCGCCGACTATGGCATCCTCGAACTCGAATCCCTTTCCCCGCGGCAATGGCTCGAGCTTGATCCATATATGCCCGAACTGGCCGCGGCCACCCGTTTGCTTCTTGTGTTTATACTCGACTTCATTCGCGCGGCCCCTGATCGTCTCGCGGTAAGGGACCTTCGGTTCCACCATGTCGACATCGACGCCATACTTCGCTTTCAGGCGCTTGATGATGATCTGAAGGTGAAGCTCTCCCTGACCGCTGATGACCGTTTGGTGCAGCTCCGGGTCGACAGTCATGACAAACGTCGGATCCTCCTCATGGAGGGCATGCAAGCCCGTGGCGATCCTGTCCTCATCCCCCTTCGATTTCGCGACGATTGCCATGCTGATCACCGGCTCCGGGAATTTGATCGGCGGGAGGATCACGGGAAAGGACCGGCTGCTTAATGTATTATTGGTGTGCGTGTCTTTCAGTTTGACAACGGCCCCGATATCGCCCGCCGAAACCCTTCCGATCTCCTTCCGTTCTTTTCCATTCATGACGAAGAGTTGAGCCAGGCGCTCCGACTTGTTATTCGCCTCGTTGACGAGGTCCATGCCCGGTGTCACGGAGCCCGAGTACACTCTGAAAAACGAAAGCTCCCCGACGTGCGGCTCCGACATGGTCTTGAAGACGAAGAGTGCTGGCTGCGCGCGCGGATCACACTTCACGACGAGCTGCTCCTGTTGTTTGGAGGCGGCCGAGGCGCCCATGACCGGGCCCATGTCCGCCGGGGAAGGAGCGTACTCCACAAGAAAATCCATGATGGCCGCCACGCCCATTGTCTGGGCAGCGGCGGAGCAGAGGAGAGGGAATATCTTTCGAGTCCGAAGCGCGGTGCGCAGGCCGAGTTTGATCTCCTGTTCCGTCAACGACCCTTTCTCAATAAATTTATCCAGAAGTGTCTCGTCGCTCTCGGCAATCTGTTCGACGAGACGCTCGCGCATCTCTTCCGCCTTTGCCTTGTATTCTGCGGGAATTTCAAGTTCGCTGTACCTGCCTTTGCCGTCACGCCCGTACTGCAGCATCTTCATGCGCAGAACGTCGATGACAGATTCGAATTGCAGCCCCTGGTTGACCGGGAATTGGACCGGTATGAGGTCGTGAGAAAACCGGCTCTTTGCGGCGGCGAGGACGCCCTCGAAGTCCGAGTTCTCGTTGTCGAGCTTATTGACGATAAAAACAACGCCGTTCCCGAATTCCCTCGAGTGCTGCCAGACGATCTCCGTTCCGACCTCTGCGCCTTCGACCGCCTTGAGAAAAATCAACGCCGTGTCCGCGACCCGGAGGCAGCACTTTACTTCTCCGGTGAAATCGGTATAGCCGGGGCTGTCGAGGATGTTCAGCTTCGCCCCCTTCCATTCGCAGTGCATCAGCGATGCGTTGATGGAGATCTGGCGCTCGATCTCGTCGGCATGGTAGTCGGAGACAGTATTTCCTTCCTCGACTTTGCCCAGGCGGGTCGTCGATCCGGCGGCGAACAGGCAGGCCTCCGAGAAGGTTGTCTTGCCGGAACCTCCGTGGCCGGCGAGTGCGAGGTTCCGAATGAGTTCGGAGGGGTAGTCTTTCATGATGTTGTCATCTCCTGGGTTAGAACATGATGCAGAAAGGCCTCCTCCGGAACTTTAGAATCCCGTTCTCTCCGGCCACCCGGAGACAACGGGCGGCGTGACTATGCCCGCATGCGGGCTACGAATGTCCGCACGCCCTTCAAGATTGCTGCGATGGTGCCGATAGTCTCCATCACAGGCTCCTCGAATCGTTCCTGCGCACGGCGCTCAAAATCCACGATGTTGTCGGCAACTTCCTTTATCGATAGAATCGAATGCTTGACCGTCTCTACCTGCTCATCGATATTCTCGGTGATGGCCTTGACCTTGTCGGTAATGATTTCAAGATTTTCGAATACAGGAATGGCCTTCGAGGTGAGATCCCGGACATCCTGCTCGAAGAGTGTCAGGATGCTTCGAATCCGCACGATAACGGTGATCAAATAGACGCAAAGGATCGACAGCGCAGCAAGCGCGATGATCTCGAAGATCACGAGGACGAACGGCGATTCCATCGAGCTCCCTCCGGAGGTTGTCAGGCGTTACGACGAACTTCGGGACCGGTCTTTCTCGGTCTTGTACGCATCCACACCGGCGCGAAACGCCGATTTCACGCGGCCGGATTCCCCTCCGGCGCGCTCCCGGATATCGGTCAGCACCTTTTCCGCGCTCCCGAGTATGTGCTCGGCTTTCTGTTTCGCGTCGGAGACGAGCTGATCCGACCGGGTCTTGCCTTCATTAATCAAATCGGTCGTCTTCGATCGGGCTGTCTTTACGTACTCCGATGCATCCTCTGCAATATCACCGGCTCTGCGCTTGATGTCGGAGCGGAGTTCCTTTCCGCTTTTCGGTGCATAGAGCAATGCTGCAATCGCGCCCGCGATCCCGCCGGCGAGAAAACCGATAAAGAGCCCGGTTGCCAGTCCGCTTTTTTCTTCAGCCATGGTAATTTCCCCCATATTGTAAAACGATTGAGCGGGTCATCTGATCAATAGTAAAGTACCACTTACACCCCAAAAAATCAAGTGGCAAACGGGGTGATTTTGGCCGTAGAGTGCGGAAAGCTCCCTCTCAGGAACTTGACTGTTTCAATTTCCAGAGCCGGCCGGTCACACGCTCCAATTCATCTCCGAGGGAGGCGGGATTGTCCGTTTTTTCAGGCTCGTTTTGAAAGACCGCGTACGGGACTTTGTGCCCCTTCACGGTAATAAACCCGGGGTCGTGCGCGGCCAGCGCGTCCCAGTCGTTGATTTTATAATAGGCCTCCATTTTGTCGTCCGGAAGTGAGTGGTAGAGGATGGAATCCTCCATCCCCGGGCGTGCGCGGCGCCGGTTTTTTCTCACCGATTCTTCGTAGGAAACCTTGATATAGATGATTCCCGCCCGCTTCAGAATCTCGTCGTGAAGATACGAAAATGCCTCCTCGAAACCATGCTCACCGCCCCGGGAGAACTCGACGATCGACGTACAGGAGGCATGATAGTTCAGGTCGGCGGCGAGTTTCTTCCGGTAGGCAAGATTAATCCGCTCGATGAAGAGATTCCAGATGAACGGATCTTTGAACCAGTATTTCTCATCGGTCGACAGCCGGTTTTTTTTGTGCCGCGAAAGGATGTCGTCAATCTCAAACGTTTCCCAGACATAGGGAAAATCGTCAAACTCTTCGAATTGGGAGACATGAAACCGCCGCAATCGCTCAGGCGGAGATGCTTTTTTTAGAAAATCGATCACCTCCGATTTCCCGGCCGCGGGGCGGCCGATCAGGATGATGACCGGCAAGTGATTCGCGTTCGCGGATGCTGCGACGGAGCTCACTGAGTCTCCTGAAACCGATTTTCTATCCGGGAGTCAATAATCTTTTCCTTTTTGACTTTGGCTACGATCGCCTGATACACGGTCGTCGGAAGATAGGTGACAGACGCGGGGGTCATCCCCAGGTACTTGTCGGCCTGGTTGATGACAAAATCGCTGGTAGCGCACGTATATTCCGACGCGTCGGATATGTCCTTCCCCGCAACCGTCAACTTCTGAATTTCGGGACCGCCGTTGACGCGCTTCCACGTGCAATTGAGACCCGACAGTTGAATGCTTGCCTTGTGGTCGACAACCGATTCGAGATAACGCCGGGAAAGGGCCCGAAGGTCGGCGCCGGAAATCCGAAACGTACAGAGAGTGTTTCGGAACGGCATGATCTCAAACAGGGCCAGCCTCGTGATCGGTCCGGCATGAAGGTCGTTGCGGATGCCGCTGCTGTTCGTCACGCCGACCTCCGCACCGGCACCCTCCCGCGTCGCGTCCGCAACGAAATTGCCCACGTTGCTCTCGGCGCTTCCTCCCCGCTTCCAGTCTGTGGAGAGCGTACCGATCACCTCGCCGTATTCGCGATCGATTTTCGACTTGAATTCATCGATCAATTTGGTCAAGTCGTTTTTCGCCATGGGGTGCCGTGCCCACAATTGGAGGAGCTTTCCGTCGAAATTCGTCACTGCATGATCCGAGACGGTGAGGGATAGCTCCCCGAGGTTTTCGCAATTCGAGCCCGCCTGGCAGATGACGACGCCGTTGATCAGTTTTGGAGTCTTGAGGCGGGTGTGGCTGTGGCCGCCGATAATGACCCCGAGCCCGTGCGTCGAGGCCGCAAGGATCGAGTCGTCGTCGACTCCCTCATGCGATAGCGCGACGATGAGGTCTGTCTCCGCCCTTATTTTGTCGATTATTCTCTGCGTCACCTCGGGCGGAGAGAGGACTTTCAGTCCCGTCAGGTTTTTCGTGTTCGTGAGGTGGAAGAGGTCGCGGGACATGAGGCCGATGATGCCGATCCGGAGCCCGCCGCGCTCGATGATCACATATTCCCGATTGTGAAACGGAAACGCGCCCGCCGTATCGGTGAGGTTTGCGCTGACGGTAGGGCATTTTTGGATTCCAATCAGTTTCCGGAGATTATCCTGCGAGATATCGAGATCGTGGTTTCCGATCGTCCATGCATCGTACCTTGTGAGGTTCATCATTTCAAATAATGCCCCGCCCGTCGCACCTTTATATTCGATCTCCGAGATCGGAGTTCCCGTCATCACGTCGCCCGCATCGAGGAGCAAGACTGCTCCCTTGGCGCTGCGGATGCTATCGACCATCCACCAGAGTTCATAAAAGCCCCCCACCATCGGCTTCGGGTCCGAACGCATCCAGTACGCCTCGTGTGGGAGAAAAGAGGCATGGATGTCGTTCGTGTTCAAGATTGTCAGCGTTTTCGGCTGGCCGTATCCGCAGGCCCCTGTGAAGGCGCACACGCAAAGAGTTATCAGATTTCGAAGTGAGCTTGGTAGCCGGAACATAGTTCGTAAATTCATAGGAGCACGGGTTGTTGGTACCATGTGAGTGGACCGGCGGACGGCCGGGTGTAAATGGTCGACGATCGATGAAGCGCTCTCCCCTCCCACAGGGCGCAGGAGGGGACAGCAGTAGATCCGCTATCTATTCTTCTTCTTGTGCCTCATCTTCCGCAGCCGCTTTTTTCGCTTGTGAGTCGCCATTTTGCGGCGGAGTCTTTTCTTACCGCTGGGCATAGCTTCCTCCTGTTAAGATGATGAATTGATTGAAGAATGTTGATTGAGGAATTGCATTGCTTTCCGTCCTGTTTCCGACGTGGAATCCACCATGACACACTTCTTAAAGGAATCGAGGGCCTCATCGATCTCGCCGGTATGGAAGCGGACGATACCAAGGTTGAAAAGCGCGAGTTGGTGACGCGGTACATACGTCAGGGCCTTCTCCATTGCCTCCTTGGCGGCGGCAAGATATTCGCCCCGCCGTGACGTATCCTCGAACGACATTTCAAAATAGGAAGTCCCAAGGTCGACCCGCGCGTCCGCATTGGAGGGGTCGATCTCGATATATCGTTCATACATCGCGATCGCCTTGGGGAAGAGTCGAACATCATGGTACAAATTGGCGAGCTGGAGAACAGATCGAGCATCACGCGGGTTCGCGTCCACGGCCTTCTGGAGCGACTGAATTTCCTTGACCATGCCCGTGGAATGGGGAGATATGCTCTCCGGAGAATCGTTCCGCGATGACTTGAGGAGGGCGAGCGTACCGATGAGAAGGACCGCAAGGCCGAGGGTGAGTTTCCAGCTCTGGAAAATCTTGAGAGGAGGCAGCCGGGGCGAGGAGGGGGATTTTGACTTTACTTCAGCAGCCGCCGGCCCGAGACGTGCACCGCAGGACTCGCAGAATGCGGAGCCCGATTCATTCGCCTGGCCGCACAGCGGGCAAATCCGGTTCGTCTTCGTGGATGCCCGCTCACTACGGGGTAAGGATCCGGCCGCTTCCGGCCGATCGATGCTCGCCCCGCACGAGCTACAGTACCTGTCGGATGAGGCAATCTCATGACCGCAGTTCCTGCAGATGAGCTTCGGGATCATCCTTCGTACATACTCCCGCTCAGTTCGAAGGCTGCAGCTTCTTCAGGTTCTCGTTGACCATGGTCCTCAATTCCTTCGAGACCTTGAAAAAGGGAACGAAATGCTCGTCGACCTTGACCTGCGCTCCCGTGCGGGGATTGCGGGCCATCCTCCCCTTCCGCTTCTTGGTCTTGAAGCTGCCGAATCCGCGTATCTCGATATTCTTCCCTTCTTTCAGGGCCTCGATGACGGTCTGAATGAAGCCGTCGACCACCGCCTCGGTTTCAACCTTTGTCAGGCCGGTCCCTGATGCGATGTGGTCGACAATATCTGCCTTCGTCAAAGCGTATCTCCTTGTAGTGTTGAACATCACCCGCCCTCCCACCGCGGCGGGCGGTTAACTAGTTGCCGTATGGCATTCGGTATTGCATAATGGGCCGGTTCAAGAGGCCGCTATTCAGTCCGAGGAAATCCGGAATCTTGGTTTCCCCGAAGACACGCTCAAACAGGGAGAGCCCGCGCGTGCGTTCCTTGACGATCGACGGCTCGCCTCTGATCCCCGCAAGCTTCGCGGTGATCGAAACGGCATCCTCGTAGGTCCCGATCGTATCCACCAGGTGCATCTGAACTGCTTGCTCGCCGGTAAACACCCGGCCGTCGGCGATGCGAACGACCTGGCGGTGTTTCAGTCCCCTCTCCCTCTCCACGACGGTCACAAATTGGCGTTGAACGTCATTCATGAGGCTCTGAAAATAGGCCTGATCTTCCTTCGTCATTTTTCTGAAGGGGGACCCGGAGTCCTTGTATTTTCCGGTTTTGATTGTGCGGGGCTCAATGCCGATTTTTGTCAGGAGAGGATCGAACCGCAGGAACTGCGAGATGACCCCGATGCTGCCGGTCAACGTGCCGGGATTCGCGACGATCGTGTTCGCGCCGCATGAAACATAGAAGCCCCCGCTCGCAGCTAGGGCACCCATCGAAACGACGACGGGCTTCCCGTGCTCCCGGGTCTTCTTCACCTCCTCGTAAATCTCCTGGCTCGCGACTACGCCGCCCCCTGGAGAGTCGACCCGAAACAGGATCCCTCTTATAGATCGGTCCTCGCGGTACTTCTTAAACTGCTTTACGACCTCATCCGAAGCGACGATCTCCCCCTTAAGCTCAACGACCGCGATTCTGTCGCCGGATCCGCTCACCGTTTCATTATCCACGCCGAGCGAATTGACAAACAACATGAATACGAGCGTCATCCCAAGGCCGAGGAATAGCAGGAGCCCGAGGATGCCGAGAAACCATGCAGTCGAACTCTTCATTTTCATTCCGGACTCCTCAATCCCTTAAACGAAACACTCATAACTCCTTGATTTTTCAACATATTATACGAAAGTCGGATACAAAAGTCAAACACCCTCCGCACACATAAAAAAACGGATAACTCACGAGAGTAGCCCGCAAGTTATCCGTTCTCCGCACGTTGGATAGCAAGACCCAACTTCAGGGCTCTACCACCACATGAGATGCGTCCTTAGTTGACCTTTACTTCGACCTCTTTAGGCTTGGCCGCCTCAACCTTCGGCAGCGAGATCATCAGGACGCCATTGTCGTAGGCCGCCTGGATCTTGTCGCTCTGGACCGAGGTCGGTAGGGTGAAGGACCGCTGGAACGCGCCGTAGAGGCGCTCGGTGCGATGGTAGTTATCTCCCTTCTGTTCCTGCTCCCTCTTCTTCTCACCCCGAATCGTGAGGACATCGTTTTGGACCGTGATTTTCACATCGCTTTTTGTTACACCCGGGAGTTCCACCTGCACCCGGTACTCATTTTCACGCTCCACGATGTCTACCGGGGGCAGCCACGGAGCACTCTCTCCATCCGCAAGAGTTCCACCCCGGAATTGATTGAGTATGCGGTCGATTTCATCCTCCATACTCACAAATTCGGACGTGAGATCAGTTACGGGATGCCAGGCAGTGACATCTCGCAGCGGGTTCCATCGAATAAGTTTCATATACGATCACTCCTTTCTTTAAGTCTTAGTGGGACCACTGATCATTTCGTCTCATAGATTTATCAAATCCTGTGCCAATTACGTGATCGAGCTGGATCTTCAAACCCGAAGGCTTTTCAATTGACGGGAATAAAACAGCATGGGAATTCCGACAATTTGGCAGATCAGCGCTGCAATCTTGTTAGACTGTGCGTCAAATTGCCCGACGAATTGCAGAAGGAGATATCTTTGAAGTAGCGAGAGGAGTGAGGTTAGAAGAGGAGGCTCCGCTCAGGAGTGATGGCTTTCAAGAAACCGCTCCGCGTCAAGCGCCGCTATGCAGCCCGTTCCCGCGGCGGTCACCGCCTGCCGGTAGGTCGGATCGGCGACATCGCCTGCTGCGAAAACACCCGGAACGCTCGTCGAGGTGGAGGGGTGCTTCACCACAATATAGCCGCTCGGGGTCATATCCAGTTGGCCGGCAAAGATTTTAGTATTCGGCTCGTGACCGATGCCGATGAAAAGGCCGTCGGTCCGGAACGGCCTGACTTCCTTGGTTTTCAGATTCCTGATCTTGATCCCGGTGACCTTTCTTTTTCCGTTTTCCTGGACTCCAATCACTTCCTCGACCGTTGACTCCCATAGGAACGATATCTTCGGATTTTTCATCGCCCTGTCCTGCATGATCTTCGACGCGCGCAGCTTATCCCGGCGGTGAACCAGGGTGACCCTCGATGCAAACTTCGTCAGAAAGGAAGCCTCCTCAATCGCGGTGTCGCCGCCGCCGACCACGACGACCTCAAGGCCCCGGAAGAAAAAGGCATCGCACGTCGCACACGCCGAAACTCCATATCCCGTATACTCCTTCTCGGAGGGCAATCCGAGCCACTTCGCAGAGGCGCCGGTCGCGATGATCACTGCATCGGCCCGATATTCCTCCCCGTTCGAATGGATCCGGAACGGACGCACGGAGAAGTCGACTTTTGTCACATCCTGGAACAAGGTTTTCGCGTTGAAATGCTGCGCCTGCTTCCGGAACGCGTCCATCATTTCCGGGCCGAGGATTCCCTCGGGGAATCCGGGATAATTCTCCACATCGGTCGTGATCGTCAGCTGTCCCCCCGGTTGGATCCCCTCGAAGACAAGAGGATGCAAATTCGCGCGGCCCGCATAGAGCGCGGCGGTAAGTCCCGCCGGCCCCGAGCCGATTATAATAATCCTGTGATGGTTTTCCATGCTCGCTTCGTTGTCCTTAATCGTTCGCCGGTTTTGATGTCATCGCCACCGTTGCATTCCGCGTGATGCCCTCGCGCTTCGCGCGTTTCATGGCACTTTTCCGGTACCGGGCCGTAAACTCCTCCTTCGAAAGCGACGCCAGGTCTGTCAGTCGAGGCGCGATGTTCTGCCCGCGCGGCGCAAATTCCTGCAGATCCGTCGGCTTCGAAAATTTCGTATTCCACGGGCAAACATCCTGACAGATATCGCAGCCGTAAACCCACCGGTCGAATTGTTCGCCAAGCTCCGGGGCAATCGGTCCCCGATGCTCGATTGTTAAATAAGAAATGCACCGGTTCGAATCCAGCACATAGGGCTCGACGATTGCCTGCGTCGGACAGGCCTCGATACACAAGGTACATGTTCCGCACCGGTCCACGGCCGGCTCATCGTAGTCTAACTCGATGTCGAGAATCATCTCGCCCAGAAATACCCACGAGCCGTACTCCTCCGTGATCACGTTCGTGTGTTTCCCTTCCCACCCTATGCCGGCCCGCTGCGCCCACAGCTTTTCCATCACGGGGCCCGTGTCGACGTAGATCTTCCCGGCCGCGTGCGGATCTCTCCCCTGGACGAAGGCAAGGAGCTGCTTGAGACGCGACTCGAGCACGCCATGGTAGTCATCACCCCAGGCGTAGCGCGAGACCTTCCCGGTCTCCGGATCATCCGAGTGCGGGTTCGGAGTATGGTAATTCATCGCGACAGCGACAACCGAGCGGGCTCCGGGAACAACACAGCCCGGGTCGACACGCTTCTCGAAATTCTGCGCCATCCAGCGCATCGTTCCGTGGTAACCGTTCTCAAGCCAATCAGAGAGCCGGGCCGAATCTGCTTCCAGCCGTTCCGCCCGGGCAATTCCCACCCTGCTGAATCCGAGCTCCAGAGCCCGATCCTTTATTTCCTTCGTCAATGCGCTCACGCGGTCTCACCCGGCAGTTCGATGAAAAGGTTTTCTCCCTCGATTCGCACTGGATAGGTCGCTACGGATCCTTCTCCCGTCGTTGCCTTGCCCGTTCGGAGATCATAGGTCCATCCGTGCATGGGACAGGTGACACGAAGTCCCTCCAATTGGCCCTTGTGGAGCATCGAAAAATGCTGGTGCGCGCAGACATTATTAATCGCGAAGAAGCTCCCCTCTCGTTTGAATACGGCGATGTCCAAGCCGGCGCAGTGAACGACGACCCCGCAGTCCTCGCGGACTTGACGCAGGGGCCCGATATTCACGAAACTTGGCATTTATAAATCAACGGTGGAATCGAACCCGATCCCTCTCTCGGTCTGCTTGACCCGGCCCGCGACGATCCTCGGATCATGCTCGAAAAAGAGGATCCAATTTTCATCCAGCGCCCGGCCTAGAATACGTCTCTTTTCCTCAAGCGTGTCAAGCGGCCGCAGGTCGTACGCCATGATGTATGGCAGCGGAATATGAGAGGTTGTCGGAAAGAGGTCACAACAGTAAAGCAGGGTCCTCTTGCCGTCTGAAATTTTGGGCAATTGAAGGGCTGTCGTGTGCCCATTCAACACCAACAACGAAATATCAGGAAAAAGTTCAATTTCCCCCTCGACAAGCTCGAGCACTCCCAAGTCGTGAAGCGGGATAAAATCATCCTGCATGAAGCTCCCTCGATCTTTCTCGCTGGGGTGAAGGGCTCGCTCCCAGTGGGCCTTCTGAACATGATATCGCGCCTTGGGAAAGGTAAGCTTGAGTTTGCCGTCTTCAAAAAACGTCGACCCCCCGGCGTGGTCAAAGTGCAGGTGAGTGAGGATCACGTCGGTGATATCGGAAGCGGCACAACCGTGGAGCGCGAGAGACCGCTTCAAATCGAAGGCGGTATTGTCGAGCCGGTAGATGTCGGCCTGCTTCTGCGTGAATTTCGACCCGTTGCCGTTATCAACGAGAATTGTCTTCCCCCGGCCGGCGATCAGGAGGGAACGCGCGGCGAGCTCGATTCGGTTTCGCTCATCGGGCGGATTGAGCTTAGACCAGAGCGGTTTGGGCACGATGCCGAACATTGCGCCCCCATCCAGACCGAAACGACCCGTCTCGATTGGA
>Ga0137396_10000850_pt1 | contig 15200 bp, 5 predicted proteins | sample czc16metaG_FD_108284 | JGI IMG/M metagenome (GOLD analysis project Ga0137396, IMG submission 108284) | Vadose zone soil microbial communities from Angelo Coast Range Reserve, California, USA - czcobulk3.16 metaG | ecosystem: Environmental > Terrestrial > Soil > Vadose zone | place: USA...
CCCGCCACGCCCCACACCGCCCCGAAGACGCCCTGCATCCGCGAGCGCTCCTCGAGGTTGTAGATGTCGCCCACGATCGTCAGCGTGGTGGGCTGCATCGCGCCCGCCCCGAGCCCCTGCAGCGCCCGGAAGGCGATGAGCGCCCCGATGCTCTGCGCAAGCCCGCTGGCCATCGAGCCGACGAGGAAGACGCCGATCCCGGCGAGAAGCACGGGCTTGCGCCCGTACAGGTCGGCCAGCTTGCCGTAGAGAGGTACCGTGACCGTCGAGGTCAGGAGGTATGCGGTGAAGACCCAGGAGTAGTAGTGGATGCCGCCCAGGTCGCCCACCACCGTGGGCATGGCGGTGGAGACGACCGTCATCTCCATCGCCGCCATCGAGAGACTGAGCAACAGCGAGATGACGGTGAGCGGCCGGTTGGTCTTCATCGTGGGAGTAGATGCGCTATTGACGGTGAAGGCGCAGACTATCTGCTCGCTGACCGGAATTCACTGCGGAGTTGCAATCGGAGCCGCGGGCCTCGCGCTGGAGCACTTTGCCTTCGCGCACGGGTCTTCCCCGAGCGCATCCACGCCGGGGCGGCCACTCGGCCTCTTCGACTCCTCGGTGAACCGCCGGTTCCGCCAGCAGGCCTTCTCCACCATGCGGGTGCGATCCCAGCGCGCCCAGTCCGGCTTGTACTTGATGAGCTGGTACTCCACCCCGGTCTCGGGCTTCACCTTCAGCTCCCGGGCCGAACCGTCCCATCCGTGGGATCCCCAGGCGATCCGCCTCTGGGGATCGATGACCATGACGACGTGCCCATCGTCCTGCTGGTCGTCGCGGTAGACCAGCACGTCGCCGAGCTGCCGCGGCTGGCCGTCGCAGCGATCGAAGTCGTCCGACATCCTCGAGCTCCGGGATACCATGTCGGAGGTGGCAAGGTAGGCGTTGGTCCGGTTGTAATGGACGCCTGCGCGGGTGAACGCGAACCAGATCGCCCGGGAGCAGTCGATGCCGAGCTTCAGGTTGTCGGCGTCGCGTTGTTCCTTCCAGGCATGCTGGCCGTAGGGGACCTGCGTCCTCGCGAGCGCGTCCGCCTGCGTCAGCACGCGGTACAGCGCCGTCTCGGTCTCATCGGGAAGGTACGGCCGCACGTCGAAGTTCCGGATGGTGTACTCCCTCGTCTCGGGCGGCGCGGCGGTGCCCGGCGGCAGCTCGAGGAAGCCCGGGTTCGCTTCGACCCGGATCGGGATGGTGCTGACGGTCCACTGGGAATCCTCGACGGCGCTCACGCCCTCGAACGCACTGCCGCGCGTGCCGGCGACGAGATACCGGTCGATGGCGCGATGCAGGGGGCTCTTTGGGGCCTGGGTGGCGGCGCCCCGCGTGGTCGAGTCGCTCGTCAGCAAGTGCCAGGGAACCTGGTTCGTCTGCAGCGTTCCGATGATCTTCAGCGTGTCCGTCGCGCCCAGGGGCGGGCGGGCACGGAACCGCTCGAGGAACGTGTAGCTCTCGCCGGCCTTGACGACGATGGCGCTCCCGTCGATGGGGAATCCGAAGGTCCTCCCGTCGCTGGAGAGCATGACTCCGCCCAACAGCAGGGCCTTCGGAGCCGCCTTGGAAACGACGACCCGCACGTTGTAGGCCATGCAGAGCGGGACGACCTGCACGCCGGCCGGGGCGTCGGAAGGCCGGGGCACGAATTCCTTCAGCCTGGGCTCCCCACACGCGCCCTGCTCGTCCGCCGGCGCCGGCACGATCTCCACCTTCAGCGTCTCGTCGTCGGTGAAGTACGGCTGCCCTTCGCCATGGAGTGAGGCAAGCGCCTTCTGCCGCGCCAGTTGCCACAGGGTCGGGACCACCTCGCTATCCGACTTGAACGTGTTGCGGATCTCGTCGCCGACCCCGTGCAGCTGCAAGCGTCCATCGCGGAGGACGAGGAGCTCGAACTCCGCCGCCGAGTCCGTGGGCAGGACCGCTACGCGCGCGTCTGGATCGTCGTGGATGGCCTTCCGGACCGCGGCCGCGCGGGAGGCCGGAACGCCCCCGGTCTCTTTGTTCGGACGGAGCCGGACGCTGATCTGGACGGCCCGGTCCGACGGCCGCACGATCAGGGCAAAATCGCCGGGCGCAATCGCGGGCGTTCTCGGAGCCAGCGCGGCAACGTGGGCCCTGGCGTTGAGCCCGGTGACGCTGTCCACGACGACGGTCGCCTTCGCCTTGGATGGATCCCCGTAATCCGCGCGACTCGAGCTGGGCGCGTAGATGCGCAGCTCGGCGTTGACACCCATCCCGGGGAGGGGCGGGCCGCTCAACTCCAGCACCGTGCCCGCCGTCTTGACCTCCCATCCCAATGGCCTCGAACGGCCCGCGGTACCGAAGACCTCTCGGTCCAGCTTTCCCTGGAAGAACGGGACCTGCGGGCTCCGCGCCGCAACCGCGCCCGCGATTTGCCGCGCAGCCTGCGCGTAGCTGAGCGAGGACTTCCCGACCGGGTTGAGGACCTCGATCAGCGCATCGGTGAAGATTCCCCGCCCGCCAGTCTCGAGCGCCGAGGTCCCGTCCGCCGCCGCTGTCAGCACCACCAACTCCGGCAAGATCGCGGGGGTCCACGGCTTGCGGCTCCCTGGGATGAACCCGGACGGCGGGACCTCCACTCCTGGCGGCGGCTGGTAGCGCGCCACGAACGTCCCGGAATCGGGCGCCCGCGTCGCACTGCCGGAGTTGCACGAATCGAGGACCACGACGACGTTCGTCGTCTTCGCGTAGAGGCGCTCGAGCATGACGTTGATCTCGTCGTCCACGAGGTCCTTCACTCCGCCGGAACGGGCATCGTGGAACATCAGCGTCTGGTCCCACCCGGACGGCTCGTCGCCGTTCTCGTCGGGCACCTGCGACCCGTGCCCGGAGAAATAGACGACCGCGACGTCGCCGGCCCGGGCCCGATCCACCAGCGCCGCCTGGAAGCTCGACCGGAACGCCGCCGTCGTCGCCTGCTCGTTCAGGAGCAGGCAGACGTTCTCGCGAGGGTATCCGTAGCGGTCGATCAGCAGCTGCGAGAAGTTGCGCGCGTCGTTCGGGGCGCCTTTGAGCTGGCGGATGGCCGGATTCCTGTACGTGCCCACGCCCGCCACGAGCGCGAGGAGCCGGTGACCGTCCGTCTCCACCGCCTTCGCGGTACAGCCGTCGACGTCCGCGGCGCGCACGGGGGCCGCGCTCATGCATGCGGCGGCGGTGAGCGGCACGAGGAACGTCCCGGGGATGGAGCGGGCGCGGCACCTCGATGGGGACACGTCGCACATGGCCATGGTCCTCCTGGCTCGGCTCGCAGTCACGACTCGGCGCCGATGACCATGAACGGCGCCCAGTACCGCGGAGCCTCGCGGCCGGGCTCGCTCCGCACCTTCTGCATCGCCCGCTGGAGCGCGGTCGCCTTGTCGGTTCCCGGCTTCAGGTATTGCTCGTAGAACTCGACCATCAGTTCCTTCGTCGAGGCGTCGTCCACGCTCCACTGGCTTACCACCACGGTCCGCGCGCCCGCGACCATGAACGCCCGCGCGAGACCGATGATGCCGTCGCCCGTGATCCGGCCGAGGCCCGTCTGGCAGGCGCTCAAGACGACGAGATCGGCGCGCAGCCTGAGCTTCGTCGCCTCTCGCGCCGCGAGGAGCTGGCCGCATCGCGATCGTCCCAGGAGGACGAACGAGTCGAGCGGGTCCGCGGCGAAGGCCACTCCGTGCGTTGCGAGGTGGACGACCCCTTGTCGATGGAGATCGGAGAGCACCGTCTCGAGGTCCGCGTCCTCACCGAGGAGAACGCGCCGGTGCGCTTCGGGGAACAGGGCGGCGATGGCCCGCGCTTCCGACTCGGCGCCGCGCAGGGGCGAGAAGGTCGCCTCCAGGCCTCGCCATCTCACCGAGACCGGGGTCGTGAGGGGGTTGCCGACGATCAGCGCTTGCAGGTTCGGAGGCGCACAAGTTCGGGGCATCGCCCGGACGGCGTCGAGCACCGCCGCGGACGGCGCATGGAGGATCGGCCAGCGGTCGGCAAGCGATCTCCCGTCCGCGAGCCGCAGCGCCGCGAACGGAACGAGCCAGAGCACCTCATGGGGCTCGATGACGAGCGCCATCCCGTCGGCAGGCAGCGCGTCCGCGAGCGGCTCCACGAGGTCGCGATGGAGCTCCCGCAGAAGGGTGTCGGTGCCCGTGGCGGAGGTCGCCGGCCCGTCATCCGCAGCGTCGAGGAGCTCCATGCCGCGGCCGTCCCGATCGACCCGGAGCGCTCGTCGGAGCGAAACGACACGTTTCCCCAGCGCCGCGCGCCCCACCTTCGCGGCGTGTGCGCGCACCTCGCCTCCGGCGGACACCGCAAAGACGACCGTCCGCGCCGTGAGCACGTGGAAGACCAGGCGGGGGAGCTGCACAGGCGCTGGCGTCCCGGCATCGTCAGATGCAGCGGAATCCGAGCCGACTCCACCAGCATCCTGACTCGCCGACCGCGTGGTCGACGGGGTGCCCGCCGCCATCTGGCGGACCGAGAACACCGGGTTGCTGTCGCCCATGCTGTTGGCGAGCGAACCCTCCGCTGGCGAACGCGAAATCAGGTGCGCATAACCATTCGGGAAGCCGGGAGGGCCTAGCGGGCTGCACTTCAGCGCTTCGGGTGCCCCAGCGATGTCGGGTGCGGATCGGTCAGCGCCCGCCATCAGGTCGACCAGCGCTCGTCCACGAGCCTCCTCGACGACGTTGAGCGCCTCGGCCCAGGCCCGGGAGTCTTTGCGCGCCCTCGCGACATGAACCTCAATGAGCTGGTCCGCCACATCCCGGGCGCCATCGAGGAACGCGACCTTGCCCTCGTCGGTTGCCAGCTGGCCGCGCCAGACGTGAATTCTCTCAAAAGCCTTCTGCAACGCTTCGGCCGCGCCGTCGAGGTCTCCGCCCGATCGCCTCGCGCGTCCGAGCCCCCAGTAGGCGTTCCAGAGCAGCTCGGTATTCCCGGTCAGGGTTGCGCGGGCTACGGCGCGCTCGTAGGCCTGCCGCGCGTCGTCGAAATGGCGCCACATCAGCTGGAGGCGTCCGAGCCCTGCCCAGGCGCGCCCTTCGCCCAGGGGGTCGTCGACGCGAGCGTACAGATCCAGGGCCGCGCGGTACTTGGCCAACGCAGATTGAAACTTCTTCTGGTCGCGCTCGATGCCGGCCAGGAGCGTAAGGACGCGCCGCCGCTCGACCTGGTCACCGTGCTTTGACATCAGCCTGCTCGCCTCGCCGAGCTTGACCTGCGCTTGCCCTGTCCGACCCTGGCGCCACAGGATCTCGCCACTGTTGGCCAAGGCGTGCGCGCGCAGTGCAGGGAAAGCCTTGATCTCGGGTCGCTGGAGCGCGCGCTGATAGGCATTCAGCGCCGGGCCGTCCTGCGGCTGCCGGGCATAGGCATTGCCGATGTTGACGAGCAGCTTCACGACGAGCGCCGGGTCGCGCTCCGCCTGCTCAAGGTCCAGGACAAAGTCCTCGCTGTAGAGATCCGGTGGGGTCGAGGCAGATGCAGAGTCGTACTCCTTCCTCACCTGCCGGAGCCGTTTGATCTCCTCGGTCACGTGCAGCCCGGTCTCCCGCTCGAGGGCCATGAGCCCCGCCTCGTAGAGCCTGACGGCGTCCTGAATGCGGCTCGCTGCCTCGAGTGTCCGGCCGGTCCGGTTGAACAGGACCGCGACGAGCCGTGGCCGTCCTAATGTCCGCGCGAGGTCGAGAGCGCGAAGATGTTCATTGAGCGCCTCGTCGCCTTTGCGCGCCTTCTCGGCTGCGGCTGCTTGCGCCTCGTGCGCGGCGATCTGCTCCTCCGGGGACGCGCTGCCGCCGTCCCGATCCGAGGCGCCCTGCTGCGCGAGCGTGGGCGCGGAGAGGCTCGCCCCGACGACGAACAGGGCGACCCAACCGCGCCGGCCGGCAGCGAGAGGCGGCACGGTCAGAACCTGAAGCGAATGCCGGCGAGCGCGTCGGAGTAGGCGGTGGTCGGGCTGGCGTTGATGATGCCGTGGTAGAGGTACATCGCCTCTAACGCGAACGCGTGCGCGAGCAGCACCTGGAACCCCCCGCCGCCGGCCGCGCCTCCCCTGGTCTGACCCGGGTCGAAGTGATACCCGCCGCCGCCGCCCAGCAAGAAGATCCGGAACCGACCCCTGAGCAAGTAGGCCTTCAGGTTCGCCGACGCCCGGTACACCGTAACCTCCGGCTGGCCGGACTTCCCGCGGAAGCGATCGAGGCCACCTTGCACGAGAGCGGCCACGTAAGGCGTGAACATGTACTCGAGGTCGGCGGCTCCGGCCGGACCCCACTCGTTGGTGCCGGCAAAGCCGCGATGCGGAATGCCGACGCCTCCATACAACGCGAAGCCGAAGCGCTTGAGATCGATCGCCTCGACGACGTTGCTGATCCGAACTGCGCCGTCATTGGGAACGCTGATCTTGAAGTGGGTCTTGCTGCCGGCGATCGGCTCGGCACCCTTGGTGGAGAAAAGCCAACCCTCAATCGGTCCATCGTGCTCCACCACGTAGGCAAAGGAGGTCTGCGGCAAGAGAATGCGGCGGACTCCGTTCTCGACCTTAATCGTCGCGCCGCTGTCATGATAGGCGTGCACGATGAGCATTGGGGCCGCAGGTGGAATTCCGTGGCTGCCCGAACCAGCGGCCGAACCAGCGGCGGAAGCAGCGGTACGGGTCGCGCCGCTCTTGTCCGAGCGGCGCATGACCGCGGAGGAGCCGATGCTGTATGCTGGCATGTTCAGCGCCTCGACATAGAGATAGACATCGCGCTTGCCGCCGGGCAGATCCGGAAGGCCTTTCACGCTCACCTCGGCTTCCCGCTCGAAACGGGATGCGGTGGCGAAGTTCATGTTCAGGATCGCTGACTTCTCAACGAATTGGAGCCCCCCGCCCTGAAGCTCCACCAGCATGCATTGGTGCAGCATCTTCGTAGCGTCGTTGCAGTTGAGGTCCCCGGGAACATCCGGGCAGGTGGCAGAGCCGGGGGTCCCGACGCAGCCGGCAGACCCAGGGATCCTGCGAACGGCATTCCTCCCGGTGAACATGCACCTCCAGCGATCACCTCCCATGTGGGCTGGATCGGGGTCTATGTCTGGGTTCCAGTTCCCCTGGATCTCGCCGCCGGCCACGGGTGGACCGCTCGGCAGCGTCGGCGGGTGCAGCTGTGGTGGACTCGTCCAGGAAGCACTTGTGACGTCGCCCACCTGCGACCCCCAGTTGGCCAAGCGGAACGTGGCCGTGATCGACTGCGCCGGAACGGCCTGGCCCGAAACGTCCTTCGGCTTTACGAAGAACGTGTTGGTGTGCAGGACGTCGATATACGACCGATCGTAAGCGTTCTTCGTCCCGATGTCGTCGGACGTGATTCGGATTCCCGAGCAGTCCGCTTGCGAGGTGCTGAATTCGCCCCAGGTGGCCAAAGCGGGGAAGATCCTCTGAAAGGTGGTGCTGTCGAACTGATAGACAAAGGCCTTTGGATCACTGCTCTGTGTCCTCGGCCAGGTATACGGAATCACGCCATTGGCGATCGGCGTAGAAGGGCTCAGCGTATACAACAGCTGGGCATAGTGCCAGGTTCGAAACAGGGACGGATCAATATGCACACCGTTCATCGGGCTTGCGTCTACGGGAACGTGCAATTGAATCGCCCATTGCTTACGCTGGTTGTTACCGTCCGGTCCGGCGACGTTGCTGAGGTCGGGCCCCTCATTCTCCAAGCGGACCCAAACCCCTGTTCCGTTGATCCAGGATGGCAGCGGCGAGATCGACTGTTTGAAAGACAGGGTGCCATTATCCCAGGTGTAGATGACAACTTCGAAAGCACCATCGGTTGCGAACTGCGGAACCCACTGATTCGTCGTGGAGTCCACGGTGCTCATCTTCTTCAGCTTGAACTGGATGATGGTAGCATCGACGTCGGTGGCCTTCTGGGCGAAACCGACAAACAGCGAGGTTTCGCCCAGAGTGGGATCCGTGGAGATGTCCGGAGTGGTCTTGATGAACCACGAGAAGTCCAGGTAGGTCACGCCACTTGATTGATGGTAAAGCCCGCGGAACTCCATGTCGCTAGTCGCTCCCATCCCATAGTCGACGCTGGCGGCCCCATTCCACCGCACGTCAAAGGGAGTGCTGGCACGCAGACCCACGGGCTGCCCTGGCGTCCAATCCGGTGGCTGGCCCCAGTTCCCGGGGGTGCCGACTACCGGCGGGATGCAGACCGGCGTCGCGGCGGCCGGCGCGGTCCAAATGGCGCTGAATGCAATGATCGCGACGAGAGCGGCTTGCTTACGCCGGAGCACGGCCATTGGCAGGGTATGGTGGCGAATCATTTGACCTCCAACACAGCGGGACTTCGTTCTCTCCCGACCTCTTTCAGGGTGCCGCGTAGCGGACGCGCACCTCGAGGTAGTTGGCTTCCAATGCCGGCTCGGGGTCGATCGGCGTCGAGGGTGCTGCGGGCCGCAGCTGGAATGAGAGCACCGCGTCGCGACTCACGAAGAAACTCGCAAGATCGCTTGCTGGCGTGGTCCAGCTCAAGAACGATGCCGCAGGCGCGAGGGGCAGGCCCTCCGTGTTCTTCGCCGAGAGAGGGCTCCATTGACCAGGAAGGATCCCGGTGCCGCCCGTCCTCCAACCATAGAGTTCCACGCCCTTTCCCGCCGCCCCGAAGCTACCGCCCGCTCGCGCCCGCACGCGAAGCCCGGTTACGCTCGGGTCGGTAAACCCCGCCCCCGCGTAGCTGACGGTGAGCTGCACCATGGGCGTACGCTTCGTGTCGGCGTCCCACTCCCAAAGGTCGTTCAACACGGAGCCGGAAACGAACCCTCCGAGAAGCACGGCCCGACCACGCACCGAGTCGAAGGCCATGGCGGGGTCGCTGCGAGCCGAAGGCCAGTTGGCCTGCGGAGGACGAGTCCGCTGCTCGAAACCGGTCCCGGTCCACTCCCAGAGTTCTCCGAGCGCTCCCTGCTGGGACAGCCCGCCGAAACTGACGCCGCGCTTTCTCGTCCCATCCCAGATCATCCCCTGCCCTGCGCGTCCAGCCGGAATGGAGCCGGAAATGGCCAACGGAGTCCAACTCGCACCGTTCCATTGCCACACCTCGGAGGAGAACGGCCCTGAGCTCGAGCTCGCCCCGAAAAAGGCAAGAGTCCGCGTTCCATCGAACAGGAGGGAATGGCCGAAACGAGGCGTCAGGGCAGCAGGTGGGCTCGCCATCGGCGCCCAAGACCATGTCCCCGACAGCGGTGCTGTCAGCTCCCAGGTGTCATTGCGCGGTGACGAAGTGAGCGGGAAGCCGGGGAAGGCTCCGTCTCCGCCGAAGAGCACCAGGACGCTCCGGAACGTGTCGAACGCGAGGCCGGCTCTCGTGCGGCCGGGCGGCGGTCCTCCGATCGGGGTTCGCAGTGTCCAGCTCTTCGCGGCGCCGTCCCACTCCCACACTCCTGGGACCAGGCCGTTCGCGTCCTTTCCGCCGAACATCACCACGCGTTTGCCATCGTTGGCCATCGCGTGGAAGCCGCGCCCTGGCGGCGACGACGGCCCAGCCTGCATGACGTTCGACCAGCGCGCGCCGTCCCATCCCCATAGGTCCGCAGGAAAGGATCCGCTCGGCGTGGCCCCTCCAAACAGGACTGCCTTCTTGCTCATCTCGTCGAAGGCCAACCGGGCGCCGGTAGTGGAGAGTGGCACCTCCTGGGCGGTGCGCGGCGGCGTTCGATCTCTCCAGGATGCGCCGTCCCAATCCCAGGTGTTGTCGAAGCGCGCCTTCGAGCCCATCGCATCCTGCTGACCGCCGAAGACCAGCATCCGTCCCGCAGCCGCATCATAGGCGGCTGCGTGGCGGTCACGACCGCCAAACGGGGAGGACGGCAGCGCCGTCCAGGTGGCCCCGTTCCACTTCCAAGTGGTGGCATCTTGCAGCGCCCCGCCGAACAGAATCACGCTCTGACCGTCGTACACGAGGGAGTGCCCATCTCTCGCTCCAGGCACCGCGAGGCCATGAGGCGGTTGTGTCCACGCGGTGCCGTCGAATTCCCAGAGGTCATCCAGGGCGGGGTTCGGGGAAACTGAGCCGCCATAGAGCACCACGACGCCGCGGGCAGCGTCGAAGGCCATGGCCAGGTTGTCCCGCCCGCTCAACCCTCCGCTCGCTATCTGCGTCCATGACGATCCGTTCCAGGCCCAGGTATCAGCGTTCGACCCGGCACCCCCGAAGAGGATGACCTTCCCGTGAATACCGTCGAATGCCATCCCGGGCCGGTCGCGCCCCCCGGGCCTCGCGCCTGCCTGCGCCACCTCGGACCAGTTCGAGCCGTCCCACTCCCAAGTATCGGTCGGACGGAAGGACGCGGCATCGGTTCCGCCGTACAGCACCACCCGGCTCCGGGCGGCGTCGTACACCATGGCGTGCCCACTCCGAGGGCTAGGACTTTCGGCAGACGGCGTGCGGTTCGCCCAGACCGAGCCGTCCCACTCCCAGGTATCGCCTAGCGACGTCCCGCCGGGCGCGACCCCGCCGAACAGGACCACCCGACCGCGGGCGCAGTCGTAGGCCATGGCGTGGGAGGCCCTACGCAGCGGCGACGGGCCGAACACCACTTGCCGGAAGGTGGGCTGCGCCCGAGCCTGGATGGGCTGTCCCAGCCCCGTGAGACGCGCCTGCGTTCCGAGCGAAGTGTCGAGGCTCGGCAACAGCGTTTCAGTGAGATACACTGAAGCATCCACAGAATGCGGCGAGACGCCGAATGCCGGCGGGTTCCCGGTCGCCACCCATTCCACATTGACAATCTTTACGGGGATGGACTCGTTTCCCGCGTCGTCGAGCACGGTCGCCCACACTGCGGGAGTGTCGAAGTTCTGGAGTTGGACCCGAGGCCACGCGGCCTTCTTCGAAGGAGGGGGAAACACCGGGGTGGCGGCGTCACCTGGCAGTACCGGAAACATGGTGCCGAGAAGAATGCTCTTCTGGCTGTCTGCCCAGATGCGGACCGCGGCGGTCTTCGAAGTGCCTGCGCTGAAGGTGCCCACCGGCAGGCTCGGCGAGCCCGACAGCGGGTCGGCCGGAGCCAACGCGAAGTAGGGGCCGGCTGGGATACGGAAGCTGCCTGCCTGATCCCGCCTGTCCTCGCCCGCGGCATTGCCCCATGGCGATCGCAGGTAGGTCACCTGCGTCTGATCCACCGAAAGCGTCGGCTGAGTGGTCTTCACCAGGATGGGCGGGACCTCGAAGTGGACTCCGCTGACGTTTCCCGCCAGATCGCTCCACGTGAGCGTCGGGTTGTACGGGCCATCCGGTGCGTTGGCCGGCACCACTGCCTCGAAAATGGCGCCGGCGGTCGAGCCGCTTATGAGAACGAAATCGATCCTGTACTGCCCGAGATTCGCCACGAGCTCGGGAACGAAGGCGGGATCGAGGGGCTCATTTGCCACCGCGGTAACCTGGATGACGGTGTTCGCCTTGGCCTGATCAACGGTAGGCAATGGATTCGAAGCGTCGGGAAGGTAGGCGACGTTGGCAGCCCCCAGCCCGGGAGCCGTAAAGTCGAGATGGATTGAGCCTCGCACCGGGAAGGGATTCTGCGCGCGATCCCGGACCTGGGTATGGAACGCGATGAATCCGTCCTGCCCCCTGTTCTCGGCCCCGGTCACCGTATAGGTACACCGGTAGCAGGCGACGATCCCGGATTCCTTCGGCGCGCACGTCAGCAGGTCGGTTGCCGGACAAGGCAACTCGATCGGAACGTCGAGGTCGAGCGTGATCTTGCTCAGTCCGGTGAGCGGCTCTTTCGCTCCTAAATCGATTGTGACCGGGCTCCCGGTCCGGGCCACCGAAGGCATCACCTTCAGGTCGATAACTGGCGCTTCCGGCCTGATCTCCTTCGAGCACAACCCACCGGCGCAGAGATAGCCAGCGGGACAATCCGAATTGCTTCCGCAGGAGATCTGCGCACTGTCGGGAACCGTCGCGTCGAACTTGCACCCGGCGATCCCCGCGAGGAAAAGAGTGATTGCACCATACGCGCGGTGTCTGACGGACATGGCACGACTCTTTGGCTGTCCATTCGCGCGCCCCCACGCGCGGCAATCAAGACAGATCATAGAACTCCTTCCGCGCGACGAAAGCAAGGGCGCCCGGATTTATCCTATGCTGCTTAAAGATTCCAATTGGTCTGCAGCAATGGAAGAGCCCTCGTTCAGACTTTTTGCGCCAACCGTTTCGCACGATTCAATGGTCATTCGCGAAATTCGCTCGAGGGCACCTTCCGCATGGGTTCGAATTTCAGGTAAGGTGCACCCAGGGGGAGAGCATGGGCAGGGACTTCTTCATGTCCCGCTGCGCTCCACGAAGAGCGCCTCTCGGGATTGCGGCTATTCCCGCACCCACCGCCGCAGTGCCGCGGTGGACGTGGAGAGTCCTGGTCGCGCTTACCCTCTTCGCCCCCGCGGCCCTCGCTGGCCCCCGCGCCTCCATTCGACCGACCGAGCCGGTTGTCTGCGCGGGAAAAGATGGCTCTGGTCGAGTGCGCGGCCTGCTCGTTGGCGTCGACCGCTACCGGGAGCTCGACGCCAGTGGCCGACCCTACTTCCAGCGGCTCCTCGGCAGCGCCAACGACGTTCAGCTCCTTGCCAAGCTCTTGACGGGCCCTGCCGGCGGGGCGCGCGCCGAGGATCTGCGCGTCCTCCTCGACGACGATGCGGTCGAAGAGCGGGTTTTCGCGGCGCTGAACGACCTCATCGCCGCCGCCGGCTGCGGCGATTTCGTGGTCTTCCACTTTTCCGGCCACGCCTGGCACGGCTCGCTCGCGCTGCACGACGCCTCCCGCGGCGGCGGCGGGAGCGTCACCGAGGGCCAGCTGCGGCGCGCGATCACGGCCATCCGCAACCGGGGCGCTTTCGCCTTCGTCCACCTCGACGCAAGCGCGCCCGAGCACCTGGAGCTCGACGTCGGACGCGATGCCCGCTGGCGCATCGCAGCCTCGGGCACGACCGGGGCAGTAGAGCTGGGTCCGGATGCAGGCGGGTTTGCGGGCTTTCACGCCGGCCGGCTTGCCTTCGAGCAGGAGATCGATCCCGCGGGCGCGGCGGGAGCGGCCCGCAAGCAGGTGTACGGCCTCTTCACCTTCGCGACCACGGCGGCATTGGGCAGCGCAGAGCTTCCGACGCTGCGCGACCTCGCCCGCCGCATCGGCGAGCGGATGGCGCCCGCGGGCCATCCGGGGCTGGAGCCCTCCCCGATCTTCGAATCGACCGAGCCGGATCGCGTCATGTTTGCCACGGGGCTCGGGCGGCGCGCGGCGCCGCGACCCCCGTTGCCGAGCCGCGGCCGCATCGAGATCCTGCAACCCGCGCGCACGCGGGGGGTGCAACTGGTCACTTCGTCGGTGCTCCCCGTGGCGGGAAAGGTCACGCCTGCAGAGGGGATCAGGGGCGTGTTGGTGTCGGGGGCGCAGGCGCGGCTCCTTCCGGGCGGGAGATTCGAGGCGGAGGTGACTCTGCGCCCGGGCCGGCAGACCGTGTTCGCGGTTGCGATCTTCGCCGACCAATCCCTCGCCGAGGACAGCTTCGAGACCGAAGGGCCGCAGGCACCCGGCGCGATGCCCCAGGGGTCGCATCGCTACGCCCTGGTGATCGGGAACGCGCGATATACCACCTTCGGCTCGCTCCAGACGCCGGTCCGCGACGCCGAAGCGGTGGCCCGCCTCCTCTCGGACCGCTTCGGCTTCGAGACCTCGCTGACCGGCGAGGGCGGGAAGAGCTTCAGCCTGCTGCTGCGCGACGCGGGCCGGAGCGAGATCTACACGGCCATCGCTCTGCTCCGCCGCCAGCTCGGTCCGGACGACAGCGTGCTGATCTTCTACGCCGGCCATGGGGAGAAGCTCGAGAAGCTGAGCGGCTCGTTCTGGCTGCCCGTGGACGCCCAGAGCGGAAACGAGGCGAACTGGATTTCCGCCGACGACATTGCCAAGCAGGTGCGGCTGATGAATGCGCGGCACGTGCTCATCGTCTCGGACAGCTGCTTCTCCGGCGCACTGATTCGCGCCGCGTCGATGGAGCTGCCTTCGCGGGAAGGCTCCCCCGAGCAGCGGACCCGATATCTCGAGGAGATGGCGCGCCGCACTTCGCGCCACCTCCTCTCGAGCGGCGCTGACGAGCCAGTTTTGGACAGCGGCGGCGGCAGCCACTCGGTCTTCGCGAAGGCATTCCTCGCCGCGCTCACGTCGATGTCCGACGACGCGTTCACCGCCGGCCAGCTCTTCCATTGGGGGGTCCAGGAGCAGGTGGTCGGCAATTCCCGCCAGGTGCCGCAATACGCGCCAATGCCTGACTCCGGCAATGAAGGCGGCGATTTCGTGTTCGTCCGCAAGCCTGCCCTGGGGAGACAGCCATGATCGCTTCGCTCCTCCATGCGCTCCTCGCTTCACAGCTCTGGCTCGGACCCTTGCCCGAGACGGCCCAGTCGCCACCCGCCGCCATACCGGCCCCGGCGCCGCGCAAGACTCCCGGCGCCCTCCTTCGCGTGGCGCTATCGCCGACGGAAGTCGTCGGCGACGTTCCCGCCCGCGTGCTGGTCGCTTTCGAGCAGTCTCTCACCGGCGAGGTGGGCAAGTACGAGGGTGTCCTCGCCACCGGCCCCGACCAGCTCGCCGACGTCCTCTCGACCGAGCTCAAAGGGCGTGTCCGGGGCTGTGCCCAGGATCCGGAATGCCTCGTCGAAGTCGCCGGCGCGCTCGGCGAGGACGAGATCCTCGCCACCGAGGTCGTCCTCGACGAAGGGTCCTATGCCGTGACGCTGCGCCGTGTGCCGGTGCAGGCCGCCTCCTCCAACCGCGTCGAGACCCGCAAGGTGAAGCGGGGCAACGGCAGCGAGCTTCTCTCCCTGGTCGGCGCCTCCGTCCAGGCGCTCTACCCCGAGCGCGGCCTCAAGCCAGGCCGCACGCGCGGGGTCGACAAGGAGGCCTTCGAGCGGCTCAACCCACCGCCGCTGCCCAACTGGGTCTTCTGGACCTCGGCCGCGACCGGCGTGGTCGCCGCCATCGGCGGCGTGACCTACGGGCTGCTCGCCAAGGACGCCCACGACCAGTACCAGACGCTGGCGAAGCAATCGACGAGCTCGCCCGTATCGGGCGCGACCCTGCAGTCGCTGCAGAGCCAGATGGACTCGCGCTCGAAGACCGCG
>Ga0137396_10000853_pt1 | contig 15181 bp, 9 predicted proteins | sample czc16metaG_FD_108284 | JGI IMG/M metagenome (GOLD analysis project Ga0137396, IMG submission 108284) | Vadose zone soil microbial communities from Angelo Coast Range Reserve, California, USA - czcobulk3.16 metaG | ecosystem: Environmental > Terrestrial > Soil > Vadose zone | place: USA...
CATCCCGAGCGTTCGGTCAGGGACCTCGACGATATTGTCTTTGGCGAGTGCGGTCCAGAAGCTGGGCCAGCCGGATCCAGAATCGTACTTTGTGTCCGATGAGAAGAGTTCTGCTCCGCATGCGGCGCAGACGTAGGTTCCCTTCTCTTTGTTGTGAAGATATTTTCCGGTGAACGCTGGCTCTGTTGCCTTCTTTCTCAATACCCGGTACTGTTGAGGATCAAGCCTTCTCTTCCACTCCTCGTCCGTCTTAGTGACGACCATGACACTATGATCGCTCAAGCGGTATTTGAACGCCTCACGCCAACCTGAATATCGAGAGCAGAGGTTCCTTCCATAGAGGCACTCTCGCGTCGTGAGAAAAATATTGTTGGCCCCCTTTTTCCTGAGTGCTCTCGATAGCTGGAACGTTTCTCGGCGAGGATTCGTGTTTACAACGCGGAATAGGCTTGAATCATGATCTTCGAAACGGGACTCTTACCCTATGGTGAAGTGTGGAACTAAGGGGGTCACCGGACCGCCAGCCCCGATTTCGGATCAGGGCTTATTCTGGGCTTGTCGAGTTCGAAAAGAACGGTCTGCGAATCAGAGTTGTTTCTGAACACTTACTATTCCAAAGAAATATTCCTTCTTCGAACTATTTTGCTTTCCAAGTAAATGCCTTCGAGGGCTCGAATTCGGCCAGCGCGTCTGTAGCCCAGCCATACTTCTTCTTCAGAGCCTCCAACACCTTCCTGGCTGTTCCACTCTTCATGTCAAGAAACTTGGCGTTTCCTTCAAGAATCGCCTGGCGTTTCGAGTCGCTAGCTAGCATTACGGTAACAGCAGGATTCGCTTTGAGGTTTCGGTAACGGGCGGTCGCCTCGTCCACTCCTAGATAGAAGACTCCGTCAACAGCCACCAGGTCTGTCGGTGAGAGGTGAGGTCGGCCGTCCGGTCTAACAGTAGCAGCGAGAGTTAGGATTCGACTGTTGGCAAGCTCAATCACTTCGCTCGCGGTTAGAGGATTCTGGCTGTACACCTTCTTGGTATGGGAACTAGCCCGGCTGAGCGAGTTCTTGATGATCGAGTCTAAGCTGGACAACGATGCTTTCGCTCCCGGAGACACTGACGGGGACAAATAAGATGGTTACCTAATCTGCAGCCTTGCAGCTTTTCCCACAAATGGATTTGCGAGCCTCTCATCACCAATCGTAGTCTCTGGCCCGTGACCCGGATAGACAATGGTCTCATCGTCCAGCGTGAAGAGCTTCTCCGTGATCGAATGGATGAGCGTGTCGAGGTCTCCTCCTGGAAGATCAGTCCTGCCGATGGACTGGTTGAAGAGAGCATCACCAGTCAATACGTAACCTTTGCCAGAGAGGCTGATACTTCCTGGCGAATGTCCTGGAGTATGGAGGATACGAATCTTCTCGTCCCCTACACTTTGAACATCACCATCTTTGAAGTAGCCGTCAACCTTGGGTGGGGGTGGAACTTCGAATCCCATGAACTGGCGTACGCGCGTCTGCATAGACTCTAGCATAGGTAGATCGTCTCGATGGATCATGAATGGGGTCTTGGTCACCTTTCGGACCCCTTCGACGCCGAGCACATGATCAAAGTGAGTGTGCGTCGCGATTATCTGCTTTGTTGTGACGCTGAGGTCTTTGATGAACCTCAAGATTCTTTCCGGCTCATCACCTGGGTCGACAACGATGGCTTCGCTATGCGACTTCAGAATGTAGCAGTTAGTTTGTAACTGTCCGACCACCAACGTGTGAATCTCGGCCATTCTTTCCATCGAGACGGTTCGACGGGTCAAGCTCTAGATAAGACTTGAACACGAAGTGTCTTTGAGACTAGCAGACAGGTCCGTTTCGCCCGTGTCTGCCCGATTAGATGGGTTTCACTGTGGACTGGGCTCGGATTAAAAGAAAAAGAAGGAGGGTAGAGTGTTAGACGTCTATGCTTGTATGCAGTCTAGGCATCCGCCGCGGCCATGTGATGGCGGGTCAATGTTGACCCAGTAGGGAACGTTCAGGGGAACTGTTCCGCCTGTCAGTTGTATGTCTCCGTAGTAGTTACCGGTAGCCAAGCTCGGTGTGAGGGTGAGCGATATCGTCACCGTCCCGGTCGCGCCAGCGGATACAGTGAGTGACGTGACCGACGCGCTGATGCTCGGACCAGCAACCGCGGGTGCAACTGCAATGGAATACGTCACCGTTGATGTTGAAACAGATGTGACTGTTATGTCGAAGCTTCGACTAATCCCTGATAATTGTAGTTCACCGAAGCTGAGGCTGGCCTGACCTTCTCCACTACCAGCCTCAAGTGTAGCTGTGACTTGGGATGCTGCTGCTAGATCGATTCTGCCGCCGCCTCTCCGCATTGGATCGTTGATTGCAGCTCCACTGCTGAAGCTCTTTACGGGTCGGTGGGCCGAGTTCACGAGGGCTGATTTGATCTGTTCTGGAGACCAGTTAGGATGCAGCTGTACTAGTAGCGCTGCTGAGCCTGCGACGTGGGGCGTGGCCATGCTGGTTCCCTGGAAGAATGCGAAGCATGGTGGACTGGCACAGCCAAAGCTCGGAATTGACGAGTAGACGTTGACGCCTGGAGCTGTTACGTCAGGTTTGATCTTGTTCTGGGGCTGTCCAACGCCTACGCCGGGTCCTTGGAGCACAGGTGGTCCTGTTGACGAGAACGCTGCGAGGATATCAGCGCTTGGGCCGTCGGTGAAGAATTCTTGGGGTGTGGTTCCGTCAACTGTTACCGTAGATGGTGCGGCAGCAGCCATAGCTAGACCGTTCGGGCGTGACACCATGACTGCCGGAATGGTAGGCTGATTGGCTGTTCCGTCTTGGGCCATTGCGATCGGGTCGCCCTGTTGACTGTTATAGACGATGACGCCCATGGCTCCGGCGCTTTGCGCATTGCGTATCTTAGTGCTGAATGTACATGCGCCCCTGGCGATGAGGGCGATCTCACCAGCGAGACTTCCGCTTATCGCGGTGCATCCGTTGGTAGGACTTGTCGTTACGTAAGTGGCTGTTACGGCTGGAACGAAGCTGTCGAATTGGCCGATTGCGGCTCCAAAGTTGCCGATGCTGGTCACTGTCACCGGGATGCCGATGAAGTGCGGATTAGTAGAGGCACCTACGGTTATGGCCTTGGCAGCTATTCCGGGCGATTCCACCGTTCCTGGCGCTGGGCCAGCATTGCCTGAAGCAATGGCCACTACGACTCCTGCATCGACCGCAGCGTTTACTGCGTTGACCAAGACATCGTTAGGCTTCGCTGTCCCACCAAGGCTCAGATTGAGCACATCCATTCCGTCAGCGACAGCGGCATCTACTGCCTTTGCAATGTCATGGCTTGACGCGCTGAGAACGTTGCCTGGGAATACATTGTAGTTCCCCAGATAGGCCTTAGGTGCGATGCCGCTGAGGTTGCAGGCAGGTACAAACGGAGCGCATGTGTTGGCGACGCCTGCGGCTATTCCGGATACGTGTGTTCCATGTTCTTGGGCTGCGTGGGCGTCGAAGCTGGTTAGGGTCTCGAAGACTTTTGCCACTATGACCTTGTTGCTCACAAAGTTGCACTGGGTATCGGCTATGCCTACTGCAGAGTCGATCGCATCACATTTTGGAAATCCTGCAAGCGCAGGGAGCGTGTTGTCTGTTAAGAAGGGATGAGTCTGGTCAATTCCAGTGTCGATAATGCCTATCTTTACGCCAGCTCCTGCGTTGCTCTGACCTCCCACTGCGTTCCAGAGAGTCGGAGCACCGATGAGTGTGGGGGACCTGTTCATTTCCACGTGGAAGAGATAGTCTGGGACAACCCAGTCGGCTCCGGGTGAGTTGAGCAGATGATTCATGTTGTGGCCGTTTAGCTGAACGGCGATAGCGTTCAAAACAACCGAATACTCGTCAATGACCTTGACTTCAGGGGCGTTGTTCTTTAGCCAGCCCTTTGCGAGTCCGCGACCGTTAGCTAGATATGCTGAGTAGGACTGGGAAGCTGCCGAGTTCGGGTCGAATTTTTGGCCCGGTGTCGGCATTGTCCTAGCATATCCTTGTATGTGCCCATCATAGTTGGCTAATGGTTGGTCCTTGAGTAGGATTATGGCATTATCCGTAAGAACTCCGTCGGGTGATGGAGTTGCATCCGAGCCTGTGTAAATGGCTCCGGTGAAGATTGGGGCAAGTGAAAGCACTGAGACGAGAATTGCCGAAAGAAGTATCTGTGTCTTCATGAATTTTCAGGAACTGCCTATCGGTGTAGCGATTTTAACACTTTTGGTAACACCCCATGGCGGGGGGACATCAAGAGCCACACCACGATAACGCCAGAATGACCGAGTATTCCAGAGCCTAACAGGATGCAACTGGTCGACTTGGTCTTCAGGGCCTGACTCGGGAAGAGACTTAGGCCCGGGAATATTCCAAAAACCCCTATAATCGGGTGGTCACATCTATGCCTAAGTCCACTGTCTCCTCAACCGGCGAGTTATCCATTGTCAGAAGTCGACATCTGTCCCGTCTGCGGAGAACCTATCAAGAGGAAGAATCTTATACGTCACTACAGGAAGGTTCATCCGAAGCGCGCCTCAACCCTTATCCAGCCAAAGGCCGAACATGGATCGCCGAAGAAAGCGAGAATTCGTAGGCCGAGACGAATACTGTTCTACGCTCTGATCGCTGTCTCTATCATACTTGTTTCATTTGCCGTAGCCGAGGTAGTAAGTGTGAACACGATTCGAATGCATATACATCCACAGCTCTCAATCCTGATACGGGGCGCATCAGAAACCCTCCCGGCCAACATAGGAATCGACAGCGACCTGTGGAGAGACCATTCCCTTGGCAAGTATGGCGTGAATGGATTGTCCCCTCTTCTCACAAGAGACAGCTCAGGCACTATACATCTAGAATCTAATACCATTCGTGACTTCACATTGTACGAGTTCCTAGCAGTCTGGGGAAAATCGATGGACTACAGCCAGGTAGTAGGGAACCTGGTTCAGCAAGGCGAATCTGCCTGCATTTTTGTCAATGGACAATCGATGCCCCTATTCACCGACGTTGTATTTGTTGACCAACAAAAGATCATTCTCGAGATTCCTCCCAACTCCCAGCCCTGCTCGGCCATAAGCTGAACACGTTTGATCCGTGATCTCGAGGAATAACGGATTCCCGCATAACGCAAAAGCACGGCATGATCTTGAAGCACTTTGAAACGCGATCGAGAATTGATGCAGAATAGCTGTGGCTAAGGATTTCATCTCGCAGTTATCCCTGTCTATCTTCGAGAAGCCAAGAACTTATATTGATAGTAGGCTCCCAGCCCTTACCATGAAGAAAATACTCGCAATATCAACTCTAGCAATCGCTGCCTTAATGCTAACCCCAATGGGCATCGGCCCAGTAACAAGCCTCTTCAATTTCAACTACACACCGAGCCTACAATATGTTCAGCTCGGACCCCTGACAACCCTTCCGCAGGGAATTCCTCTCTGCAAGAGCGCTTCCCTCGGCAACATTGTCTGTTACACACCATCTTTCATCAAGAAAGCATATTCATACCCCTCCACCGCGACACTCGACGGTGCTGGACAAACAATCGTAATCGTTGACGCCTTCGGAAGCCCCACAATAGCAAGCGACCTGGCATTGTTTGACGCACGCTTCGGAGTCCCGGCACCCACATCCTTCACAATATTCTGCGGCGACTCCCCGACGCCCCTCGACATTTCCACTTGTCCAACAGTCAACATTAGTGGAAACCCGTTGCACGGTGAGGAAGGCTGGGGGATCGAGACAAGCCTAGACGTAGAATATGCCCACGCGATGGCCCCAGGAGCCAACATCGTCCTCGACGTAGCCTCGACATCCTCGGGCAACGCCCTTAACAATGCAGAAACCGCCGCAATAGCAGCATACCCTGGCGCTGTCTTCTCACAAAGCTTTGGCATCCCAGAAATATTCCTCACCCACAATGGAAACCCGGGCCAAGTCAGCCAAGCTCAGAAGAACTATGTGACAGGAGTCGCGCAAGGTGACACATTCCTAGCCTCGGCAGGAGACACAGGCGCAGACTTCGGCTTCGGCGTGGCAATGGCCAACTTCCCAGGATCCGACCTCCACAACACCGCGGTAACCGGGACTCAAGGACTACCCTACAACGCAACCGGAACACTGCAGCCATGCGGTACTAGCCAGCTATGCACTTCAGGCCTCTCCGTCTTCACAGGACCATGTATGCTCGGCCGACTAACCCCACCGAACTGTACACCTGTCGGCTATGGCGGTGAACAGGTCTGGAATGAGCCAAGCTTCGGCGCCGCAACCGGCGGTGCACCAAGCCTACTCTTCGGCGTCCCATCATATCAGAGCGGCCTAAGTCTCACAGCAAGAGGCCCAGACGTCGCCTACAACGCGGCTATCAACGGCGGAGTCCTTGTGATCTACGGCGGCCTCGGTGTCCCTCTTACTTTCATAGTTGGAGGAACCAGTGCCGGCTCTCCACAGTGGGCAGGCATAATTGCTCTCGCCAACCAAGCCCGCGCCAATCTGAACAAGGGCACGATCGGTGACCTGAACCCAGTCCTCTACGGAATATACCACAGCGCTCGCTACGCGGCTGACTTCCACGATATCACCGTAGGCAACGACCAGCTAGTTGGCTCTCCAGTCGGGTTCTCGGCAGGAGCAGGCTACGATGTCGCATCAGGCATCGGCTCTCCAGTCGTGAATCAACTGATAGTCGACCTAGCAGCAGCATAAACTAGAGTAAACGTGGGAGGCGTATCCTCCCAAAACCCTCTTTTTCCCAGTTTTTGTAACCAGCGATAGGTCCCGTTTCGAGATCAGTTCGCAGAAGTTTTGCGAGACTCTGTGGGATTCTTTCTCACTCTCGGAGTGGAGCGCGCCCACCACCCATAGTGGCTGACGGTGGCGAGATCATAGAAGAAAAAATTTCGACTCGATTGTTGCCGGGGCCCGGAGAATTGCCTGTGTCCGTAACGTAGACACTACCGGAACCATCAACAGCGAGACCCTGAGGATTGACTAGCTGCCCATTTCCAGATCCCATCACGCCAAATGATGTGATAAACGTACCAGTATTAGTGAACTCTTGGACCCGGCCGTTTCCCGCATCAGCCACATAGACATTTCCAGTCGAGTCAAGAGACAGATGCACCGGGAAGCTGAAAAGCCCATTTCCTGAGCCCGTTGACCCCCAGGCTAGTTCGAATGCTCCCGAACTCGTGCATTTCTCGACACGATTATTGCCTGAGTCGCTAATATAGACGTTGCCAGAACCGTCCACAACGATGCCTGTTGGATTCAAGAACTGGCACATGCCGGTGCCAGAGCTCCATCGCATGACAAAGTTGCCTAGACTGTCAAACTTCTGAACAGTGCTGTTGAGGTAGTCTGCAACATAGACGTTATTCGATCCATCGACTGCGACTCCATAGGGCCCAACGAACTGTTTACTACCTCCTCCCAAGTCTCTGATGGGCGTGCCGTTGGGAAGGAATTTTTCGACTCGACTATTGTTGAAGTCCGCAACGTAGACATTCCCAGCGTGGTCAACCGCAGTTCCGTATGGGTCGAATAGGCTGCCTCCAGACTCGCTAGCTGCCCATGATAGCAAGAATATTCCCGACAGGGACAGTTCTTGAATCCTGTTATTTCCGTCGTCTGCGACATAGATATGTCCCGAACTGTCCAAGGCAGCGTCGTAAGGATTGGAAAACAGACCGAACCTTGGATATGTGAGACTTGAGATGTAGCTTCCTGTGCCGGTGAATCGTTGAACTCTATAGTTGTAATGGTCTCCGATGTAAACGTTAAGCTGGCTATCCAAGGCTATTCCTACTGGACCATTGAATCGACCCGTACCCGCGCCCACAGAACCCCAAGCCAAGATTGGGATGGTGTTGCATGGGCTCATCTTTTCAACATCGTTTCGAATATTGTCGGTAACGTAGATGTTGGACGAGCTGTCGACCGCTAACATCGCAGGCCCAGCCAACGTGCCCCCTGAACTGTTCAGACTTCCCCAGGCGCACACAAACCCGCCAGTCTTCGTAAACTCCGTAATATTGCCCCCACTACCAGGATTACTCGCTTGAGGAAAATCACTAACAAAGATGTTTGTTGAGCTCACAGCCACGCCGAACGGACTCTGAAACTTACCTACTAAGTTTGAGCCCAGACCACCGAACGAGCTTACGTAAGTTCCATTATTCCTGAAAATATGAACCCGCTGGTTCCCCGAATCCACCACATATACGAAACCGGTACCATTAACGCTGATCCCAAAAGGATGACTCAGAACACTTGTCCTGTTCCACGTATTCCAAGACATGTTGAAACTGCCAGTACTGGTAAACTTCTGGATGTTATTGTTGATAGAATCAGAAACGTACACGTTTCCAAACGAGTCAACAGCGACCCCTTCCGGATTCCTAAACTGACCGGCACCCGTCCCCTTACTCCCCCACGAAGAGAGGAACGACCCATTTCCAGCAAATTTGAGTATGCCGTAGTTTTTGGAGTCAGCGATGAACAAGTTGCCCGAGGAATCCACTGCGACGCCGTTAGGCTCAACTGGGCCACCATAGGAACCCCACTGCGATGCGTAACTGAAAGAAGCGCTCCCAGGAACAGAGAACTGCCCCCTGGCACCAATCGGATCTTTAGAACCGTGGTTGACATCCAGAGTAGCCAAGGAAAAAACGAGTACTAGAAGGATAGTTCCCGAGACGAGAACCCTCCTATTTCCTAGGCATACCTTCCTGGAAGAAACCGAACGGTCTCCTCGGCCGCCGGAGCCACCTCGTGCCTTTGAATAACTGCCAGAACGATATTGTAGTCGGTCGCCCAACACCTCCATTTCAACGTAGGGCATCTGAGGAGTGAGCAAGAAGAGAACTCCGCTGCAACCTTCGCCGCCTCTTCTCTTAGAAAACGCTTTCTAGAAACGTTCACTCTTGAACAATGCGGGAATATACGGAGAAAGCCCGCGCCGGCTCATTCTTCCCACTTCGCATCCACCCGTTTCGAGGAGCGCTGATCACTGAAAGCCCCGAGAAGATTTCCTCGGATCTCCTTCTCGACCTATCCTTCGAACTTTGACCTTTGTCTGACGGACTGCCGGGATATCCCTATGCTTAGGAAACATTCCAAAGTAATCTGCGCGGTGGTCGAGCCGCCGAACTCTCGCAAAACCTATATTCGCAACCTACGACCGTCATCTTTGAATACATTCTGAAACATAGAATCATCACATACTCAATACTAGCCTTACTAACTATATCCATGCTTCCAACCCTCGCAAACAGCGTCACAACCGCGATTACCATTGTGAGCTCTGCTCGAGTCTACCCCGCCGTAACCCTGCTCGACCGATCCTTCAGTCCTTCGGTGGGAGGACTCCCATTCTGTAAGAGCGGATTTCTGGGATCGATCTTGTGCTACACGCCAAGCTTTCTCAAGAAAGCCTACGACTTTCCAAGTAGTCTTGATGGGACAGGTCAGACTATAGTCATCGTCGACGCTTTCGGTAGCCCAACGATACAGAGCGATCTGAACACTTTTGATAATGCGTTGGGCCTACCAGCCGCTAGTGTTACTATGCTGTGCGGGCCCACATGGACGGGCTCATCATCTGATCGATGCCCCGCGTTCGACCCAAGCTCGCCCATTGATCAGGCATGCGGTGCTGTCGGATGGTGGGAGGAAACCACGCTGGACGTGGCCATGTCCCATGGCCTCGCTTCCGGAGCGAAGATCGTACTCGCGGTCGCCAACGACTGCCAAGACACTAGTTTCAATGCTGCTGAGGGAGCGGTAGTAAACCAGAAGAGCCTCAGGGGCAGCATCATGTCTCAGAGCTTCGGAGAACCCGACGACCTTGTGGGCTGCCTCAACTTCCCGTGCACAATGATGGACAAATCCATCAGGCACAACGCAGACGTGATCTACACCCATGCCATGGCTCACAACTGGACCGTTATCGCTTCTTCCGGCGACGATGGTGCCAACGAGGCACTCTCGCCAGTGCGCACAATCGAACTCACCCCCTCCTGGCCCGCCTCAAACCCACTAAACATAGCAGCCGGTGGAACACAGGGACAACCATACGGTGGAATTTATGGAGCACCTCCAGGTCCTGGGGGAACAAATTCCTGCCCTGCCAACACGAACTGTAATACAGGACTTGTCGTGATAAACGGTGGTCCCACTGGATGCACAACGGCAACGAGACCCGGCGTCCCCACAAGCTGCATTCCGGTTGGCTATGGCGGAGAAGCTGCTTGGAACGAGTTCAACGTGTTCGGAATACGAACAGCTACCGGAGGCGGTGTTAGCTCCCACTATGGCCTACCCAGCTATCAGAGCAACTTCCCCCGTACTTTCACTACCCTACTCGGTGCCAGCATAGTGGCCAACGGCAGACTCACGCCAGACCTTTCCTTCTACTCGGCAATCCAAGGCGGCTTCCTAGTATACCTCGGGTTCTTCGGACGCTGGGGCGTCTTCGGAGGAACAAGCGCTGCCTCGCCGGCTCTCGCTGGAGTAGTCGCTTTGCTGAACCAAGCTCACGGCGGACCAGTCGGATTTCTGAACAGCGCCATCTACCAGCTAGGTGCGAGCAGCAACTTTCACCATGCCTTCCATGACATCACTCTCGGAAACAACAGCGACACCGCTGGCCAGTTCTTCGTGGATGGATTCAACGCTGGTCCTGGATATGATCTCACAACAGGCTGGGGAACACCTGACGTGGCCAATTTCATAACCGACATCAATACCGTCTGCGCATCCGGCTGTCCAGGCCCGTAGAACCGACCAATCCTGTCAAACCTACGCGAAAACAAACGTGCTAAAGGCACGACTGCCTCATTTTTTGATGCCCTAATCTGGAACCTCAGGAAATGCCGTGCAGGTCGACAAGACATATCCGGGCCAGGCGCAACTACACCGGCTGGACTGGTCTTCTTCTATTCAAATGGAATAGGGTCCTTCACCCTTGCCAACTGCACTCTGAGCGGAAGCGGGACCACCGCAGCTTGCTCCGTGTCGTACTCCCCTTCAGGAGGCGGGAGCCAAGGAATTTTCGGCACGTTTGGCGGTAGCCCGAGGCATATGAGCAGTTCAGGTTACACACTCATCACAATCACCGCTTCTAGTCCTAGCAGCGGCGGAGGAGGAGCCATCCCCTAGAGATGTGACACGCGTAACGCCACACATGAACACTTTGAGCTTGAAACCGTCCTGAGGCGTGTAGAACAGATGAGCACGGCGCATCTGATTAGTTGATTCCGACTAGTCTAGAGCTAACTGTAGAACCTGGTCCAATCAGGTCCTCTTTCTAGTCTTGGACGAACAGCCCAATCAATTTCTGAGAAATTCGATTGCGGTTTACCCTTATGGAAGATAACGATCCTCTCCTGCTTTATGCCCTGAGTGATGGGGACATGTATGTACCTTCGCGATTTTAGCGGAATCGGATCGACAATTATCTTAGAGAGTTCCATTTCAGTGTTCCTCGATTCGGCCCACTTTACCGCGATCTCTTCGCCGGTTTCCACGGTGACCTTCTCTCCCTTAGAAGCCATGTCAACATCACCCACAACTAGGACGCAGGTAGAATTATTGCCGAGCATTCCTTGGATGTTTCTTAGACACTTCAAAATGTAATCTGAATAATCATCTTTGCGACCTGTTTGGAACATCTCGCTTTGGACTTTGGTGTAATTATAACCAAGAAACCATAGGCGATGTCTGTTGTCGTACGCGTACGTGTGAGCGTTGTAGTACGGGGGAGAGGTAATGACCAACTTAACAGGGATCCGAAGAGAGAATCTTGCAGCGTCTTCTCGATACGCTTCTCCTCTGGAAATGGGGACCCCATGTCGATATACCTTCTCAGCTTTTTTCGCGATTGACCCTATTACATCTTTGAAACGACGTTCATATTTTCCGGGGTTTTCTCTCCTCATTTTCTTGACATGGTTACTCGTCAGAGACTTCGAGCGATCAAGAGGAAGAGATAGCGACTCAGGCCTATCGCCATGAATGATACCGAGCATGATTGCTGCGGCGAATCTGGCGTTGCAAACCTTGGAGATTGTGGGGGACTCTAAGCCGTCAAGAAGAATCCTTCGGACTTTGAGCATTTGATCAAGAGTCTCACGATGATAGAATAGTCTGAGACTAAGTTTCTGTCGAAGAAAGTCTGACCCTAGGTATAGATCACCATCGTCGAGGTCAACCCTCTCAGCCTTGGCAAGATTGTTCTTGAGTTGATGGACATAAGAAAAGAACTCCTGCTGGGATGGTGGATCTACCTTAGCGTTCGTGAGCAGGAAAGCTTCCGGAGAAATGTCGTTTCCGATTCCGACTCTTCCATCGAGACATGCTTGCAATGGAGCGGTCCCCGTTCCGCTGAAAATGTCGAGTACTCGCTCTCCTGGCCTAGTGTACGACTCAATGAAATAATGAGTAAGATTTGGGGGAAAAGAGGCAACACGCGAACATATCGAGTGGAAACTATGCCGCCAAGTCCGCGACGCATTTTTGTAAGAAGATGAAAGCTGGTTCGCATCGACATGAGGCACCTGCAGAGTTGCAAGCAAACGTATTGCAGTCTTCCGTCATCGACGCAATCCGGCAGCTCACTATAAGGCCCTTTCGGAATACGCCGAAATCGACTCTCGGGTTAGTGTTTTCTTAACAAAACGGCGTGTGGGATAGGTTCGCGCGAGCCTGAACATGCCGATTGGAGTGATGGTCCCATCGGTCCATGCGGACTGGTAAGACTTATATTCTCAATTCTCGGTCCCAGTGGACTATTGGGACCGCGGAGGTGAGATGATGGGAACCAGTGTGGAAATTGCCGTTGGCGGAAGGAAAACCGAAGGAACTCTCGAGAAAATACCTCTTCCTCAACTGCGCCTCGACCCCATGAATGTTAGATTCAAGCACTTGGCGCGGGAAATCTCTGAAAACGACATAGACCGGCACATTTGGGAAGAAGAAGACGCGAAGACGCTTTACAAACAAATCAAGATCGCGGGAGGCTTGATGGAGCCTCCGGTTGTCATTCAATCCTCCGACAAGCAATACTTAGTCAAGGAAGGAAATAGACGCGTTGTGTGTCTCCGGAGGCTGAGCAAAGAGGCTCACGACACCAAGTTCGCCAAAGAAGGCTACAACTATTCCAAAAATCACTTCGACGAAGTGCAGTGCATCGTCCTTCCTTCGAACTTGTCGCAGAAAGATATAGACTCGCTTATCGGAACTAGGCATGTGAGCGGTCCGAAGGAATGGGCGACGCTTAATCGAGCTTGGTACATCTATGAAATGTACACCAGAGACAACATGGATTACGACGAGATACGACAGATCCTAGGATTCGGAAAAGGCACGGTGATTCGAATGGTAAAGGCGTTTGAGAAGACGATTGACTTCGGAAAGGCCCATCCGGAAGACAAATCTTGGTTCAGAAAATTCACCTACTTCGACGAACTCTTCAAAAAGCCAGAACTACGACAATGGATTGACCAAGACCCAGCTAACACTACTACATTCATCGATTGGGTCGCCGATGGAAAGTTCGATGACGTTCGCGACGTGCGTATCCTGCCCGACGTGTTAGCAGACCCTGACGCAGTGAAGGTCTTCAAATCCGATGACGGGAACATTTCGAAGGCAAGAGACATACTATCGCAAAAGGACCCCAGTGTGACAAGTCAAACATTTGCTTCAATTAAGAAAACGATTGAAACGCTGCGCAATATTCCAAGAAGTGAGTTCGTGCAGACGACTCATGACGCCTCGCGCCTAAGATTGTTGAAGGACCTCCGTAATGAGGTCGACAGCATTCTAGAGGACGTAAACAAACTAAGACCGGTACCATAACTGAACCAACCAATGCCGGGGGAGGCAGATGGAATGCACCCCGTCCTGCAAGCGGGTGAACTAGTGGTTCGATTCCACCCCCCGGCTGACCTTTCTTTACTATCTCTTCCTACCGAGATTGCCCAGTTAAACATTGCCCAACTCGGATTTCATGTTTAGTATCACTGTAGGGCCGTAAGATCGTTCGAACCAAGAGAAGGCGGTCATCATCTAGAGAATCGACTAGTTGTTCCAGTATGGCCTGGTAGTGATGAACTGTAGCTTTGCCTCTAGAAGGTCCTTGTAGAACTCACCGTCTTCTTCATGCATCTTAGATAGGACCCTACTTGCAGTTTGTGGTCCGATCCCGTAGACTGACTGAGCCACTACTCCTCTTCTGCCATAGGATATGACCAGGTCCGCGGACCTCCTCGCCTTGACCAGAGCCTTCTGCTCATTCTCGTCTAGCCCCTTTCCGGCCTTCTTTTTCCCAAGCGCCTCGACAACATAACCTGTTGACCAGAAGAGTGGGGCGAGCAGCCGGGACCCACAACCGTCACAGTTAGGATAATTCGGGAGATTCCCGACTGAGACCCCCGTCTGAAGTCTTCCGCAGTCAAAGCACAGCAAGTCGATCGCTCGGCCTTCGATCGAAATACGAAGTCGGGCCATGTTGTCAGCCGCAACATTCTCCGGAGCGATCAGTTCCGGAATGTCAACATGCCGGTAGAGAATGTGATACGCCAGTGGTGTGGGCTTGTCCTTTGATCGGAAGAATCTGACTTCGAGATTTCGTTCTTTGATCTGTTTGAAGATTTTCTTGACTCCTTCGAAATCGGCGCGTTCTACTTGGGCCTCGCGAATAGTCTCGTCATAGATGGGAGTCAGTCGGAATCTCACCTGTAGCTCTTTCATTGCGCTGCCGTACATAAGCCGGCCACGATTCAACGCTCCAAACCTCTCAGCAATCTGTTTCATCTGCAGCTCCCACGGAAAGTGTCGGTGCAGAACACCATGACATGCGCCTCCTAAGACTGGCTCCTCAACCCCGAAGACCTGTCTGAGAAATAGATCTTCGAGGTCCAGGTCTGCAGTATCGGCTGTCATCTCGTAGAGTATTCGGTATGAGTCCCACCACCACATTCGCACCAGACCCTGGCGCCGGAAGAGTTCCTCTATCACCTCGCCCAAGGTGAAGTTGAGACGGTCTCCAAAGTGGGTGTGAATTATGATGTAGCGATCAAACCCTTCGATCAGAACGCGATCATCGGTTGGGACGG